>Ga0190274_10000118_pt1 | contig 54154 bp, 53 predicted proteins | sample Popmic531T_FD_133002 | JGI IMG/M metagenome (GOLD analysis project Ga0190274, IMG submission 133002) | Populus adjacent soil microbial communities from riparian zone of Yellowstone River, Montana, USA - 531 T | ecosystem: Environmental > Terrestrial > Soil > Riparian zone | place: USA: Montana...
GTGATCGTCACCGCGATCGCGTTCGCCGAGGACTGGAAGATCGGGCTGGCCTGCGCGATCTTCTACATCGTCTACCAGCAGGTCGAGAACTACGTGATCTACCCGCGGGTGATGTCGAAGTCCGTCGACGTCCCCGGCGCCGTCACCGTGATCGCCGCCCTGACCGGGGCCGCGCTCTTCGGCGTCGTGGGTGCATTGCTCGCGATCCCCACCGCCGCCTCGATCCTGATGCTCACTCGCGAGGTCTGGGTCAGACGGCAGAACACGCGGTAGCGGTAGCGCTAGCCCTGCCACCCGATGAAGGCGGGCAGTGTCGATCGCAGGCCCTGATCGGCCCAGGTGTCGATGGCCCGCTCGGTGAGCCTGAGCTGTCCAGCGGTCGAGGTCAGCAACCCGCAGCCGACATCCGCCACCCAGGTCCTGGTCACCGGCTCGTCGCCGTACAGGTCGTCGGACGTGGCCGTGAGCACCACCAGGCCCGGTGGCGCCTTGCAGCGCGCCGACCCTGCGGGTGCGTCGTCGGACGCCTCCCGGAACGCGTCGTAGGAACGAGATTCGAGCACGCGACCGTAGACGAGCTCGTAGGCGTCGTCCGAGTCCGGCGAGTAGGCGCACAGGTGGAAGGACTCCAGCTCCCCGGTGCCGTCGATGGGCATGTGGACGAGGTTGGGGTCGTCCGGGTCGATGGTCGACGGGCACAGCCGCTGGGACGACACCGATGCGAGGACCCGCGCCCGCAACGCCGAGTCGTCCGACCCGACGGTGACGGTGGTGCCGTCGGCGTCGACCTCGACGGTGTCCTGCACATAGCCGTTCGGCAGGTCGACCGTGCCCGGCTCGACCGGTGCGTCCAGCCAGACGTACGGCGCCGTTGCTGCGGGCGCCAGCCGCTCGAGGACGCAGACGTCGGACTGGTAGATCGGCCGCCCTACGTAGGGCGTGCCCACACGAGGACCGCCGCACCGGGTCAGGTCACGATCACGGCTCAACGGCCCTGCTCCCCAGGCCCAGCCCGCCGGGACCTGGACGGAGATGTCGTGCCAGTACTCCGTGCGCCACTGAGCGGGGACGTCGACCGCGGCCGGGCGCTCCGGCGACCGCCCGTGGTCGTCGAGGACGACGACGGGCACGGTGATCGCGGCGATCGCGACCACGACGGCCGCTACCGCGCCGAGCGCCAGCCACCGCTGCCGGCGCGAATGGGGCCGGTCGATCCGCAGGGCGACCGTGGTGTCCACCTTGCCGGCATGGGTGTCCAGGCTCGCCCGGACCCGGCGCTCGAGATCGTCGTCGTACTCACTCATCGCCGTCCTCCTCCTGCAGCTCGGCCCGCATCGCGACGAGCGCCCGGTGGACGTGGGAGCGCACGGTGGCCTGGGTGACACCGAGGATCTCGGCGATCTCGGCGTACTCGAGGTCCTCGTAGTAGCGCAGCACCACGGCGGCCCGCTGCTGCGGCGGCAACGTCCCGCACACCCGCCACACGGCGTCGCCGGTCGCGACGCCGGTCGCGTGATCGACGACCTCGGTGTCGCGCACCTCCGCCACCGGCAGCTCGCGGCGACCGCTCCGTCGCCAGGCCGAGATGTGCGCGTTGACGACCATCCGGCGCACGTACGCGTCCGGGTCGGTCGTACGCCGAACCCGTGCCCACTTCTCGCAGGCCCGGGTGAGGGCGGACTGCACCGCGTCCTCCGCGGCGTGCTGCGAGCCGGTGACCAGGTAGGCGAACCGCAGCAGCGCGGGCACCCGGGCGTCGACCCAGTCGTCGAAGGAGAGGTCGCGCGCGGCGGCCTGCTCCTCGGTCACGACCACGTCCATGTCAGACACACGCGTGGGACGGCCGCGCTGTTGCAGCGGTTCCTAGGGAAGTTCAACAGAGTGGTTGACGGCCGTGGTCCGCTCCCCCAGCTTGACCGCGACGACACCGGCCAGGATCAGCACACCGCCGAACAGCTGGATCGCCCGCGGGAGCTCGTCGAGCAGCAGCCAGGCGAAGACCACCGCGACGACGACCTCGAGGAGGGCGACGAACGATGCCAGCCGCGAGCCGAGCCGGCGGCTCGCGGCGATGCCGGTCGTGTACGGGACGGCAGCGGTCACGATGCCGAGCACCACCAGCGGCACCCACCAGTCGACGTCGACGCCCGCGTAGGCGACCGCCGAGGTCGCCGCCTCCATCGGGAGCACCCCGACCGCACCCGCCAGACCGAGCACGAGCGACCCGACGACCAGGCCGCCGGCCGCCAGCACCATGGGCGGCATCCCGTTGTCCTCGTCGGCGGAGATCACGAAGTACGCCGAGACGCCGACCATCGCGCCGAGCGCCCACGCCACCCCGACCGGGGAGAGGTCGGCGCCCGACACCAGGTCGAGCACTAGCACCAGCCCGAGAGCAGCGACCCCGGCACCGAGCAGGGTCAGCGGTCCGGGACGCTGCCCGTGCCGCAGCCACTGCCAGCACACGACCGCCGCGGGCGCGGTGTACTCGATGAGCAGCGCCGGACCGACCTGCATGTGCTGGACGGCGGAGAAGTAGCAGAACTGGGCGCCGGCGACCGCGAGCACGCCGTACAGCCCGACCAGCCCGGCGTTGCGGCGCAGGACGTCCCACCGGCCGCGCAGCGCGACCACGCCGAAGGGCACGACGACGATCGCGGCAATCGCGATCCGCACCAGGACGATGGCCCCGGGGGTCCAGCCCGCATCGAGCAACGGCCGCGCGAGCGGACCCGAGAGGCCGAAGGTCGTCGCCGAGACCACGGCGAAGGCGAGGCCGCCGGCGAGACGGGAGCCGTGAGGCACTTCTCCCGCCAGGCTGGGCGCGTCGTCATCCAGTTTGCTCACGACTCATGCTATCGGGGGTTTCTCTACAGACGTCGAGCAGACCCTGTAATCTCCGAACATGCTCTTTACGGATGACACCACTATCATGCTGCAGGCCGCAGTCGTGTTGGTGAACTCCGCCGTCACCACGGACACCCTGACCAGCGTGGACGAGCTGGACCAGTGGTACGCCGAGTACATGCACACCGACCACCGCACCGCCGGGGCGCAGGAGCTGGAGAGCGTCCGCGCGATCCGGCACATCCTCTACGAGCTGATGAGCTCCGACCGGGACCGCACGGCCGAGCTGGTCAACGAGCTGCTCGCCGAGTCCGGCACGACCCCTCAGCTGGTGCGCCACGGTCCCTGGGACTGGCACCTCCACGGGGTCGCGACCGACGCCAGCCCGGCCACCCGCATCGTCGTCGACACCGCCATGGCGATGATCGACGTGGTCCGCGACGACCAGCTCTCGCGGTTCGGGATCTGTGCCGACGATACCTGTACCGGCATCGTGCTGGACCTGTCCCGCAACCGCTCTCGGCGCTTCTGCTCGACCGCGTGCGGCAACCGCAACGCGGTGGCGGCCTACCGCGCCCGCCAGGCCAAGGACTGACGGGTCGGCCTCAGGCCAGGAACCGGCGGAGCACCTCGGTGAAGACGGCGGGCTGCTCGGAGTGCACCCAGTGGCCGGCACCCTTGATGGTGACCCGGCGGTTGCGCGGGAACCAGCGGTCCATCGCGGGTGCGAACTCGTCGCGGACATAGCCCGAGTCCTGCCCCGCCACCCACAACGTCTTCCCGTCGTACGGCGCCGTGCCGGCCAGCGCCTCCTCGGGCCAGCCGCCGAGCTCGTCGAGGTCGCGGGCCAGCACCTCGAGGTTGGCCTGCCACCGCCAGCCGTCGCCCTCCCGGCGCAGGTTCTGCAGCAGGAAGCTGCGTACGGTCGGGTCGGGCACGGCCTCGACCAGCACCTCGTCGGCCTCGGCCCGGCGCTCCAGCCCGGACAGGTCGACGGCCCGCATCGCCGCGATGTAGCCGGCGAACTCGTTGCGCGAGCGGTAGGCCACCGGCGACACGTCGACCACGCAGAGCCGCTCAACCAGCTCGGGGTGCCGCAGGGCCAGCACCATCGAGGCCTTGCCGCCCATCGAGTGGCCGACCAGCGCGACCGGGTCGTCGGCAGTGAACAGCTCGGCCACCTGGTCGGCGACGTCGACGTAGTCGAAGTGGTCGCGCCATCCCGACCTGCCGTGGTGCGGCATGTCAACGAGCAGCACCCGGTGGTCGGTCGCGATCGCCTTGGCGATGGTGGTCCAGTTCTTACCCTGCCCGAAGAGCCCGTGGCAGAAGGCCACCAGCGGCCCGCTCTCCCCCAGCGTGGTGGTGTGCAGGGCCATGCGCCGAGGTTAGTTCAGCAGCAGCGGCGTACGGCGACCGGGCTCAGAAGTCGAAGCCGCCGAAGACGTCGCCGATGCCGTCGCCGATCCCGCTGATCCCGTCACCGATGCCGTCGCCGATGTCGCCGATCCCGTCCCCGATGGCACCGAGGCCGTCGCCCATCATGTCGAAGCCGCCCAGGCCGCCGAAGAGCATCCCGGCGAACATGATCTCCATCGGGCCGAAGGCGCCGAAGTAGCCCTGCGCGTACGGCTGGTAGGCGCGGCCGCCCTGGTAGTACGGCACCCGCTGGGCGCCGACCATCACCATCCGGGAGTCCGGGTCGGCGCCGGCCCGCACCCGCTCGGCGTCGAGCGCGCACGCGGGTACGTCGCGCGGGGCGCCTGCGGGCGGCGCCCAGAGGACGTCGGTGACCGACAGCCCGTGGCGCGGGTCGAAGAAGCAGGCGGGGCGTCGCGTCGGCAGTGGTTCGCCGGCGACCCGGGCGCGCACGCACGCGATCGCGTAGCGGCCGTCGTCGAGGATCTGGGTCACGTGGCGGACGTCGTCCGGCTCGGAGATCGCCTCGACGGCGGTCTTCGACGACTCGTAGGCATCGAGAGCGCGCTGGTAGTCGGCGTTGGCCCCCGCGTCGAGCTGGCGGCCGGCCAGGTCGAGGTCGAGGTCCTGGAGCTGCTCGCCGAGCGCGGTCGCGTCCTCGAACGCGAGCTTGCGCACCGGGGCCAGCTCGGCCTCCTTGCGCTCCAGCTCGCGGGCCTTCGAGCGCCGCTGCGACACGACGACCACCGCCACGAGGGCGGCGATCACGAGGAGGAACACGACACCTGCCATGACGTCAGCCTACGTGGGCGCCCCAGCGCCGTACGCCGCCGATGTAACCGGTAGTTACAACCGGAGATGCAATGGGTACGTGACCGGGCACTGTCCGAGGGAGCAGAGGGAGACACGATGAACACGCAGGTCCGGGTGGCGGCAGCAGCCGTCGCCCTCTCGGGGCTCATGACCGCGACGATGATGGCCGGTCCGGCCGACGCCAAGCCGAAGCCGAAGCCGGTCAAGGCGAAGCCCTTCTCGCTGACGTGGAACGCCGCGGCCACCACGACCGCGACCAAGCTGGGCCAGCAGATCGACTTCCCGGCGACGACGTTCACCGCGAAGATCCGGCCGAAGAAGCGCACCCTGAGCGGGCCGCTCGTGCTGCCGCCGGCCACCACGTCGGTGAAGCTCGGCCAGCTCGACCTGGTGAAGATCACCATGCAGGTCGCGGAGCCGTCGAAGGTCACCGGCAAGATCAAGGTCGACGGCCCGGTGTGGACGATCGACGCGAAGCAGAGCTACCGGGTGCTGATCACCAAGGTCACCGGGCCCGCTGGCCTGGTCAACCTCGTGAAGCCCGGGTGCGGCACCGCCCGGACCACCGCGACCCTGACCGGGCAGGTCGACTTCACGAAGATCGGCACGCCGGGAGGCCCCGGCGACTACACGATGAGCGGGAGCTACCCGATCCCCGACTTCACCGGCTGCGGCCTGCTGATGGACGGGCTGCTGAGCTCGCTGGTCGCCGGGCCGGGCAACCCGCTCAGCGTGCACTTCACGGGCTGACCGGCGCGGGATCGTCGGCGGTGAGCGGCTGGGCGATGCTCTCGAGCGACTTGCCCTCGGCCTTGACGCCGAGGAACGCCTGGACCACACCGCCGGCGATCATCAGCGCCGCACCGACGAAGTAGCCGATCGCGATCTTGGTGATGTCGCCGCTGTCGGAGGCACGGTCGATCAGCCAGCCGAAGAACAACGGGCCGCTGATGCCGCCGGCCGCCGTACCGATCGCGTAGAAGAACGCGATGCACAGCGCCCGGGTCTCCATCGGGAAGACCTCGCTGGCGGTGAGGTACGCCGAGCTCGCCCCTGCCGAGGCGAAGAAGAAGATGATCGCGCCCATCAACGTCAGGGTCGTCGCCGTCACGCTGCCGAGGAAGACACCTGTCCCGGCGAGCAGCACGCCGGAGACGATGTAGGTGCCGGCGATCATCCGCACCCTGCCGACGGTGTCGAAGAGCCGGCTCAGCAGCAGCGCGCCGAGGAAGTTGCTGAGGGCGAAGATCGCGAGGTACCACCCGGTCTGCTTGACGCCGAGGAACGTGGTCAGGGTGTCGCCGTACGTGAAGAAGAACGCGTTGTAGAGGAACGCCTGGCCGACGAAGAGCGAGAAGCAGACGATCGACCGCCGGGGATAGAGCGTGAAGACCGTGCGCGCGATCTCGACGACGCCGATGGTCTTGCGCTGGCGGATCGTGATCGTCTCGTCGACCCCGTCGAGGGACTGGCCGGTCTCCTCCTCGACCGTGTGCTCGATGCTCTGCACGATCTCCTCGCCCTCGTCCTCGCGGCCGTGGATGAAGAGCCAGCGCGGGCTCTCGGGCACGTGCCGGCGGACGATCAGGATGCCGACGGCCAGGATGGCGCCGAGCCCGAACGCCAGGCGCCATCCCCACGCGGGATCCACGACCGTCGGGTCGAGCAGCGGGATGGTCAGCAGGGAGCCGGCCGCGGCGCCGATCCAGAAGGAGCCGTTGATCGCGACGTCGACTCGGCCGCGGTACTTCGCCGGGATCAGCTCGTCGATGGCGGAGTTGATCGCGGCGTACTCGCCGCCGATGCCCATGCCGGTCAGGAACCTGGCGCAGAAGTACCACAGCGGCGTCATCGAGAACGCCGTCAGCACGGTGGCGGCGATGTAGACGCCGAGCGTGATGAGGAAGAGCTTCTTGCGACCGAACCGGTCGGTGAGCTGTCCGAAGAAGAGCGCCCCGAGGCACGCGCCCGCGACGTACACGGCACCGGCGAGGCCGATGTCGAAGCTGCTCAGCCCGAGCCCGGTGTCGCTCGGCTTCAGCGCCTCCGACATCGAGCCCACGATCGTGACCTCGAGCCCGTCGAGGATCCACACGGTCCCCAGCCCGATCACGACCATCCAGTGCCACCGAGCCCACGGCAACCGGTCGAGCCGGGCCGGGATGTCGGTGGTGATGCGACCTGTCTCTGCTCCCATGGCGGTTCCCGTACCCGTGCCAGGATCTGCGCATGTCTGACGCCACCCGCCTCGAGACCTCGCGGCTCGTCGCCGCGCCCGCAGCCGACATCTTCGCCCTGCTCCGCGACCCGCACGGGCACGTCGCGGTCGACTCCTCGGGGATGCTCCAGGACGCGAGCGGCGAGCCGGTGACCGCCGCCGGCGACAGCTTCGTCGTACACATGGACCGTGAGTCGCTCAACGACTACCCGGAGATGGGCAGGTACGACGTGACCGTCACCATCCGCGACTTCGAGACCGACCGGCTGATCTCGTGGACGGTCCTGGGCCGGATCCGGCCGCAGATCGGCCATGTCTACGGCTACCGGCTCGAACCCGTGGCCGACGGCACCCTCGTGACGTCCTTCTACGACTGGTCCGACATCGCGCCCGAGTGGCGCGACGCCGGCATCTTCCCGGTGCTCTCGGAGAACGCCCTGCGCGCCAGCCTCGGCATCCTGGACCGCACCGTCCGCCGCGGCTATCCGCGGCCAACTGACTGACTGTACAGTTAGCGAATGGCCGGACCGATCCGCACGACACTGCCCGGGGTGGCCTACCACTCCGACGAGACCTACGCGGTCGACCGGGAGCGGGTCTTCTACCGCAACTGGGTGTACGTCGGTCGCGCCGAACGCGTCGCCAGGCCCGGGTCGTGGCTGCGCGTCGAGATCGCCGACGAGAGCATCCTCGTGGTCCGCGGCAAGGACGAGCAGATCCGCGGCTTCTACAACGTCTGCCGCCACCGCGGCTCCCGGATCTGCGACGACGAGAGCGGAGAGGTCCGCAGCCACCTGCGCTGCCCGTACCACGCCTGGGGCTACGCCCTCGACGGCACGCTCGTGACGACGCCGATGATCGAGAAGGACGAGATCGACCGGGAGTCGACGTCGCTGTGGCCGGTCCACGTCGAGGTCTGGGAGGGCTTCGTCTTCGTCAACCTCTCCCGCGAGGAGCCCCGGCCGCTCCGCGAGCACCTCGCCGACCAGCAGGACGACCCGCTGGGGCTGGCCCGCTTCGGCCTCGCCGACCTGCGCATCGGCCACATCTCCGTCAACGACGTCCAGGCCAACTGGAAGATCGTCCTCGAGAACTACAACGAGTGCCTGCACTGCCCGACGATCCACCCCGAGCTGGTCGCCGTCGTGCCGGCGTACAAGAAGGGCAACATCTTCGACAGCGAGCGCCAGGACGGCGGCGTCTCCCTGGCCGACGGCCGTACGGCGATCGTCGACGACCCGCGGCTGCGGCTGCCCCTGCTGCCGGGGTTCAAGAAGGACGGCGACCCGGAGTCCTACTACGGCGCGGGCGTCTACCCGACGATGTTCCTCGACGTCGACGGGTCCAGCTGCCTGGCCACGGCCGTGTTCCCGACCGGCCCCCAGAGCTGCCGGCTGGTGACGGAGTACCTCTTCGGCCCGGAGGCGCTGGCCGACCCCGACTTCGACGCGTCCCCGATCGTCGAGTTCAACGAGCGGGTGACCCACCAGGACAACGAGGCGTGCGAGCGCGTCCAGCGCGGCGTGACCTCACGGGCCTTCGACCACGGCGTCTTCCCGGCGAAGGACGCCTGGGTCTACGGCTTCGACCAGCGCTACCTGCGCGACTTGGCCGACTGAGGCGAGCGCGACCGACTGTCGGAATCCCCGGTCGACCGGGGATTCCCGCGCTTGTCGGGGGTTGCAACGGCTGTCAACCGACAGCAGAGCCTGTCCAGTAGCCGGTGCGCGTCAGCCGAGCACAACCCGAGCGTCGAGCGCGACGACGCCCGCCGGACCGGCCAGCACCGGGTTGAGCTCCAGCTCCATCACCTCGGGGTGCGCCGCGGCGAGCACCGAGACGCGGGCGACGACGCCGGCGAGCTCGTCGAGGTCGACCGCGGGCCGGCCCCGGGCGCCGAGGAGCAGCGGTGCGCCCCGCAGCGACAGCAACAGCTCGCGCGCGACAGCGGCCGACACCGGCGCGATGGCGCAGGCGGTGTCGCCGAGCACCTCGGTGAAGACCCCGCCGAGGCCCACCATCACGACCGGGCCGAACTTGGGGTCGCGGACGCTGCCCACGATGAGCTCGACACCGCCCGCGCCCTCGGCCATCTCCTCGACGGAGACGGCCGGCGGGTCGAGGCTCGCCATCAGGTCGTCGTACGCCGAACGCGCGGCGACCGGGTCGGTCACTCCGAGGACGACTCCCCCGCCCTCGGACTTGTGCAGCCGGCCGGTCGCCTTGAGCACGACGGGGAACCGGAGGTCATCGAGGGCCGTCTCCAGGCCAGCGGCGTCGGTCACCGACACCGAGGCAGGAAAGACGACGCCGGCCGCACCGAAGAGCGCCCGCGCCGCGTCGTACGACGTGTCCGTGACAGCGGGCGCCCGGTCCGGCAGCGGCTCGGCGTGCCCGGCCCCGTCGCGCTCGACGAGCCCGGCCAGTACGGCGCAGGCGCGGTCGACGTCCCGGTGGACGGGGATGCCCGCGGCCCGGAGCACCTCGGCCGACGGGCTGTCGGGGTAGATCGTGTGCACGACCAGCGGCTTGCCCTGCGCCGCGACCGTCGCGGCCATCTGCGCGGCCGCCGCCAGCTCCGGCTCGGTGAGGCTGGACTGCTCCGTCGAGTAGCCGCCGAAGAAGCCGGTGAGGAGCACGCCGTCGATCTGGTCCGACGCGAGCAGCAGCGCCACCCCGCGGGCGTAGCTCGCGGCGTCCTGCTCGCCGGCACCGGCGAGGTCGACGGGGTTGGTGACCGTCGCCTGCGCCCAGAGGGCCGTCTCGAGCGCGCCGAGGACCTCGCCACTCAGCGCCGGAGCGCGCAGCCCGGTGAGAGCGAGGGCGTCTGCCGCCACCGCCCCGTGCCCGCCCCCGTCGGTCAGGATCGCGACCCGGTCACCGGCCATCCGCCGCGGCGTGCCGGACGCGGGGCACAGCGCCACCAGCAGGTCGGCCAGCTGGGTGGGGTGGTCCACGCGCCGGGCACCGGCGGCAGCACACGCCGCGTCGACCACCATCGACGCGCTGGTCAGCGAGCCGGTGTGGGAGGCGGCGCTGCGGATCGCCGCCTCGCTGCGACCGGGCGCCAGCAGCACGAGCGGCTTGCCGGCGTCCCGCAGTGCCCGCGCGGCATCGAGGAAGCCCCTGCCGTCCACGACGTCCTCGGTGTACACCGCGACGGCCCGCGTGGCGTCGTGGTCGACGCACGCGTGCAGGAAGTCGACGAGCCCGAGGTCGGCCTGGTTGCCGAGCGAGACGAACCGGGAGACGCCCTGCCCGCGGTCGGCCAGCAACCCCGCAAGGTCGAGCACCAGGTTTCCGCTCTGGCTGAGCACGGCGACCTCCCCGTCGGGCAGCACGGCATGGGCCAGCTGGAGGCCGGTCGAGGTGTCCACGATCCCGAGGCAGTTCGGGCCCAGCAGCATCGCGCCGGCACCGCGCGCGAGCGCCACCGCCTCGGCCTCGCGCCGCGCACCGTCCGGCCCCGCCTCGGAGAGCCCCGCCGTGATCCCCACGATCGCCCGGGCGCCCGCGGCCACCGCGTCGGCGACCGCAGCGACGAACCCGCTCGCCGGCACGCACACCACGGCGAGGTCGATGCGTACGTCGCGCGCGGTGGCCGCGGCCGTGGCGGAGGGGTACGTCGGCTGGCCGAGCACCTCGCCGCCGGAGCGGTTGACGAGCAGCACCGTGCGGTCCCCGGTCGAGGCCAGCGCATGCCGGCTCAGGATGTGGCCCCACTTGGCGGAGTCGGCACTGGCGCCGACGATCGCGACCGTCCGAGGCGCGAAGAGGGCGTCCAGCGACCTCGGTGCCGACGGCCCCGGCGACCCTTGACGCCTCACCCGGGCGACCCTAGCATCTGCTGACTGACTGACCAGTCAATTGAGTTTGGGGAACGTGGGCAGGAGGCCCGGTGGCGGACAGCAGGCAGGCTCCGACGAACCAGCGCCGGCAGGCGGCAGCGGACGCCCGCGACAAGATCCTCGCCGCCGCCGCGGAGTGCATCGTCCGAGACGGGCTGGCCCAGGTCCGGATGGCCTCGATCGCGCGTACGGCGGGGGTGTCCTCCGGCCTGCTGCACTACCACTTCGACACCAAGGAGCAGCTCTTCGGCGAGGTGCTCACCTACTCCCACGCCGTCTCCGCCGAGCTCAACCAGCGCGCCATGGACAATGCGGGCGAGAGCCCTGCCGAGCGGTTGTCGTCGTTCCTCGACCGGTGCCTGCCGAGCGACCACCAACGCGCGGACGAGTGGCTGCTCTGGCAGGAGCTGGCGCTGCTCTGCATCCGCGACCCGCATCTCGCGAAGGTGGGCGCGGACCTCTACGAGGACCTCTACAGCACCGTGGCCGACATCGTCCGCGACGGGGTGACGACCGGGGTCTTCGACACCGCGCTCGAGCCGCGGTTCGTGGCCGAGACCGCGGTCGCCCTGACCGACGGCCTGGGCGCGAGGGTGCTCGCACGAGAGCCCAACCTCGGGATCGAGGAGGCACGCGCCGCGATCGCCACCACGGTCGGCATCCTGGTCGGGTACGACGGGCCACTCCCCCTCCCGGCCCCGTTCGAAGGCGAAGCCGAGGCATGATCCGCCGCCCCGGTCTCGAGCTGCCCCGCCCGTCACGGCGGGGCCTCCTGACCGGCGGCCTGGCGCTGGGTGCATCCCTGGGCGCGTCCCTGACGCTGCCCGGCTGCGCCTACATCCGCGACGACGTACCGATCGACAAGCCGCTGCCGCCGTCGGCGAAGGCCGAGATCGACGGCGACCTCGTCTACTTCAACTGGGCCGACTACCTGGCGCCGAGCGTGGTCAAGGGCTTCCAGCGGGAGTACGGCGTCAAGGTGATCGAGTCCAACTACGACTCGATGGAGGGGATGTACGCCAAGCTCGCGGCCGGCAACCAGTACGACATCGTCTTCCCGATCGCCAAGTGGGTCGTCAAGCTCCGCCAGGAGGGCAAGCTCCGCTCCATCGACCCAGCCGAGCTGGAGAACGCCGACCAGGTCTTCTACTCCGGCTCCTACTTCAACGACCCCTGGTACGACCCGGGCTCGAAGGTCTCGGTCCCCTTCACGGTCTACAAGACCGGGATCGGCTGGCGCACCGACAAGGTGTCGACGATGACCAACAGCTGGAAGGACCTCTGGAACGACGAGGCACGGGGTCGGATCTTCACGCTCGACGACCAGGACGAGGCGCTGGCGATGGCCGCGCTGCTCCTGGACTACGACGTCAACACCGCGAAGCGGTCGGAGCTCGACGACATCAAGGACCTGCTGATCAGCCAGAAGGAGTACCTCCGCGCGTACTCCTCGGACGACGTCAACAACATGACGAGCGGCGACGCGTGGATCCACCACATGTGGAGCGGGGACTTCCTCTACCTCCGCGAAGGGCTGGTCGACGACCCCACGAAGTTCGACTTCCAGGCGCCGAGCGAGGGCGTCCCGATCAACTCCGACGCCTATGCGATCCCCACGAACGCCCGGCATCCCGGCACCGCGATGGTGTTCATCGACTACCTGCTGCGGCCCGAGAACGCCGTCAAGAACATGAACTACCTCTACTACCCGTTCCCGGTGAAGGACGCGCTCCCGGCGTTCGCCGACCTCGCCAAGGACGTGCCCGCCTGCAACGTCGAGATCTCCGACCTGGAGAACGAGAACGTCTTCCGCCTCCTCGGCACCGACGAGGTGCAGCGCCGCGCGGCCGTGTGGACCGAAGTGAAGGCCAGCTGACATGACCGAGACAGCCACCAGGCCGCGCTCTGCTCAGCGCACCTCGCTGTGGGGCTGGCTGCTGGCCCTGCCGACCGCCTGGATGGTGGCGTTCTTCGTCTCCAGCATGGTGATCATCGTGCTGCTGTCGTTCGGGCGCACCACCAACGACGGCTACCCGGCGTTCGCCACCAGCACGGCCAACTACCGCGCGATCTGGAACGAGGTCTACCTCGAGCTCTTCCTGCGCTCCCTCGCGTACGCCGTCGCGACGGTCGTCATCTCGGCACTGATCGCCTACCCGGTCGCCTACGTGATCGCCCTCCACGGCGGCCGCTACAAGAACGCCCTGATCGCGGCGATCGTCGTCCCGTTCTTCGCCAGCTACCTGGTGCGGATGTATGCCTGGAAGGCGCTGCTTTCCGACGACGGCCTGGTCAACAGCGCCCTGCGTCACTCCGGGCTGAGTGACGGGATCACCTTCCTCAACACCCCGCAGGCAGTGATCGGGGGCCTGGTCTACGGCTTCGTCGTCTTCATGATCCTGCCGATCTACGCGTCCCTCGAGCGGCTCGACACGTCGGTCATCGAGGCGGGCAAGGACCTCTACCACGGCCCGGTCCGCACGTTCTTCAGCGTGACGCTGCCCGCGACCCGAGCCGGGCTGTACGGCGGGGCGCTGCTGGTGTTCCTGCCCGCGCTCGGCGACTTCGTCAGCGCACAGCTGCTGGGCGGCGCCAGCACCTACATGATGGGCAACCTCGTCCAGCAGCAGTTCGCCGAGGGGCAGAACTGGCCGCTGGGCTCCGCCCTGACCGTCGGCATGATGGCCGCCCTCACCGTGCTCATGGTGGTCTACCTGCGCGCCACCTCGACCCGGGCGCAGGAGTCCTGATGGCCAGGGCACGCAAGCTGGAGCGCAAGCCGGTGTTCGCCGTCGCCGTGACGGCGGTCTTCTTCGCCTGGCTCTACCTGCCGATCCTGGCGGTCGCCCTCTTCAGCTTCAACGACAAGAAGTCGCTGTCGTCGTTCGGCGGCTTCAGCGTGCGCTGGTACGACGACCTCTTCCACAACGACGCGTTGTTGGACTCCCTCGCGGCGAGCCTCAAGATCGCCACCGCCGCCACCCTCGGCTCGCTCGTGCTCGGGACGATGCTCGCGCTCGGCCTCGAGCGGGTGACGTCACGGCGCGGCCGGGTGATCGGCGCGGTCACGCTGCTGCCGCTCGTCACGCCGGAGATCGTCACCGGGGTCGCGGCGCTGCTGCTCTTCACCGGCATCGGGCTCAAGCTCTCGATGACCACGGTCATCCTCGCCGAGATCACCTTCTCGATCGCGTACGTGACCGTGATCGTCCGCGGCCGCCTGGCCGGCATCGCCGGCGAGGTCGAGGAGGCCGCGCGCGACCTGGGCTGTACGCCGTTCCAGGCCGTCCGGCTGGTCACCCTGCCCACGCTCGTCCCCGCCCTGATCGGCGCCGGCCTCCTGGTCTTCGCGCTGGTCTTCGACGACTTCGTGCTGGCGTTCTTCACCACCGGCGTCGACCCCCAGCCGCTGCCGGTGCGCGTCTACTCCTCCATCCGCTTCGGCGTCTCCCCCGCCATCAACGCCATCGGCACGCTGATGCTCGTCGCCTCGGCCCTGCTGATCATCGCCGCCCTGTGGGTCCCGCGGCTCTTCCACCGTGGCTCGTCCAGCCTCGACCTGATCACCGGAGGTGACCGACGATGAGTACGCCCCAGGATCCAGCACCGTCCGTCTCGTTGCGCGGCCTGACCAAGGACTTCGCCGGCGCCACCGTCGTCGACCACCTCGACCTCGACATCGCGAGCGGCGAGTTCTTCTCCCTGCTGGGGCCGTCGGGCTGCGGCAAGACCACCACGCTGCGGATGATCGCCGGCTTCAGCGACCCCACGTCCGGCACCATCCTCGTCGGCGGCGAGGACGTCACCTGCGTGCCACCGCACAAGCGCGACGTCAACACGGTCTTCCAGAGCTACGCCCTCTTCGAGCACCTCGACGTCCGCGGCAACGTCGGCTTCGGCCTGCGCCGCAAGGGCCTCGACCGGCGCGCCCTCGACCAGCGGGTCTCGGAGATGCTCGAGCTGGTCGAGCTCGGCGACCGGGCCAAGGAGAAGCCGGGCCGGCTGTCCGGCGGCCAGCGGCAGCGCGTCGCGCTCGCCCGGGCGCTGATCAACGAGCCGAAGGTGCTGCTGCTCGACGAGCCGCTCGCGGCACTCGACCTCAAGCTGCGGCACGCGATGCAGGCCGAGCTCAAGGCGATCCAGCGCGAGGTCGGCATCACCTTCCTGTTCGTCACCCACGACCAGGACGAGGCGCTCAGCATGAGCGACCGGGTGGCGATCATGCACAACGGCGTCATCGAGCAGTGCGGCGCCCCCGAGGACGTGTACGAGCGGCCGACCTCGGTCTTCGCGGCGGGCTTCATCGGCACCAGCAACCTGATGAGCGGCACCTGGTCGGCCGGCTGCGTGTGCGTCGCCGACGACCTGTCGATCCCGGTGCCCGGGCACCGCGACTCCGCCGAGGGCGACACCGTCAGCCTGACCGTGCGCCCGGAGAAGATCTGGCTCAGCGACCTGACCCCGCAGATGTTCCGCGTCACCGGCACGATCGTCGCCACCAGCTACCACGGCGCCACGACCCAGTACGTCGTCTCGATCGCCCCGGACCTCACCCTCACCGTCCTGGAGCAGAACCTGCCGCAGATGCGGTCGGACGACCGGTGGCACTCCGGCGACCGGGTCGAGGTCGGCTGGCTGCCGGAGCACACGGTGGTGCTCCGGTGAGCCGGACCGATGTCGTCGTCGTGGGCGCCGGCCTGGCCGGACTGGCCGCGGCGCGCGACCTGGAGGCCGGCGGCGCCCAGGTCACCGTGCTGGAGGCGCGGCCCCGCGTCGGCGGGCGGGTGGAGCAGGTCGAGCTGCCCGACGGACGACGCGTCCAGCTCGGTGGCGAGGTCGTCGGCAACGCCCACACCAGCTATCTCGGGCTGGTCGCGGAGCTCGGCCTGACCCTCACCTCGTCGTACGTCGCGGAGCCCGGCGAGATCACCCGGCAGGTCCCGGGGTCGGTCGACGTCGGCGAGTGGCCCTCGTGGTGCACGCCCGCCGACCGCGCGTCGTACGACGAGGTGGAGGAGGCGCTCGCGAAGGTGCACGCCTCGATCGACCCCGACGACCCGTGGTCGTGCCCGGACCTCGAACGCCTGGACCGGCTCAGTGTCGGCGACTGGCTGCGCGAGGTCGGCGCGACGCCCGGTGTGCTGCGGCTCTGGGACCTCGTGCACCTGAGCCTGTCCGACGGCTCGATCGAGCGGCAGAGCCTCTTCGCCTATGCCCGCAAGACCGTGGTCGGCGGGACGAGCGGCAGCTACGACGTGGAGCAGTGGGAGAACCTGCGGCTCACCGAGGGCTCGGCCACCGTCGCCTTGACGATGGCCGACGGGCTGCACGACGTACGATTGTCGACGCCGGTGCGCCGGATCCGGATCGGCGGCTCCGGGAGCACGGTCGTCACGGCCGAGGGCGAGGAGCTGCACGCCGCCGCGGTCGTCATCGCGGTGCCGGCGGGCCCGGCCCGCGACATCGATATCGAGGGGGTCAGCGACGCCCGCCTGACGTCGCTGCGGCGGCAGCGGCACGCGTGGGCGGCCAAGTTCGTGGCGGCGTACGACGAGCCGTTCTGGCGCGCTCGCGGTCAGAACGCGCTGGCCGAGAGCGAGGGCACGCTGGGCTCGACCTGGCCGCAGCAGTACGGCGTGCTGTCGGCGCTGGTCCCGCCGGAGCGGTACGCCGCCTTCGCGGCCACCGACCCGGAGACCCGGACCCGCGAGGCGCTGGCACAGGTCGCCGAGCTCTACGGCCCGGAGGCGACGACGCCGCTGCAGACCTGGACCCGGCTCTGGGGCACCGACCCGTGGACCCAGGGCTATGTGACCAACTGGCGACCCGGCGACGTGACGGCCGTCGGCCCGCTGCACGGCACCCACGAGCCGCCGTTCTACGTCTGCGGCTCCGACCAGTGGGTCGCCGGCTACATGGAGGGCGCGGTCCGGACCGGCCGCGGCGCGGCGGCCGCCGCGCTCGAAGGGAGGTAGGGACGCCATGGACTTCGGCCTGACCAACGAGCAGCGCAGCATCGTCGAGGTGACGCGCGCCTTCGTGGAGCGCGAGCTCTACCCCCACGAGGAAGAGGTCGAGCGCACCGGAGTGCTGCGGCCCGAGCTCGCCGCCCAGATCCGGGCCAAGGCGCTGGCCGCGGGGCTCTACGCCGCCAACATGCCCGAGGAGGTCGGCGGCGCCGGCCTCGACACGGTCACCTGGGTGCTCTACGAGAAGGAGCTCGGCCGGGCCAACTACGCGCTGCAGTACACCGGCGTCGTACGTCCCTCGAACATCCTGCTGGCCGGCACCGAGGCGCAGCGCGAGCGCTACCTCTACCCGTGCGTGCGCGGCGAGAAGATCGACTGCCTGGCGATGACCGAGCCCGGCGCCGGCTCCGACATGCGCTCCATGCGAACCCGGGCCAGCCGGGAGAACGGCGGCTGGCGGATCCGCGGCACCAAGCACTTCATCAGCCATGCCGACGAGGCCGACTTCGTGATCCTGGTGGCGGTCACGGGCGCGGACGACGCGGGCCGCCCGGCGATGTCGACGTTCCTGGTCGACCTCGACACCCCCGGCCTGACCGTGCACCCCGGCTACCGCAACGTCTCCCACCGCGGCTACACCAACTCGATCCTCGACTTCGACGACGTCCGCATCGGCCAGGACGCCCTGCTCGGTGAGGAAGGCAAGGGGTTCGAGCTGGCCGGCACCTGGCTCGGCTCCACCCGCCTCCAGGTCGCCGCCTCCTGTCTGGGCCGCGCCGAGCGCGCGCTGGAGCTCTCGGTCCGGCAGGCGGCGACCCGAGAACAGTTCGGGCAGCCGATCGGCCGCTTCCAGGGCATCGGCTTCAAGCTCGCCGACATGGCGACCGAGCTGCGCGCCGCGGAGCTGATGACCCTCCACGCGGCGTGGAAGTACGACCAGGGCACCGCCACCGACGCCGACATCGCGATGGCCAAGCTCAAGGCGACCGAGATGCTCGCGATGGTCGCCGACGAGGCGATCCAGATCCACGGCGGCATGGGCCTGATGGACGAGCTGCCCCTGGAGCGGATCTGGCGCGACGCCCGGATCGAGCGGATCTGGGACGGCACCTCCGAGATCCAGCGGCACATCATCAGCCGGTCGCTGCTGCGGCCGTTGGGAGCCTGACATGTCCGAGGTCCTGCACACGGTCGTCGAGGACGGCGTCCTCGAGGTCACCCTCGACCGGCCCAAGGCCAACGCCATCGACCTGCCGACCAGTCGCGCGATGGGCGAGGTCTTCGCGTCGTTCCGCGACGATCCGGACCTGCGGGTGGCGATCGTGCGCACCGAGGGCGACAAGTTCTTCTGCGCCGGCTGGGACCTCAAGGCCGCCGCGGACGGCGCCGCCGTCCAGGGCGAGTACGGCGTGGGCGGGTTCGGCGGGCTGCAGGAGCTCCCCGACCTCAACAAGCCGGTCATCGCCGCCGTCCACGGCCTGGCGATGGGTGGCGGCTTCGAGCTGGCCCTGTCGTGCGACCTCATCTACGCCTCCGAGGCCACCCAGTTCGGGCTGCCGGAGATCAACGCCGGAACCCTCGCCGACGCCGCCACGATCAAGCTGCCCAAGCGGATGCCCTACCACGTCGCGATGGAGCTGCTCCTGACCGGACGCTGGATGCCGGCGGCCGAGGCGGCGCGCTGGGGCGTCGTCAACGAGGTGCTGCCCGACGAGGCCGCCGTACGGGCTCGAGCCTGGGAGACCGCGCGGCTGCTGGCCTCCGGGCCGCCGCTGGTGTTCGCCGCGATCAAGGAGACGGCGCGCGCGGCGGAGTCGCTGCGGTTCCAGGAGGCCATGGACCTGGTGACCTCCAGCGGCCTGCCGACAGTGGCGACCCTCTACGAGTCCGAGGACGGCGTCGAAGGCTTCAAGGCCTTCGCCGAGAAGCGCAAGCCGGTCTGGAAGGGCCGCTGACAGCCCCGAAGAACAAGGGAGATCCGCAGTGAACCGCAACGTCATGATCACCTGTGCGCTCACCGGCGCCGGCGACACCGTCGGCCGCTCCGAGCACGTGCCGGTGACCCCGGAGCAGATCGCCGAGTCGGGGATCGCCGCCGCCCGGGCCGGCGCCACGATCATCCACATCCACGTGCGCGACCCCGAGACCGGCGTCGGCTCGCGCGACGTCGCGCTCTACCGCGAGGTGGTCGAGCGGGTCCGCGCCTCGGACGTCGACGTCATCATCAACACCACTGCCGGCATGGGCGGCGACCTGGTCCTGGACCCGCAGGACCCGACGACGTTCCTCGACGGCACCGACCTGGTCAGCGGCGTCGACCGGCTCCCCCACGTCGAGGAGCTGCTCCCCGACATCTGCACCCTGGACTGCGGCAGCCTCAACTTCGGCGAGGGCAGCCTGGTCTACGTCTCCACGCCCGACATGCTGCGCGAGGGTGCCAAGAAGATCCAGGAGCTCGGCGTCCGCTGCGAGATGGAGATCTTCGACACCGGCCACCTGTGGTTCGCCAAGACCCTGGTCGAGGAGGGCCTGATCGACGCGCCTGCGATGTACCAGCTCTGCATGGGCATCCCGTACGGCGCGCCCGCCGACCCGCTCACGCTGATGGCGATGGTCAAGCAGCTGCCCGAGGACGCCGTCTGGGCGTCGTTCGCGCTCGGCCCGATGCAGATGCCCTGGGTGGCGCAGTCGGTGCTGCTCGGCGGCCACGTCCGCGTCGGCCTGGAGGACAACCTCTATCTGGCCAAGGGTGTGAAGGCCACCAACGCCCAGCTCGTGGAGCGGGCGAGGACGATCGTGGAGTCCATGGGCGCCCACGTGGCCACCCCCGACGAGGGCCGCGAGATCCTCGCGCTCAAGCGATGACGCGCCCCGCACCCGAGGACGTCCGCACCGTCACCTGCATCGGCGCCGGCGTGATCGGCGGCGGCTGGGCGGCGTACTTCCTGGCCCGCGGCTACCGAGTCGTCGCCTGGGACCCCGCGCCGGACGCGGAGGCGCGGCTTCGGCACCTGGTGGCCGCGGCCTGGCCGGCGCTGACCGAGCTCGGTCTCGCCGAGGGCGCGAGCCTCGACAACCTGACCGTGGAACGAGACCTCGCGACGGCCTGCGCGCAGGCCGACTTCGTGCAAGAGAGCGCACCCGAGGACCTCGACCTCAAGCGCACCCTGCTCGCCGACATCGACGCCGTGACGCCCCAGGACGTCGTCATCTCGTCCTCCACCTCGGGCTACGGGATGAGCGAGATGCAGGACAAGTGCACCCACCCCGACCGCACGGTCGTGGGGCATCCCTTCAACCCGCCGTACCTGATCCCGCTGGTCGAGGTCGTCGGAGGTACGGCGACGTCGCCCGACGTCGTCGAGTGGACCGCCGCGTTCTTCCGGTACGCCGGGAAGTCGGTCATCACGATGGACCGGGAGGTGCCGGGCTTCATCGCCAACCGGCTGCAGGAGGCGCTGTGGCGCGAGGCGCTGCACATGGTGAACGCCGGTGAGGCGACGGTCGAGCAGATCGACCTGTCGATCACGGACGGCCCCGGCCTGCGCTGGCCGATCCACGGCCCGATGCTGACCTTCCACCTGGCCGGCGGCCAGGGCGGCATGGCGCACATGCTCGACCACTTCGGCCCGTCGCTCCAGTCACCGTGGACCCGTCTGGTCGCCGCCGACCTCACCCCTGAGCTGCGCGACGCCGTGGTCGACGGCTGCGACCGGGAGGCCGACGGCCGCAGCATCGACGACCTGGTGGCCGAGCGCGACCGCGGTGTCATCGCGATCCTGCGCGCCCTCGGCCGAGCATGACGGTGCTCTGGCGCGAGCCGGTCCAGGACACCTGGATCGACTACAACGGCCACCTCTCCGAGGCCTACTACGTGCTGGTCTTCGGGCACGCGACCGACGCGGTCATGGACGCGGTCGGGCTGGGGCCGGCGTACCGCGCTGCCAACGACGCCTCCCTGTACACGCTCGAGGCGCACGTGCGCTACCTCGACGAGGTGTCGGCCGGCAGCGAGCTGGAGGTCCGCTCGTCGGTCATCGGCGCGACGGGCAAGCTGCTCTGGATCTGGCACGAGCTGTACGCCGACGGGCGGCTGCGCGCGACCGAGGAGGTCCTCGGCGTACACGTGGCCGCAGGGGCATCCGCGCCGTTCCCCGACAAGGTCGCCGCGCTCGCGGCCGCTGCCCTGGTCGAGCCGCCCGAGGCGGCCGGCGGCCGGATCCGGGCGCTGCCGCGGACGTGAGCCGGCCCCATCCGGCTCAACGCAGCCGGGCGAGATCTCGTCGGGTGTAGCGCAGGTGCGCCCACTCCTCCTCCAGGATCACGCGAACGCAGTCGCCGACGCTGGGAGTCCAGTCCCCGCCCCACGGGTCCTCGCGGACCTCCGCGAGCAGCTCCGCCGTGGCCGTGTCCAGGAAGTCGGTCACCAGCTGCTGTCGTTCGGCGCGCACCACGAGGATCTCCTCGTAGCCCGGCGGTTCGGCGCGGAAGATCGACATGTCGAAGCCCATCTCGCCGGCACCGGTGAAGATCTGGCCGATCTCGTGGAAGGGCTGCGGCATCCGCAGGATCCCGCCGCGGAGCCACGCGTCGGTCGCCAGGACGAGGTGCCGCAGGGTCTGGGCCAGGGACCACTCGTCCTCGACGTGGGCATCCACCAGCTCCGGCGGCGTGTCCGCCACCGTCTCCTGCCACGCGGCCTGCACGGCGACCCAGCCCTCGCGCAGGCCTTCGGGCGTCTGCGCCTTCTGCAGCTCGCGGCCCGGGAACCGCCGGTTGAGCTCGGCCTCCACGAGCGGCACCACGTCGACCCCGTTGACGAAGAGAGTGCCGAAGGAGAGGTCATGGCTGTCGATGTCGAGCCCGCCGACGTCGACGCTGCGCATCGTCACGCCGCTGACATCGGAGAACCGCACGGTGGCGCCCTTGAAGCTGGCCTTGACGAAGGTCGCGCCTTCGAACTCCGTCGTGCCGGAATAGGTCGTCATCGCTCCATCATCACCGCTGGCGGGCGCTGCCGGGACCGGCAGCGTTGACAGAGTCCCTGACAAGTAGTTTCCTATGCGGAAACTACTTGCACGGAAAAGGTGGGCGACGATGGAGCCGACGAAGCGTGACGCCGAGACCCTGCTGACCGGTGCCGGGAGGGTCGAGTCCGCCGTGCGGGCCCGGGCTCCGCGGGAGTATCCGGCGTACCTCTGGACGGGTGTCACCCCCGTGCTCGCCGGGATGATCTTCGACCTCAACCGCGGCGGCGACGGTGACAGCGCGGTGGCGACGGTGGTGGGGATCCTGCTGATGGTCGTCCTCGCCGCGTTCGTGGCCGTCCATGTCCGCTACTGGCGTCGCTACCGGCAGGTGCGGAGGCGGAGCACCTCGAAGCGGCTGGAGTGGGCGCTCGCCGCGTGGAGTGCCGCCGCACTGTTCGGCCTCGGGTTCCTGCTCGCCGACACCACCGGCATCGCCTACACCGTGGGGGGCATCGTGGGCGCCGTACCGACGCTCCTGTGGGCCGAGCGGCTCCGGCGCACCGCATGACGCACCCGCGAGCACGCCTCGACGACCTGGTCCACCAGCCCGTGCGGTTCTCGATCCTGGCCGGCCTGGCCCAGGCCGACGAGTTGGAGTTCCGGTTCCTCCGCGACACCCTGCAGATCAGCGACTCGCTGCTGTCCCGCCAGGCGTCCACCCTCGAGCAGGCCGGGTACGTCGCCATCCGCAAGGGTCACGTCGGCAAATGGCCCCGCACCTGGCTCCAGCTCACCCCCGCGGGCCGCACCGCCTTCAACGACCACCTCGACACGCTGCGCGAGATCGTCGAGACTCCCACCCAGGGTGAGACCCGCTGACCTGACGCCGGATCGCGCGGCCCGAAGGCGATCAGCGCTGGCTGTAGTCCCGGAACCCGCGCTTGGTCTTGCGGCCGAGGTAGCCCGCGGTGACCAGGTGCTCGAGCAGCGGCGCGGGTGCGAAGCCGGGCTCGCGGAACTCCAGGTAGAGCTCGCGCTGGATCGCCAGCGAGACGTCGTTGCCGACCACGTCGAGCAGCTCGAACGGACCCATCGGCAGCGCACACCCCTGCTTCATGGCGGTGTCGATGTCGTCGGCGGTGGCGTAGTGCGCCTCCAGCATCCGCACGGCGTCGTTGAGGTAGGGGAAGAGCAGCGCGTTGACGATGAAGCCAGCCCGGTCGGCGCAGGAGACGCCGACCTTGCCGAGCTTCGCGACCAGCGCCTGGGTGGTCTCGGTGACGGCGTCGTCGGTGGAGACTGTCGAGACGACCTCGACGAGCTTCATGATCGGCGCCGGGTTGAAGAAGTGCATCCCGATGACGTCCTGCGGCCGCGACGTCGCCCGCGCACAGGCGATGATCGGCAGGCTCGAGGTCGTGGTCGCGAGGATCGCCCCAGGCTTGCAGATCTCGTCCAGGTTCTCGAAGAGCGTGGTCTTGATCGCCAGGTCCTCGGCGATCGCCTCGACCACGATGTCGACGTCCTTGAGGTCGTCGAGCGAGGTGGAGCCGGTCAGCCGGGCGAGCACCTCCGCCTTGGCCTCCTCGGTCGAGCGGCCGCGCTGGATCTGCTTGTCGAAGCTCTTCGCGATCGCGGCGACGACCCCGTCGACCTTGTCGGCCGAGCGCCCGACGTACGTCACGGCGTAGCCGCTCTTGGCGAAGACCTCGATGATGCCGGTCGCCATGGTGCCGGTGCCGACGACGCCGACTAGCTGGATGTCGTGCCGCAGCTGCGGCGCGGCGTCCGCCGACGGCGTCCGGTCGTCGGCGACCACGACCGGGCTGTCGGGCGCCTCGTAGGTGTAGAAGCCGCGGCCGGTCTTGCGGCCCAGCCAGCCGGCGGTGACCATCTGCTTGAGGATCGGCGAGGGTGCGTGCAGCCGGTCACGGCCCTGGCGGTACATCGTCTCGAGGATCTCGTACGCCGTGTCGAGGCCGATCAGGTCCAGCAGCGCCAACGGGCCCATCGGGTAGCCGCAGCCGAAGCGCATGGCCGCGTCGATGTCCTCGCGGGTGGCGTAGCGGCCCTCGTACATCGAGACCGCGTGGTTGAGGTAGCCGAAGAGCAGCGTGTTGGCGATGAAGCCGGCCTTGTCCCCGCAGACCACGGGGGTCTTGCCGAGCTCGGCCATCAGACCCTTGACGTCCTCGAGCACCTGATCCTCGGTGACGACCGTCCGCACGATCTCGACCAGCTGCTGGACCGGCGCCGGGTTGAAGAAGTGCACGCCGATGACCCGCCCGGGCGAGGAGTTGGCGGTCGAGATCTCGGTGACCGAGAGGCTGGAGGTGTTCGTCGCGAGGATCGTGTCGGACCCGACGATCGCGTCGAGCTGGCGGAAGAGCGCCTTCTTGGTCTCCAGCGACTCCACCACGGCCTCGACGACCAGGTCGGCGGACGCGACGGCGTCGAGCGACGTACTGAAGGTGATCCGCCCCAGCAGCTCGGCCTGCTCCGCCTCGGTGAGCTTCTCGCGCTTCACGGCGCGAGCCGTCGAGTGCTCGAGGTACTGCCGGCCACGGGCCAGCGCCTCCTGGTCCTTCTCCACGCCTACGACGGCGTACCCGGTCCGGGCGAAGACCTCGGCGATCCCGGCCCCCATGGTGCCGAGGCCGATCACGCCGATCGTGGTGAAGCTGCGGGACTCTGACTCTGCGGGCGAGGTCGTCATGCGGCGCATCGTGACACGCGACCGGCGGGCTGGCTATGGCGTAGTTCACTCGCCAGTAACTTAACGATCCAATCGCGGTCGGGCTCGAGGGCCACGGTAGATTCCACGCCCGTGAGACTCGTCGTAGCAACGTGCCAGGTCGACTACGCCGGGCGACTGACCGCCCACCTCCCGTTGGCCACCCGGGTCCTGATGATCAAGGCCGACGGCTCGGTGCTGGTGCACTCCGACGGCGGCTCCTACAAGCCGCTCAACTGGATGTCTCCGCCGTGCACGCTGCGCGAGGGCACCACCGAGGACGGCCAGGTCGAGTGGACGGTCACCAACCCCAAGACCGACGACACCCTGCGCATCCTGCTCACCGAGATCTTCAGCGACTCCAGCCACGTCCTCGGCATCGACCCGGGCCTGCAGAAGGACGGTGTCGAGAAGCACCTCCAGGAGCTGCTCGCCGAGCACCCGGCGACCCTCTCCCCCGGCCTGACGCTGGTACGCCGTGAGTACCCCACCGCCATCGGCCCGGTCGACCTGATGTGCCGCGACGAGGCCGGCGCGTCCGTCGCCGTCGAGATCAAGCGCCGCGGCGACATCGACGGCGTCGAGCAGCTCACCCGCTACCTCGAGCTGCTGAACCGCGACCCCCTGCTCACGGGCAAGGGCGACGTGAAGGGCATCTTCGCCGCCCAGGAGATCAAGCCACAGGCCCGCGTGCTCGCCACCGACCGCGGCATCGCCTGCGCGCTCGTCGACTACGACGCCCTGCGCGGCCTCGACGACCCGAGCCACCGCCTGTTCTGAGGGCACCCGGCTGGACGCCGTTCACAGGCGCTCAGGATCACCTGGCGGATCGCGAGCAACCCGACATACGGTGACAGGCATGACCAGCGATCCCGGCATGAGTCGCCGCGTGACTCGGCTCGAGAACGACACGGAGTCGATCTACGAGCTGATCACCGAGGTCAGGTCGACCCAGGACGAACACACCCGCCGGCTCGACGGAGTCGAGAGCACCGTCACCGAGGTCCGGTCGACCCTGGACGAACACACCCGCCGGCTCGACGGAGTCGAGAGCACCCTCACCGAGGTCCGGTCGACCCTGGACGAACACACCCGCCGGCTCGACGGAGTCGAGAGCACCCTCACCGAGGTCCGGTCGACCCAGGGCGAACACACCCGCCGGCTCGACGGACTCGGGAACACCGTCACCGAGGTCCGGTCGACCCAGGGCGAACACACCCACCGGTTCGACCGACTCGAGAACACCTTGAACGAGGTCGTCCGGCGCCTGCCGCCGGCCCCCTGAGCGGGTCGTGCTGCTGAGCGTGCGCTCCAGCGCACCCTAGGCAGCACGACTGCCCCCACCCCAAAACGGGCTGGCCCGAATGCGCTATGTCGGGAGCGCCGCAACACGCCCAGAGTTAAGAGATGCCTCGGGCCCTCACGTCGGACGTTCACCGTCCGATGAGTACGTCGGTCACGACCGACGTCCCTCGGAGGGCACCGTGAGGCACCAGCATCTCCACCGCACCGCCGTACGCCTGGCCGGGGTGGTCGCGCTGGTCGCAGCGACCGTCGCCACCTCCGCGCCGGCGCCGGCCGTCGACCCGTCGGCCCCGGTGGCCCGGGTGGCATCCCCCTCCACCTGGGCCACCGGCAACGGCGTACTGGCACTGGACTGGGGCGACCTCGCCAAGACTCCGCAGGCGGCACGCGGCGACGTCGTGGTGATGCAGTCCTGGGAGTACCCGCGCATCCCGGAGCTGCGGCGCCAGCACCCCGGCATCACGATCCTGATGTACAAGGACGCCTCCGCGACGGTGAAGGAGGCCGAGTCCGCCACCGGCCGCTTCCCGACCGGCGTCGGCTACGACTGGGTCGCCGCCCATCACCCGTCGTGGTTCCTGCGCGACGGGTCCGGGCAGGTCATCGAGTGGTCGGACTGGCGCGGGCTCTACCCGATGGACATCGCCGACCGCGACTACCAGCAGACCTGGTCGCGCAACGTCCTCGCCGAGCTGCGCGCGCACCGCTGGGACGGCGTGATGATGGACGACATCCTCACGATCCTCAGCCACGACACCGTCGACAACCGGCTGTCGACCCGGATCCCCGACAACAAGGCGCAGTACGCCGCCACCGGCTCGTTCCTGTCCCGCGTGGCCCCCCAGATCCGGCGGGCCGGCTACCTCGCGGTGCCGAACGTCTCGCTCGAGTGGGACAACTGGCGGACCACGCTGGCCGACTGGACGCCGTACGTCTCCGGCTGGGAGAACGAGCACTTCACCAACTGGCCGGGACAGCACGGACGGTTCGCCGGCGCGGACTGGCGCTGGAAGCTCGACGCGGCCCGCTGGCTCGCCGACCGGAAGGTCCCGCTGCTCGCGGTCACCTACGGCCCGGCCGGCGACCGGGTCGGGCAGCGCTACCACCGCGCCACCTGGCTGCTGTCGTGGAACGGCCGCACCGGAGCGAGCGTCTACGTGCCCGACGAGGTCACCTCCAGCCACTGGCTGCCGGCCGCGACCCGGAGCGTCGGGCGGCCGCTCGGCCCGGCACGCGAGCGTGCCGACGGGACCTGGACCCGCCGGTTCACCCGCGGGTTCGTCGCCGTGAACCCGACGACGCGGCCGCACCGCGTCCGCGGCGTACGCCTGGCGCCGACGACGGCTGTCATCCTGAGCCGATGAGGATCTTCCACATCGCGACCCTGACCGACTGGACCGATGCCCAGGCGTCCGGCGCCTACACGACGTCGACGATCGGCGCCACGCTCGAGGAGGTGGGGTTCCTGCACGCCAGCCGGGCCGACCAGTGGGAGGGCGTGCGCGCGAAGTACTACGCCGACGTCACCGAGCCACTGGTGCTCCTCGAGATCGACACCGACCTGCTCGACGTACCCGTCGTGGAGGAGCCGCCGTCGCCCGGAGTCACCGAGACGTTCCCCCACCTGTACGGCGCCCTCGACCCGGCCGCCGTCGTGGCGGTCACTGCGCTGCAGGAGTAGCGTCCGCGCGTTCGTGCGGCAGCGCGACCCGGACCACCGTGCCGACGCCGAGCTCGCTCTGCAGGTCGATCCAGCCGCCATGTGCCTCCACGATCGCGCGCGCGATCGGGAGGCCGAGGCCGGCGCCCTGCACCTGTTCGGCGATCGCCCGTGGGGAGCGGTAGAGCCGCTCGAAGAGTCGCTCCTGCTCCTCGGGCGAGACGCCGACTCCGGTGTCGCGGACCTCGATGACCCCCATCGCCCCGTAGTCGATGACGCTGATGTCGACCCGACCGCCGGCGTGGGTGAACTTGAGGGCGTTGGAGACCACGTTCTCGAGCACCTGGACCACCCGGTGGAAGTCACCCACCACCGGCCGCGACTCGCCGCCGACGAAGGTGAGCGCCAGTGCCCGCTCCCGGGCGCGCAGCCGCTGGTCCTCGACGACCCGGGCACAGACCCGTTCGAGCTCGATCGACTCCCGGAGCATCCGCAGCCGGTCGTCCTCGAGGAAGGCCATCGTCAGCAGGTCGTTGACCAGCTGCAGCTCACGGGACGCGTTGCGCTCGATGACGCTGAGCAGCTTGCGGGCCCGGCGGCTCAGGTCGGCCTCGTCGAGGTCGGACATCAGCTCGGCGTAGCCGATGATCGAGGTCAGCGGCGTGCGCAGCTCGTGCGAGACCGTGGCGATCACGTCGTCGCGGAGGCGTTGGGACTCGGCCTCGATCCGGAGGCGCTCACTGATATCACGCAGCGCGACGGAGACCAGCAGGCCCTCGTCGGTCAGGAGCGGGGAGATCGAGACCTCGACAGGCACGCTGTGGCCGTCGTGATGTCGCACCCGGGCGCCTTGGTTGGCGCGCATCGGGCGCGGCTCCGGCGCCAACAGGTACTCCTCGAACCAGCTCCGGCTCGACTCGCGCTCGTCGTCCGGCGCCAGCAGCGTGATCGGCTCGCCGATCAGCTCGCGGGGGTCGTATCCGAACGCCTCCTGGACCTGGTTGTTGACCAGCACCATCCGGGCGTCCTCGTCGACGATCACCATGGGGTCCGGCGTGGCTTCCAGCAGCCCGCGGAAGCGCTCCTCCTCACGGATCCGCGCGGTGATGTCGCGCACCGTGGCGGAGACGAACCGCTTGCCGTCCGTCATGATCGGGGCGAGGGAGATCTCGGCCGGGAACTCGCGACCGTCGCGGCGCACGGCCGCCAGGCGCAGGAGTCCCATCGGGCGCGGGTCCGCCGCGGCGCCGTACCCGGATCGGCGAGTCGGGTGCTCGCCGCGGAACCGGATCGGGACGAGGGCGTCCACCGGCGTCCCCACCAGGTCCTGGGGATCGCAGTCGAAGACGGTCCGGCACTGCGCGTTGGCGAGCACGATGACGCCCGCGTCGTCCACGATCACCACGGCATCCGGCGCAGCCTCGAAGACCCCGCGGAAGAGCGCGTCCGCGTGCTGTTCCACGCGCCGAGAGTAGCGGTTGGGTGAGCCTTCAACGACCGAGCGTCGCGACGACCTCGTCGGCGACTCCCCAGCTCAGGGTGACGCCCGCACCACCGTGGCCGTAGCAGTGCACCACGTCGCCGACCCGCTCCAGTCGCACCGCCGGACGCACCGGGCGCAGCCCCACCTTGTGCCGCAGCACCCGGGCGGCGCGCAGCTCCGGCACCAGCCGCACCCCACGGGCGAGGATCTCGGCTGCCGTCTCGGGCGACGGGGTGCGGCTCCAGTCGCCCTCGACGGCCGTGCCGCCGACGACGATGTCGTGCTCGCGCGGCACGACGTACGTCGGACCTGCGGAGTCCAGCCACCAGCGGTCGAGCCCGACCTGCTCGACGAACACCACCTGCCCACGCACCGGTACGACGGTCCGGTCGGCGCCGAGCAGACGGGCCCCGAGTCCGGAGCAGTTCACGACCAGTCCGCGCGCCGGGAGCGCCGCGAGGTTGAGCCGGGTGATCGTGCCTCCCAGCTCGGCGACCCGGGAGGCGAGCCAGTCGAGGTAGACGCCCATGTCGACCACCGGCGTGGTGAACGACCACCCCGACTCCCAGCCGGCCGGGACCTCGCGGGTGTGCTCCAGCGTCGGCACCGCCGGGCGCCACCACGGGTCGGGTCTGTCGGCGGCGAGCACCTCGGTGCCCGGGAGCAGGCGCACCCCGCACTCGGGGTCGGTGTCGGCCAGGGCGTCGAAGACGGCGTACGACGTGCGCGCCCAGGCCGTCACCCGGTCCTGCGGAAGCGCTCGGTACGGGTACCAGATCGCCGCGGCGACGGCGGAGGTCGTCTCCCGCGGGAGGTCGCGGGCGACCACGTCGACCCGTCGGCCGGCCTCCAGCAGCCGTACCGCGCAGGTCAGGCCGACGACACCGGCGCCGACCACGATCACCCGCTCGTCGCGACCCATGGGTGAAGTGTGGCCGACGAGGCGAAAGGACCGACTCCGGTCAGGCGCCGGCCTGGCGCGGGGCGGTCGGGTCGGCACCCTCGCCGCCCTGCTCGCGCGCGACGTACTCCTCGATGTCCTCGACGTCGTCGAGGTTGCGCCGCACCACGGCGAGCAGGTCGCTCATCGTGGCGACCTCCTCGACCTGCTCCTTGATGAACCACTGCATGAACTGCTCGGAGGCGAAGTCGAACTCCTCGCGGGCGATGCGCAGCAGCCCGTTGATCTGGTCGGTGACCCGCTTCTCCTGCTCCAGCGCGAGCTCGACGGGGCCGACCACGTCGACGAAGTCGTTGACCGGCGCGTCGACGGCCGGGATCGTCACGGCGCTGTCGGTGTCGAGGAGGTACTGGATCATCATCGCCGCGTGGGCGCGCTCCTCGAGCGCCTGCGCGTAGAAGAAGGCCGCCATCTGCGGCATCGTCAGCGCGTCGTAGTAGACGGCGCAGGCGAGGTACTGGTTGTGCGCGGCGAGCTCGTTGCCCACCTGGACGTTGAACTGGTCGACGAAGCGGGGTGCAGCCACAGCTGGCTCCTCGGGTCGCGGGCGGGTCTGGTCAAGCAGCCTTGGCAAGCTTCTTCTTGGTGACCTTCTTGCCGTCGACCGTGACGAGCTTGCGCTTCTTGACCGTATACCCCGCCGGCAGGGTGCCTTCCTTCAGCATCCGCAGCGGGCAGCGCCCGCACTTGGACTTGGACTCGCAGCACTCCGTCTTGGGGAGCTTGCGGACCTTGGACTTCTTCGGCACGCCGGAACGGTAGCACGAATATTAGGGCAGGCTAACCTTCAGCCACTTCGCGAGCGGAGGCCACCGGAAGGGTGATCCGCAGGCGGGCGCCGGCCGGGTCCGCCACCACGACCAGGGCGCCGCCGCACGACTCCACGACGGACCGGGCGATCGCCAGGCCGACGCCGGCGCCGGGCTTCTCGGCTGCGACGGCAGCCCGTCCGCGGTACAGGCGACGGAAGACCTGCTCGGACTCGTCGGGTTCGAATCCCGGTCCGGTATCGCTCACCTCGAGCCAGGCCAGGCCAGCCCCCTGCCCGGCCGCGACGTGGACCGTGCCGCCGGGCGGGGTGAACTTCAGGGCGTTCGAGACCAGGCAGTCGACCGCCCTGCCGAGCCATCCCTCGTCCGCGTGCACCAGCACCGGCAGGCCTGAGGTGTCGGACCGGAGGTCGAGACCAGCCGCGGCGGCCCGCGGGAGGTAGGTGTGCACGCTGTTCTCCACGACGACCAGGAGGTCGGCGAGGTGGCCCGAGACGCCGACCGCGCCGCGGTCGATGCTCGTCAGCGTCAACAGGTCCTCGACCAGGGTCATCTGCCGTCGAGCTCCGCGCGCGATCATCGCCGAGTGCCGCTCCAACCGATGGCGCAGGACCTCGTCCTCGATCTTCTCGATCTCCTCCGCGAGCATCTCGGCGCTGCCCAGGATCGAGGTCAGCGGGGTCCGCAGCTCGTGGGACACCGTCGCCAGGAACTGCTCCTTCAACCGGTCCGACTCGCCGCGCAGGTGCTCGATCTCCGTCAGGTCTCGCACCGACGCCGACACCAGCACCTCGTCGTCGGCGCCGAGCGACGAGAGCAGCACCCGGACCGGAAAGGTCGCGCCGTCCTTGCGCAGCGCGACGACCCTGGTGCCGAGCGCCATCGGGTGCGACCGCGCGTCGCCCGTGAACTGCTCAAGCAGGGCGGCGTGGCCGGACGCCACGTCAGGGGGCATCAACATCTCGACGCGCTGGCCGACGAGCTCCTCCTCGGCGTACCCGAAGATCTCCTCGGCGCGGGCATTCGCCATCACGATGCGCCCGAGAGCGTCGACGATGACGTTGCCGTCGTGGGCGGACTCGAGGAAGTCGCGCAGCTGCTGACTCGGACCCTCGTCGGCGGACCGGTCGATCACCGCGACCGAGAGCACCGCGGCCGACCCGCTCAGCTGGACCAGCTTGGAGACCACCCGCACCGGGAACTCCCGGCCGGCGCTGTCGAGCCCCCATAGGTTCACGGCCACCGTCCCGGACCCGTCGGTGGCCACCAGCGCGTCGTACACGCGCCCGTAGTCCGCGGCCAGCCGGACCGGCGTCAGGATGCGCGCGGGACGCCCGACGAGCTGGTCGCGCGACCGGCCGAACATCCGCTCGCACGCCTGGTTGACCAGGGCGATCCGACGGTCCGTGCTCATCAGCAGTCGGGCGTCGTCGGACTCGTCGAAGACCCGCCGCACGGCCTCGCCGGTGCGCGCCATCAGCGATCCGAGCACGTCTTCACCCGAGACGTCGTGCGTCACCTCTGGAGTGTAAGGGCCGACTTGACCCTTGTCCGCGCGTCGGCATCCCGCGACTATTCACCGTGTGTATAGTCCGTCGGCATGAGCACCGCCCTCCCCCTCCTGGCCCTCCTCGAGCAGGAGCCCGCCCACGGGTACACCCTCAAGCAGCGGTACGACGAACGCTTCTCGCGCACCCGTCCGCTCGCGTTCGGCCAGGTGTACGCCGCGCTCTCCCGCTTCGAGACGAAGGGCTGGGCGGAGGTCACCGATGTCGAGGTCGTCGACGGGCCGGAGCGCAAGCGCTACCGGATCACCGAGGACGGGGTCGAGGCCATCACCGAGTGGGTCTACGCGCCCCAACAGCCGACGGAGTTCGCGATGAGCAACCTCTACACCCGGGTCAGCGTGGCCCTCACCTCCGGCCGGTCCGCCGCCGAGGTCCTCGACCGGCAGCGGGTGCAGCACCTGGCTCGAATGCGCGAGCTCACGACCCTGCGCAAGGACGCCGCCGTGGCCGAGCAGCTCGCCATCACCTACGAGCTCGCCCACCTCGACGCCGACCTGCGTTGGATCGAGGAAGCCGGCACCCGGCTGGAGGAGCTGCGATGAGGCTCGGACCGGCCGTCCTCGAGGCCCGCTCGCTCACCGTCCGGTACGGCGACACCACGGCCGTCGAGGGCGTCGACCTGGCGATCACCCCCGGCTCCCGGACCGCGATCATGGGGCCCTCCGGCTCCGGCAAGTCGACGCTGGTGCACGCGCTGGCCGGCGTCGTACGTCCCGACGCCGGCGAGGTCTGGTTCGAGGACGTGCGGCTCGACGAGCTGAGCGAGGCCGAGCGCAGCCGGCGGCGGCTGCGCCGGATGGGGATGGTCTTCCAGTTCGGCGACCTCGTGCCCGAGCTCACCGTCGTCGAGAACGTGATGCTCCCCCTCCAGGTCCTCGGCCAGAAGGCCCGTCCCGCCCGAGCCCGCGCGCTCGAGCTGCTGGACGCCCTCGGCGTGGCCGACCTCGCCGACCGGCGTACCGGCGCCGTGTCCGGCGGCCAGGTCCAGCGCGCCGCCGTCGCGCGGGCGTTGGTGCACGGCCCTGCGGTGGTGCTGGCGGACGAGCCCACGGGGGCGCTCGACAGCCTCACCGCCGAGCAGGTGCTGGACACGATGGTGTCCGTGACCTCGGCCGCGGGAGCGGCGCTGGTGGTGGTCACCCACGACCACGTCGTGGCCTCGCACCTCGACCGCCTGGTCGTCGTCCGCGACGGCCGGGTCGCCGAGGGAGCGGTCGCGTGACCTCGCTGCTGCTCGGGCTGCGGCTCGCGGTCACCCCGGCCGCGCGGTTGCGTACGGCGCTGCTCGCGCTGGCGGCCGCGCTCGGCTCGACGGTCCTGCTGGTGACCGTGGCCGCCGGCCGCCACCAGCTGGTCACCGCGTCGACGTACCAGGCCGAGATGCCGCGGCTCGTCGCCGTGATCGTCGCCGTAGTCGTGCTGCCGTGTGTCGTGCTCGTGGCCACCGTCGCCCGTCTCTCGGCGTCGTTGCGCGACCGGCGGCTCGCCAACCTGCGCCTGATCGGGCTGACTCCCAACCAGACCCGGCTGGTCGGCACCGGAGAGGCGGGCGGCGCCGCCGTCCTCGGCACCCTCCTGGGATGGGCCGGCTTCTGGCTGGTCCGTCCGCTGCTGCTCGGGCACGCGCCGGCCGGCCCGGCGTGGGGCGACTTCTTCCGCCCCACGGCCGCCGACCAGGTCCTCGTCCTCGTCGCCATCCCCGCCGTCGCGATCCTGGCGAGCGTGCTCCCGGCTCGCTCGTCGGTCGACGACGCACTCGCGGTCACCCAGCGCGCCGACCGCCGCCCGCCCGGATGGTGGCGGCTGGCCCCGCTCGGAGCCGGGGTGGCGACCTGCCTCCTCGTCACCGCGAACGCGCCGGACGACGACGCGGAGGTCACGAACCGCATGGTCGCCGCCCTGTTCGCGGGCATCGGGCTGACCGCCGTCGGGATGCTCCTGGTGCTGCCGGTGCTGGTGCGCCTGCTGACCCGGCTCACGGCCGGTCGCTCGCTCGGTGCCGCCCAGCGGATCGCCGTACGACGCCTCGAGGCGCAGCCGGCCGGCGTGGCCCGGATCATCGCGGCGCTGCTGATCGGGCTGTTCCTGGCGACCGGCGCCCGGTTCGTGCTGGTCTCGTTTGAGAGCACCCCGCAGTACGAGACCCAGGCCCGCGACGTCGAGCGTGGACAACGGGTGACGGTCCTCGCGTCGCAGGCCGAGGCGGCAGTGACGGCCGCCCGTCTCGCCGACGTCGCCGGGGTCCGCGACGTGGTCGACCTGCCGACCTTGACGGTCCCCGGGACCGGCACGCAGGCCGTCATCGCGACCTGCGCCGACTTCGCCCATCTCGACGCAGCGCTCGAGGGCTGCCGCGACAGCGAGGCGATGTGGCTGGGCAGCTACGACAGGAGCTTCTTCGCCGAGTACGCGCCGGACGCGGTGCAGGACGGTGAGCTGACGTGGTCGACGAACTCCGACGACGAGGCCGCCCGGCCGAAGGCGGTCGTGCGGCTCCCGCTCGACCTGCCGTCGATGTCTCCGGCACCGGGCCAGCAGTCGTCCTCCGACGCGCTCTACCCGCTGTACGCCGACGCGATCATCCCGCCCGCCGTCGCCGGTGAGCTGCCCCCGAGCACCCAGCACACGCTGCTGGTCGTGGGCGGCCCCGGCCGCGACCTCGGCGACCGCCTCCTTGCCGCCGGCTTCCAGGCCGACAACGGCGGCTACTACGACGACTACGACTTCGTGGCGACGATGCGCTCGGTGATCTGGACCGTGGCGGGAGTCGTGCTCGGGGTCGGCCTGTTGGCCCTCACGGTGTCCGCGATCGACCGCGCCTCCCAGCGCCGCAAGGAGGTCGTCGCGCTGCAGCTGGTGGGCCTCGGGCGTGGCGTGATCCGGCGGGCGCAGGGACTCGAGACCGCCGTGCCGGTCGTGATCGGATCGGCCCTCGCAGTCGGGCTCGGCGCGGTATCCGGTGCCACCTACCTGAGCCTGGACGACAACGCGGCGATCCCGTGGGAGCAGACCCTCGTCCTCGGTTGCGTGGCCGTCGTCGGCGGGCTGGTGGTCGCGGCCGTCACCATGGTCGCGTGCGCCCCGCGGCTACGGCCCGACGAGATCCGCGCCGAGTGAGCCGCTGACCAGACGCCAGCCGTCCGCGTCCTTCTCGAGCTCGAACACACCGCAGTTCGGGAGGGTGACGCCGAGCCCGCTGCCGCGAGGAAGCCCGACCAGCTGCGGGATCGTCGCCAGCATCGCGCCACCGTGGCTGACGACCAGCACCGTCTCCCCCGGGTGCGCGTCGGCGACCTCGTCCAGCACCGCCTCGACGCGAGCGACGATCCCGCCCACCCGCTCGCCGCCGTCGATCGTGGCGGCTTCGTCACCGTCGACCCAGGCGCGGAACACCGGTCCGAGCACGGCCGCCTCGTGGCCGTCGGTGCCGGCCAGCGAGCCCACGCCGTACTCACGCAACCCCTCGCGGACGACGACGTCGAGCCCGAGCGCGGCCGCCGCGATCTCGGCGGTCTGGACGGCACGCGAGAGCGGGCTCGTCCAGACCCGGGCGATCCGCTCGCCGCGGAGCAGGTCGGCGAGCTCGCGCGCCTGTCGCCGGCCGAGTGCCGTCAGGCCCCCGCCGTCGTCGCTGCACAGGTCGGTCTCGTACTCCGCCTCGCCGTGGCGGGCGACCAGGACCCGCGCCGGGCAGTGCAGTGAGCTCATGCGAGCCCGTTGGCCCTGCGGATCACGTCGACGATGCCGCCCATGATCTCGGTCAGCCCGAAGTCCTTGGGCGTGTAGACGGCAGCGACCCCCAGCTCGACCAGCTTGCGCCCGTCGGAGTCGGGGATGATCCCGCCGACGATGACCGGGACGTCACCGAGGCCCGCGTCGCGCAGGCCGTCGAGGATGTCGGGCACCAGTTCCATGTGCGAGCCGGACAGGATCGACAGGCCGACGCAGTGCACGTCCTCGGCGACCGCGGCAGCCACGATCTGCTCAGGGGTGAGCCGGATGCCCTGGTAGATGACCTCGAAGCCGGTGTCCCGGGCGCGTACGGCGACCTGCTCGGCGCCGTTCGAGTGCCCGTCGAGACCGGGCTTGCCGACCAGCAGGCGCAGGCGGCCGCCGAGCTCGTCACCGGTCTCCCGCACCCGACGGCGTACGGCGGTGAGCTCCTCGCCCGCCTCGGCCACCCCGACGGCGCCCGAGACCCCGGTCGGGCCGCGGTACTCCCCGAAGACCTCGCGCAGGGTGCCGGCCCACTCCCCCGTGGTCGCGCCGGCGCGGGCCGCGACCAGCGTGGGTGCCATCAGGTTGGCATCGGTCTTGGCCGCCTCGGCGAGCGCGGCCAGCGCGGCGGCGACCTCGGACTCCTCGCGCTGCGCCTTCCAGGACTCGACGCTGGCGATCGCGGTGCGCTCCGCCTGCGGGTCGGCGGCCATGATCGCGCCGTCGAGGTCGGCCGTCAGGGGTGACGGCTCGGTCGTCTCGTAGACGTTGACGCCGACGATCTTCTCCACGCCCGACTCGATCCGGGCTCGACGGGCGGCGTGCGAGGAGACCAGCTCCGACTTCATGTACTCGACGCACGCGATCGCGCCGCCCATCGCCTGGACCCGGTCGATCTCGGCCTGGGCGCCCTCGACCAGCTCGGCCACCTTGGCCTCGATGACGTGCGAGCCGTCGAAGATGTCGTCGTACTCCAGCAGGTCGGACTCGAAGGCCAGCACCTGCTGCAGCCGCAGGGACCACTGCTGGTCCCAGGGCCGGGGCAGGCCGAGGGCCTCGTTCCACGCCGGCAGCTGTACGGCGCGGGCGCGGGCGTTCTTGGACAGCGTGACGCCGAGCATCTCGAGCACGATCCGCTGCACGTTGTTCTCGGGCTGGGCCTCGGTGAGGCCGAGCGAGTTGACCTGCACGCCGTACCGGAACCGCCGCATCTTCGGGTCCTCGACGCCGTACCGCTCCCGGGTGATCCGGTCCCAGAGCTCGACGAAGGCGCGCATCTTGCAGGTCTCCTCGACGAACCGCACCCCGGCGTTGACGAAGAAGGAGATCCGACCGACGACCTTGCCGAAGTCCTCCTCGGACACCTGGCCGGAGTCACGGACCTGGTCGAGGACGGCGATCGCCGTGCACAGCGCGTAGGCGAGCTCCTGCGTCGGCGTCGCCCCGGCCTCCTGCAGGTGGTAGCTGCAGATGTTGATCGGGTTCCACTTCGGCACCTGGTGGACGGTGTACGCGATCATGTCGGCGATCAGCCGCATCGAGGCCTCGGGCGGGAACGCGTAGGTCCCGCGCGAGAGGTACTCCTTGATGATGTCGTTCTGGGTGGTGCCGGCGAGCTGCGCGGCCACGTCCTCGGGAGACAGGTGAGGGTTCTGTTCCTCGGCGACCACCTGGTACATCGCGAGCATCCACATCGCGACGGCGTTGATCGTCATCGAGGTGTTCATCGCGGTGAGCGGGATGTCTTCGAAGAGCCGGCGCATCTCGCCGAGGTGCGGGATCGGTACGCCGACCTTGCCGACCTCGCCGCGCGCGAGCGGGGAGTCCGGGTCGTAGCCGGTCTGGGTGGGCAGGTCGAAGGCGACCGAGAGGCCGGTCTGCCCCTTCGCGAGGTTGGTCCGGTAGAGCTCGTTGGACGCCGCGGCCGTCGAGTGCCCGGCGTACGTGCGCATCACCCAGGGGCGGTCCTTCTCGGTCATGGACCGAGAGTAGGACGAGAGCTACCGAGAAGTAACCGCCTCGTGGTGTGGCTTATCCGACAGCGATCAGCGATCAGGCCGACGCGGCGACGCGCTCCACCTCGACGACGCGGATCAGCCGGGTCAGGTGCAGCATCCGGCGTACGGACGGACCGCAGCCGCGCAACATGAGGTGGTGCCCGTCGCGAGAGGCCTGCCGGGTGGCGACCGCGAGCACCTTGAGTGCGGTCATGTCGATGGTGGTCACGTCGGTGAGGTCGATGACGACGTCCTCGTCGTGGCCGTGCAGGTGCTCGTAGATCGCGTTGCGGACCTCCATCGTGCTGCGCACGTCGAAGTCACCGCTGAGAAGGATGGTCGGACCGTCGGTGAAGATCTCCATCGGTGTGCCCCGTTTCTCGGGACCCCGCGTCCCGATCAGCCTTGCTGGCCTGTCACTCACTATGACGCGCGCAACACCCGGATGGTTGCCTCTCCTCCGCAACTTTCCCGGCGTGTCGCGGCCACGACCGCCCGCTACGCTCGCCGGCATGGTGAACCTGACCCGGATCTACACCCGCACCGGCGACGCCGGGGAGACCCGCCTCGGCGACATGAGCCTCACCCCCAAGACCGACCCGCGGCTGGCGGCGTACGCCGACGTCGACGAGGCGAACGCCCACCTGGGCCTGGCGCTCGCGCAGGGCGGCCTGGAGCCGGACGTGGTCACGCTGCTGACCCGGGTGCAGAACGACCTCTTCGACGTGGGCGCCGACTTCTGCACCCCGGTGGTCAGCGACCCCGAGTACCCCCCACTGCGGATCGAGCAGGAGTACGTCGACCGGCTCGAGGCCTGGTGCGACGAGTACAACGAGGACCTGCCCAAGCTGCGCTCGTTCATCCTCAACGGCGGCACCGAGGGCGCGGCCCTGCTGCACGTCGCCCGGACCGTCGTACGCCGGGCCGAGCGGTCCGCCTGGGCGGCGTACGAGGTCCACGGCGAGACGATGAACGTGCTCGCCGTGAAGTACCTGAACCGGCTCTCGGACCTGCTGTTCATCCTGGCCCGGCACGCCAATCGGGAGAACGGCGACGTGCTGTGGGTGCCCGGCGGCGAGCGGGGCTGATCACGGGACGGCTCTCACGCCTCCTCGGCTGAGACGTCCTTGCCCATCACCTCCTCGACCAGCGCGCGCAGCGTGGCGCGACGGGCGACGAAGAAGTCGTCGACCTGGTCCATGCCCAGCAGCGCCGGGTCGGCGGGGTGGGTGGCGAGCTTGAGCTGGAGGTAGCGCACCCGGTCGAACGACTGGTCGTAGACCCATTCCATGGCATCCAGCCCCAGCAGCAGGGCGCAGGCGCCCTTGTACGCGGCCGAGCCGGTCGCCCTGAGCCGTGACTCGTGGAAGTACGCCGCCGCCACGGTGTCCGGGGTGCTCGTGGTGGCTCCCGTGACCCAGCCGGGGACCTCGTCGAGGTCGCGCACGAACCGAGCCTCGACGGCGCCGCCGTACAGCTCGCCGAGGACGCCGCACCAGAACCACCGCCTCAGCCTGGCGTGGGCGTCGTGGGCATCGGTCTCGTCGCCGAGGAGGGTCCTGATGGCTGCCAACGGCACCAGCTGCTGGGGGTAGGGCAGGTCGTCGGCGACGTGCAGGTGCTGCCCGTCGAGGAAGCCGGCCGCCCACAGGAGCGCGTCTCGTACCCGGGGCGCCCACTCGAGGTAGTCGGCGAGCGACAGCTCGAGGACGTCCGCCCTGCGCGCCGTCGACGCCTGCTGCCCGGCATGCGTCGCGACCAGCGTGACGGTCTGCAGGAAGTCGTCGTTGCCGAACCCGTCGAGCACCGGGTGGTCGTCGAGCCGCTCGCGGATCGCATCCCACTCCTGCCGGAGCCGGAACCCCTCTCCCGTCCGCTCGAGGTGCGCACGGTCCCCCGCGAACCTGGCGGTGAGCAGCTCGAAGACCGTGAGGCCCGCGCTGCTCCGGTTGATCCTCTCGAACACGGTCGTGACGGAGTCGAGGGTGGTCTGCTCGTCCAGCTCGATCGTCGGGACCCGGTAGGACCTCATCGGCCAGACGACGCCGCTGAGGAACGACGGGACCTCCTCCTCGCGCCGCTCGGCGTACGCCGTCAGCCAGGGCGCGGCGTCCGAACCGAAGATCGAGCCGAGCGGGAAGTACCCGTGCTCCGGCTCGAGGTCGGGCTCCGAGGCGGGCACCGACCGGAGCGCGTCGTAGAGATCGTCGTGCCGGACGAGCGCGGTCGGGACGTGCAGGAAGTAGCGACGCCGGCCGGCATCCGCGGTGTCGACCACCCCCGATCCGGTGAGCGCCTGGGTGAGCGACGTCAGCCGGTGCTGGCCGTCGAGCAGCAGCAGCTCGGGCCGGGCGCCGCGAGCCGGAGCCGCCCCCTGGAGCGGGACGCACTGGAGCGGGAACTGCCGACCGCCCGCCGCGAGGAGCAGCACCGCCCCGAGTGGATAGCCCTGCGCGACCGTCGCCAGCAGCTGCCGGACCCGCTCGTCGGTCCAGCGGTAGCCGCGCTGGAAGTCCGGCAGCTGGATCGCGCCGCTCCTCGCCATCGCCACCAGCTCGGCGAGCTCACGCTCGCGGGTCCGGAAGCTCATCTCGGCCATCCCCTCTATAGCCCAATGTATTGGGCGGACTCTAACGTGCGGCGCCGACAGGGTGATCGCGTGTCGGAGAGGAGGGTTGCGCGCGACTACGAGCGAGCGGCTCAGATGCTCGGACTCAAGGTGCGAGCGGCCCGCGAGGCCCGCGGCCTCAGCCAGGACGAGCTGGCGAGCCGGACCGGGATCAGCCGCAACCAGGTGCAGAACATCGAGCACAGCCGCAACAACGCCCGGGACGCGACCACCGGACGTCCGGGCCCGGGCAACGCGCGACTCGACACGATCTTCATCCTCGCCGAGGTGCTCGGCGTCGAGGTCGCCTACCTCGTTGACCCGAGTCGGCCGGTCGAGCCCTCCAGCGCCTGAGCGGCCGCCTCCCCGGCGCGCCCGCGCGGCCCGCCGCAGCCCACGGCGTCGTCAGTGAGCCCGGTCACGCCGCGCTCCAGGTTTCGGACTGTAATGGTCCGGATACTCGTTCCACGTCATCGAACCACCATTCCTCATAGCCCAATTCGTTGGGCGGACTCTAACGTGCGCCGCCGACAGGGTGATCGCGTGACGGAAAGGAGGGTCGCCCGCGACTACGAACGAGCAGCTCAAATGCTCGGACTCAAGGTGCGAGCGGCCCGCGAGGCCCGTGGCCTCAGCCAGGACGAGCTGGCGAGCCGGACCGGGATCAGCCGCAACCAGGTGCAGAACATCGAGCACAGCCGCAACAACGCCCGGGACGCGACCACCGGACGCCCCGGCCCGGGCAACGCCCGGCTCGACACGATCTTCATCCTGGCCGAGGTGCTGGGCGTCGAGGTCTCCTACCTCGTCGACCCGAGCCGGCCGGTCGAGCCTTCCGCGACCTGATCGGGCCGCGGCGGCCGCGCCGCGAAGACGGTCAGCGCCGCCGGGACCATCAGGCCGGCGATCACCAGCAGCGTCTCCAGGGTGCCGATGTGGTCGGCCAGCAGGCCCAGCAGCGGCGGCCCGGCCAGGAACGCGGTGTAGCCGATCGTCGAGACGACACTGACCCGTCGCGCGGCGCGCAGCGGGTCGTCGGCGGCCGCGCTCATCCCGACCGGGAAGCCCAGGGACGCCCCGAGTCCCCACACGACGATGCCCAGGCCGACGAGCACCACGTTCCCGCCGAAGACGACCAGCAGGATGCCGACGAACGCCGCGCCCGCGGAGCCCCAGAGCACCGGCGCGCGGCCGTAGCGGTCCAGGAAGATCGGGCCGGTCAGCCGGCCGACGAACATCGAGGACACGAAGAGCGTGAAGCCGGCGACGCCGACCCAGTGGCGTACGTCGTACCCGTCGATGAGCGCGAGCGAGAGCCAGTCGTTGGCGGCACCCTCCGAGAGGGCGAACGCCAGCACCATGACGCCGATGGCCAGCGTGCGAGGCTCGCGCCATGGCGAGCACTCGACGGCCTGCCGGTCCTCGTGGGTGATGGTCGGTGGCAGGTAGGCCGCGGCCGCGCGCCAGGCGACCAGCGCGGCCAGGATCGCGAAGCCGGGGACGTGCAGGACCAGCGGGGCGTGCAGCGCCGCCATCGGGATGCCGACCGCAGCGCCGGCGAACGAGCCGATGCTCCAGCCGGCGTGGAAGCGCGGCATCATCGTCCGGCTGAACCGGCGCTCGACCTCGGCCGCCTCGACGTTCATCGACACGTCCCAGACGGCGATGCCGATGCCGTCGACGAAGAAGCCCACGACGGTGAGCGCGACCAGGTCGGTCGCGACGCCGGCCATCGCGACCAGCAGCCCGGCCGCGACGAGGATCGCGCCCAGCCGGGTGACGGACGTGGCCCCGATGCGGTCGATGAGCCGCCCGCTCAGGGGCAGCGCGATGACCGAGCCGATCGAGATCGCGAGCAGCAGCAGGCCGAGCGAGCCGTTGTCGAGCTCGAGGCCGCTGCGGATGTCGGGCAGCCGCGAGACCATCGTGGCGAAGCAGAACCCGTTCAGCGCGAAGCTGAGGGCGACCGCGTTGCGGGTCTGGATGAGGGACGGCACCGGACCAGAATTCCGGATCGGCGGGCCATCTCCAAATCCCTTCTTGACCGGTCCAGAAAATGGACAGGAGCCGGTCAGAAGTCGTGGGTCCGGCGAGCCTCGCGCAGCCAGTCGGCGAACAGCGGAACACCCCAACCGTCGGCCAGCGCAAGAGCGGCCTCGGCGTGCGTGGCGGCCAGCTCCCACTCCCCCACGGCGGCCGCGGCGAGCGCCAGGTAGGCGTCGATCGGCCCCAGGGCCAGGTCGGAGCCCGCGCAGCAGCTCATCCCGGCGTACGGCGCGAGCAGGGCGTAGGCGCCGGCCGCCAGGTCCCGCTCACCGAGGTAGAGCGCGAGCTCGGCACCGTGGCACCACGACAGCACTGCGATGTCGTTCACGTGGTCGAGCGGGGCGCCGTGCTCGGCGTAGTAGGCGCGGGCCCGGTCGTGTTCGCCCGCGCGCCAGAGGTAGACCGCGACGCTCGCGGCGAACGGGAACGGCGTCTGCGCGAACTGCTCCAGGACCGGGACCATCTCGATCGAGCGTCCCTGCCACACCCGCATCGCGAGCAGCGAGCTCAGCACGGACTCGTCGGCGTTGGTGTGCGAGATCTGGCCGGCGAGCCGGCGGGTCTGCTCCACCAACCGGTCACACTCGTCGAACCGCCCGGCCATGGCGTGCCAGGGCACCACGATGCCGTTCAGGACGGTCTCGCCGAAGGCGATGCGGAGCCGCTCGGCCTCGATCCTGGCGATCTCGACCGCCTCGAACATCTCGGCCGGCCGGCCGAGCTCGCTGAGCACGGCGGCGCGCAGGCACGCCGAGACCACGAAGCTGCGCTCGCGTCTCGTCGCCCGGGCGAGCTCGAGCGACTCGCTGACGAGCTCGAGCCGTTCGGCCGCGGTCTGGGGCACCCACAGCGCGACGAAGACGGTCTGGCAGGCATCCAGGAGCAGGTGCGGGTCGCCGAGGCGTCGGGCCATGGCCAGGCCCTCGTCGCACAGGGCGCGCCGCTCGTCGTACGACGCGGTGTCCTGGCTCTCGTTGGCGAGCGCGAGCATCGCCCGGCAGCGCAGCTCGCTGTCGGTGGCGGGCAGGCGGTCCAGGCTGCCGCGGAGCGCGCCGACCACGGTGTCGTTGGCCGACCCGGGAGGCCCCGAGCGCCAGAGCACCTGGTGGGTCGTCGAGATCGCGGCGCGCGCGACCGCCTCGGGATCGCGCATCAGCTTGCCGACGGTGATCGCCTCCTCGACGGCCCCGACCAGCTCGGGCAGCCGGGCCGCCCAGCGGTACTCCTCGATCTGTGCCGTCAGCACGGCGTACCGCTCGGCGTGCCCGGCTTCGGGATCACCCTCCATGGAGGTCAGCGCACTGCCCAGCAGCGCGGCGGCCTGGTCGTAGGCGTAGTAGCGGCGGGCCACCGCGGCGGCGAGGACCGCGGCGCGCCAGGCTCGGCCGGCGTACGACGCACCCGCCTCGCGCCAGTGCCGGGCGACCTCGATCTCCCGGCCGGGCGCGCCGTCGAGCGCCTCGGCTGCCCGGGCGTGCGCGCGGGCGCGACGGCTGACGCTCATCCCCGCCTGGAGGGTGTCGCGGACCAGGGCGTGGGCGAAGAAGTACTGGTCGACGCCGTCCTCGCGGACCAGCCCCGCGGCCTGGGCCGGCTCGACGACGTCGAGCAGGTCGTCCTCGTCGATCCCGGTCACGGCCGCGAGGGTCGGGGTGTCGAAGTCCCGTCCGAGCACCGCCGCGAACCGCAGCGCGCCGACGGTGTCCTCCGGGAGCCGGAGCAGCCGCCGGTTGAGCACGTCCGCGACCGCGGTCGGGACGCTGTCGTCGGGCAGGCCGGGAGTGGCGCGCTCGCCTGCCAGCCGGGCGAACTCGACGAGGAAGAACGGGTTGCCGTCGGTGCGCGTGTGCAGGTCGGCCGCCTGCCCCCCGCGGAGCTCTCGGTGGGTGACGGCCTCGAACACCGCCGCCGCCTCGGGCGCCGGCAGCCCCGCCAGCTCGATGCGGAGGGCGTGCATCCGGGCCAGGCCCTCGGCGACGTCGGCCAGCGCGCCGGTGGGCTCGGGATGCAGCCGCCAGGTGCCGATCACGAGCAGCCGGGCCAGGTCCACGGACTCGACCAGCAGCCGCAACACCCGCAGGGTCGACGTATCGGCCCAGTGCAGGTCGTCCAGCACGACCAGGAGCGGCTCGTCCCGGGCCGCGGCGCGGATGCCGCCGACGATCCGTTCCCAGGCGCGGAACTGGGCGCCGTCGTCGGCCGGCTCGACCGGGTCCCCGATCTGGCCCTCGGCCAGCACGCTCATGCCGATGCCGTCCAGCACCGCCCGCCACGGCCACAGGGGTGGCGCGCCGTCGTCCTGGGAGCAGCGCCCGACCAACGCCCGCATGCCGCGGCGTCGGGCCTCGGCCACCAGCTCCGCTGCCAGCCGGGACTTGCCGATGCCCGGGTCGCCGGTCAGGACGGCGTACGACGGAGCACCGGACATCGCCCGCTCCATCAAGGACACCAGTGCGGCCAGCTCCTCCTCCCGCCCGACCATCGGCCAGGGCGCGACCTGCTCCTCGGGGACCGCGACCGGAGTCGCCACCGGCGCCGGGATGACCGGCAGCATGGTCACCGGCTCGTCGTCAGCCGGAGCGACCCATTCGAGCGCGTCGTCCTGCCGCAGCACCGCGGTCTGGAGCTCCCGCAGCTCGGCCGACGGCTCCAGGCCGAGCTCCTCGTCGAGGATCGCGCGCACCCGGGCGAGGCTGTCCAGGGCGTCCGCCTGCCGCCCGCTCCGCGTCAGGGCGACCGCCCACAGCGCCCAGAGCCGCTCGCGGAGCGGGTGGGCCGCGGTCAGCGACTCCAGCTCCGCGGCGATCGTCGCGTGCCGACCCAGCGCCAGCTCGACGACGGCCCGGTCCTCCATCGCCACGAGGCGCAGCTCCTCCAACCGGGCCCGCTCGGCGACGGCGGCGTCGGCGTCGGCGAGCTCGCTGTACGCCGCTCCTCGCCACAGCCCAAGCGCCTCGTCGAGGGTCGCGGTGAGGCCGCGCAGCTCCGCGGCCGGGAGCGGGGACGGGCCCCACGGCGGGTGCGGCAGGAGAGTGCGGTGCACGGCGGCCGTGGCCCGCTCGAAGCGGTAGGCGTCGACCGCCTCGTCGGGCACTCGGAGGGCGTACCCGGGCGCGACCGTGACCAGCACGGTGGCGGGTGCCCGTCGCTCGCGGCCCGGCTCGATGACCCGCCGCAGCTGGGAGACGTAGGCATGGAGGGTGGCGGTGACGCCCGGGGGCGCGCTGTCCTCCCAGAGCAGGTCCACGATGCCGTCGACCGAGACCGGCCACCCGCGCGAGAGCGCGAGCGCGGCCACGAGGGCTCGCTGCTTCGGCGTACCCAGGTCGACCGGGGCGCCGGCCAGCGAGACCTCGACGGGACCCAGCACTGACAAGCCCGGCACTGACAAGCCCGGCACGGACACCTCCACCGCCGCAGCGTAGAGCGACCCGGTCCACCAGCGCTCCCAGTCGGCTCAAAGTCGACTCCAAGTCATCGGCGGCATGGTCATCCCACCGATCGAAGAACCCACACAGGAGTCACCACCATGACCATCGACCTCAACGCCGAGCCGCGCCACTCCGCCGCCCCGTCGACCCCGCCCGCCGCCCAAGCCCTGCGCGGCCTGCTGAACGGCCGGGTCCACCTGCCGGGCGACGCCGGGTACGACGCCGCACGGCTGCCGTGGAACGTCGCCATCGACCAGCGTCCCGCCGCCGTCGCCGTACCGCGGACCGCGGCCGAGGTCGCCACCGTCGTCCGCGTCGCCGCCGAGGCCGGCCTCCGGGTCGCGCCGCAGAGCACCGGGCACAACGCCGGCCCGCTCGCCGCCCGCGGGCTCGACGACGTCGTCATCGTGCGCACCTCGGAGATGAACACCGCCATCGCCGACCCGATCCGCGGCATCGTCCGGGTCGAGGGCGGGGCCATCTGGGAGCCCGCGGTCGACGCCGCGGCCGCCCACGGCAAGGCCGTCCTGCACGGCTCCTCCCCCGACGTCGGGATCGCCGGCTACAGCCTCGGCGGCGGCATCGGCTGGTACGCCCGCAAGCTCGGGCTCGCCACCAACAGCATCACCGCGGTCGAGATCGTCGTCGCGGACGGCACCCTCGTGCGCGCCGACGCCCACACCAACGCCGAGCTGTTCTGGGCGGTCCGTGGCGGCGGCGGCAGCTTCGGCGTCGTGACCGCCATCGAGTTCAAGATGTACGACATCCCCACGGCGTACGCCGGCATGCTGATGTGGCAGCTCGCCGACATCGAGCCGGTGCTGCGCGAGTGGGCGGCCTGGGCGCCGACCGCCCCGGACGAGGTCACCACGGCCTTCCGCGCGATGCGGCTGCCCGACATGCCCGACCTGCCGGAGTTCCTGCGCGGCCAGGAGCTGGTCGTCATCGACGGTGCCGTCGTCGGCTCCGACGAGCGCGGCGACGAGCTGATCGCCGGCCTGCGCGCCCTGCACCCCTTCATGGACACCTTCGCCCGGGTCCCCGCCAAGTCCCTGGTCCGACTGCACATGGACCCGGAGGGCGGCGCTCCGTTCGCCTCCGACTCCGCGATGCTCGCGTCCTTCCCCGACGCGGCGGTCGACGCCTTCATCGCCGAGGCCGGCCCGGACGCCCAGACCTCGCTGCTGATGGCCGAGCTGCGCCAGCTCGGCGGCGCCCTGGGTCGCACCCACGAGGGCGGCGGCGTGCTGTCGCGGCTCGACGCGGAGTTCGTCACCTTCGCAGGTGGCATCGCGGCCACGCCTGAGCTGGGTGCCCAGGCCCACGCCGACGCGGTGCGGTTCACCGAGGCGCTCGCGCCGTTCGCGAACGGCCGGGAGTACCTCAACTTCGCCGAGAACCCCGTCGACCCCCGGGCGGCGTACGGCGCGGACGTCTGGACCCAGCTGACCGGCATCCGCAGCGCCGTCGACCCGCACGGCGTCTTCGCCGCCAACCACCCGGTCCCGCGGCTCTTCGAGAACGGCCAGCCCACCAGCTGACCCCCAGGCAGCCGAGTCGGCGCAGACTTCCTACGTCCCCCCACGGAAGTCTGCGTCGACTCGGCGATTTGGCGCGGGTGTGTGCCCAGCTCGCCGTTTGGTCACAAACCGCCCGCCGTGGGGCCGAAATCATGCGGTTGGTGACCAAACGTCGCACCCTTCGACGACCAGCGGTGCGTGAGCCACCGTTTGCCCACCCGCTTCGGTGCCTGGCTCACCGCCGAACGCACCAGCTCGCCGATTGGTCACAAACCGCACCTCAAAGGCCCGAAATCATGCGGTTGGTGACCAAACGTCGCACCCTTCGACGACCGCACTTCGGCGGCATCCGCCAGACAGCCGCAACGCCGCACGACCAGCTAGCTGCGAGGCCCGCGCGTCCAGTCGGTGCCGGGCGGGCCGGACTCCAGCCAGGACTGGAAGCCCATCAGCGAGGCCGGCGACATGGCCAGCTCGATCGGCCCGGTCGGCGTCGAGCAGGACAGTACGACGTGCTCGGGGTAGAGCGACATCTGCTCGGCGCCCTCGGGAGCACGGCTGCCGAGGAAGGTGACCTCCGAGCGCTGCAGCACCCGCTTGGGCCGGGGCCACAGCGAGAAGTACCGGAACCACTGCAGGGACTCACCGGAGTAGCGACCGAGGCCCAAAAGCCAACCGCGCCCGGCATGTTCCTGCCGGACGCGGTAGCTGAGCTCGAAAGTCCCGCCGTGACGGGAGAGCAGGCGACGGCGGACGATCAGTCCGACGCCGTAGAACAGGACGAGGACGAGGAGCACACCAGCGGCGTCGAGAAGCCACTGCCACACCGGCATCCACGCCCTCCGTCCGCTCCGTCACCGTGGGGTGCCACCCTAGGGCACGTCCTCGTGGCGGAGCGAAGGCGGGTCAGGAAGCCTTCTCGGCCGCCCGGATCCGGACCTCGGCGCGCTTGGCACGCTCCTCGCCCTCGTCGCCCTGGGACTGGGCGGACTCCAGCTCGGCGCGCGCCGCCGCGACATCGATCTCGTGCGACAGCGCGGCGAACTGGCTCAGGATGGAGACCCGGTTGTTGGCGACCGAGAGGAACCCGCCGTCGACGGCGGCGTACATCCGCTCGCCGTCGACGGGGACGATCTCGACGACGCCGTCGACCAGCAGGGAGAGCACCGGCATGTGGTTGCGCAGCACACCGATGTCGCCCTCCGCCGTCTTGGCGACGACCATCGTGGCCTGACCGGACCACACGGTCTGGTCGGCCGCGACGAGCTCGACCTGCAGCTGGTCGTTGTCGGCCATCAGAGGTTCTTCTGGATCTCGGCCCACTTCTTCTCGACGTCGTCCAGACCGCCGCACATGAAGAAGGCCTGCTCGGCCACGTGGTCGTACTCACCGTCGGCGATCTTGTTGAACGCGTCGATCGTCTCCCCGATGGAGACGGTCGAACCCTCGATGCCGGTGAACTGCTTGGCAACGTAGGTGTTCTGCGACAGGAACCGCTGGATCCGGCGGGCCCGGGACACGATGATCTTGTCCTCTTCGGACAGCTCGTCGACACCGAGGATCGCGATGATGTCCTGGAGCTCCTTGTTGCGCTGCAGGATCTGCTTGACGCGGATCGCGCAGTCGTAGTGAGCCTGCCCGATGTACTGGGCGTCCAGGATCCGCGACGTCGAGGTCAGCGGGTCCACGGCCGGGTAGATGCCCTGCGACGCGATGTCGCGGGACAGCTCGGTCGTCGCGTCGAGGTGCGCGAACGTCGCGGCCGGGGCCGGGTCGGTGTAGTCGTCGGCCGGCACGTAGATCGCCTGCATCGAGGTGATCGAGTGACCGCGCGTCGAGGTGATCCGCTCCTGGAGCGTGCCCATCTCGTCGGCGAGGTTGGGCTGGTAGCCCACCGCGGACGGCATCCGGCCCAGCAGGGTCGACACCTCGGAACCGGCCTGCGTGAACCGGAAGATGTTGTCGATGAAGAGCAGCACGTCCTGGCCCTGCACGTCGCGGAAGTACTCCGCCATCGTCAGCGCGGACAGCGCGACCCGCAGGCGGGTGCCCGGCGGCTCGTCCATCTGGCCGAAGACGAGGGCGGTCTGGCCGATGACGCCGGCCTCCTCCATCTCGACGATGAGGTCGTTGCCCTCACGGGTGCGCTCGCCGACACCGGCGAACACCGACACACCACCGTGGTCCTTGGCGACACGCGCGATCATCTCCTGGATGAGCACGGTCTTGCCGACGCCGGCACCACCGAAGAGGCCGATCTTGCCGCCGAGGACGTACGGCGCGAGCAGGTCGATGACCTTGATGCCGGTCTCGAACATCTGGGTCTTGGACTCCAGCTGGTCGAACGCCGGCGCCTTGCGGTGGATGCCCCACCGCTCCGTGACGTCGAGGGTCTCGCCCTCTTCGAGGTTCAGGCACTCACCCAGGGTGTTGAACACCTTGCCGAGGGTGCCGTCGCCGACGGGGACCGTGATCGGGCCGCCGGTGTCGGTCACCTGGGCACCGCGGACCAGGCCGTCGGTGGGGCGCAGCGAGATGGCGCGGACCATGCCGTCGCCGATGTGCTGGGCGACCTCGAGCGACAGCGTGGTGGTCTCGCCGCCGAGCTCGAGCTGGGTCTCCAGCTTGTTGTACATCTCGGGCATCGAGTCCACGGGGAACTCGATGTCGACGACCGGGCCGATGACCCGGGCGATGCGGCCGACCCCAGCCGAGCCGGTCTCCGTGGTCTCTTCAACAGTGGCAGTCATGTCTCTCACTCACTCCCGGCGTTGGCGTCGGCCAGCGCGTTGACGCCACCGACGATCTCGCTGATTTCCTGGGTAATACCGGCCTGGCGGGCCTGGTTAGCAATCCGTGTGTACTTCTTGATGAGCTCGTCCGCGTTGTCCGTGGCCGACTTCATCGCCTTCTGGCGGGCAGCGAGCTCGGAGGCCGCGGCCTGCAGCAGGGCGAAGAAGATGCGGCTCTGGACGTACTGCGGCAGCAGCCCGTCGAGCACCGCCTCCGGCGACGGCTCGAACTCGTAGAGCGGGAGGACCTCACCGTTCGACGGCTTCTCCTCGCCTTCCACGACCTCGAGCGGCAGCAGCCGGATGTCGGTCGGCTCCTGCACCAGCATCGACTTGAACCGGGTGAAGACGACATGCACCTCGTCGACACCGCCGTCCTCGTCGAGGAAGGCGTCGATCAGGGTCTGCCCGATCTCGTGCGCGACCTCGAAGCTCGGCTGGTCGGAGAACCCGTTCCACGACTGCTTCACGGGACGACCACGGAACTTGTAGTAGGCCTCGCCCTTGCGCCCGGCGATGTAGGTGTCGATCTCCTTGCCCTCGCCCCGGAGCTTCTCGGCGAGCCGCTCCGCCTCCTTGAGCACGCTCGAGGAGTAGGCGCCGGCCAGGCCGCGGTCGCTGGTCACGATGAGCACGGCAGCCCGCTTGGACTCCTCGGGCTCCCGCGTCAGCGGGTGGTCCACGTTGGAGTACGTCGCCACGGCCGAGACCGCCCTGGTCAGCTCACGGGCGTACGGCGCTGCCGACTGCGCCCGCTGCTGCGCCTTGATGATCCGGGACGCGGCGATGAGCTCCATGGCGCGGGTGATCTTCTTCATCGACTCCGTCGACTTGATCCGCGCCCGGTACTCGCGCACCGATAGAGCCATGGGTCAGCCCCGCTTCTGCTTGACGATCTGCTCCTGCTCGACGTCCTCGTCCTCCAGCGCCTCGGCCTGCGGCTCGTGGCCGACCTTGATCGAGCCACCCTCCGAGGTCTCGAACTGGTCCAGGAACGAGTCGTAGGCACCCTCGAGGGCCGACGCGGTGTCGTCCTCGAACTTCTGGGTCTCCCGGATGGCCGAGAGGATGCCCTCGTGCGAGCGGCGCAGGTAGTCGATGAACTCGCGCTCGAAGCGCAGCACGTCGTCGGCCGGCACCCGGTCGAGGCGACCGGACGTGCCGATCCACAGCGAGACCGTCATCTCCTCGAGCGGGTACGGCGAGTACGCCGGCTGCTTGAGGAGCGCCATCAGGCGCTGGCCGCGGTCCAGCTGCTGACGCGAGGCGGCGTCGAGGTCGGAGGCGAACATCGCGAAGGCCTCCATGGCGCGGAACTGCGCCAGGTCGACCTTGAGCGAGCCGGTGACGGCCTTCATCGCCTTGGTCATGGCCGCGCCGCCGACTCGCGACACCGACACACCGACGTCGATCGCCGGGCGCTGGTTGGCCGCGAACAGGTCCGACTGCAGGAAGATCTGGCCGTCGGTGATCGAGATGACGTTGGTCGGGATGTACGCCGAGACGTCGTTGGCCTTGGTCTCGATGATCGGCAGACCGGTCATCGAGCCCGCGCCCAGATCGTCGGAGAGCTTCGCGCACCGCTCGAGCAGCCGGCTGTGCAGGTAGAAGACGTCACCCGGGTAGGCCTCGCGGCCCGGCGGGCGGCGCAGCAGCAGCGACACGGCGCGGTAGGCCTCGGCCTGCTTGGTCAGGTCGTCGAAGACGATGAGGACGTGCTTGCCGTCGTACATCCACTGCTGGCCGATGGCCGAGCCGGTGTACGGCGCGAGGTACTTGAAGCCCGCGCTGTCCGAGGCCGGCGAGGCGACGATCGTGGTGTACTCGAGCGCGCCGGCCTCCTCGAGGGCGCCACGCACGGAGGCGATGGTCGAGCCCTTCTGGCCGATGGCGACGTAGATGCAGCGGACCTGCTTGGTCGGGTCGCCCGACTCCCAGTTCTGCTTCTGGTTGATGATCGTGTCGATCGCGATCGTCGTCTTGCCGGTCGCGCGGTCACCGATGATCAGCTGGCGCTGGCCGCGGCCGATCGGGGTCATCGAGTCGATCGCCTTGATGCCGGTCGCGAGCGGCTCGTGCACCGACTTGCGCTGCATCACGGTCGGCGCCTGGAGCTCGAGGGCCCGGCGGGTGTCGGACTCGATGTCGCCGAGGCCGTCGATCGGGTTGCCGAGGGGGTCGACGACGCGGCCCATGAAGTTGTCGCCGACGGGGACCGAGAGGATCTCGCCGGTACGGCGAACCGTCTGGCCTTCCTCGATCTTGTCGAAGTCACCGAGGATGACGACGCCGATCTCGCGGGTGTCGAGGTTCAGGGCGATGCCCAGCGTGCCGTCCTCGAACTCGAGCAGCTCGTTGGCCATCGCCGAGGGCAGACCGGTGACCCGCGCGATGCCGTCGCCGGCGGTCGCGACCGTGCCGACCTCTTCCTTGCTGGCTGCCTCGGGCTGGTAGTCGGCGACGTACTTCTGCAGCGCGTCGCGGATCTCCTCCGGACGGATCGAAAGCTCCGTCATCTTGGTCCCTACTCTCTTGGTTCTCTACTGAAGTCTTCGGAAATGGGCGGTGGTCGGGCCGGTCAGCCGACCAGCTTGCGCCGGGCGTCGTCGAGCCGGCCGGACACGGTGCCGTCGATGACGTCGTCACCGATCTCGACCCGCATCCCACCGAGCACGCCGGGTTCGACGATCTCGTTGAGGTGGACCTGCTTGCCGTACTGCCGCGACAGCGCCGCGGCCAGCCGTTCCCGGTCGCCGTCGCTGAGCGGCTGCACGACGCGCACCGTGGCCACGGCCTCGCCGCTCGCGTGCGCTGCCACCTGACGGTACGCCGCGAGCGCCGCGGTGAGCGTGCGGTAGGTGCCGCCGAGCGCCTGCTTGGACAGGGTCACCGTCGCCGGGAGCGCCTTGCCGTCGAGCAGCGAGTCGAGCAGCGCCGCCTTGTCCTCCGTCGAGCGCCCCGGGTTGGAGAGCGCGTCACGCAGGTCGGGGTTGGCGCTGAGCGTCTGCCCGAGCACGAACAGCTCGTCGACCAGCTGGTTGGCGTCCGGACCGACCGACGCGACCGCGGCGAGCTCGCTGAGCCGCTCGATCGCGGCCGCCAGGTCGCGGGTCGCCGTCCAGCGCCGTCCCGCCGCGCTGGTGACCAGCGCGAGGGTGACGTCGTCGAACTTGCCGGCGAAGACGTCCTTCACCAGGCCCTGCTTGGCCGAGGCCGGAAGCGAGGCGTCGGTCGCGAACCGGCGCAGCGCCGGCTCGGCCCGAAGCAGCGACGAGACGTTGTAGAGCTCGCGGCCCACGCGCTCGGCGTCGGCCCCACCGCCCAGCGCCTCGTCCAGCTCGGCGGTGAGCTCCCGGAGGGACTCGGCCGATGCTCCACGCAGATCCATCAGTTGGCGCCTTCCAGCTCCGTGAGGAAGCGGTCGACCACGCGGCTCTGGCGAGCCTCGTCGTCGAGGGACTCCCCGACGATCCGACCA
>Ga0190274_10000119_pt1 | contig 53971 bp, 42 predicted proteins | sample Popmic531T_FD_133002 | JGI IMG/M metagenome (GOLD analysis project Ga0190274, IMG submission 133002) | Populus adjacent soil microbial communities from riparian zone of Yellowstone River, Montana, USA - 531 T | ecosystem: Environmental > Terrestrial > Soil > Riparian zone | place: USA: Montana...
CATAACGTGCTTCTGGCTCAGGGTTTGGAAAATGTAGTGGTGGAGAAGTATTATGTAACTGATAAATCAGATGCTAAATATAATGGTGACGATAAAATAGCTGCGAATTTTGTAACGTATCGTATTTTCATTGATATGAAACCCGGCTATAATCTTCAGTCGGTATTTGGTGCTCCCGGCCATGAAATGACTTTAAGTACGACTACATCCTTTTTTAATCATCCTGATCGTGGAAGTAATATTCCAAATCTTGTTGTGGAAGATTACCTGGCAGTTGGAACTGTAATGCTCGACAGCTGGATTGCTATGGGAGGCGGATCCCAGGTGCATTACGCAGTGCTAAAGTCTGATGATGATACTTATGAAACAGTGCATAACAAACAAGAACCTGCACTCCTGCAAAGTGAAAATTCGCTAGCCAGTATTCCTGTTAAAGAAAGAGATGGCTTGAAGAAAACAGGTGCATTACCACCGCGTGTAACACAAGTTGGTATTGATTCGTTGCTGATACTTCTTGATAAAAAGTCGACACAGGGCACAGGTTTTAATTTCACCACATCCAATGGAGGGTGGGGTTGCGTAGGTGGTGCCACGGGTGCTGATTCTTTGACGAACAAAGTTTGTATAGGACAGTTTACTACCGACGGTGACTTTTATTTCAAGTTCAATATCCAAATTGGATCGGCTGAGTATGGAGTTGAACAATACGTAGCTGAAAATCCGGGTGGAATTGAACAGGTAAAGAAAGAGCTTATCATTTCACAACCTGCCATTGCATCGAAAAAAACGAAATAAAGTCAAACTTCCTGTTAACATTCAAATAGGAGGGAGCTAACTCAAACATAACGATTACTTCAAATAGTACAGGCTGTTTTATTTCGAATTTTGAAGTCTCATAACCACAATAAAATTACCCATCATAATTGCCAAAATCTAACAACATAAAATCTTAAAAAATGAAAAAATTATTACTACTATCCTTACTGCTTGTTGCTTGCACTGCTGGCATCAATGCTCAGGGACTTGAAAATGTTATTGTAGAGAAATATTACAAATCTGACGCTAACGATGCTACTGTGAATTCAGTGGGTGGGGTGTTACCTGTTGGATCTATCACTTATCGTGTGTACCTGGATATGCTTCCTGATTATATTTTTCAATCAGCTTACGGTGATCCTGATCACGAGTGCCGCATTGAAACAAGCACGCTGTTCTTTAATAATGAAGATCGTGGTGCTGTACATCCTACTTTCAATTTCAACTATTGCGACGACAACACTGTAATGCTTGATTCATGGCTTTCTGCAGGAGCCGCATGCAATGGACGCTTCGGAGTATTGAAAGCTGAAGATGATAGCCAGGGAACTGTGGTTAACAGTGACAACGTACTTACTAACACTGATACCATGATCGGAATTCCACTTACACAGGAAGATGGTTTAATCGTGGGAACACCTGAGCCTGTAATTACTGTAGGAATCGGAACTGAAATACAGGTTTTTGATGCACAGAATGACGGTACAAATGGTCCTGTTTTTACAACCAACAACGGTGCCTGGGCATCTGTGAATGGTGCTGTAGGCCCTGATCCTGCAACCAACAAAGTATTGATCATGCAAATCACTACTGATGGAGTGTTTTCATTCAGACTGAATGTACAAATCCGTAACCAGCTGACGCTCGCTGTTGAAAATTATGTAGCAGATTCTGCAGTTGGAACTGAAGTTGCATTCCCTGCTTTAATTTACAATTCAACGCTGACTTCAATTAAAGATCCTTCAGCTTCGGATGCATCTTTTGTTGTTTACCCGAATCCTGTGCAGGATCATACTACACTAACAGTTTCTGCTGGAGATGCTGCTCAAAAAGCTTCTTATGTAATTTATGATGTTCTTGGAAATAGAGTAATGTCTGCTGACCTCGGAACAGTTTCTGGAGAATCTAAACATGATGTTAAACTTTCAGGCCTTTCATCAGGCATCTACTTTTTGGAATTGAACATCGACGGATTTAAATCAACGAAAAAAATCATCCGTAACTAAAAATAATAAAGTCTCTGAGTTTAGAAGTGCAAGTGCCGGGTTTGGTAAATCTACCCAGCATTTGCATTTTATAGCTGATATCGGATTTTAAAAAATATGTGTAAACACCTGTTAATATTTGTACTTGGTTTTCTGCCTGTAATCTGCTTCGGACAGGGAACTGTCAGAGGTAAAATAACTGATAAAAATGGAGAGCCGTTAATTGGTGCTGCTATAGTATTAAAGTCTAATCCTGGTTACGGGGTGACTGCTGATTTTGATGGAAATTTTTCATTGAAATTGAAGGATGCCACTCCACAGGTGCTTGTGATTACATTTTTGAGTTTCAAGACTGTTGAAATTCCTGTCACTCTCAAGAATAATGAAGTGATTGTTAAAGATATTGTGATGGAATCATCTTCACAAGAAGTTTCTGAAGTTGTGATTTCTGCGAAAGCAGTAAAGTCAAAAGAATACTTCACGGAGAATATGAAAAAGAAGTCCGCCACGACTATTGACTATGTTTCCTCTGAAACCATGAAAAAAACCGGGGATAATACAGTTGTTTCTGCTGTCACACGTGTGGCCGGGGTATCTACAAACGGTCAATTCATAACGGTTCGGGGTATTGGCGACAGGTATGTAAAAACTACGGTTAATGGTTCAAGAATTCCAACACTGGATCCTTTCACCAATAATATTAAACTGGATTTGTTTCCGGCCTCTTTAGTTGATAATGTACTTATCACAAAAACTGCAAGTCCTGATATTCCCGGAGACTGGGCAGGAGCTTATCTGTCAGTGCAAACGAAAGATTATCCGGATGAACTTACCATTGACATTGAAAGTTCTTTCGGATATAATAACCAATCGTCGTTTAACGAAGTAATTTCCTCTCAAAGGAGTTCCACCGACTGGCTGGGTTATGATAACAACCTTCGTGATCACGATCACAGCTCTTTTGTGAGCGCGAATGTAAATCCGTCCCAGTACCAGCAATTTGTAGCATTGGGATTGGGAGATTATTTCGGATCCATGGGTGTGAATGAAGAAAACTGGTACAAAGGCGCTTCTGATTATTTTAAATTAGGTTTGGTGAAATTGGGTTTGCTTGCACCGGCTTCATTCAACGATCCCCAGGCTATCAGTACTGCTGCTGCTGCTTATGCAAACGGTCCTTATCAGTCGGAAGCTTTTAAAATAATCAACCAAAATGTTCCTGCATCAGGTAAATCATTTCCAGCTAACTGGAATACTACAACCAGAACGGCACCTCTCAATTTCAGTCAGAATTTCAGTATTGGAAACCAGGTAAATTTATTTGGAAAGCCGTTGGGATTTTTGGCCGGATTCAGATATTATACCTACAACCAATATGACCCCGATGCAACTGCAAACAGGGCAGGTGTAGCGGCCGACAGCACAGGTGAACTTGTTCCAAGCGTTTCTTCTGCTGCGAATCTGCAAAGTGGTATTGAAGTCAATGGATGGAGCGGATTGATTAATGCAGCTTATAAGTTGAATTCAAACAATAGTGTCTCTGTTATGTTCATGCCCAATTTTATTGGATCGAACAGGGTAAGAAAAGCATACGATACCGGCAATGAAACTACTGTTGTTACATTGAACCAGTTTTATGAAGAACGTAAGCAGATGGTTTACCAGTTGAAAACGGAACATTTTCTTCCATCCACAAAAACCAAAATTGAAGCTAACGCTTCCTATACTCTTGGAAAAAGTTCCACTCCCGATTTTAAAAATGTACAATACTGGATCAATCCTGATTCATCCTACCAGATTGGTGGAGCTATTGGTGATGGTATACATCGTTATTACAGGTATCTTGATGAAAATGTTTTTGATTCAAGACTTTCAGCGGAATTCCCTATAGCAAACAAGCCTGGTCTGGTCAGGAAATTGAAAGTCGGAGGATCGTATCAGCATACAGATCAGAAGTTTGATCAGTACGATTATTTTGTACTCACAGGTCCGGATGTAGGAATTTTTGAAGATGGTGATGTGGATGCATTTTTGAATCCTGAGCAATTTGAAATTTCAAATGGTACCAATTCAAGTGGTGTTCCTTACAGCACACTAAATGCATATTATACGGAATTGGGAAATGCAGCCAATCACACTTTCGGAAACAGTGCTATTGCAGCGGCTTTTGTAATGACTGATTTCAGCATTACACCATTGCTTCGTGCTTCAGGAGGTGTGAGGATTGAATGGGCAGACATTTATACGGATGTAGTAAAATTTGATTCGCTGGGATTGAAGAAAGATGATCCGCGAAGGGTTTATTCTGATTCTTATCCTCTGGCAAATCCGGGTGAATTGAATGAAACTACTTTACTGCCAAGCATCAACCTGATTTATAAATTGAAGGATAGTGATGACACACCTACAAATTTGCGTTTGAATTACAGCAAATCAATTGCCCGTCCGAGTATCCGTGAGCTTTCTGATGTAGCTATTTTCGATTATGAACTTCGTTCGTTTGTTTTTGGTAATTCAAATTTAAAACCTGTTAGAATCAACAATTACGATCTTCGTTATGAGTCCTATTTTAAATCAGGAAATAATTTTTCGGCTAGTGTATTTTATAAAGATTTCAAAGACCATATTGAATTGGTGAACACCAATGGTTATACCTGGCAGAATGTCGACAAATCAAAAGTGATGGGAATTGAACTTGAAGGCAGGGTGATATTGTCCAAACATTTTGAATTCGGAGCAAATCTGACACTTGTAAAATCCTCTACTGAATTTGTAAGAACACGTTATGAAATTTCAGGTGGTATTCCGCAAAATATTCCATTGGATACTGTTAAAAGAACAATGTTCGGACAGGCTCCATATGCAGTGAATGGAATTCTGACTTATAAAGCCGATAGTATTGGTCTTACTCTTACAGCAAGTTATAACGTACAGGGACCTCGTCTTGTAATTTCATCAAATGTGAAGGAAATTCCTGATGTGTATGAACTGCCTCGTCACATGCTCGATTTGAAAGCTATTAAAACACTCGGGAAGCATTTTGCAGTCAGTTTTACTATAAAAGACATATTAAATACACCAATTCAGCGATCTTATAAATATAATGATGGTGGTTATGATGTATTGGATTACGATAAATATACTTACGGAACAAATTACATACTGGCTTTTTCTTATAGATTAAAATAATCAGACACATGAAATTCAAAAATATTTTACTCCTGGTTTTCCTACTTTCATTTATGCATTTGAATTTGATTGCACAAATTGATAAAGTTATGGTCGAAACCTATTATATCTCTGACACAACTGATGCTACCGATACAACAGGGGGATGGCTTGAGGCAGGATCAAAAACTTTCAGGATTTATCTTGACCTGGCTTATGGCTGGAAGGTTAAGAAAATATACGGTGATACCAATCACTTGCTGAAATTTTCAAGTACGCAGATTTTCTTTAATAATATTTCAGAAGGTCAAACTTTCGCAAAGGATATTTCCAAAAGCAGGTTAGAAGAAAATACAGTAGCACTCGATACATGGCTTACACTTGGTGCAGTAACTAAAATTGCTTCTAAAATTGTAGGTGTACCAAAAATTTGTGATACCAATGGTTCATTTATTGGCGGAGCAAATAACGATGGTGGTAGTGCGGTTATTTCTTATGGTTTGCTGACAAATGCAGATCCTTTGGCAGGAATTCCGCTTACAACAAGTGATGGAAACGACACGCTGACATTGCCATCAGGTTCCTGGTTTGATTATGGTATATTGAGCAGCAACAGTGATGATTCTACAATTTTTGGTTCTATAGTTCCTGATTCAGTCTTTGAATGTAATGATTGTGGTTTGCAATATTCCGGAATAGGAGGGGTAAACCCTGATAGCAACTTTGTATTGCTTGCACAATTGACAACCAAAGGTGATATAAGTTTTGAACTGAATGTGGAATTAGTGGATTCTACCGGAGCAATCATAAAATATGTGGCTAATGACAGTGTACTGCTTGGTGATGAAGTGCTGAACAGAAATTTAAAATACCCTTTTGAATCTGTGTGTGGTTGTCCTGATTCCGATTACCTTGAATACCTTGCCGACAGAGATTGTGACAATCTTGATTCATGTATAAATCTTGTAGTATTCGGTTGTATGGATCCTCTGGCATGCAATTACGATTCCAACGCAAATGTGAACGTTTCTTCTCTTTGTTGTTATCCGGGATTGTGCAACGACAGGGACCTGGCTTTTGTTTGTCCGGAGTTGATAACTACCCGAATGAATGAAGCTTTTGAGATTTTCCCAAATCCTGCACAAGAATCCTTAGCAGTGCAATTACAAAAGGCTGCTGAAAATTCAAATTATAGAATATACAATGCCCTTGGCAAATTGGTTCTGGAAAACGAAATCAGGTATGGTGAATTAAATTTTCCAATTGATATCACAAATCTCGAAGCAGGTTTATACTTTATTCAGTTGATCAATGGCGGAACCAGTTTCAGTAAAACATTTATTAAGGAATAGCATTACCCAATTGTTTGTAACCATGAAAAAATATTCAATCTATTATCTAATTATTTTCATTTTATCTGTAGGCTTTGTAGTTTCCTGTAAGGATGAAGACGAAGCTCTTGTTGTAAATGAAACAGGTACAATGATGGATGTGGAAGGTAATGTGTATAAAACAGTGAAAATTGGTAACCAGTGGTGGATGGCTGAAAATTTAAAAGTTACTAAATACCGGAATGGTACTTCAATAGCAAAAATTACTGATTCTGCTGATTGGGTTTCTCAAAATGCCGGTGCTTATTGTGAGTATAATAATGGAAATGGCAATTTGAAAGGTCCTGGTTATCTATACAATTGGAAAGCTATTGTCAATACTGAAAAATTGGTACCTGAAGGCTGGCATATTCCAAGCGACGATGAATGGAAAACACTTGAAAAAGCCATTGGCATGAGTGCTGCTGAAGCTGATAAGCTGACATGGCGTGGCAGCGATGAAGGTGATAAATTGAAATCAAATATACAGGATGACTGGGCTTCTTTTGGGGATGTTTTTTCAACAAATGAAAGTGGTTTTTCTGCACTTGCCGGAAGTTGCCGTTTGTTTAACAGTTTGTGGGGAGATCCCGGTTTGAAAAGTACCGGCTTTTGGTGGACTTCTTCTTCGTATGATACTGATCAGGCATGGTACAGGTATCTCGATTACAAAAATTCAAATGTATTCCGTTCACATGCTGATCAGCATTATGGTTTCAGCATTCGTTGTGTGAAGGATTAATTAATATTCTGAATAATACTTTTCTCATCTATTTTTTAACCTCTTTTTTACTGGGGGCAGGGGATGTTTTTGAATTCATTTTTGCTATGTTAATTCCATCCTGTTCTAAGATGAAATACTATTAATACACACCTAACTTAAACGAATACCTTCTTTAACAATTTCATAAATTCTGTTTACAGTTTAAAGTAAAAAGACACTGGATATTTGTACTGTCCATTTATGTTGAATTCAATTACACAATGCGAGTAACTAAATCTAACCAAACAATCATTTAGAAATTAACTTAAGAACAGAAATCTAACAACAAAAAACAAAAAAATGAAAAGAACAAACACAATCTCTAAATTGCTTGCAACAGTTGCATTAGCGATGACTGCAGCAACTGGTTTTGCTCAGGCAAATCTTGGAGCGGCATGCGGATGTCCTACCCCGGTATCATCACGCCCAACAGTATTATTGAGTTCATTGGCTACCAATGGTGGTGCCGGTGATGGTGAGTTAATTGCTGCTAACGTTATTCTTGATTGCAGCAAGACATGGATTCTCGACAAGAAAATTTATGTTGCTCCTGGAAAAACTTTAACAATTAAACCTGGAACAGTAATCAAAGGAAGAAGCCAGGCACTTCCTGCTGATGCAGTTGCTTTGACAGTTGAAGTAGGTGGTAAAATTTTCGCTGCTGGTACTGAATCTTGTCAGATCGTTTTCACTGCTGAAGCTGACAACCTTGATGGAACTTTCCCTGTAACTACAGTAGGATCTTGGGGTGGTGTTTGTATCGCAGGTAAGGCTTCTAACAACCTTACTCTTGCTGCTAACGGTCCTTTCAATGCTTCTGGTAACGGAAGAATTTGTGTGGCTGACGGTATCGGAACTTTTGAAGGTTTCGCTTCTACCAACAGTAAAGATCAGTTTGGTGTTGCTCCTGCTTCATTTGATGATAACGACAACTCAGGAATCCTGAAGTATGTTTCTATTCGTCATGCAGGTGCTATCCTTACAGTAGGAGGTGAGTTGAATGCGCTTTCTTTAGGTTCTGTAGGACGCGGAACTACTATTGAGCACATTGAAGTTGTTTCCTGTGCTGATGACGGAATTGAATTCTGGGGTGGTACTGTAAACATTAAGTATGCTTCTTTCCTTTTCGGAAATGATGACAACCTGGATTGGGATTGCGGTTGGAGAGGTAATGCTCAGTTCCTGTTCATTCTTAAAAATGATGCTGCAGGATCTGTAGATTCTGATAACGGTTTTGAAGCTGATGCTGATGATCAAAAATCAAATCTTCTCCCACGTTCACATCCTGTTATTTACAATGCAACTATCATCGGAAATGGTAAAACGACCCTTTCATCTGATAACAGTGCACTTGCAGGTATCAATGCAAAAGAAATTACTGAAGGAGAAGTTTACAACTCTATCATTGCAAACTTTAAAACAGGTTTCAATATGACTAAATCTGTTGGAACAAGAACAGGAACTTTCGAAGCTTACCATAACTGGACAAACGATGGTGCTACAGCTAACCCGGCTGCTCCACAGAGTCTGAAAGTTAAATGTAACACGTTTGTTGGTTGTGTTGATGGTATCACTGTTGGTACATCTTCTGCTAACCTTGTTGCAGGTGATCTTACACAGTTCACAACTACTGATCTTAACACAGTTGTTGCAGGTAACACTTTAGCAGGTTTCAACTATTCATTAGTAAGAAGCAGCAATACTTTCACTACACGTCCTGATGCGATTCCAAATCCTGCCTTGACAGTTGCAGGTTGCCCAACAGCTCCGGTTGATGGTTTCTTCTCAGCAGCTCCTTACCGTGGTGCATTTTCTTCAACAGGAGATTCATGGTTGTCACCTTGGTCTTATGCAGTTGTTTTGAATTCAGTTTCTGGCATCCAGGCTTGTCCTAATGATGTGAACAACGATGGAGTAATCAATATCACAGATTTCAATTCAGTATTAGGTTCTTTCGGAACTTCTTGCCAATAATCCTTATATAATCAGACAGCCTTAGAAAAAAAAACAGAAAAATTATGAAAAAACTTATATTGGGGTTAGCCCTATTGATAACGGGATCCATCTCTGTGAAAGCACAGGGAGTTGAAGGATTTATCGTAGAGAAATTCTACGTAACCAATGCCGCAGATAATGCAGGCTCTGGTAATACAGGAACACCACTTCCTACAGGTTCTGTAGTATGGAGGTTCTATGTGGATATGGCAGCAGGTTGGGAACTTCAGAGTGTGTACGGTGATCCAAACCACACCCTGAGCATTTCTACAACAACTGCATTCTTTAATAACATCGACCGCGGAGAAGCTTTCTCTCACTCGATTGCAGGTAACCAAATGGTGAACAACACCAACTACATCGATTCATACCTTTCATTAGGTGGTACAAGTTCTAACCGCCTTGGTGTATTGAAAACTGAAGATGATGCAGTAAACAACCTTGCATTTGTTGGTGGTTATTTACAAAACAACAATGCTTCAGCAGGTCAGCCTCTAACTGCACGTGACGGTTGTACCAGTGCTACTTTGACTCCTGTTTCAATCACTCCTGCAGGTATCACTGTTGACATCTTCGGACCATCACAGTCTCCGGTACCGGGAACTACTTTCTCTACTGCAAGTGGTGCATGGGCTACAACAGCTTCTTGTGTTGGACCTACAGCTACTAACAGGGTTTTGATTGCACAAATGACAAGTGATGGTGTACTTACTTATGCGTTCAACGTACAGGTAAGGAACATTACTTCATTCGTGGTAGAAAATTATGTTTCATCAAATCCTGTTGGAGCAGAAATCGTTCTTCCTGCTCTTGCCGGTGTTGTTAACCAGGCTAACGCTGCCCCAACTGTAAGTATCACAGCTCCTGCAGCTGGTTCGACTTACCTTACTGGACAAACTGTTACCATCAATGCTAACGCTGCTGATGCTGACGGAACCGTTACTTTACTTGAATTCCTTGTTGACGGAAACGTAATAGGAACTTCTGCTTCTCCTTATACAATCAACTGGACAAGCACAGTAGGTTCACACAACCTTACTGCAAGAGCTACTGATAACCTTGGTTCAATTACTACTTCTGCTCCGGTAAATATCGTGGTAGGAAACGTAATTCCTCCAACAGTTAGCATTACTTCTCCTACTTCAGGTGCTACTTTCGTAGAAGGTGATGCGGTAAACATTTCAGCAAATGCAACTGATGATGGTACAGTAACACAGGTTGAATTCTTTGTAAATGGCGTTTCTGTAGGTGTTGATGCAACAGGACCTGCTCCATTTACATTTACATGGTCTTCAGTTCAGGGTAACGCTACATTGTCTGCTATTGCGACTGATAACAGCAACGCTACAACTACTTCAGCTGGTGTTTCAATTTCTGTTTTCGATTCAAGCAGTGCATATACTTTTGTATCAAGTGCAAATCCTTGTTCTAACAACACTTTCTGCTTGCCATTGACAGCTTTGGTTCCTGTGAACGATGTTATCGGTTACGATATGGTAGTTCAATTCGACAACACTGAAGTTCAACCAACAGGTGTTATTACAGTATCAAGCGATTTATTGGCTGCAAGTGGTGGTGCAGGTATCACAACAACTGCAAACAGTATTGATCTTGCAGGTGGTAAAATGTACATCTCTGTATTCTTTAATGCAAGTGCTCCTGCTGCTGCTGAATTCAATGGCTCAGGTGAACTTCTTTGCGTGGAATTTGTAAGAACTGCAGGTTTCCTTGCTGCTGATTCAACTGATATCAGCCTTTTAAACGGAACACTCCAGGAAAGCTATTACAACGGTGTGCAACCAAAAGTTACAAGCCCTGGTCAGTACTCTACTTTCCAGGACGGTTCTTTTGAGTCATCTTTGAAATTCTGGTTCGATAACAGCCCAATCAAATACGATGCATTAAATCCTGCTACTTACCTGATCACTGATATCACTGGTTCTACTGCAGCTTGTACTCCATTATCAGCTACAGCGGTACACCCTGATATGAATGGTATTTTTACTTATGACTATGCAAACGGAACTCACCTGAACATCAACAAAAACATTCCGTTGGCTACTTCAGTTCAACCTGTAGTAAATGGTTTCGATGCTTTCTTCACACGTCGTCTTCTTATCAATGATGCTACTTTCGTTCCTTCTATTTACCAGATGGTTGCAATGGATGTAAACACTGACGGTGTAGTATCTGCTGGTGACCTTTCACAAATCAACCTTCGCGCAGTACTTGCAATCGGTGAATATCGCCAGGATTGGAATTACTCTCCTGCAGGAGTTCCATTGAACGGACCAAACACTTCTAAAGATTGGTTGTTCATCGATGGAAATTCATTAAACCAGGATGCAAACTACCTTATCTCAGCTACATTCCCATTTGATGATGGTATTGGATATTCAAGGTTCCGTTTGCCACAAATTGATTTCTGTTTACAGGTTCCAATCCAGGTTTCTACTTCTTGTAATGTTTTTGAAACAGAAACTTATACAGGTGTATTGATTGGTGATGTGAATGGTAACTATGCAACAGTTGCAAATAACGGTCCTTACCGTTTGGCTTCTGACAGAGTTATTTTCGATCTTACTAAAGCAGTTGCTGGAAACGGTTACATTGATGTTCCTGTTAATGTAATGGCTTCAGGTGATGTAAATGCAGTTGACTTTGCACTTACTTTCAACGAAAGCAAAATGACTTTCACTTCAGTTGCAGGTACAAACGCAGGTGTTGAAACTCTTGCTAACTTCAATGCTGAAGATAAAGCACTTCGTTTCACTTCTTTCAGTCTTCAGAATTATGACCTGACTTCTTCAGTTGCTACTGTACGTTTCGCTACTCAGTCTGCTTCAATTGATCAGTCTGATCTGAAAAACCTTGAAGGATACATCAACGGAGATAAAGTTGCTGTTGAAGTTATCGGAAACCTTATCGCTAACGATGCAGTTCTTGTTAATGTATTCCCTAATCCTGCAAGTTCTTCTTTGAATGTTATCGTATCTGAAGATGCTTCAATGCAACTGATGGACTCTAACGGACGCCTGGTTATGGAAAAATCTCAATTGAATGCTTATGAGCAGAATGAATTCAACACTCAGTCTCTTGCAAAAGGCATTTACATGATGAAGATCTACAACAACAACATCGTATCGATGAAGAAAATTGTGATTCAATAATTGGTTATTGATTGATCAAAAAGTCCTGGCCCGTAAGCCGGGACTTTTTTTTGTGCTTAACTTTTTTTAATGATCAGGTTGGTTTTTTTTACCACATAGAAAACATAGGAAAAAACATAGGGAACATAGCCTTGTCACGGTATAGTTCCTCCAGACCTATGTTTACTATGTCTTCCTTATGTTTTCTATGTGTTAATTTTTTTTGTCACGCGACTTAATACAAAATAAATAACATTCAATTAAGTTAAAATTGATATCTGGTTAAGCTAATCAACAAATAACTTCAAATCGAAACTCCTGCAAGATTTAAATATTTCATAATACAGGAACAGGACAATTTCCTTATAGCTTGTTTAATTTCACTGAAAAATAAATGTAATGTGGTTTCGTAAGTTTATATGCTTTTTCATAGGGTGTTTCACCCTTGCTTTTCTAAATTCTGCATGCACATTTGCAGAAATTACAGGTGAATATAAAATTCAAAATAATTATTCAGTCGAATCAAGTCAGAATAAATTGTTGATAATAAACAGTGGAGATACCATAGTGTTCGATTTTTCACAAGCAATCTGTACCCCGGTTTATGTGCAAGTTCCTGTTTTTTTTCTTTCAGATGATGATGTGTATGCTGTTGACTTTGCACTTCGATTCAATCCAAATCAATTTTCTTACAATTCATTTATCAATCACAAACCATATCTGAATAATTCAATGAGTTTTAATGCTGCGGATAGCACGTTGCGATATTCTACTTTCAGCATGATTCCAATCGACAATAATTCACCATTGATATCTGTTCGGTTTAACGCGAATGGTAACATGATTGGTTTGAATTCGTTCAATGCAATTCAAACCTGGTTGAATGGAGATGATTGCAGCTTCAAGGCTGTGAATGTGGCTGCGGCTGCTCCGATTATTCCTGGTGGTATTACTTCAATCAATGCAGGCGATTCTGTATCACTGGCAATCACTGTACCCTCAGGCTATTCCAGGTTGTGGTCGACCGGTTCTACTGACCCTTCTATTTGGGTTTATAATGCAGGAGTGTATTCTGTAGCTGTTACAAATCCCGCAGGTTGCACCAGCAGTTCCTATATTATGATCAATGCGAACAATCCGCTTCCGGTTGAACTGATCAGTTTTTATGGAGAAAACACCATTGAAGGAATAGACCTCGAATGGAAAACTGCTTCAGAATTGAATAGCGATTATTTTGTTTTGGAACATTCTGTTGATGCAGTGTATTGGGAGTCTATTGCAGAAGTGGAAGGAGCAGGGACTACAAACAATTTACACACTTATAGCTTTTTACATGACAAGCCTTTTACAGGAAGGAATTATTACAGGTTGATACAATATGATTTTGATGGAAGTGGAAAAGCTTCCGGAGTTATTTCAATTACCAGGAAATTGAATGCAGGAATTTCAGAATTGATAGTTTATCCAAACCCTGCCGGAAATGACTCTGAATTGTTAAATATTCTTTTGCCTGCTGAATATACATCAGGTACAATTCTGGTTTCTGATATGAATGGTAAATTAATTCTGAGCTGTGTTTTTGTTTCTGAAGGAGGCAACCAGAATCAGCAATTGATACAATTGAATTTAAACCATAAACTTTCTGCAGGAAACTATATAATCAGATGGGTCGATTCAAAATCTTTTGCAGTGACCCGGCTTACGATAAATTGAAATAATCTTACCTGAAAACCTTAACACAATATTTACACAATCTTAAATTCTATACGGCAATTCACGATTGACCATATACTAATTTTGAAACAAATTAAAATCCATGAAAAAATTACTATTTATCATAATTGTTGCCTTATCAGTAATTAGCATCCGGGGTTCTGTTTCAGTAGCTTCCGGAACAACTGCATTTGTTTTTCCGGGTGAAAAGGGTGGGGGACCTGTAGGCACAACTACAATAAATCAATTTGATTCCGTATTTTTTGACGTAGCACAGGCTGTTATCAATGGAACCACTGTAGAGTTTCCTGTGTACCTGCGTTCCGATGATGTAATCAACGCATTGGATTTTGCTTTTAAATACGATCAGACACATTTGGAGTACGATACCATCATTAACTTGACTACTTATATCGATCCGTTGACTTATTATAACCCGAACGATTCAATGGTGCGTTTGACAAGCTACAGTTTTACTCAGGCTTACGTGAATGATACTCCACTATTCATTATTCGATTCACACTTCTCACCGGACAACTTTGCAGCAATGATTTGGATTCAGTGAGCTCGTTGCTGAATGGAGATGCATCGACTTATACAGTTTCTGATTGTACCAGCGGATTGTTTGATTTACCATCAGTAAATTCAATAAACGTATATCCTAACCCTGCGAATGACTTTGTAACATTCGATGTGCCGGTGAAATCAACAGTGGAAATTATGGATATCAGCTCTAAAAAAGTAGTATCTGAAATGGTGGTAGAAACTCCGGGTACTCAAACTGTGAATACTTCAGTTATTCCAAATGGAATATATTTATTGAAGATTACCGGAAACGATTATACTGCCTGCTCAAAATTATTGATCAGCAAGTAGTATCCAAATTAAAGTTTGATCACCTTCTCAGTGAAAATTTTATTCTCGGATTCAACTTCTATCACGTAAATTCCTTTCGACATGTTTCCCTGGATAGAGATCATGTTTGGCAACAGGCCTTGTACTTTTTGCTCGTTGTTGTAAATTACTTTTCCTAACAAATCAACAACTTTAATTTTGATTGTCTGTGGTCGTTCGCTATAGAAAGAAATTTCCAGGTTGTTTTGGAATGGGTTTCCGTTTATGATAAGGTTGTCTCCATTATCAGCAATGTTTGGATTAAGTCCGGAAAGTAACAAACAAGCCAAAGGAAAATCAGGGATGCCATATCCTAACAATGAATCCGGATTAGCGAACTGGTTACCGCTTTGCTGAATCGCATGAATGATTTGCATGTTGGTAGCTGTAGGATGACATTGCCAGAGTGTAGCAACCATTCCTGCCATGAGTGGTGATGAGAAAGAAGTTCCGTTAGCCGGAAACACACCTACACCATTCCATGGATCAGCTACGATAGTCTGTGAACCCTGAGCAGCTACATTGGGTTTTATGTCACCGTCGAATGAAGGGCCCTTGCCGCTGAATTGCGCATAAGTCGATATAGGATCAACCGCACCTACAGCCAAAATACTATCAGCATCAGCCGGAGCACTTATCCGGAACCAGTTACTGTTTCCTTCATTACCTGCACTGTTGCAAACTACCATTCCTTTTGAAGCAGCAATATCAGCAGCCATCGACACAGGAGTTGTGTTGCCATTCAAATCGTTGTAAGTGTGATTTTGAGCAGGGTCATCAAATACTGTATATCCAAGCGAAGAATTAATAATGTCAGCTCCGGCACTGTCGGCATATTCAGCAGCTGATGACCAGTTATATTCTTCAATTATTGCTTCCGCGGAAGCGTTTTCAGAACGCAACAATATAAACGAAGCTCCCGGTGCTGTTCCTATTATTTCACCAGGAACATTTCCGCCAATAGTTGAAAGTACCATTGTGCCGTGAGTGTCATCATCATAAACATCTGATTCATTATCCACAAAATCCCAAGTGGCAAGAACCTGGTTGTTTGCGAACAGACTATCAAAAACAGGCATTGCATCCGCATCCACAAAACCTGCATCTATAACTGCAATTATTTTACCGGCACCGGTGTAGCCATTGTCATGCATCAGGTCGCCCTTTAACATTGAAACCTGGTTGAACGACTGACCATAATTCAAAGAAGTAGTGCGATAGTTTTCTGTTACGATAGGAGTGTTGGAACGGGTAATATTAAATTTTGGTGGTACAGGTTGATTAGATGTTCTGCCAACATTCGCATTTTGCAACACATAAGGCAATGCCATAATGTCGTTAAGAATAGAATTGCTGCTTACTTCTACCGTAATTGAATTGAACCATCTTGATGTGTTCAGAACCTGAGCTCCGGTTGCAGCAATTCCTGTAATGTAAGCAGGGTTTACAGGAAAGTCCTGAGATGTGATGGCGATGTTCTGCATCGTACGACGGTTTATGGCACGTTGTGATAAATATACCTGGGGATTGTTTACAGAATAAGGTGAGTTGTTTTTGTCGGTCAAAAAAATCACATAACGGCCCTGGGCATAGGCAGTGATGTCAGCGATAAGAACTGCAATTACAAGAAGTAAAATTTTTTTCATGTGGTATTAATTTGACCAGGATACTATGGTTTGTGTGTAGAGTCTTTGAGATTTGATTCCGGGTAAAGGATAATTGGTTTCGATATAAATATCTTCTTTATAAATGAGGCCGACACCGGGAGCATACTTTTCAATTTGGTAATAAGTATTAAAGATGTCAATGAAATCCGATTGAAATACGGTGAGAGTGGAATCGAAAGCAATACCACCAATTACATCAGCCTGATGCAGGTCATCGTATTCGTAATCCTGTGGGTCAAGTGTGTTCAAACTGTTGCCATTCCAGGTAATGGTGCTGTTTATAGGAAATACCAACTTTATGTAAGGAATGTTTTCTTCCACTTGCTCAACCCTTGCGGAGGTCATAGTCGAAGTCCACACATCGCTGATGATCCAGGGATCATTCGGGGTATTCCTGCGATACCGTTCCAGTCGTTGAGTTGGACGACCCTGGTTATCCATAAATATTGATTCAATGACCTGCTTCACCTGGTAAATGTCAGTGTCCTGCGCTCCGCCGAAATCTTCTTTGGTGATCAGGGTCGCATCGTAAACAACTTCATGACCAACATTGGTTGGAAAATAAGAATAGATCAGTCCGGAAGGGGAGGTATTAGAATCGTCATCTACACAGGAAACCACAATAGTTGCCAACAGCAGAAATAAATAAATACCTGTTTTTTTCATAAGGGAAATTTATTTGAGAATAAAACCACCACCTATTAAATCCTGATCATCATAAAACACTGCACTTTGTCCGGGCGCTACTGCCGATACATTTTTGTGAAACAACACCCGCATCATATTATCGTGCATGCTTAATGTCGAAGCAGTTCCTTTATCCTTATACCTGATTTTTGTATTTGCTTCCAGATTTCCCGGTATGTTATCATACTTAACCAGGTTCACATCACGCACCCACATTTCCTTTTTGTCGAGATCTTCAAAACTTCCTAAAACCACAGTATTTGTTTCAGGAACAATTTTAGTCACGTACATAGGCTCACCAAATGCTACTTCGAGTCCTTTACGTTGACCGATGGTATAAAAGGGATAGCCTTTATGTTTTCCTAATACTTTACCGTCAGTCGAAACAAAATCACCACCAATCACCTTTTCTTCCAATCCAGGTACACGATGTTTCAGAAATGCGCGATAGTCGTTATCTGGCACAAAGCAAATCTCATAACTTTCGCTCTTGTTAGCCAGTTCATGAAATCCCCAATCTGCTGCCATTTGCCTGATTTCAGTCTTACGGTATCCGCCTATGGGAAATTTCGTCCTCGCAAGTAAATCCTGTGAAAGACCCCAAAGCACATAACTTTGATCCTTGCTTTCATCCACACCTTTTGAAATCACATAACGATCGTTTTCCTTCCGAACCTGGGCATAGTGGCCGGTGGCAATAAATTCGCAATCGAGCATCTCGGCTCTTTTGTACAAAGCTTCCCACTTGATATGCGTATTGCACAATACACAAGGGTTAGGGGTGCGGCCGGCAAGGTATTCATCCACAAAATTATCGATCACCGAATCACCGAATTCACTTCGTATATCCAGGATGTAATGATGAAAACCTTTTTCCACTGCTATTGCCCGGGCATCATTTATCGAATCCAGGCTGCAGCAGCCGGTCTCTTTTTTGGACGTACCGGTTGAAGCATAATCCCAGGTCTTCATAGTGATTCCCACCACTTCGTACCCTTCCTCATGCAACATCATAGAAGCCACCGAACTGTCGATGCCCCCGCTCATAGCGACCAATATTTTACCGTGCTTGCTCAAAGTGCTAATTCATTGAAAATTACAACAAAGATATGGCAAAATATTGTGATTTCAGGGGCATTAAATGGTAGTGTGGGCAGGGGATTACAGATTCGCTGAGACGGTGCAAGGGATGTGATTACAGATTCATAGTCGCGGCGACATTACCATCTGTAATCACATCCCTGTTCTGCGACAATGAATCTGTAATCCCCTGCCTGAATTGAAACCGTTAATTCCATGCCTTTACAGGAACCGTTAATTCCATGCCTGCTATAATTTGAATAACTTGCAGCCCAAATCCATCACCCTTGTGCCTGAAATAATAATAGTTGGTCCGGCGTACCCTTTGCGGGGAGGCATTGCCAATTTTAATGAAGCACTTTGCAGGACTTTAAACCGGCAGGGCAGAACCTGCAACATTGTTTCTTTTACCATGCAGTATCCGGGATTTTTATTTCCGGGAACTACCCAAATGGCTTCCGGAGATCCTGCTCCTGAAGGAATTGAAATTTCAACCCGTATCAATTCACTCAACCCAATTTCTTGGTGGAATACCGCCAGTTACATCAGAAAACAGAAGCCTAAAATTGTGATAATCAGGTACTGGCTTCCTTTCATGGCCCCATGCCTGGGAACCATTGCGCGACTTGTAAAAAAAGGTAATTCAGGAATCAAAGTTATAGCCATCGCCGACAACATCATCCCGCATGAGCGGCGAATTGGTGATGAAGCACTGACTCAGTATTTTGTGAATGGCTGCGATTCATTTGTGGTGATGAGCAAAAGTGTGATGAATGACCTTAATGAATTTGACAGCACAAAACCGGTTGTTTTACAGCCACATCCGGTGTATGATATTTTTGGAGATGGAGTCAATAAAAACACAGCCCGTAAGAATCTCGGTCTGCCGGAAGATGGAAGGCTGGTACTGTTTTTTGGCTTCATTCGTCAATACAAAGGTCTGGATCTCCTTATTCGCGCTTTCGCGGATGAAAGGGTTAAGAATCAACATATAAAATTGCTTGTTGCAGGTGAGTTTTACGACGACAAACAGCCATACCTTGACCTGATTTCAGAGCTTGGATTAAATGATTCTGTGATCCTTCACGACCATTACATTCCAAAAGAAAACGTGAAAAACTATTTCAGCGCTGCCGATCTGGTGGTTCAGCCTTACCGGGATGCTACCCAAAGTGGAGTGACCCAAATAGCCTATCATTTTGGAAAACCGATGGTGGTAACCAATGTAGGTGGACTACCCGAAATTGTACCTGATGGCAGGGCCGGTTATGTCACCGAAATCGATCCTGTTCAAATTGCCTCTGCGATTACCGATTTTTATCAAAACAACCGATCTGCCCAACTCGAAGCTGGGGTTAAGGAAATGGCAAAGCAGTTTACGTGGGAAGAATTCACCCGGAGGGTGGTATAACCCCGTCGGGGCTACCCAACCCCGACGGGGTTAAGGGATAACTCCAAGCCCTTCACGAATCACCTCCGGTTCGTCGCCGGTGCAATCTACAACGGTACTGGCTATGTTTTTTCCATAACCGCCATCTATAACCAGGTCGACCAGGTGACCGAAACGTTCGTAGATTTCCTGTGGGTCGGTGAGGTACTCTGAAATTTGGTCCTGATCATCACGCAGGGAGGCACTGACCAGTGGACTTTCAAGTTCGGCGATGATAGCCTGAATGATTTTGTTGTCGGGCACCCTGATTCCGATGGTCTTTTTGTTGTTCCGGAATAAAGCCGGAACAGTATTGCTGGCCGGAAGAATGTAAGTGAATGGCCCGGGTAGTGTGGCTTTCAGAAGTTTGAACACATTTCGTTCAAACGGTTTTGTGAAAGTGGAAATGTGTGCCAGATCGTTCAGCAGAAAAGAAAAGTTGGCTTTTTGCGGTTTCACACCACGGATCCTGCAGAGTTTTTCGAAAGCTTTTACATTCCTGATATCACAACCAATTCCATAAATAGTATCGTTAGGAAAAATGATTACTCCATCAGCATTTAAAACATCAATGACTTGTTTGATATGTCTTGGCGATGGATTGTCGGGATGTATTTCTAAAAGCATTTGCCAGGAGGGTGGTGTGACCCAGTCGGGGTTAAAAAAAAGTGGGTAAGCTACTCATATCGCACCGCTACAACCGTTTATCCTTGCTTCCTTCCGGACCTGGGGAGGTTCACAGGAGCTGGTCGTATAAGACTTACCCGATGCAAAGATAATGAACATATGGCAATGCTAAATACTAAATGCTAAATTTTAAATGGGGTTAATTTTTAACGAAATCAATTTTTTCCATGCTTGAGGAATTTGGTCGATGATATCGGAAGCATTCATCGCTTCCTGAGTGAGTAATTCGGCTGCAAGATCGCCTGCCATTCCATGAAGCCAGGTTCCAAGGATGCATGTTTCAAAGGCAGAGTAACCACTGGAAATGAGTCCTGTCAGTAGCCCGGTGAGTATGTCTCCCGAACCTCCCTTTGCCATTCCCGGGTTGCCGGTAGGGTTGAACCACATGGTTCCGTCCGGACAAGCAATCGAAGTGAATTTTCCTTTTAAGATGAGGTAAATTTTGTGTGCTTGAGCTAATTCCCTTTGCTTTTCGAGTTTTTCAAAGTCATTGTTCCACGTTCCCGCAAGTCTTTTGAATTCACCCGGATGTGGCGTCAGAATGGACCCTTCCGGCAAACGAGTCAACCATTCAGGGTGCATCGATATTATGTTCAATGCATCAGCATCCAAAACCAAATGTTTGTTTTTAATATTCAGAACCTGATCAAGAATGGCAGTCGGAACCAAACCGGTTCCTATTCCCGGACCAACCCCAATTGCTTTGTAAGTTTCAAAATCGGGTAAGTCTCTTTTGGTTTCTGAATAATGAAGTGCCATGGCTTCCGGAACTGCTTCCTGAATGATGGGTACTCCAGCGGTTGGCACATAAACCGTCAACAAACCTCCACCACTTTTCAAAAAACTACGGGCTGCAAGAATTGCCGCTCCCATTTTTCCCTCGCCTCCAGTTATTAACAACGTATGACCAAAAGTCCCTTTATGGGAAAATTCCCGTTTTGGTTCATAAATGGTCGACAGAACTTCAGAATCTGTGATGAAATTCTGAATCGACATATTCTCCAAAGCCTGTCGAAGCAAACCTATATCCAGAACTTCTATCCTGCCAAAGTAAGACGCATTTTCAGCCATCATCATTGCTATTTTCAGGTACTGAAACGTGAGTGTTGTGTTAGGTTTAATAATTTCATTACCAGCTTTTAATGATGTTTTATCTGAACTAACACCTGAAGGCATATCAATACTGATAATAGGTAAGTTGGAATCGTTCATTTGCCGGATAGTCGTTGCTGCCAAACCTTCAGTTTTGCCTGAAAAACCTGTCCCGAAAATGGCATCTACCAGGATAGATCTTTCTTCAAAAATAATCGGATTTGAATCCGCATTCAGATCTTCAATGTCGACTTTCTTGAGTGTTTTCAACCTGTCCATGTTAACCTGACAATCGGAACTCAGCTGTTTCTTAAGATGTAAAATACTGACTTTCAGATTATATCCTTCCAAAAACAACATCCTCGCAAGCGCCAACCCATCGCCACCATTGTTTCCCGGACCACAAACAATATGAACAAAATGATCCTTTGACACATTGTTATTAAACCAGTCGAAGCATTTCCTGGCTGCTCTTTCCATCAAATCAACCGATGAAATAGGGGTATGATCGATAGTAAATTGATCGGCCTGCCTGATTTGAGAGGCTGAGAGGATTTCCATTTAGTGATTAATGTATTAGTTTAAGATAAAGGTACTTAATAATCTGGTTATTAATTTATTAAATATGTAAAATATTTCGTTAAAAGCAATTTTCTATGACCTGATTTTCTGATTTCCTGACCGCTCAATCAGCTTCAACATCGGAAGCTCGAAAGTATAAGAATTCAAAATGAACATCAGTTTGAAATTCTGATTGTCAAATTTCTGATCCAACTTATTTTTCCGAATCGATCGAAATTAACAAAACCAAAGTTGATCCTAAATGATTGAAGTCAATGGATTGAAATGTTTCTCAAAATTTAATTTTAAAAGTACTCTTCTACAATTTTGAAAGCTTAACTTTGATTAAACAAACACTCCAAACATGAAAAAACTTTACTTATTATCACTCTTTGCCGCTGCGACTTTGTCGTTCCAAACAGCGAAAGCACAGACAACTCTCACACAGGCTGTCGACTTTACAGTTACCGATGTAAATGGTGTGGTTTATAATCTCTTCGATATCCTTAATGGCGGACAGCACGTATGCATCGATTTCTTCTTCGATACCTGCCCACCTTGCCAGGCAACGTCGCCTTATTTCAAGCAGACTTACACAAACTTCGGCTGCAACAGTGAAGACATATTTTTCATTGCAATTGATGTAGGTGATACTGATGCGGAAGTAATCGCATATGAAAATTCAATATTAGGCGGAGCGCCCGGTTACCCATCAGTGAGTGGATTGGGTGGTGGAGGAAATGCGGTTTGCAGTACTTACGGTATAAGTGCATACCCAACTTATATTTTGATAAGACCTGATCAAGCAATTATAGAGCAGGACATGTGGCCTATTGGTAATGCAGGCGATTTCGCCACTTTCTTTGCTGCCAATGGACTCAATCCAATACCGTGTACAGTTGGAATCAATGAGCAGGATCAACCAATTTCAGTTTCTGTATATCCAAACCCTGCAACTGATTTCCTTACCGTGAATTCAAAAGATCAGGTTCAGGATTTCCGTGTTTACAATCTGTTGGGTGCTGAAGTGTTGACTGGCAGATTCAGCAACATGAAAAATGCTTCCAACCAGGTCGATATTTCAACACTTCCATCAGGAGTATATGTGCTGGAACTTGTTTCAGAAACCGGCTCAGGAAGAGTTAAGTTTACAAAACAATAAACGAATTAAGCTAAATCGCAAAAGGCTCACAATGTTTTCATTGTGAGCCTTTTGCTTTCGCAGAAATTGCTTATTCTGTCAGATCGAAACACGCGATTTGGGGTTGATCTTTTTGCAGATGGTTAATGAGTGTAGCTCCATCTCCATGGACAGTCAGGATCTTTTTTGCACCTGTTTTTTCAACAAGTTCTAATATCTCTTTCCAATCGGCATGATCGCTGAGGTGAAAATTAAAGTGCGAGCGGAATGGTGATTTTTTCCAACCTGTAGCAAACACTGTAATCACAGCCACGTGATTGAGGTAGGTTGAAATCGCACGGGGAGGTGCAATCAGAATATTTCCCCTCGTCCTGTTGAACAGCCTGTAGTTATAATGCTGCCAGTTGCCCAACGAAATACCTGCCTGCTCATAAATCTTATGAAAAATTGCAGCTTCCGGGTGTACCATCACACGTCGCCCTTCAAGTAGCTTTCCGGCAAGTTGTGTGATTCGTTGCGCTTTGCCGAGGTTATAGGCGCCAATCACTACGTTCAAATGTGAATACGCTGCCAGTTTCATGAACTCATCTTCCTCGGGAGGGTGCGCATATTCAGGGTTTGCGAACGTAGTTTCGGTGATCAGTACATCACATGGAACAACTTCAAAAGGTTCACACGAGGCATCAGCTCTCAATTTGAAATCACCTGTATAGCAATAGCGAATTCCTTCATAATCAATTATAATCTGAGCTGAACCAAGGATATGCCCGGCTGGAACAAATTGCACCGTAACAGGACCGAACTGGAAGGGTTTCCGGTAATCTACCACGTGAAACAAACTCTTCATGCGATCCTTATACCGCAGTTTCATGAAACTCTCAGTGGGTTTTGTACACCACACTTCCTTATTTGAAGGAATGGCATGATCGGCATGGCCATGTGAAATAACAGCCCGATGAACAGCCCGGTTTGGATCCAGGTAAAAATCACCAGGTTCAAAATAGAGGCCTTCCGGCCGTCTTACCAGGTGTGTGCTCAATTGGAATTTGTTTTTATGTCACCTATAATTTTCAAAATCTGAGGTATTACCAGGTGTTCGTTGTCATTAACAATTACAAAATCACTGCGTTTCACCACTTCATCCTGGCTTAATTGCTGTGTCATTATTTTTTGGACATCCTCACGGCTCTTACCATCTCTTTTCATCACCCTGCTGATCCGTAGTTCATCGGGAGCGGTTATCACTATAACGGTGTCCATATCCTTATGACTGCCCGATTCAAACATGATTGCAGCTTCCTTAACTACTATTGTTGATGATGTTTTAGTCATTACCCAATTCCTGTAATCCCTTTGAACAGCGGGGTGTAAAATTGAATTGAGTCCCTGTAATTTATCAGGGTTACTAAAGATTATTCCGGCAATATAACCACGGTTCGCTTTTCCATCAGGATGATAGGCATCGTTTCCTAAAAGTTCCGTCACTGAGTGAATGACATCGGGATTGGTTTCAAGCAGCATTTTAGAAGCTTCATCCGCATTGTAAACAGGAATGCCCAGAACTTTCAAAGCCTGGCAAACTATTGATTTGCCGGAACCGATTCCGCCGGTAATTCCTATCTGTAAAGGCTTCATTTTTGAACCAGGTAATCAAGAAATTCAGGTTCGATCCGTATGATTCTCACAGAGGCAGGTTGTTTCCTTACCCTCACAGCTAATTTTGATGGCAAATCCGACACAGGAACTTCAGTTTCAATTCTGAAATCAATGTTTTTAATATCAGGAAAATCGGATAGGGCAGCAGCGAAAGTGACTTTAACTGTTCCAGGCATTATCATAACCCTGCTTCGTTGAGAAACAGGTAACTCGACAGGAATTTCCATTACCCCTTCAGTAAATTCTTCAACGGGCAAATAGTACAGAATTTCAGAAGTGGAGGAGGCCAAACCGGCATAAGTACTGCTGTCGAGGTGAATTCTTCCTTTTTTACTTGAAGAAACATCAATCGCGTTCAATCTGGTTGTCTTCACTTCACTGATTTTAGCGAGCAATTCAGCTGGACCTGCCAATTCTATGCTGTCGGGGAGCAATTGCATAGGCCCGATTGGCTGGAATCGTGAACGAAAAGAAATTTGTGAAATCAATCTTACCGGTACCTTTTTGCTTAACCTGGAATTGAAACCTGCAGTGATATTTTCAGGAGTGATTTTATACGGTTTGAATTCCCCTGGAAACTGGTTTTTCAAAGCTATAGTCTGAAACTGAAGCTGCTGTTTTTGATTGGAGTGTGCTGAAACATCCACTATAATTGAATCCGGACGATTTCTGAAATGGACCCTGGCCAGTCGAAACCCGGTACCCCTGAAATGATACTCAAGTTCCTTAGGCAACTCACTGTCGAAGTATTTTGTAAAAGGGATATTCCGGTAGTTTACAGGAATGGTAATCTGGGTTTCATACTCCTTGCTTAGAGAGGTAAAAACCCAAAAAACTGAGGCCAGAATTACGCACAGAATGAAAATAGCTGTCTTGTGATTCAGCTTCAGTCGCTTTCTTAATTGTAAAAGGAGTTCTTTTTTCAATTATTCAAAAATAAAAATAAACAATTGAATAGAATAAGGAATGTGGATTTAGAATTTAATATCTCAAATCCTGAATCCACATTCGTCAATCGCAAATCAGGCTTTAACTGCAGGTTGGTACTGCTTTGTCGCTTCCGCGGAAACTGCAGTCTTCTCAATTTTGAGTTTCACATTATCTGCAACTTCAACAATAAAAGTGGTATCATTTACATCCACAATTTTACCGTGAACACCACCGATAGTCACAATTTTATCACCCTTTTGGAGGCTTTCCTTAAATTGTTTTTCCAGTTTGGCTTTTTTCATTTGAGGACGGATCATAAAAAAGTAGAAGATTACAATGATCAGCAGAATCATCAGCAATTGACCCATAGCGCCTCCTCCCGGAACCGCTTGTAAAAGGATATTAGTTAAAGTCATTTCTTGTGGATTGAAAGGTATTTGTTAAAATGTAAGATCTTAGTTTGCCGGGGTTACCCGTTTTTCTTTGGAACCTGAATATCCGCACTGATTGTCAAAACTTTGGTGTTCGGTGTGGTGTTGGCAATAATTGTCACTGTTTTGCTCACCATACCCGATTTTCCGGAACTGTCGAAGGTGACATTGATGAATCCTTCTTCACCCGGCTCTACCGCTTCCTTGGTGTATTCAGGAATAGTGCAGCCACATGATGCGGAAGCAGATGCAATCACAAGCGGGGCATCACCGGTATTCTTAAACTTAAATGCATAGGTTACTCGTTCACCCTGTACAATTTCACCGAATTCATGATTGTCGGTTTCAAAAGTAAAAGCGGGAGAGCCCTGTGGTTCTTCTCCGGTTTTGTTAGCGGTAGCAGTATTGTTGACTACCTCAGGCGAGATTTTTTCCTCTGTATTTTTTTCTTTGGTTTCTCCACAGGCAATGAGCATAGTGAAGGCAACTGCGATAAGTGAATAGTTAACGATATTTCTTGATTTCATAATCAGGAATGAATTTTCAGGACAAAAATAATAATTTGCTGGTGTGTAATTTTTATTCGATCAATCCGCGACCGGTTTTTTTCACTTCACCGCGGGTTTTAAGATCAGCTACAAGGTTGTCGATCACTCCATTTATAAAGACCTTGCTCTTTGGGGTGCTGTAATCTTTTGATATGTCGATGTATTCGTTGATACTAACCTTTACAGGGATGCCGGGGAAGGTAAGGATTTCGCAAAGTGCCATTTTCAAAAGTATAATGTCCATGAGCGCAATACGTTCCACATCCCAGTTTTTGGTCTTTTCAGAGATAAGCGTTTCGAAGTAACTGTCGTTTTTAATTGTTTCACGGAACAACTTCTCCATAAAATCGCGGTCGTCCTCTTCATCCTTGAACAAAGGCATTAATTCAAATTGTCCTTTCCTTCCGGGATGTGCTACCCTGATAGTTTTCAGGACCATGCTGTTGATGAGGTCGAGTGCTTCAGCCCACCAGATGTTCTGTTCTTCCATAGCATTCTGCAAAGCTTCTGAAGGAATGACTGTGTTCTTGTAAATCCATGAACTGAATTCCACATCCTGTTCTACAGTATGTGTTTCTTCAGCTACATAGGCTTTGTATTCAGGAGTATTGCGAAGCTGAAAGAAAACTTTCTTTATTAGTTCAGCATCTTTCTGCCAGCTGATTTTACGTTTTTTCAATCCTTCAATGAAAACAGGATCAGCCTGTAAAAAACAGATGAAGGCATTTTGTGAAATACGGCTTACAGCAATTTCCTCCTTTGCAATGTGACGAGGCTGGAGGTCGGCATAATAACGCACTTCTTCTTCAGCCAATTCAGGCAATACCTGAAGTAATGAAAAGTAGAGGTCATAGGTTCGCTCAGTTCCCCGGAATAATTCCCTCAGGATAATTTCGGTGTTTTTATCTTCCGACTGATACCAGGAATAAAGGGCCTGCATAACCCGGGTCCGGAGGTGACGACGACTGAGCACGTATATTTAGAATTTTGTCCCGGTAAATTCCGGGAGCTGAATGAGAGTGATTACAAGTAACGTTTACCTGTGGGTAACGGTATGGATATCGGTTTACCGGTTTTAGAAGAGAAGCGCTTTACTGGTAATCCGGGATCAGTAATATCAGAGACCCAGTTTCACTTTACCAATGTCGGAAATTCTTTTTTCCGCCATCCTGTTAGCCGCTAAATAGGTTGGGATATTTTCAATAGCAGCTTTATTCATGATATCGAGAGTGAAATCATAAATCTTTTCAGTCTGCTGTAAAGCCCGTTGCCTGTTGTAACCAATAAGTTCAGAGTACACATTGATAAGTCCACCGGCGTTGATCAGAAAATCAGGGGCATAGGTAATGCCTTTGTCAGTGATCATTTGTCCGTGGATATGTTCATCAGCAAGCTGGTTGTTAGCCGCACCTGCAATTACTGCACACTTGAGTTTTTGTATGTTTTCAGCATTCAAAGTAGCACCCAAAGCACATGGAGCATAAATGTCCATATCCATATCAAAGAAATCAAGGTTGGTAAGAACCTCTGCTTTGGTTTCGGATGAAATTCTTTTCAGTGCATCCTGATTGAGATCGATGATGTACACTTTTGCACCTTCTTTGGTTAGGTGGTTGACAAGGTTTTCGCCCACATGGCCAACACCCTGAACAACTATCTTTTTACCATTCAGGTTTTCAGAACCCCATGAATGTTTTGCTGCTGCTTTCATTCCCATGTAAACGCCATAAGCAGTTACAGGAGAAGGATCGCCACCACCGCCCATTGATTCGGGAAGACCGGTTACATGGTTGGTTTCCATACGGATATATTCCATGTCCTTGGTGCTGGTACCAACATCTTCAGCAGTGATATATTTCCCGCTAAGGCTGTTCACGAATTTTCCAAATCTGCGCAAAAGAGCTTCTGATTTGTCTTTTTTAGAATCGCCAATGATTACGGCTTTTCCGCCACCCAGATTCAATCCGCTGATTGAAGCCTTGAACGACATTCCTCTCGACAAACGCAATACATCACGAAGCGCATCCTGCTCATTATCATAATGCCACATCCTGGTTCCGCCTAAAGCAGGTCCAAGTACTGTATTGTGAATAGCAATTATTGCTTTCAGGCCGGTGTCTTTATCATGACAATAAACTACTTGTTCATGTCCAAGAGTTGACATATGTTCAAACAAAGTACTTGTTTTAGAGGCAGTTTCTTTTAATTCTTTTACTTCAATCATCAGCTTCTGTTTAATTCGTTGATATATAAGCTACTAATGCGTTTCCGAGGGATCTGGAAAGTGCAAAGGTACGCTTTTTTTAAAAAAGTACACAGACGTTTCCATTACCTTAATTATTATAAATCCACCTACATTTAGTCGACAACCTCACCGTAAATCAACCACCGTTGATTGGTGACCGTTGACCCTTCGACTAGCTCAGGGACTACCGATGACCGTTTTAAGGTAGTATAAATGCTACATTATTAGTTCGTGGTTCACAATACCTTTGCTTTTCGAACATTCTCTCAAGTTAAATTTAATAAAAGTTCAAATGAAAAAAATTAGTTTAATAGCAATTTTGGGTTTAAGTGCCTTTGTTTTTAATACAGCATCAGCACAACAAATAGGTGACCTGGATACTTCTTTTAATACCACAGGAAAAGTGATTACCGATTTCTCTGCAGGCTCGGAAGGTGCAACAGGAGTGGCAATTCAAGCCGATGGAAAAATCGTAGCAGTTGGGTACAACGCGCAGGGAACTGTGTATACTTATGCAATTGCTCGATATAATGTAAATGGAGCTCTCGATACTACTTTTGGTGTAACAGGAAAAATTATCACTGATTTTGCTCCAGGTTATGATTTTGCTGCAACAGTAGCAATTCAGCCTGATGGTAAAATTGTAGCGGCAGGAAATAAAGCGACAGGCAACACTTACGATAACTCACTTGTGAGATACAATACCAATGGCTCACTTGATACTTCATTCGGAAATGGTGGTAAAGTTTCTAATTCTGTAGGATTCACTGATGCAGGTATTGTATCAATAAAGATACAGCCCGATGGAAAAATTGTGGCTGCAGGAATTGCATCAGATATGAATTTTGGACGTGATTTCGGAGTTACGAGATATAATAGTGATGGTTCTTTGGACCTTACTTTTGGAACAGGGGGTAAGGTGCTTATTGATTTCGCGCTATCATCCGATTTCCCATATGCATTGGCGTTGCAGGCCGATGGTAAAATTGTGGTGGGTGGAATGACAGGACTGAACTCGGTGAATGATTTCGGTATGGTACGTTTGGATACCCTTGGAGCAGTGGATATTAGTTTTGGTACGAATGGTATTGTGGTAACTGATTTTGGTAAACCTGATGAGTGGGCTACTGGTATGGTTATTCAGCCTGACGGAAAGATAGTAATGTGCGGAAATTCAGGTTCTCCTTATAAATTTGCAATGGCCCGTTACAATGATGATGGTGCACTTGATACTACTTTTAATTCCACAGGTACAGTACTTACTGCAATCACAACTCATGATGATGCAAATGCAATTGCACTCCAGACTGATGGAAAAATTGTTTTAAGCGGTGTTTCCTGGAATGGTACGAATCGTGATTTTAGTATCGTGCGTTACAATACTGATGGTTCTTTGGATTCCACTTTCAGTGGAAACGGTTCAACTGTTACAGACTTTGGTAACAATACCGAAAAAGCTACCGGTGTGGCTATACAAACTGATGGGAAAATTGTAGCTGTTGGTAATACAGGAAACGACTTTGCAATGGCTCGTTACATTGTAACATTTTCTTCCGGCCTGATCGATTTTGAAACAATGGATGCTTCGGTACTTATTTATCCAAACCCTGTCACTGAAAACGCAACACTTTCCTATACATTAAATCAGGCTGAAAAAATTTCAATCAGGTTGTATGATGTGAACGGAAAATTGGTGTCAACTGTCCTCGATAATGAATTCAAAACCGCTGACACACACCAGCAGGAAATACGTTTTTCAGACGATATGGCTCATGGAACTTATTTCGTAGTCATCTCTAACGGAAAACAAAAAGTAAGTATTCAAGTAGTAAAGTAAAAGGAGTCATTGGTCACTAGCCAATAGTCATTGGTTATAGTCAACGGTCATCAGTCATCGGTTTACGGTGATCGATGACCGTTGATTTTTTATTTCCAACTTGTAAGCGCAAGGTCCTCCACAGAAATTGAAGAATGTAAGTGTTGAAAGTAGTTGAGCTTTAGTAAAGAAAAGAGAACTCCCAACTATTATTTCTGACTGGCAACTGGCAACTGCCGACTGTTGACCCTTTATTTTCAACTGGCAACTGCCTACTGCCAACTGCCGACTAGTAAACTAATGACCAATGACTAATGACCAGTCTAATGGTCAATAAACATTTCAAGCAAAGAAAGAGTTCCTGCAGCAAGTAGCCCTGAAATTGGGATAGTAAGAACCCATGCCCAGATGAGCTTGATAGTAACACCCCATCTTACAGCAGAAATCCTTTTCGTCAAACCCACACCGATAATTGAACCGGTAATAGTATGCGTGGTAGAAACAGGAATTTTGAAATGCTGCGTTACGAAAAGTGTGATGGCACCTGCTGTTTCCGCAGCGAAACCTTCGAAAGGAGTGAGCTTGGTTACTTTTTGCCCCATTGTTTTCACAATTTTCCATCCACCCACGAGTGTACCCGCCGCAATTGCAGAATAACATGCAAGTGGTACCCATTGAGGGATGTGATGAATGTCGGCAATGATACCTTTTGACAACATTGCCGCAGCTATAATACCTATTACTTTTTGGGCATCGTTTCCACCATGTCCAAGACTGTAAAGGGCTGACGAAAGTAATTGCAATCGCCTGAAAGAAGAGTCAATTTTGGAAGGATTCGATCTTCGGCTTAATTGCATTGTAATAGCTGCAACAATGTAGGATAACAACATCCCAATTATAGGAGCCAGCACTATGAAATAAACAGTAGGCATGATCTTATCCATCTGAAGTGCCTCAAAACTTCCTGCATGTGCCACACCAGCGCCGGCGAAACCACCGATGAGAGTATGCGATGAACTGGAAGGAATTCCGAGCCACCAGGTGAAAAGGTTCCATATAATTGCAGCAATCAGACCTGCAGTTACTACAAGTAAAGTAATGTTGCCGGGATTCACGGTTTTGGAAACCGTATCAGCCACTTTTAATTCAAAAATCCAATACGCCAGAAAGTTGAACAGTGCTGCCCAGAGTACTGCCGTTAGAGGAGATAATACTTTTGTGGAAACAACAGTCGCAATTGAGTTCGCAGCATCGTGAAATCCATTAATAAAATCAAAAACCAGTGCAAGAGCAATTACAACAAGGAGCATTGTTTCCATAAAATTGTTGCGGATCAGGCCATTTTAATCATGATGGATTCAATTACATTGGCAGCGTCCTCACATTTGTCAGTTGCGGTTTCAAGAGCTGATAAAATCTCCTTTATTTTGATGATTTGAATAGCATCCTTTTCATTTTCAAAAAGCCTCGCAACTGCATTGTCAAAAATATCGTCAGCGTGGTTTTCTATGCTGTTGATACGCACGAGTGAATCAGTGATGTCACGCATTTTACGCATGTTCTTCAATTCAAAAATTGCACGGCGTAGTTCTTCAGTTCCTGTTTGAATCAGCTCTGCAAGTTTTACAATTTCATTTGTCATCACATCCAGCTTATAAAGCTCCATACGCTTTGATGAACCGTGTATGTAATCCAATACATCGTCAATGGAGGAAACCAGGCGATGAATGTCCTCCCGGTCGTATGGTGTGATAAAGTTTTTGCTCAGCTCCTTAAAAATTTCATGGGTGATATCGTCACCAATGTGCTCGATGCGCTCAATTTCGCGGAACCATTTTACTCTTTCTTCCGGATTTATGGTCGTCACCAACTGGTATATGGCCTTGCCACCCTCCTGAAGGTTTGCAGCAGCCTTGTCAAATAACGGGAAGAATAACCGGTCCTGAGGGATGAAATACTTGAGGAAAGGAAGTGCCATGTGGAGTGGGTAAATTAAGCGGATGTTAAGAATCGCAAAAGTACTTTTTGTTTTGCATTACTCCGAAGGTATGTTGATAATAGATAAAATTTCCTGTTTTGGGAGTTATTAATTTGATAAACAGCACCATACAAAATCAATTTCCGAAACATGAAGAATGTCACAACATATAACGACAATTGTGGAGTAACTTTGCAGGCATATAAACTATGTGATTACCATGAATAAGGGATCCAAATTGTACAGCGTTTTAAATAACAAATGTCCAAAATGCCAGGAAGGTGATTTTTTCAAAAGCAAGTCATCATACGACCTTAAAAACTTCACCAAAATGCATCCGAATTGTCCGGTTTGCGGGGAGTCGTACGAACCGGAACCAGGTTATTATTTCGGAGCTATGTATGTCAGTTATGCAATCAATGTGGCAATAATGGTAGCTGTTTGGATAGCTTGTGAAGTGTTGTTCAGAGATGGAATAGGAGTGTGGTGGGTAGTACTTTTTACAATTCTGATTGGATTGTCTCTGACACCTGTCATTTTCAGAATTTCCAGGCTTGGATGGATCAACATGTTTGTGAAGTATGATTCCGCAAAACTTTCAGGCAAACAAGGCAAAGCACCTGCTGTTACTTCACTATAATTTTCAACCTTGGGTTGCCTCGTCCTATTTCGTAGGGAATAATCTGGTAACTGCTCACATAAAGTATTTCCAGCCTTCTCAGGTTTGAGATGGATCCCGGTAACTGGTTGTCCTCGCCACAACCTGAAACATCGAGTTCAATAAGCGATTCCAGGTTGCCTATAAAATCAGGTACTGATTCTGTGAGTTGATTGTGTCCAAGATGGAAAAGCCGTAGTTTCTTCAAATTCCCGAGTGATTCCGGTAGTTTTTTAAGGTGGTTGTCGTTGAGATACAGGTATTCTAAATCAGTCAGAAGACCAATATTTTCAGGCAATTCTTCAAGCAGATTATTTCTCAAATCCAGTTCCTGCAAAGACCCCAGGTTTGAAATACCATCCGGAAGACCGGTCAGCAAATTGAAACGCAGGTTCAGCTTTAGCAACCGGTTGAGGTTCCCGATTTCCTCAGGCACATAGACCAATCTGTTCGATTGAAATGAGAGCTCTTCCAATCGGGTTAAATTACCAATGAAAGGAGGGATGGAGTCAATCTTATTCCTGAACAAAATAAGCTTTTGTAATCCGGTCATTTGTGCTATGTCCAGCGGAACCTTCGTAAGTTTGGATGCGGATAGGTTCAATTCCAGTACATTCGACGGATGTCTTTTGGCATCGTCAAGATGGCTGATGTTGTTGCATGAAAAAACCGCAAGGCAAAAAATCAGGAGTAAGAGTTTTTTCATCAAATTTGAATGTTGGGTACAAAATACGCCTTTCGTAAATTTAGCATAGCCATTTAACACCGGCAACTTTTATTCCCGGTTTATCAGTTATTTTTGTCGTCAGGTCAGTTATGAAACCGCTTTACTATTTAAACAAGTATTTCTACAGGTACAGGGGGCGGATGGCGGCAGGCATCCTCTTTGTAGCTATTTCAAACATTTTTGGAATCATTCCCGCAAAGCTCATTCGGTATGCGCTGGATGAAACTCATTCGTTGATTAACTGGTATCGGCTCACAAAAGACTTTGTAGCCGGCCGCGAAATTTTTTCTGTCATTTCATTCAATCTGGTGGTATTTGTCGGACTGGTTTTGATTCTGGCGCTGCTCAAAGGTGTGTTCATGTTTTTCATGCGTCAGACCATAATCGTGGTATCGCGATACATAGAATATGATCTGAAGAACGATGTGTACAAACATTACCAGGAACTGGATTATCATTTTTATGCGGCCAATAATACAGGTGATCTCATGAACCGCATCAGTGAGGATGTAAGTCGTGTTAGAATGTATGTAGGTCCAGCTATTATGTACACTGTAAATATGGTGGTCATGTTCATACTGGTCATTTATGCAATGGCCCAGGTAAACCTGAAACTGACTCTTTATTCTCTCCTGCCTTTACCTGTTTTATCAGCCATCATCTATTACGTGCATGATATCATCAACAAAAAGAGTGAGAAGGTGCAGGAACAGTTATCCGGACTTTCCACATTTGTGCAGGAGGCCTTTTCAGGGATAAGGGTGTTGAAATCATTTGCAAGGGAACAAAGTAACCAGGAGCAATTCAATCAACACTCCAATAATTACAAAAATGTATCCATGGAACTGGTGCGGGTAAACGCACTTTTTCATCCTGCATTGCTGATTTTGGTTGGACTTAGTACCATACTAACGGTGTATGTAGGTGGGCTGGAGGTCATAAAAGGAACTATAACGGTTGGGAATATTGCCGAATTCATAATATACATCAACATGCTTACCTGGCCTGTTGCCTCTTTGGGATGGGTGGTGTCGATAGTCCAGCGTGCATCCGCTTCGCAACAACGCATCAATGAATTCCTGCACACAAAACCTGCGGTGGTATCAGGTGATGTGCCTCCTTTTCCTGTCAAAGGTGAAATTGAATTCAGGGGCGTTTCGTTCACTTATCCTAACAGCAATGTGAAGGCAGTGGATAAACTTGATTTCAAAATTCCGGCAGGACAATCCCTGGCAATAATTGGCCGGACCGGTTCCGGAAAATCCACAATTGCCAGTCTGACCATGAGGCTGCTTGACCCTGATTCAGGAAAGATTCTGATAGACGGCACCGATCTTAAAGAAATGAACCTCGGATCGTATCGTTCGCAAACCGGTTATGTAGCCCAGGAGGTTTTTCTGTTCAGTGATACCATTGCAAATAACATTGCCTTCGGACTCACTGATGAACTGCAAGGGGAGCAAAGGGAGACGCGCATCCAAAAGGCTGCTGCTGATTCGGTAATTCTTGGAAATATCATGGAATTTCCGAATGGGTTTGACACTAGGGTCGGGGAGCGGGGTATCACACTTTCGGGAGGTCAAAAACAACGTATATCCATAGCCCGTGCTATAATCAGGAACCCTTCTATCCTGGTATTCGACGATTGCCTTTCTGCTGTAGATACCAAAACTGAGGAGGCAATCCTCAACAACCTTAACACTATCATGAAAGACAAGACCACTTTAATAATAAGCCACCGGATCTCTTCTGTGCGTCATGCAAGTCAAATACTGGTACTCGACAAAGGAACTGTTGTAGAAAAAGGTACCCACGAAGAGCTGCTTATGAGAAAAGGTCTGTATGCCCAGATGAACGAAAAACAGTCGCTCGAAGAAGGTGTGGAACTTATCTGATCTGCGAAAGCACTAAAATATCTGCGCTTGTTGGAGAACTGATTATTTTTTTATTTTTGTCAGCAAAACAACTACCAATGGCTGAGTTTGATAATAATGATCAACAGGGTGATATTTTTGCAAAAGCGGTGCGGGCGGGTAAAAGGACTTATTTTTTTGATGTAAGGTCAACCCGTTCCAACGATTATTACCTGACGATCACAGAGAGCAAGAAGCGGTTTACAGAGGGTTCCGACCGGCCTTTTTTTGAAAAACATAAGATTTTCCTGTATAAGGAAGATTTTGAAAAGTTTACAGAAGGTCTGAAAGAAGCAATTGAACACATCCGTTTGAACCAGCCTCCTGTGGATGAACCACAGAGCAACCACGAAGGAAGCGGAGGATATTCGGATGTCAATTTTGATGACCTGGGAAAATAAGTCTAGACATACATTCGGCATGGTTGAAAAAATTGTGAAAACGATCTGTCCCTGTATGATTTAATTATTACCTTTATTATTATTCTTATTATTCATCTACCCCCCAATGAATAAGAAAAACAATATCGGTTTGTCTTCCGGTGACAATGAACTGTTGTCATCGATAAACTTGAACTTTGAACTCGCAGCGCGATTACTCGGACCTGAGCCTGCTATTTACTATGAGTTTAATGTGAATCCGGAACTGGAAATTTCAGCAGCTTCTCACGTGATTAGCCAGCGCCAGGAATTGTTCAGTAAAATTGTAACGGTTAAACCGGATAAGGTTTAGCATGTTCATTAATCCGGTTGTCAGGGATTATTATCCTCATTTTGCAGAGGAAGGCAACGATATGAGCTTGAATTACGTCTTTCACTTGAAAGTTAATACAATTGTATAGTATTGTTTTAATTATTAAAATTTTATCGTTTACTTTGATTATGTCTAACTGAACATCTATGAAAAGAACCTTACTAATTGCACTTACTGTAATTCTATTTCCGATTTTCTCCAATGCTCAGGGACCTTGTGTAGGTTCTGAAAGCCTTACCGCAACTCCACCTCCAAATAACGGTTTTTACTATCCGGGAACAGTTGTCACTTTTTGTTATACTGTAACTAATTATGCCCAGACCTCAGCTGACTGGATGTGTGGTGCAGTTCCTACTCTTGGACCGGGATGGGATTTGAGTACCCTTACTCCGATATCAGCCCCGGCATCTTGTGACGGGTTTGGAAATTGGGCATGGTATCCAAGTTGTACTGCTACCGGATCCGGTCAAACTTTTGGTGCTGGTTTTTATTATGATTCCCCTCAGGGAAATGCTAATAATGTACTGGATGGGATCCCCGGAAATAACTTTGGAGATAATTGTGCGAATTATGTTTGGACATTTTGCTTTTCAGTGATGGTTGCCGCAAATGCACCCAATGGAACAGATTTAACTGTTACCATGACTTCATATTCTGATTACCAGGTTGGATCTTGGGGTCAGGATGGCTGTCAGGATCCTCCTAATCCATTTAATACCCAGCCTGCTGTAGTTGCGAACTGTGTATTGATAGTTCCCACAGTAACAATTACCAATTCTTCATGCGCAAACACAAACGATGGTTCCATTACTGTATCAGCTAACGGAGTAGCACCATATTTCTTCCTTTGGAGTACCGGAGCGACTGTTGATAATATTAACAACCTTAATCCAGGCATATATACGGTAACAGTTACCGATTCTACAGGTTGTTCCAAAGTAGTTACCATTCCCGTTGGCGGACCTGCTCCGATTAATACCAATGCCGTGGTGGTGCCAAATGGCTGCACAACCGGCGGTGGTTCCATTACCCTGGCTCCTTCAGGAGGTACGGGTTCAGCTTATACTTATTTATGGAGTGACGGCACAACTGCTTCTGGACTTTCTAACCTGACCGGAGGAACCTATATAGTTACCGTTACTGATTCGCTGAGCTGTACACAAATTGATACATTTAACATCATTAATACAGTACCGATTACATTAACAGCTTCTTCAACTTCTACTGGATGTACCGGCACCACTGGTACCGCGACTGTTGTTGCTTCAGGTGGAACACCACCTTTCACTTATAACTGGTCACCGATAGGAGGTACCGGTGCTACTGCGACTAACCTTCCTTCCGGCACTTATACTGTGACCGTTAGTGATGCTTCAGGATGTACTTCAGATATCCAGGTAGCTGTCCAGGCTATCGGATCATTTACACTTACCACCCAGTATGTTCCACTGGGTTGTGACCCTGCTGGTACAACCACCGCTGATGTTCAAATTACAGGCGGTACTGCACCATTTACTTATTTATGGACACCGACTGGTGGAACTGGACAAACAGGAACAGGTTTGACGGCTGGTACATATATAGTGTACGTTACTGATTCCAACAGTTGCATTGATTCTGCCACTGTGATCATCCCTGCAGTAATTCCAATTACCGTATCAACTGTTTCAACACCTGTGCAATGTGGAGTTCCAAATAGCGGAACTGCTACTGTAACGGCTTCGGGTGGTTCAGGTACTTTAACTTACATGTGGTCGGATGGTACAACAAGTTCTACTGCAGTCAACCTTAACGGAGGAACATATACAGTTACCGTGACCGATCCATCGGGATGTACTGCTACCAATACAGTAACAGTTGCTGTAATTCCGGAAGTGTTTGCCGATGCAGGTCTTGCCCAGTCGGTTTGTTCAGGATTGCCGGTCACTCTTACAGGAAATGCTACCGGTGGTACCGCTCCTTTCAGTTACATGTGGGATAACGGTTCCGCAGGTGCAGTAATTACGGTAAACCCTACGGTTACTACAACCTATACTCTTACAGTAACCGATGCCAATAGTTGTACTTCTGTTTCAACAGTAATTGTTACCGCATTTGATTTCCCTGTTGTTACAATGAGTGCTGATGCGGAGATTTGTTTCGGTTCAAATACTGTTATTTCAGCAACGGGTGGAAATTCGTATACCTGGACTCCTGCCTCAGGTTTGAGCGATGCTACCATTGCAAATCCAACAGCAGCACCAAATGCCACAACTACCTATGTGGTTGCAGTTAGTAATGGAAACTGCATTACAACGGATTCAGTTACAGTTACAGTGGCACCACAACTGATTGCCGCGTTCACTGCGGATTCCACATTAGGTGTAGCACCTCTGACTGTTAACTTTAACAGTACCACCAGTGGAGCTGTTGCTTATAACTGGGACTTCGGAGATGGCAATACAGGAACAGGCCAATCAGTTACTCATACGTACAGCCAGGACGGAAACTTTATTGTTACGCTTACTGTTGAGAATTCAATAGGCTGTATTGATACTGCAAGATTTTCCACTATCGATGTTATCGCAACGCTTACGATACCAAACGTTTTCACTCCAAATGGAGACGGTTCTAATGACACTTTCCATTTGATGGAAAGAGGTTTGGCATCTATTAGCGTGGTTATCTTAAACCGTTGGGGAAATGAAGTTTATTCCTGGTCGGGATTAAACGGATCCTGGGATGGAGAAGGTGCATCTGATGGAGTTTACTTATGCATAATCAAAGCTTCTGGAGCTTCCGGTAAATCCTACGATTACCAGGGTACCGTTCAATTAATAAGAAATAAAAAGTGATTCAGATGCCCTTCACAGGACACTACATTTTTTTAACTTGTTAATTGATTAACGATGAAGAAAACACTATTTGTAATATTATGTATGGTGGTTGCCGTGGGGAAAGTAAATTCCCAGGGCGGCCTTACCATGCCCCAGGCAAGTCAGAAAGCCGGAGTTTCACAACGCATAGGCCTTACCGATATATCAATTACCTACAGCAGTCCTCTAGTTAAAGGTCGCGTAGTATGGGGTGAGCTTGTACCTTTCGGAGAAGTGTGGCGTGCAGGTGCTAATGAAAATACTGTCATTACTTTTTCGACGCCGGTAATGATTGAAGGAAAAAATTTATCTGCCGGAACATATGGTTTGCATATGATACCGCGTAAGGATTCATGGACAATTATTTTTTCATCAAATTCAAACAGCTGGGGAAGTTATTTTTACAACAGCACAGAAGATGTATTGCGTGTGGAAGTAAAACCGGAAGTGATACCAATGCAAGAGTGGTTGAGTTATCACTTCACTGATTTGAAACCATCTTCAGCGAAAGTGATGTTGAATTGGGAAAAAATTTCTGTAGGATTTTTTCTACAAGTTGATCTTCCAACTACTGTTTTGGAAAGTATGCGCAAGGAATTGCGTGGTATGAAATATTATTCCTGGGAAGGTCCTTGCACCGCTGCTGATTTTTGTTTGAAAAATAAAATAAATTTGGATGAAGCTATGACGTGGGTGGATCATTCAATTTCTATAAAGGAAACATTTACAAACCTGAATGTGAAAGCCGGTTTACTACAACTGAAAGGTGATGAAGAAGGCGCTCAAAAGATGAAATCCAGAGCAGTGGTTGTAGCAGATGAACAACAACTTAACACATATGGATACCAGTTATTAGCCGAAAATAAAAAGACTGAAGCTATCGAAGTATTTAAGTTAAATGTAAAAAGATACCCGGAGTCCTGGAATGTCTACGACAGCCTTGCAGACGCCTATGAACAGAATGGTAATTTGAAAGAAGCACTTGCAAATTACAAAATCGCATTGTCAAAGGCACCGGACGGCCAGAAAAAAAGACTGACCACTACTATCGAAAAAATTCAAAAAAAGATTTAAATCAATTTTTTGTCGTACATTGCTAGGGTTTACAGAAGATATGTCACTGGTATTAACTGTAAGTAATTCATTGAGATTAACCTACTATCACACTCACTATAAACAATAATCTTGAGGGAAACCGGATTATCGGTGTCTTTCAATTTTATTCACACCAAAAAACCTAACCATGCGCCAGTTAAAAATTACAAAATCAATTACCAACAGGGAGAATGCTTCGCTGGAAAAATACCTCCAGGAAATAGGTCGTGAGGAACTGATCAATGCAGAAGAAGAAGTAAAATTAGCGAGGAGAATTAAACAGGGAGATCAGGCTGCCCTTGAAAAACTTACACGTGCCAACTTACGATTTGTAGTATCAGTAGCTAAACAATACCAGAACCAGGGTCTTAGTTTACCCGATCTTATCAATGAAGGAAACCTCGGATTGATCAAAGCCGCAAAACGTTTTGATGAAACACGCGGATTTAAATTTATTTCCTACGCAGTATGGTGGATTCGTCAATCAATTATGCAGGCATTGGCGGAACAATCAAGAATTGTAAGATTGCCCATCAACCAATTGGGTTCTGTAAATAAAATCAAAAAAACTTTTTCCATACTCGAACAAAAATTCGAAAGAGAACCAAGTAACAGTGAAATTTCAATCGCACTTGACCTTCCTGAAGAAAGCGTGGCCAACACCATGAAAATTTCAGGTAAGCATGTTAGTGTGGATGCACCATTTGTAACAGGTGAAGAACATAGTTTGCTTGATGTACTTGAAAATCCTGATTCACCACTGGCCGACAGAATGCTGATGAATGAATCACTGGGACAGGAAATCAATCGTTCGCTTTCAACACTTACACAACGTGAAAGTGATGTGGTGAAATTGTTCTACGGTATCGGATGCAATCACAGTTATACACTGGAAGAAATTGGAGCGAAGTTTGACCTTACTAAGGAACGTGTCAGACAAATCAAGGAAAAAGCGATTCGCAGACTACGTCACAACTCCAGGAGTAAATTGCTGAAATCGTATCTCGGTTAAGAAACTTTTTTCAACCGGATTATTTCATCTTTGATCAGGCTCACAGTCTGTTCGCAAGCCTTTCTGAATTCTTCAAAAACCGGCGGAATCCTGTCGGTATGTATCTGATCACGGGAAAATTCTTCGAGTTCAGCGACCTTGTTTTTAAGGACGTTTATCTTTAAAAGATTTATTGAAGATTTCAGTTTGTGAATCGACTGGAAAGTAGCCGGCCAGTTTTGTTCAGCTATGTTTGTTGCCGATTCGTTGATCAATTGAGGAATTTGCCCTACCAGCATGTGAAGTAAACTCAACACATCTTCAGTGCTGCCACTGAAAAGCTGTATGAGTTTTTCAGAAGTATTCCGAACATCTTCCACTGAAATTTCATGAGTATGACCGGCTTGTCCATCAAGCTTAACGGTTTCAGGAGTGCGGACATGCTTCAGGATTGCGGTTAACAATTCATGCGGACTGTATGGCTTCGTGATGTAATCACTCATGCCTAAACTTTTAGCCTTCTCTTTTTCCTGCTGACTGGCATAGGCAGTCAATGCAATTATTGGAACTTGACTGGCCGGTGCAGGAAGCGTGCTGCGGATGATCTGTGTGAGCTCATAGCCGTTCATTTCAGGCATCTGCACATCCATCAGTATCATATCGAAATGGAGCGTTTTGAGAATCTCAATGGCTTCTTTTCCATTGTTTGCGATTTCAACCTTGAACCCCATTTTTGTTAGAAGTTTTTGAGCCAGGAATTGGTTGACCTTATTGTCTTCCACCAAAAGAATATGTACCAGGGTTAAATCCTTAATGGTCACATCACTTTTAGAACCACCTTTCCGTTTGCTTTTTTCGAGAGGGGTGAGCAATGTAAATGGTAGTTCCACTTTGAAAACAGAACCTTCACCAACTTTACTGTTCACTGATATGCTGCCTCCCTGGAGTTCCACGAGTTGTTTTACAATGGATAGTCCCAGACCGGTACCACCAAAAATTCTGCTGGTATCTGAACTTATCTGTCTGAAACTCTCAAAAATGGAATGAATATTTTCTTCAGCAATACCGATACCGGTATCTGTGATTGTAAACAGGAGTTTTATGGTCAGGCCTTTGCTTTCGAGCATTTGCATGCTCACGTTGACTGTTCCCTGGTCGGTAAATTTTATTGCGTTGCCGAAGAGGTGAAGTAAGATCTGACTGAACCTCTCGTGATCCCCGACAAGGATTTCAGGAACGTGTTCGTCATAATTAAAAGTAAGTTTGATGTTTTTTTCATCTGCCTTTACTTTCACCAGTTGTGCAATTCCTGTTATAATATCCCGAATCCGAAACTCGCTGTTGTTAAACTGAATTTCACCTGAATTGATTTTTGAATAATCAAGAATGTCGTTGATGATTGCAATCAGGTTGTTTGCCGAAAGTTTTATGGTATTTATGTATTCCAGCTGCTCTGCAGTAGGATTTGTATCGGCAAGCAGGTTCGACATGCCCAGTACACCGTTCAACGGAGTCCTGATTTCGTGACTTATGTTGGCGATGAATTGATCCTTGCTCAGAATGGCTTTTTCAGCAAGATCTTTTTCTTTTCGCGTTTCTTCAAGATCATATTTCAGCTGGATGCTTTTGGTTCTGAGAGCAACAGCTTCATTCATCAGTTCACCCGATATAGCAGTGAAAGTCTGGTGATGTTTCAGCGCATTTTTATAATCCCCTGATTTTTCATAGGCATCTGCAAGAAACCGATGAATAAGATTTTTAGGGTACTTTACATCTATGGATTCAGCAATTGCAAGTGATTCAGTAAGCACTTTGATAGCTTGTGTGTAATCCTGTTTTTCGATAAACAGATTTCCAAAACTCTTCAGCAAATCAGCCTTGAGCAACATATCACCTGTGATGTTTACATAGTCAATGGCCTGAAAAAAATAATCCATCGACTTATCATATTCCTTAAGCTTGGTGAAAAGAATCGCCAGGCTGCCGGTTGATTTTACCTGTATGGCAGGGATATTGAGTTCGTCGGCAAGCTGCAGACTTTTGTCAAGAAATGAAAAAGCTGTATCGAGCTGATCGGCCCAGTTATAACAATTGCCTATGAAAAAATTTGTCATGGCAATCATTTCCTTGTCACTCAGCGATTCGAAAATTTTCAAAGCGTGTTCGTGGTTGTCAATTGCCTTTGAATAATCTCCTAAAGCCTTGTACACATCACCTGATTTGTTGTACGAAGAGGCAATAAGCTTATTCTCTTTGGACTGCTTTGCATAATCAAGTGCTTTCAGTCTTGATTCAAGCGCCTGATCGTAATTTCCAATTTTGTAACAGGTATCCGAAAGCAGTTGGATGCATTCGTAAGCCCGCAAGGTCTCCTTTGATTTTTCAAAAGCATCAGCAGCTTCGTGAAACTGACTCAATGCATCACCGATATTACCACGCTTTGAATTGATCTTAGCAAGCTCAATAAAACAATCTCCGATACCGGTATTGAATCCTGCATTCCTGGAAAGCATCAAAGCTTTTTCAAAAAACTCCACCGATTGCAATTCGTCCGCTTCCCGTAAGGTGCGGGCAGTTTCAATGAGGTTGGAAATTATTTCCTCACTGTTGTAACTCTCATTTATGGCAATATTTGGAAAACTTTCGGTCATGTGGTCTGTGAATTACAAATATACGCCGAAACGACAATACCGTTACCGAATTGCGGAAACAGTTGATATTAAATAGGCAAATTGTTGTAATTCAATTGATTGTGGATGTAAACGGATTAGCGAAACAATATAAAATACCCGGATTTATTCTCTTTTTTCAGCTTGCCATTGGATTTCAGGGCCTCATAGGAAATGGCATAGCTATATAAGCCAACCGGCGCCTGAGTCTGTCCTTCAAGGCCATTCCATGCCCCTTGAAAACCAAGTATTTCAGAACTAAAAACGGTTTCTCCCCAACGGTTAAAAATCACGATTTTATATTTCAGAATATTAGTACCATCCGCATAAAACAGGTCGTTTTTAGAATCTCCGTTCGGGGTAAATGCCCCGGGTACGAAGATTGTTTCCGCACAAACTTCTGAAACAATTACAGTGTCCGATTTATAACATCCATTCCCGTTTGATGCCAGCACCGCATAAATTCCGGGATCAGTAACTGAAATCTGTGCAGTGGTATCTCCAGTTGGATACCATAAATAGGATCCACCGGAACCGGCATCCAGGATCACATACTCTTTGTTGTCAGGACAAAGTATTTTATCTTCTCCAAGATTTACATCAGGACTGGTAAGTACGTTTAACAGGAAAGTATCATTCACTACACAATAACCATTGTTGACCGTTACTACATATTGTCCACTGTCGGATACCATAATCGAAGGTGTGATGGCTCCTGTCGACCACAGGTAAGTGCAGGAAGCGTAATTGGCATCAAGCAGTAAAGAAACACCGTCGCATACTGTAGTATCATTTCGCAGGCTTACTACCGGTGGGGCGGATACGCTGACAAGAATTTGCAAGTTTGATTGCATTCCATGCCATATGTACCCTGTTGTTACCATAGGATTTACAGTGATGGAATTATTAATTGTTGGAATTGTATCCGTGGGAGTCGCAGCGAGTGACCACCAACCTTCGGTATTTGTAATTCCTGTAAGTACTGTGCTGTCGCCTGTACAGATGAGAGTATCACCTGTTACATTTAGTTGCTCGGTTATTTTACTGACAGTAATATCATCCACATAATAAAAAGCAGCATCTGTCATAGTAGCGCAGGCAGGGGCAGCAACTGCAAAACTGAAAGCAGTTGTTGATGCGTCGCTTCTGAAGTTACCGATGATAATTTGATCCTCAAGTCCGGTGCCTGTGTAGTAAGATTGGAGTACTGTCCAATTTGAAGTGTCAGCAATCACATTTATAAATTCAGCTTGTGGAGTTACCGGAATAAATTGTCCGCCGGTTTGTGAAAGCGCACCTGTGGAAAATGAAATGCCAATGCTGTTTGTAGCATATTTTGAATATGAGGATCGTTTAAAAAATGCCGATATTTTGTACAACTGTCCATTGAGAAGGGCAGAGGTGAGTGGTGCCTGCACATAAGTTCTTTGGTTGGCAACAGATTGTCGAGTATAAAATCCAGCATACGAACTTCCTCCGTGTGCAGTAGTAACACCGGCAAAATTATTTGGCACTCCAACATCGTTGCATCCGGCAGGTATTCCATTTACATGACAAAAATTAAAAAGATCGGAAGGGGAGCCGGCATTCGACCAGGGTGGTGAAAGATTAATTTCTCCTGTAACAGTAGGGCATCCTGAAAGTTGCTCAAAACCCGGGTTAGGACAAATATTCTGTCCATTTGAAAAGTTGGTGAACAGACAAGCAATCAAAACCAAAATCAGCACCGCTAATCGGTTCATTGGTGAGGTTGTTCCAGTTTAATATTAATGAGTTCGATCCTGCGTTCTACTGCGGCATCAGGATTATAAATCGAGTTGCGTTTGTCAGTGAGTACATCACTCACGCCTTCTTTCGCAAGCATTTCTCCCGCAGCAACTTCAGTTACTTTCAGGGAACCATCAAGCAGGTAAGCATCCAAAACACCTGCATTGTATTCATGAAGGAAATTCGTAAGGCTTGAAATTCTTCTTTTCGAGAGGTTCACATTGTATTCACTTTTCGCCAGAGGACTTGCTCTTCCACGAATTTCAATCTCAATTTTAATTCCTTCCTTTAATGCTTTTTCAAGCTTGCTGCAGAAGTTATTCAGCATCATCCATGAGGCAGTTACTTTGCTGTCAAAAAAATCGTTTACTTTTTGTTCGGCCTTGACTTTTTCATCTCCCGTAAGGGCACCTGCATATTGTTTTAAATATTCAGGCTGCCTGTCGAGATAACTGTTGTACAATCCTTCGTAATCTTTTTTAGTCACAATTGCCATACTTTTTCTATCAGGCTCATCGTTATCAAAATAAATTTCCATTGGAAGAAATTGGTCATAATATTCTCGTGATGAAAGTACTTTAACGTCTTCCACCGGAGTGGTATCTTTTGCAGCAATCACTACAGGAGTGGTATCCTTTTCAGGGATTTTGTAATAGTAAATATCATAGCAGCAAGTCTTGCTCCTGATGTACATCGAACCTATCCTGTTCGAACTGAAAGTGCCTCCCTTGGTATCCTTGTTAATGGTATAATACACATCATTCACAGTGGAATTATAACCCGGACCAAGGTTTTCAGGAGTTGAGAAAACACCATTCACCACAACCGATTTAAAAATATCCATACCACCCATACCTGCATGTCCATAACTGCTGAAATATAAAGTCCGGTTTGGAGTATCATACCATGGTGTCATTTCATCATCAAAAGTGTTGATTGTATCTCCAAGATTTACGGGGGCGCCGAAAGCAAAATTTGCATCGAAATCGCTTTTCCAGATATCCAGCTTACCTTGTCCGCCCGGACGATCTGAAACAAAGTAGAGCGTATATCCATCTGCACCTCTTGCTTCCACACCGGGATGCGTTGCAGTATATCCTTCCATGTTTACACCACCACCAACTTTTTCGGGTTTACCCCAACTGCCATTTTCATACTTACTGTAAAGCATTTCGCAAACAAGGTCAAACGATTCAGACTGATTACACCGTGTAAAAAACATGATATGGAAATCAGGACTGAATCCCACATTGCAATTATGCTTACTGGCATCATTGAATAAAAGACTCAGCGGCAATGGCTGTTTTCCTTTGTCAGTAGAAGGTTTTGTTGTAAGAATTCTTGAAACATAATATGAATCTTCTTTCTTTCCCGTCTGTTCGAATAAAAATCGTAACGATGAATAGTAGAGTGTGGAATCACTCATGTAGCTTGCACCAAAATCAGAGTAAGCAGTATTCACCGGGGTTCCGGCATTAGTGACATTAGTTTCAATTTTACGGTTTGAAAGTGCAATGGCAGTTTTCATATCCACAATTTCTTTCCTTGCCTTTACACCAAAATAAGTAGTGTCACCCGAATTCGCAAGTACGTATCTTTCATAAAGCCTGCCCGACTCTTCATACATTCCCAGGTATTTTTTCATTTCTGCATAACGGAAAAGAGCCATAGGAAAACTATTTTCGCGATCACCCATTACAATTTTCGCGTACCATGCTGCGGCTTTTTCATAGTCCTTGTATTGCCTGCATGCTTCCGCCATTTTGAAGCTGATTACAGGATCTTCGGTTTCAAATTCAAGGGCTTTTTTATAGTACTCGATAGCTTCGGCATAGCGCGATTTTTCCATCGACTCATCACCTGCACTCAGGAATGCCTTCATGGTTTGAGCTGTTACAGAATTTAGTCCGCAGGAAAAAAAAACCACGAAAAAGAAAATTGTTTTCAATCGCTTCATAAAGGATATTCTGTGTAACCTGTACGCTGTTATCATCAATACAATGGGCAGGGAGGCTTAATTCCCATAGGTTTTACTCTGCGGATTATATAGATGAGTGAAAGTTCGTATCCGCCCTGACCGTTACTCGCCCTCTCCAGGTCGGAAGTATTAAAATCATACGAAACTCCTACGTTGAGATTGTTGTAATCAATTCCTGCGGAAGCAATCACTGCATCTGAATTCCGGTACCATGCACCTGCATAAAATGCATACGTCCGACCCGGAAGGTCGTTGATACGAATACGAACCGAAGTGCCACCTGTAAGTTCCTGGAATGTTCCCTGGTTCATGTAAATGACTGATGGTACCAGATCGAGTTTTTGTGCTATAGGAAAATCTGCTTTCAAATCGGCCTGTATATGCGGTAACATTTTTACTGCATCATCATAAAACGAATCCTGTGGACGGTTTATATGCTGCACGCTGATTCCTGCACCTAATTTAAACCGGTCAGTGGGTTTCACGAGCCAGGAAATTCCAAATCCTACATCGACATAACCATGGTTATCTCCGGCAAAATTTTCGTGGTTGCCAAGATCCGGATCAAATACATCACCATCAAATTGTTCATCAAAAGTTAAATCGGAATAATTGATGGATCGTAAACTGTAACCAACCTGTAATCCTGCACTGAGGAAATGAATAGAATCCTGACCCACAGCACGCAATATACCAAACGAGAAAGCGCCTTGCAGCAATCCCAGCTCTGAATCTCCCGCTTTGTCACTGTTAATAATCAGTCCGGCACTGTATTTATTTCGTGATGATGACAAACCATTCAACACCATATCAAATGATCCTGAAAAAGTATTGTAAGGTGTCGACACCGATTTCCATTGATTCCTGTGATTAAGCACCAGTCGGTAGTCGCCATTGAAGAATCCGGTGAGAGCAGGATTAAGATTCAAAGGACTTGATTGAAACTGCGACCAGTGAATATCCTGTGCGCTTCCGGAAACACTGATAAGCATGAATAGCATTGCAGCGATGCTCCCAGTGATCCGGGAAGCAGAAGCAAGTTGCTTTTTCATATATCCAGTTAGCGTTAGCACCAGCTTATCTGATTAAGGTTATATTTCCTTTTTTGAAGAAACGTTCGTTGTTGTAACATACCGCTTCCACATAATACACATACACTGCAGGAGTAGCTATTTTTCCTTTGTAGGAACCATCCCAACCCTGGGAAGGATCGTGCGATTCAAATACCTTTTCTCCCCATCGGTCGAAAATTTTAAAGTCCAGATCGCGAATCGTGTTTCCTCTCACAAACATGATATCATTGCTCTTGTCGTCGTTAGGAGTGAACGCGTTTGGAATATAAATTTCAGGTTCCTCACACATTACAGGTTCCACCACCACTGAAACGGTATCCACATTGGTGCAACCAAACGGATCGGTGATAGTAACATAGTAAGTGGAGTTGACTGAAGGTGTAGCAATCGGGTTTTGAACTGTCGGACTGCTCAAACCAGCAGGAGGTGTCCATAAGTAACTGTATGCACTGCCATTTGTAATAGCAGCCAATGTGACCGACTGACCAACAAAAACCGTGTCGTCTGAAATAATTGCATTCACCGGTGGTATGTAACTTGAATAAATAACTTCCGCGCTGTCGGTTATTGAACATCCCATTACATCAGTCAGCACTGCAGTGTACATTCCCGGACAAAGTCCGCTGGCAGTTACAGTTGTTTGTGATAAAGGATCATTCCACTGTACAGAAAATGGTGCTGTTCCGCCTGAAAAACCAATCGATGCAGTTCCAATACACATTCCCTCGCAATATGCATCAGTTGCATTTGCATTTATGGCTAGTGGTAGCGGCTCTGTAATAGTGACAGTAGTGGAATCAGAGCATCCGCCAGAATCTATAACGGTAACACTATATGTTCCCGGACAAAGTCCTACAGCAGTTTGTGTATTTTGTGACAAAGGATCGTTCCAGCTGAAAATGTAGGGCGGTAGTCCGCTCGATGTTACTGCCGTGGCCTGACCGGTACACAACCCTGTACAGGTAACCTGCCCGTTCGCTGCAGTCACTGAAATATATGGAGGTACTGTTATAGTCTTTGAAAGTATTTCATTACATCCCATGTCGGATGTTGCCTGCAATGTAACCGTATATGTGCCGGGCCCGGGATAGGTGTGAGTAGGATCTTCCAAAATTGAAGTAGGTGAGTTGTCACCGAAATTCCACACCCATTGGTTCGTAGTACCGCTGGCATCATTGGATGTGTCGTTGAATGTTACAAATGCAGAACAGTATGCAACCGAATCGGTGAAATCAATTGTGAAGTCTGGCAATAGTGTAACTTTTCCGGTGGTGGTATCTGCACATGCCGGATTGAAAAACGAATGAGCAATCAAGGTAACGGTATAAGTACCGGTATCAGGATATGTATAACTTGGGTTCACTGCAGTTGAAATGTCAGTGGTTGTGGTAGGATCACCGAAATTCCAATTGTAAGTAATTGCACCAAAACTGGTATTTGTAAATTGAACAGTATTGCTTCCGCAAGTCAAAAGGGGCGTTTGAAGCGCCGCCACAACCAGTGAAGGACAATTTACCACATTCAGCTGGTAGTCACGCCTGGTTTTGCTGAGAAATACCCCATTCCTGTATTCACTAACACAAACACCAATTACAAATTGACCAATTGGACCTGGTGTTGCTGTCAGCAATCCGGTTTGTGGATTAATTGAAAGTGGAAAGGTGCCTCCCAGTAAATTACCCAGGTTAAAAGGCGGTTCATAAATTACAGGGGGATAGGGCGGAGAGAAAGTAGGGTCAGAGATAGTGCCGGCATCCAATTGCGGAGCAGCTAGCGAGGCACCATTAAATGGAGTGCACAGTTCATAAACGAGCGAATCGCCTTCAGCATCAATTGCAGAATGGTCGAAAATAAAATCCAATCCCGCACAAACAAATGGAGGTGGCAGTTCGGTAAATACAGGATTGCTATTGAAAGGAGAAGCACCTGTGCCCGGTATGTAGCAATAAAAAGAGGCTCCTACATCCAAAGGGTCGACGATATTCACAATAGTCCCATTCCTGCAACATCGCTGATAAGCGAGCTGATACCCCCCGGCTGATGGAGGCAATGTGACTGTGGAATAATAATTACACACCCTGTAACACACATTGGTGGGAGGAATGAAACAGGGTGAATTGATGATGGGAGGAATTGTGGCGGAATCGGCAGGAAACATGTCGATCGACATCACAAAATTATTGCTCGCATTCCATACTCCAACGGTAGCAGGAGTATCGAAAGGTGGTACCCCGTTAAAGCAATCACGGTAAACGGTAAGACGTATTTGGTATTGGTTGTTGCCCAGGTATGAATAATATAATTCTCCGCCGACAATGTGAGTTGCTTCAGCAATCAAAGATGTACCAAGGAAAAAAAGGAGTAAACAAACTTTTCTAATCATATTTTCTCACCAAATCGGCCTCATCATTTAATTTTCAATGATCCCATAAAAATAGTCAAAAAAGATTTAACAGGTAGATTTATTTCTATCCGGATAAGCCCTGCTGGCGCTTTTAGCGGATTTTAATATGAATCATCCTTTTTTCCCCAATAAATCCGTCCAGGGTATCCCCCTTGGCAACCGGTCCCACTCCTTTGGGTGTACCGGTGAAAATAAGATCGCCTTTTTTGAGGGTAAAATAACCCGACACAAACGAAATGATCTGGTCAATGGTGAAAATCATATCACCACTGGTCCCGGCTTGTACCGTTACATCGTTTTTATTGAGACTAAATCGGATGTCATCCAACGGACCCAGTTCCGATTTCTTAATGAATTCCCCAACCGGCGCCGATCCATCAAAAGCTTTGGCAAGTTCCCATGGAAGCCCTTTTGATTTCAAAGACGATTGAAGGTCGCGTGCCGTGAAATCGATTCCCAATCCAATTTCATCGTAATATTTATGGGCAAACTGAGGTTGAATGTTTTTCCCCAACCGGCAAATTTTTACAACCAACTCGATTTCATGATGGATTTCGGTGGAGAAATCAGGCATAAAAAACGGCTGTCGCTTCTGCAATAATGCTGTCTCCGGTTTGAGAAAAATCACCGGTTGTTCGTTCACCGGGTTGTTTAATTCTTTGGCGTGCTCTGCATAATTTCTGCCAACGCAAATAATTTTCATGGTTTTTTCGGTTTGCCCGGATGAAAATCCAGGTCGCTGAATTTTTTCTTTTTCAGGAGGTAATAATCGAGTACGATCAGTCCTTTATAAATAGTTGGATGGAATATCCGGATTGTTTTGGGATCGCGTTTTATTTTCCCCGTAAGGACAAACGCATAAAACTGGAAATGCGCTTTTATAACTGCTGAGCAATCTCCCGCACCACCTTCAATAAGGAATTTTAATCCTGCAACACCATCCAACAACAACCTGGTGAATAAAACCGGAATCAGTTTTGCAAGAGGAAGATTTTTGTAAAGCATGGAAAGATTGTTCCGGAAATTCAGCATTGTCTTGCCCGGATTATTTTTCGGCAAAGTGGCGCCTCCCACATGGTACACTACTGATTCGGGAATGCAAACAATTTCATATCCATGATTTCTGATTCTCCAGCACAAATCAATTTCTTCCATATGCGCAAAGAAAATCGGATCAAAGCCTTCAACTTCCCTGAACACAGATGAACGGATCAGCATACATGCACCGGAAGCCCAGAATACCGGAGCCGGTTCGTCGTATTGTTGAGAATCATTTTCCAGGTCACCGAACATCCGGCCCCTGCAAAAAGGGTAACCGAATGCATCCAGGTAACCACCACAGGCACCCGCATATTCAAATTGTTCACGGTGTTTGAACCAACGTATTTTTGGCTGACAAACTGCTGTCCCCGGATTTTGGTCGAGCCAGGAGATTAACGGCTGCAGCCATCCTGAAGTGACTTCTACATCAGAATTCAGCAACAGCATGTATTCGGCGTCAACCTGTTTTAAGGCTGTGTTATAACCTTTTGCAAAGCCTTCGTTAGTTTGGTTGGAAATAATTTCCACTTCCGGAAAGTTGGCCTTTATCCACGAAACTGATGTATCGGTTGAAGCATTATCGGCGACTATGACCCTGGCTATGCCCCGGCATGTTTCCACAACTCCGGGTAGGTACGACTGCAACAGACCGAGTCCGTTCCAGTTTAAAATAATTACTGCTGTTTTCAAAAATAGGAGGGTGTGGTTGGGATAATTACCAGTTCACGGGCACAAAAGTAACAATCAGGCAAGAACCACCGAATCGGGCCATGATTTTTCAGCATGTTTCCACCTGCGATGCGACCAAAGCCAGTATTCGGGTTGTTTCGGTAGCCTGTCAAATAATAAACAATGAAATAAACAAAATCAGAAATTAAAGAGAGCAGCGGAAAAGGGATAAGAGCAATCAGCCAGAAAAAGAACCTGGTTAATACCCAAAGCACTTTCATAAATTACTTTGGATTTATGAAGTTGTCGTTAGCCTTGTTTCCAAAATAATCAATTTGTTTTGATTCCACATCAAG
>Ga0190274_10000120_pt1 | contig 53964 bp, 41 predicted proteins | sample Popmic531T_FD_133002 | JGI IMG/M metagenome (GOLD analysis project Ga0190274, IMG submission 133002) | Populus adjacent soil microbial communities from riparian zone of Yellowstone River, Montana, USA - 531 T | ecosystem: Environmental > Terrestrial > Soil > Riparian zone | place: USA: Montana...
TCCTATTGTATATTGATGACCAGTTATAAACTTTCTGCGGAAGCTAAATTGAGAATGAGTACAATGGTCCGGACTAATGACGGATTCGAAATTGCAGAAGTAGATTTACGTTTACGCGGACCGGGAGACATTACGGGAACAATGCAATCAGGAACCATCGATTTAAAAATCGCCGACCTCGCCAAGGATGGAGCAATATTGGAACTTTCACGCAAAGCAGCAATACAACTTCTCGATAAGGATCCGCATTTTTTATTGCCGGAAAATAGTATGACGGGAAGAATTTTGGAGAATAAGATGAAGGGAAGATCGGATTGGAGCAGAGTTTCTTAGAAATGATATGTGATTTTGTGATTATTATGATTTTTAGGATCTATTATGATTGATTACAGGATTCGACTAATCATCATAATCAATCAATCATAATAGATCATAAAAATCTTAAAAATCCTTTTTTATCATTCCTGTAACATCTTCATGTGAAAACCAGATTCGCGCCTTTTTTCGTATTTTTGTTAGAGTGCACACGAACATGAACCGATACCTGCTTTTTATTTGCCTGATAATGCCTTTTTGGGGCTTTACGCAGCCTTACAAGGCCGTGCATATTTCATTGGCTGAAGGGTTGTCGCAGAGCTCTGTGTATGACATTGTTCAGGATCAGAAGGGCTTTACCTGGATCGCTACCCAGGACGGGCTGAACCGGTACGACGGGAACAATTTCCAGGTTTACAGGGATGAGCCGTTTGATACCAACTCTATTTCTTCCAACAACACTTCGTCGCTTTTATGCGATTCCAGGGGCCGAATATGGGCCGGTACCGCCAATCACGGACTGAACCTGTTTCTCCCCGCAAGGGAGGGCTTCCTCCACTTTTTGGCGGATGGTACAAATGGAAGTTTGGCCAGTAACCTGATCACCATGATCCATGAAGATGCCGATGGAGTCATTTGGGTTGGAACCGGCAATGGTTTGCACAGGCTTCGTGAATCTCAAAAAAATGGAAAAGCCATTTACGAATTTGAAAAAATCCCGCTTCAGACTACTGTCGAAGACAGCATCACTGATAAATTCATCAATGTAATTACTTCCGGAAAAAATCATGAATTATGGGTTGGAACTTTTGCCGGCCTTTTTAAACTCGATTGCAGCAAATCACAACCTGTTCAGGAAAGTTGGTACAGCAAAAAAAATGACCGCCTTTCCGACAACTACGTGTATTCACTTACAATAGATAAGCAGGATCGTATTTGGGTGGGAGGTCACAAAGGACTTGACATTATTGATCTTGCAACCGGAACCCGTAGGGAGTTCTCAAAAAATATTTCTACAAAAGATGGAGTGATCAGCAACATGGTCACTACATTATTTACTTCTTCGAATGGCGATGTGTGGATTGGATACAGTGATCGTGGAATCCAGATGGTGCATGCATCCACTATCACTGATTTCGCTACTGCAAATTTAAAATTCGAAAGAGTAGCAGTAACAACTCCTGTCAATGCACTTGAAAACGGAAAGGCAATTTCATTCTGGGAAGATAAAATTACTAAAGGTGTTATCTGGACCGGTTTCAATGCCGGGGGATTGGTAAGACTTGTTCCGGTCACCAAAAAATTCACTACAAACCGTCTGGCTTCAGCGCCACTCTCAAATTCGTTCGTCACAAGTGTGGTTAAGGATAATTCTCAACAGGTTTGGATAGGAACGACTTCCGGTTTGCTGCTATATGATCGGATTGCAAATACCTATAAATCGTTTCTTCCAACTACATATTCACAAATTCCAGGTGGTGAAGATTATATAAATGGCATCGCTCCGGGAACTGATGGAAGCATTTACTTCGGTGCGAAGAACGAACTGTTTAATATTAAGAAAACAGGCGACAAATATTCAGTGACCTCCAATCCTGTTCCTGATGAAATTGAAGGGAATTCCATGCGCACCATCTTTGAAGATGACTTTGGAAGAATTTATGTGATATTACGGTATAGCATATATGAATTTAATCCTGAATCAAGAACATTTACGCAGGTCATCAAAATTACTGACCGGCAAAAACTCAATGACAGAGGCTTTTACCTAAGTGCATTTTATGTGGATACTTCCGGAAATTACTGGGTGGGTACTTCAAGCGGACTTGAATTTTATGGGAAGTCAATGAATAAAAGTGTGCCTGATATAAGGAAGCAGGTCAGCTATTATCACAATCCCAAAGACACCAACAGTCTGCGCAACCAGAATATTCTTTGCATTTCGCAGGATAAGTATAGAAACATCTGGATGGGAACCATGAACGGACTTACTCGTGTGGTTTTAGAAAATGGCAAATACCGATTCCTGAATTATTCGACGAGGAATGGTTTGAAGAACAATGTAATTTATGCCATCATTCCTGATTCGCGCACAGGGCACCTGTGGCTGAGTACGAATAATGGTCTCACGGAATTTGATCCAAAAGGCACTGCAATCACCACTTATGATGTGCATGATGGATTGCAGAGTAACGAGTTCAACAGTTATGCTGCTTACAAAGCACCCGATGGTGAAATGTTTTTTGGTGGAATTGAAGGATACACTTCATTTTATCCGGAAAGAATTCGTCGCGACAACACACCGCCATTCGTAGCTGTGACTGGAATTATGCTTGATGGAAACAGGTTGGTGAACCTTGCCGATTACCAGGAATCGAATACGATAGATTTAAAATACAAGGATAATTCCTTCACTGTAAATTTCATCGGATTGCATTATGTGGATCCGCAGAAAAACCAATATGCCTACCAGTTAGAAGGTTTTCAGAAGGACTGGACTTATTGCGGAAACCTGAACAGGGTTAATTTTTCCCAACTTCCACCCGGACAATACATCTTCAGGGTGAAAGCTGCTAACAGCGACGGAGTATACAATGTTTCCGGTGCCATGTTCATTATCAACATCAAACCTCCGTTTTACAAAACAATCTGGTTTTACCTATTGATTGCAGCTTTCATTGTGGGGGTACTGTGGGGATTGCACAAATATCGGTTGAGCATGAAAATGGAACAGGTGCGTGAAGTTGAAAAAATTAGAAGAGTTACAGCGGCAGATTTTCATGATGAGCTTGGACATAAGCTGACTATCATTTCCTGGTTTGCGGAAATATTGAAAAAGAAAATTGGTCCTGAACAAGTTGAGTTGAGACCGCACCTTGATCGTATCATAGAAGCTTCAGGAACTTTGTATCACACCATGAAAGATATGTTGTGGGCAATGGATCCGGATAAGGATTCAGTGTATGATTTGTACAGTCAGATCCGTGAGTTTGGTTTAGAATTGTTTGATAACACAGGTGTATTGTTCGATGCGGAAGAAATTTCGAATGAGCTGAAATCAAAAATTATTTCCCCTGCCGACAAGCGCCACATCCTTCTTATTTTTAAAGAGGTGATGAATAATAGTTTGAAACACGCACACAGTACCAATACACATCTGGATCTGGTTAAGGAAGACAGTAGGATAAGATTCCGTTTCCGTGACAACGGGACAGGATTTAAAATGAATGGACATAATGTTGGGCATGGGTTGAACAATGTAAAACGAAGAGCTGAAATGATTAAGGCTCACATGACCATTCATTCAGAAGGTGATGGTACCGTTGCAGAACTGGACTTGCCAATTGAACGATTGAACTGACGAAGTATATCAATCGGAATAGAAAACTTATAACTTATTTAGCCAATTATGATAAAAGTAGCATTAGTCGACGACAACCACGATTTGCGCGAAGGTTTGCAAATTATGATGAAGGAACACCGTGATGAATTTGAATGCGTAGGATCTTTCGCTGATGCGGAAAGCGCGGCAAAAAAGATTCCGGATATCAGGCCTGATGTGGTGTTGATGGATATCAACCTTCCCGGGATGAGCGGCATTGATTGCCTGAAAATGCTTAAACCAAAAATGCCCGATCTGGACGTGATCATGCTCACTGTTTTTGCAGATGATGAAACGGTTTTCGATTCACTTTGCGCTGGAGCGTGCGGATACATTACAAAAAACACTGCTCCCGAACAAATACTTGATGCGATACGGGATGTTCGCAATGGAGGCGCTCCAATGAGTGGCCGTATAGCCCGCATGGTGGTGTCATCTTTCAAAATGCCAGGTGATACATCCGCACAACTCACTGATCGTGAAAAGGAAGTACTTGATCAGCTTTGTAAAGGCAAGAGCTACAAGATGGTTGCCGACGCTTTAAGTATCACGCATGACACTGTTCGTCACCATATCAAAAACATCTACAAAAAACTCGAAGTGCATTCGGTTTCAGAAGCGATTCTTAAGACTATGAAGAAAAAGATCATCTAGTCTTCGAAGATATTCCTTATAATAAAGGCTACGAATTACGGATACATACGGATATACGGATAAATCTTGAGCATTAAAAAAGGGAGGCATTCGCCTCCCTTTTTTTGTCTGTTTCAAATTTGAAATCCCGAAATTTGTATATCCGTAAAGATTTGTAATTAGTAGTCTTTATTGCAGAATGCTCAATCGAAGACTAGCCTATCGCTTCATTCAGATCAGGTAATTTACCAAAACGTTTCAAAGTTGCCATGTGTGATTTGAATGCGATTCCGAATGTTTCGTTCACGAGGAATGGCACACCGAATTCTTTAGCAGTTTGCTCTACAATAGGAGAGATAGCAGGGTAGTGTACGTGACAGATTCTTGGAAACAAGTGGTGTTCCACCTGGTAGTTCAATCCTCCAAGGTACCATGTTAAGAATGGGTTTCCTCTTGAGAAATCAACAGTGGTATTCATCTGGTGAATAGCCCAGCAGTTTTCAATGTCACCTGCTTCGTTTGGAAGTGGATGAGAGGTTCCTTCAACGGTGTGTGCCAATTGGAATACTACTGTCAGGATTACTCCTGCTGCAAAATGCATCAGGAAAAATCCGGACAATACTTGCGCTAACGGAATTCCAAAATACAATGGAATACCAAGAGTCACTACAAAATAAAATATTTTATCCATCAGCATTTGAACAAAAATAACAGTGCTTTCCCACTTAGTGCCGGAATTGGTTCCGTTACGGGTATAGCGGATAAATTGTACAAAATCTTTAAATGTTGCCCAATACAAAGTCATGATTCCATAAAAAAGGAATGCATAGATATACTGGAGTTTCTGATATTTTTTTACTTTGGTATGCGGACTGAAACGAAGCACAAGCTTATCTGCGATGTCCTCGTCCAGGTTTACAATATTCGTATAAGTGTGATGCAGTATATTATGCTGCAACTTCCAGTTAAAAACTGAACCACCTACAAGGTTGAGTGTATGGCCCATGATTGAATTGACTGTTTTATTGTCGGAATACGCACCATGATTTGCATCGTGCATAATACTCATTCCAACTCCGGCAAGTCCAAATCCCATGACTAACCAAACCAGCATAGCCACAAAAAATCCCGGCTGAACGACTACTAAAAATATAAATGGAAGGAAGTATGCTGATAAAAGTACAATGGATTTAACAACCATTGTAGTGTTGGCATTTTTTGAAATGTTGTTTTCTTTGAAATAATCGTCAACTCGTTTTTTTACTGTTGCAAAGAATAATGTTTTGTCTTTATCGACAAATTTTACCTGACTTTTAAGATTCATTGTGTGTAATAAGGAGATTTAAGTGGGTAACAAGATACGCAAATTAACTCAATCATCCTGAAAGCATTGCAATCAACTGAAATCCAACTTGTTACCAGTTGGATTTCAGCGAATTATTTCGAGATTGTTAATAAGTTTCGTGATTTATTTTTGGTAATACTGACAACAGGATATATGTTTGTCCTGTTTTTAATGCGTTTTTTATTTCAATAACCCGAAGGTTTTTTCATTTTTAGAGGATGGTACCCTTGATAGCCGAATGAAAATTCCGACACATTTCAGAAAGGAGGTCCTTTAAGGCTAACATACAACTTTCACATTTGTTCATCAGGAACTGATAAATAAATAAAGCCCACCGCAGGCTTCATGAGCGGTTTAATTTTTCAATTTAATTTTTCAAATACTTTTTATCATGAATATTTCAATAAAAAAATTAGTATTACTTTCTTTGGTACTGCTTGAATTTATTTCAGCAACGGTTTTTGCGAGAGCTCCAATGATTCCTGGACCTATTGTGTCGGGATCAGGTGCCTCTCTTTTGAAACCCAAAATTTCAATTTCATTTATTATTGCAAGACGCAGAGATTGCGAAGGTTTTGGAATCTGCAATTTGCAGGTTGCGGCTTCGCTCGAACGGGTGAATAGTTGCTCCGGAGTTATGTACCTTGATGATTTCAACAAGAACATCATTGTCATCGAGATTGATAAATTAAAAGGAATCAGTGCTGAAGGTTATAAAAAATATTTCAGCTCAGGTGTTTTTTTAATGGAGGATGATTCTCCGATTCCTACTGAAATGGTGAGTTCACTTGGACTTATTGGTAAAAGAATTTTAGTTGCAGGTAAACATTCAGTCGTGGAAAGAAGCGGAATTTTATACGTTTCTATTCCTATTCAGTAATTTCAAACCAGGCCGGGAGAGATTACCCTCCCGGCTTTATTTTAAATGCATGAAAAAGAATTTTTTAATACTTGTGGTACTAATGGCGATATTGGATTCTGGTTGCCAGACTCTCATGCTAAAATTGTATGGAGTGAAGGATCCTGATTTTGAATCCCAGGCTGATATTGTTCAATTTCAGAAGGAAATTGGTTTCGGTGATGTTCCTTTTTCAGGTTTGAAAGCAACCGCATGGTTTGGGAAGCAAAAATTATCAGTCCCTGATGTATTTGTTTTTAGTGCAGATGGTAAATACATTCCTTACAAAGATTCATTAAAACCCAATTGCAACGGTCCGGCTGAAGTTTTTCTTTCAGAGCTCGACCCTAAAAGAGAATATCAGTTTTCAGAAGATTATTCATTGAATAATTTTTTGGAATTACTGGAAGGACCTAATTGTCAACCATTGAATTTTAAAAAAATGAATGAAGTGGATTTCTACATTTTTATGAATTATGCCTCTTTCTTAGGTAAAAAAATATTCAAGGAAAAATCAATAATCTGGTTCGACTCTCTGAAACAAAATAAAAAAATTAAATACCAACTTTATATGGTTAACATGGATTTTAAGGATTGCTGGACCCCTGAACAAAAACAATTGTTTGAGTCAGCCGATTAGCAATTGACCTTTAGTTTTTATTTTTATTTGTTATTTAGTTTAAGTGCTTTTTATTCGTTGTTCACTTTGGTCTTTGTTGATTATTCTTGTCTTTACTATCAGGTTGCCCGCGGATTCAACTGCTGTAATGAACAGCAAACTGAAAACAATATTATCCGGATCAATACTGAGTTTATCTAACTGGAAAGGAGAAAGTTTTGAAAGTGTTACTTTTTTATCGGGCACCGACTATTACTCAAACAGTATAAAAGGAATAAGGCAACATATTTTTACTGGTAAATCAGAATTGGGATACAGTTTCATCCATGACTCTATTTGGAGTAAACAGAATGATATTTTGAATTTACAATACCTGGTAAAAATTCAACGCAAAAATGTTTCACACTCGGTTAATGCGTTCCTGAATACGCAATTACTAACTTCCTTCAAATATGAAAAAGATGTTAATCAGGAATACCGCCGCCAGCGTGTAGGTACATTTATGAATCCTGCTGCTATGGAATTCGGTTATGGTATGAATATTTTGTTCTGGCAGCAATCGACCCTGAATATTTCCATTGCATCAGCAAGGTTGCGGGTTTCTCCAATTACAACTTCAACTGCTAGGCCCAAGCAGGATGTGGTAGGCAAAGTAAACAAGGGTTGGCTTCTGTTTGATTATGGGTTGTCGGGACAATTGATTGTTATAAAGAAATTTTCAAAAGAAGTGGAGTGGAACAGTTCAGGAAAAATGTTCTTAAAAGGATTCAGCAAAGATGAAGTACAATTTGATATCAGCAATACGATGAGCTATCAATTCTGGAAATACCTTGAAATGCGTGCCGATTTGAAATTGGTATACGATCCTTTGATTTCTTTCAGATTGCAGCATAGAAATGAACTGCAGTTCGGGTTTGTGTATAAGCTGGAGAATAAGTAACCTGTTTTCAATCATAATATGTGAAAAATCCTATAGGTAATCTACTTTTCCTACTTTTGCGATACATTTACTAAATTATGAATATTTCGTACAATTGGCTTAAGCAATATATTGATTTTGAACAGGATGCAGATGAGTTGGCGGCACTCCTTACCGGCTGTGGGCTCGAGGTGGAGGGTGTTGAACCCTTTGAATCCATAAAAGGTGGAATGAAGGGTCTTATCGTTGGTGAGGTTCTTGAAACCGCAAAACATCCGAATGCAGATCGTTTGACGGTTACTAAAGTCAATCTTGGCAATGGACTAGTTTCTCAAATTGTATGCGGCGCACCTAACGTGGCTGCCGGACAAAAAGTAGTGGTAGCTACTCCGGGAACTACAATTTTTCCGCTTACTGGCGAACCTTTTGAAATTAAGAAATCGAAAATACGTGGTGAAGAATCTGAAGGGATGATTTGTGCGGAAGATGAAGTAGGTTTGGGAACAAGTCATGAAGGTGTGATGGTGCTTGGCGCAGATGCTGTTCCGGGTGCACCTGCAGTGAATTATTTCAGTATTGAGGTTGATCAAACAATTAGCATTGGACTTACTCCGAATCGTTCCGATGCCGCATCACACATTGGTGTTGCACGTGACCTTCGTGCGGTTTTGAATACCCGCACAATGGAAAATAGTGGAGCAACTGTTTCCATAAAATGGCCGGATATAAATTCTTTTTCAGCACCTGATTCGACTCCTGTAATAAAAGTGAAAGTTGAAAATGAAGCGTGCACCCGTTATTCAGGAGTGCATATTTCAGGAGTTAAAGTTGCTGCTTCTCCCGACTGGTTACAAAACCGTTTGAAAGCAATCGGATTGAAGCCAATCAATAATGTGGTGGATATCACCAACTACGTATTGTACGAAATGGGTCAGCCATTGCATGCTTTTGATGCCTCTAAAATTTCAGGCGGTGAAGTACTGGTTAAAAGGCTCGCACCCGGAACTGTTTTCAAAACTCTTGATGGTGTTGACCGGAAACTCGAAGGAAGTGAATTGATGATTTGCGACGCGAACGGTGGAATGTGTATTGCCGGAGTATTCGGTGGTTTGGGAAGTGGTGTTTCGGAAACTACAACAGAAATATTTTTAGAAAGTGCCTGCTTTGATGCGGTGTCTGTGCGCAAGACTTCCAAATTGCACGGATTAAAAACCGATGCTTCATTCCGCTTCGAAAGAGGATCGGATCCTAATATTACAATGACTGCACTTAAACGCGCTGCTTTGCTGATCTGTGAAATTGCAGGAGGGAAGGTGAGTTCATCAGTAGTTGACATATATCCACAACCAGTTATGGACTGGACCGTGGAATTTTCAAACACAAACTTCACCAGGCTCACAGGAGTGACTCTTGATAATGATTCCATCTCTAAAATTCTGAACTGGCTTGATATCAAAATCATTTCGGAAAACAATGGTGAATTTAAGTTGGGAGTACCGCCTTATCGTGTCGATGTGATGCGTGAAGCGGATGTAATTGAAGAGGTACTACGTATTTATGGTTACGACAATATTCCGTTACCTGCAAAAATGAATACTTCGTTACCGAATTCTGTGAATGTAAAATTGGAGTCGGTACGTAGTTTAACTACCGGTTACCTGGTTGCAAACGGTTATTACGAGGTGATGTCGAATTCATTGTACAGGTCTACTGCTTTTGGTGAAGATACTGCTCGTCTTGCAAAAATTAAAAATCCGCTCAGTCAGGATCTGGATGTGATGCGCGGAAATATGTTGTTTCCTTTGCTTGATATAGCTTCATACAACCGCAATCGCAAACGCAGTGACCTTCGGCTTTTTGAATTTGGGAAAACGTATCTGAAGCACGATAACGGTTATGCGGAGACCAGTCACCTTTCGATATTACTAACCGGAAACAGAAATAATTCCCACTGGCAGGTTAAACCGGGAGAGTATAGCATCTATTATTTAAAATCGGTGGTGGATAATATTATCACTGCCTCTGGTGTCATGTCGGGAAATACGAAATGGGAACCGGTAGAAGATGATAAAGTGGAAATGGCAATGATTTTGAAATCCGGTAAAAAGGAAGTGGCGCGCATCGGATTGGTGAGTAAGAAAGTACTGAAATCTTTTGATCTCGACGGAGCAATCTGGCATGCAGATGTAAATCTTGATGTGGTGGAGAAAATTATCAATACTGCGCCGGTTAAAATTGCGGAGCCACCAAAATTTCCTGAAGTGCGACGTGATCTTTCAATGTTGCTTGATAAAACAGTGCAATACCGCCAGCTGGAGACTATTGCTTTTGAAACCGAGAAAAAACTGCTTCGTGATGTAAATCTCTTCGATATTTTTGAAGGAGAAAAAATCGGTCACGATAAAAAATCCTACGCATTAAGTTTCATGCTCCGCGATGACGAAAAAACCCTCACCGATAAAGAAATCGATAAGGTGATGGATAAGTTGATGGAGAATTTTGAGAAGAAGTTGGGTGCGGTGATAAGGAAAGGGTAAATGGGAGAATGGGAAAATGAGAGAATGAGAAAATGCCCTTTGACACGCGTAACATATAGTGCATCTCTGTTTTTTTTGTAACCCCATTCTTCAGAGTGATGGTTGAGGATAAGATGGAGCACCGGGCTTCAGACTTAAATCACGAAACATTATCCATTCCAAGAAATTTCCTGTACAGTATTTTTGTAACCCCAATCTTCAGAGTGAGGGTTGAGGATAAGATGGAGCACCGGGCTTCAGACTTAAATCACGAAACATTATCTATTCCAAGAAATTTCCTGTACAGTATTTTTGTAACCCCACTCTTCAGAGTGGGGGTTGAGGATAAGATGGAGCACTGGGCTTCAGCCCTGAAATACACAGGGTTTAATCACTCCACTTCACAAATCTGGTTGTTTGATAACCATTTTCGTTTGTATGTCTGAGAAAATAAACTCCTGCATTTAATTCCGACACATCAAACTGTTCCTGATGCATTCCTGAATTTTTAGGTCCACTGTAAAGTGTTTGAACTTTTTGTCCGTAAATGTTAAACAGCTCAATTGAAATATTATTTTGCTTACCTGATTCAAAACTCACAGTAATTTTATCGGTCACCGGATTTGGAAAAACTTTTAACTTGTCCCATTCAACTTGTCCCTCATTTATGGAAAGTGGATCTTCTATGGTTGTGATTGCGGTGTTGGTGATAACCGGAGCATTAAAATCAAAATAAATGTCAGCAACACTTTTGATACTGTCTCCGTCAACCAAAGTCGAGAGTGGTTTAATCCGGTAACTGATAAATCCATGGCTTGCAGATTCATTAGTATTGCTGTCGGGAAGCAGAATGTTATTGAAAGTATATTGCATCAACCTTGTGGCAGAATCAAAATTCAATGCAACGGTGTGAGAGGTACTAATCAACTCATATGTATTTATATCAAGTTCGGAAGGGATCATATTATGCACTCTGATATAATATGCGGTATCCGTACCTGTGTTTTGGAAATATATTGTATAGTTCAATTCTGGTGGCGAAATTAAATCCGGGGTGTAAATGACTTCTTTGTCAACAGTAATTGCATTTGGATCCCATGATGCCACAGTCAGATTAGAGATGTTATCTGTGTTGTTTGAAGGATCAAAATCACCTGTTATTGGATAAATAATGCCATTTGAAGATAACAGAGTTCCTGCTGTAATGCTTGTATCCACACTGAAATTTATTGCGATCTGGTTATATTGTAAAGGAGCAAGATTTGAAATATTCCAAACTATGGAATCAGTTGAAATTGATGTTGGAGTTAAAAGAGGAGAACTAATATATGTAAGTGCATTATCAGGATAGAATACAATAGTTGCATTTTGAAAAGTTGTGCCTCGATTCTTATAAAAAAGCTGATGTTGTACAACTGCTCCTGGTTTGTAATATTGGTTATAACTCATCATGAATATACTTAAGTCATCAAATGTACCTGTAGGTTGATACGCAAAATCATTCAATGAATCTAGATTACCCAAGCCTAAAAAATTTGCTGAATGAGTAGAAGGGGAAAGTGTATAATAAGTACTTGAATAATACCATGGGTAAGGAGTTATAGTTACCGGACCGGTTGTAAGAACATTCACATTATAGAATCCATCATTCATGGTAGTAGAAACTGTTGAAGAATTATTTGCTTGAATCCATTGACCTTCAACAGGTGGATCACCAGCATCCTGTACCAGATTTGAATTCAGATCCACAAACATTTTCCCTGTCAATCTATTGATATATTGTGATGAATTTATATCCAAAGAATCACTTAGAACGATATCATCAATGTACCAACCTGATCTTCCTCCGCTACCACTGTTATTGTCATCAGTGAGCACAAAACGAAATTGGATCTGAGGACTAAAACCCGCAATTGCTGAAACATCGATTACTTCATGTTTCCACCAGGTGCTATCGGGTAGCATAGTTGTTACTGGATACCAGTTAGAATATGATGCTTCATGGAATCGGGAGCCAGTCATGCTAAATGTGGAATTTCCTAAATAATTACAATTATTGGCAGCACCACCGACTTCATCTACCAAATAAACCCACGAGACTCCTCCATCGAGTGAGCATTGAATTTTACCGCTATCAAAAAGCTCAATTTTACAAATATGGTCAAAACAAAGAAATACCGAACCTATGAAAGATAAATCAACAGGTATGGTTGACATCATAACTGAATCTCCGGGATTTAAAATGCTTGCAGAATCACAAAACATACCACTCATAGCCAGCCTCCCATTTTGTGCCCATCCACCTCCTGTACCTGAATAAGTAACACTATCCGGATTTTCAAAATCTTCATGGAAAATTTGCGCGTCCACATTGGAAATAATAAATACAGAAATTAAAATCAAAAAGAGGGTCCTCATAGAATTTTGAATAGTTGAATTGTGGAAATTGCAATAAAATAAAACTGATTTCTTTATTACTAGACGCAAAATTACAAAATAAGATACACTATCGGATGTAGCTAAAAACTTACAAATGAGAAAGGCTCAATACTGAGATGTTGTTAATTATTCAGCTTGACAAACTTGCTCAGCTGACTGTCATTTCCATTTTCTAACCTAATGAAATAAAATCCATCAATCAAACCCGACACATCAAATTGTTCCTGATACATTCCTGAATTTGTTGATCCGCTGAAAAGTGTTTGAACTTTTTGTCCGTAAATGTTAAACAGCTCAATGGAAATATTATTTTTCTGACTGGATTCAAAACTCACAGTAATTTTATCAGTAACCGGGTTTGGAAAAACTTTTAGCTTGTCCCATTCAACTTGTCCCTCATTTATTGAAAGCGGATCTTCGATGGTTGTGATTGCGGTATTGGTGGTGACTGGAGCATTGAAATCAAAATAGATATCAGCAATGTTATTAATGCTATCTCCATCAACTAATGTCGTGAGAGGTTTAATCCGGTAGCTGATAAATCCATGGCTTGCTGTTTCATTGATATTGCTGTCGGGAAGGAGTATATTGTTGAAAGTATGTTGTATAAGCCTGGTGGCAGGATCAAAATTAATTGTTGCATTGTGTGAAGTTGTGATAAGCTCGTAAGTGTTCATGTCCAATTCAGGAGGTAGCACATTATAAACTCTCACATTATATGCAGTGTCAGTACCCGTATTTTGAAAGTATATTGTGTAAATAAGATCAGGTGGTGAAACCAGATCAGGAGTATGAATAATTTCTTTATCAACAGTGATTGCATTCGGGTCCCAGGATCCAGCTGTTAAATTATTGATTGTATCAGTATTATTTGATGGATCAAAATCTCCTGTTATTGGATAGATGATACCATTAGCCGTTAAACCTGTTCCTATTACAAGGCTGGTATCCACACTAAAATTGACGATAAGCCATCCATATTGTAATGGAGCAAGGTTAGGAATGTCCCAAACAATGGAATCCGGAGTTACTGATGTTGGAGACAATACTGGCGAGCTAATATAAGTGAGTGCACTGTCTGGATAAAATACAATTGTTGCATTTTGAAAGGTAGTGCCTTTATTTTTATAAAAAATCTGATGCTGCGCTAAAGTTGCAGGATTGAAATATTGATTGTAAGAAGTAATGCACAAGCTTAAATCATTGTAAGTACCTGTTGGTTGATACGCAAAATCATTCAGTGAGTCTGTTTCACTGAAGCCGACGAAATTTGCTGAATGTGTAGGAGGGGAAAGGGTATAATAAGTACTGGAATAATACCATGGGTATGGAGTTATAGTTACTGGACCTGTTGTTTGGACATCCACATAATAAAATCCACTATTAGTAGTAGTAGCTACACCTGTAGTATTATTCGCTTGAATCCATTGACCCTGAATCGGCGGATCACCAGCATCCTGGATCTGATTTGAATTCATATCCACAAATACTTTTCCTGTTAATCTATTGTTAAATGGGGATAAATTTAGATTCAGTGAATCGCTTACAAGAATATCGTCTATGAACCAACCATTACGACCTGCGCCTCCATTGTTGTTATTATCTTCAAGTACAAACCTTATTTGTGCATTTGTTGTATTTGACAACAACTGAGTCAGATCAAACATTTCTCTTTTCCACCAGTTGTTATCAGCTATTACGTTGACTCCCGGTAGCCATGTTGCGTAACTGGCTTCCTGAAATCTGCATTGTTGACTTGCAAACAAACCATTTCCCCAATACGCATTACTACACACTGTGATCCATGTCAAACCACTGTCAGGAGATACTTGTAATGTTCCAGTATCAAAAAATTCAATTTTGCATATTTGATTGAAGTAAAGGAACACACTGTTATATCCAAAAGTAGAAAATGAATTTGTAGTCAGAATGGAAACATCACCCGGATTCAAAATAGTTGCAGAATCACAAAACGATCCGCTTACTGAAAGTCTGTCATTTTGATACCAGCCTGGAGAGCCTGAAGAAAATACACTATCGGGATTTTCAAAATCTTCATGAAAAATCTGAGCATTCACATTTGAAGCAAGAAATGCCCAAAGTAAAATCAAATAAAGTGTTTTCATAATATTCGAATTTTGGAAATGTGGTTAATAGAATACAAAAGAGAGGCATGCCTCTTAATAAAGACGCAAGTTAAAAAAATAGGATGCATTCTGGATATTGTTTCGCAGGGTAAAACCTGACCATACCTGACCTTTTCCCTGACTTTTCCTCTGACTTTCCCCTAAAAAATCAACGCTTCTTCTTGCGCGATTTCTTTTTGATGAGATCGAAAATTCGTTTTGCTTGAATAAAAAAAGGCATTTTATCGTCTACGGAACGATCGGAAAGCAGTCTGTGAAAGTATTCACGCTGCAATGCATTTAGTTTTGCAGTATTTTTCATTTTTTGTGGGACTAATTCCGGGAAGCCTAAACCGCCCGGCCTCATCTTTAACGTACCCCGTAATTTTTTGTTATAAAAACATGATGACATTAAAGTGGTAGTTTTCAGGAACCTTTCAAATTTGTATCTTGCAATCAGGAAAAACAAGGGAATAACTACACGTAATAACTTCTAAATCAATTAAATAACTATAAAAATGGCCTTTGATATTGAAATGATCGGCAAGGTTTACGCCGAATTGCCTTCCAGGATTGCTGCAGCCCGTAAAGTGTTGGGTAAACCATTGACCCTTACCGAGAAAATCCTATACGCCCACCTTTCTCAAGGAGGTGCGACTTCCGCTTTTGAACGCGGAAAATCATATGTCGATTTTAACCCTGACCGTGTGGCGATGCAGGATGCTACTGCTCAAATGGCATTGCTTCAATTTATGCAAGCTGGTCGCCCGAAAGTGGCTGTGCCTTCAACTGTACATTGCGATCACCTGATCCAGGCGAAAACTGGTGCGGTTGAAGATTTGCAGACAGCTAAGGATACCAATAAAGAGGTGTATGATTTTTTAGCATCTGTTTCCAATAAATACGGTATCGGTTTTTGGAAACCGGGAGCAGGTATTATTCACCAGGTAATTCTTGAGCAATATGCTTTCCCGGGTGGACTGATGATTGGTACCGATTCTCATACTGTGAATGCAGGTGGTTTAGGTATGGTTGCAATTGGTGTGGGTGGAGCTGATGCATGTGATGTGATGGCTGGACTTCCATGGGAACTTAAATTTCCGAAACTGATTGGTGTAAAACTTACAGGTTCACTTAGCGGATGGACTTCATCAAAAGATGTGATTTTAAAAGTAGCAGGTATCCTTACCGTTAAAGGTGGTACAGGTGCTATTGTGGAATATTTCGGACCAGGTGCACAATCACTTTCATGCACAGGGAAAGGAACAATTTGTAACATGGGTGCTGAAATTGGTGCTACCACATCTGTTTTTGGTTATGATGTGAAGATGGCCGATTACCTACGTTCAACTGCTCGTGCTGATGTGGCTGCAATGGCTGATAAAGTTGCAGAACATCTTACAGGTGATGCGGAAGTTTATGCGAACCCTGAAAAATATTTTGACCAGGTAATTGAAATCAACCTGAGTGAACTCGAACCACATGTGAACGGACCATTTACTCCGGATCTTGCATGGCCGATTTCAAAATTTGCTGCTGCAGTGAAAGAAAATAACTGGCCTGCAAAATTGGATGTAGGTTTGATCGGTTCATGTACCAACTCTTCTTACGAAGATATTACACGTGCTGCCTCAGTTGCAAAACAGGCAGTGGATAAAGGATTGATCGCAAAATCAGAATTTACAATTACACCGGGATCTGAACAAGTACGTTTCACAGTGGAGCGTGATGGTTACCTTGGTATTTTTGATAAAATGGGTGGTGTTGTTTTAGCGAACGCATGCGGTCCTTGTATCGGACAATGGGCTCGTCACAATGCTGACAAAGGAGAAAAGAATTCTATCATCACTTCATTCAATAGGAATTTTGCAAAGCGTAACGATGGTAATCCAAATACGCATGCATTTGTAGCATCACCTGAAATCGTAACGGCACTGGCTATTGCCGGTGATCTTACATTCAATCCTGTTACTGATTTTCTTACCAATGATAAAGGTGAGAAAATTAAACTCGATGAACCGAAAGGAATTGAACTTCCTGCAAAAGGTTTTGATGTGGAAGATGCAGGTTTCCAGGCACCGGCTGCTGATGGAAGTAAAGTTGATATCTCTGTAGATCCAAAATCGACACGTTTGCAATTGCTCGATTCATTCAAGCCATGGGAAGGTACCGATTTGCACGGTTTGAAATTGCTGATCAAAGTAAAAGGAAAATGTACGACTGATCATATTTCAATGGCAGGACCTTGGTTGAAATTCCGTGGTCACCTCGATAACATTTCAAACAACATGCTCATTGGAGCAATGAATATTTTTAATGAGAAACCTGATTCTGTAAAAAATCAACTTACAGGTGAATATGGCGCTGTACCTGCAACACAACGTGCATACAAAGCTGCAAACATCGGCAGTATTGTAGTGGGTGATGAGAATTACGGTGAAGGATCATCACGCGAGCATGCGGCCATGGAACCACGTTTCCTTGGAGTTCGTGCAGTGCTTGTAAAATCGTTTGCACGTATTCACGAAACAAACCTGAAAAAACAAGGAATGCTTGCTTTGACTTTCGTCGATAAAGCTGACTATGAAAAAATTCAGGAGGATGACAATATCGATATTCTTGGATTGAATACTTTCGCTCCTGGTGTTCCACTTACAATTGCTTTCAATCACAAAGATGGCAGTCGTGATGAGATTAGTGTGAACCACACTTACAACGAAGGACAAATAGAGTGGTTTAAGGCTGGATCGGCGTTGAATCTGATTAAGCTTTCACTTAAGGAAAACTAGGAATGATAGATGATAAATGATAGATGATAAATAAATTTATTTCAATTTATTATCTGTCATTTATCACTTATCATTTTTCATCAATTCTTAATAAAAAATCTTTTGACTACCACTGACCCACAGGCGCACCCCGTTAAAGGAAACAAGAAAGTAATCAACGCCTGGGCAATGTATGACTGGGCGAACTCGGTGTATTCGCTTACTATCACCACTGCTGTTTTCCCTGTGTATTTTATGAAAATGACCACCACCGGCGACAGCGACATGGTGAATTTTCTGGGAATGAATTTTAAGAACAGCGCATTATACACCTATTGCATTTCAGTTTCATTTCTTTTCATTGCGTTGATTTCACCTTTGCTGTCAGGAATTGCCGATGCGAGCGGAAGTAAAAAAGGCTTCATGAAATTTTTTGCCTGGCTTGGAAGTATTTCCTGTGCAGGATTATTTTTCTTTGATAGCTCGACCTTGTGGATTGGAGTGTTGTGTTTCATGCTTGCCAGCGTAGGCTATGCAGGAAGTATTGTGTATTACAACTCCTACCTCCCGGAAATAGCAGAACCGGCTGATCAGGACAGGGTGAGTGCAAAAGGATTTGCATTGGGTTACATCGGCAGTTCGTTGTTACTCATGTTTAACTTACTCATGATCATGAAACCCGGATTGTTCGGGATACCAGAAGGAACCACATTGCCTGCAAGAATATCTTTCTTAATTGTGGGTGCATGGTGGGTTACATTTTCGGCGTATACGTTTTATTACCTCCCTTCAAATGTGTATTCGATGAAACGGGAAGGAAACTATTTATTAAATGGCTACAGGGAATTGATGAAAGTGTGGCAGGAGCTTAAGAAATTGAAATACCTTACTCGTTTCCTGATGGCATTTTTCTTTTATAACATGGGAGTACAGACTGTAATGTATGTGGCTTCTATTTTTGGGGAAAAAGAAATTAAACTTGGAACGGCTGAACTTATAATTGTGGTGTTGATAATTCAGTTTGTCGCAATTGCAGGTGCTTTTTTGTTCTCAATGCTATCATCCAAAATCGGGAACATAAAAACACTGACTATAGCTATTTTTGTTTGGGTTGCCATTTGCATCAGTGCATATAATCTGTATGATCCAAAGTCGTTTTACATACTTGCCTTTGTAGTAGGAATGGTAATGGGAGGAATTCAGGCGCTGAGTCGTTCCACCTATTCTAAAATGCTTCCTGAAACACAGGATCATGCATCGTATTTTAGTTTTTATGATGTGTGCGAAAAAATTGGTTTGGTATTAGGTACTGCATCATATGGAATGATAGAAGAATTAACAGGCAGCATGCGTAACTCCATACTTGCATTGATAGTTTTCTTCCTCATCGGACTTTCATTTCTCATTCGGAGCATGGTTGTAATGAACAAAGAAGCCGGGGAGATGAAGTTGGAAATTAAACATTAGAAATGCCTCAACCCGGCCCTCTCCAAAGGAGAGGGAGTGGTTTAGATAAAATTAAAATATCTGTTCCAGTATTCGTAATTAGTAGATTCGAAGTGGTCCGTTAAAGAATTAGTAATTCGTACTCCCCAATAACAGTACTCCCATTTATGATTGTAGACATTTTCATCCCCTGTTATATCGACCAGGTTTATCCCGACACTGCCATGAATATGGTTAAGGTGTTGGAGAAGGTAGGTTGCGGGGTTAATTACAATACCGACCAGACTTGTTGCGGCCTTCCTGCTTTTCACGAAGGCTATCGCGATCATTGCAAGGAAGTGGGAGAGAAACTTATTTGTGAGTTTCAAAACGATCGCTACATTGTATCCCCAGGTGCTTCATGTGTGAGTATGGTGAAGAATTATTATCCGGAGGTTTTTCACAACTCCTCACTTCACAACGAATACAAGCAAGTGCAAAAATATTTTTATGAGTTTTCTGATTTCCTTGTCAACGTAATGCATGTTACTGATGTGGGAGCAAGGATGGTTGGCAAAGTCGCGTTCATGGACAATTGTTCAGCATTGCGGGAATGTGGCATTCACGAAAGTCCGAGATTGCTTTTGAGTAAAGTAAAAGGATTGAAACTGGTAGAACTCAAGGACAATGAAACCTGTTGTGGTTGGGGTAGTACTTTCGCTACCAAATTCGAAGGCATTGCAACACAACTTGCAGAAAAAAAAGTAAATCAGATTTTAGAATCCGGTGCCGATACCGTTATCTCCACCGACATGGGTTGCCTCATGCATCTTGAAGGCTACATTGCAAAAAACAATATTTCTTTGAAGGTGATGCACCTGGCGGATGTATTGGCGCAATAGCCGCGGGGTACTTGTCGCTGTGCACCGTTGAGGGTAGCAGTTCGGCTCCGCTCACTGTGACGGTGTTTAAGGCTCGGCTCCGCTCGCCTTTGAAAGATTTTAACTCGCTTTCGCTCGTTTTTATATGTTGTTAGACTCGGGTTGGCTTTTTTTTGTTTTAAATAATATTTTTACAAATTATTATTATATTTGTAATAGAAACTTTTTTAAAACTTTTCATTTTTATGCAACAGTTATTTTTCACTTACATCCTGCTTTGCAGTGATAGTAGTTATTACATTGGAGTTACCAATGATCTTCTTAAAAGAATCGAACAACATAATTCTGATAAATGTCCTGGTACGTATTGTCATATTCGGCGGCCTGTGATATTAGTTTTTATGCGTTTGTTTTTTGATGCGAACAAAGCAATAGCTTTAGAAAAGCAACTGAAAGGCTGGTCGCGGAAGAAAAAAGAAGCATTGATATTTAATGATCTTGAAACACTGCATAATTTGGCAAAATGCAGAAACAGTTCATCCCATAAGAACAAGAAGAAATAATTAAAAACAATGAGGTAATATATGCGATGCGCCTCTAATCAAACGAGCGTAGCAAGTGTAGCTGAAAAGGGCGAGCGGAGCCGAGGCCGGTCACCGTCATAGTGAGCGGAGCCGAACTATAGACCCTCAATGATGCACCGCAACAATATGCATCTCCCCCTCACCTCACAACCTTATAATTCTTCCACTCCCCAATCCTTATCCCGAAAAATTCTTCGATGAAATGAAGTACGCGGTTGTACAACGACATTTTTTTCTGTGTGGGATCAAATGAAAATTTCCAGTTTTGACGGGCAATACGTTCTTTCATGACTTCCGGATGCGTGCCTTTGAAAAGCGCAAGGGAATCGATATTGGAATAATCAAATTCATCGGTAACCGGAATATTTTCATTCACCCATTCATCAGTATGCCACAATTTATGAAATGTTTCCTGCTTGGCTTGCATGGCTTTCGGTGGCTTCACCCATCCGTAATGGTGAATAAATGCATACACAGGTTTTATTTTTAGTTTTTGTCCGTTTTTCTTGAACCCCTGCGCATCTTTGTAGGAAACAATAGCCCTGTCATTTTTGATGACACGAATTTCTTTCCGATACCATTTCCTGGAATTCCCAATAAAATCATACGAACCATAGAAGTGACGGTAGTTGAAAAGTAGTCCTTCTACATCTTTCACATCTTTGTATTTGATCATTGCATCGCGAACTGCTTCAATACCATGTTCATGAAAAACTTCATCACCCTGAATATAAAAACACCAGTCGGTGTCAGGTGAAATTTTGGCCATTGCCTTATTGGTTTCTTCTGCCAGCACACGACCACCTTCCCGTAAGGAATCATCCCACGTGCTGTCGAATATTTTTATGCGACTGTCACCAATCGATTCCAGTAATCCACGGGTGTCATCCTCAGAATTTCCAAGCATTACAATTACTTCATCACAAAGTGGAAGGATAGAAAGTATCGCCTCCTTTATAGGATAGTCATACTTTATTGCATTTCTTATAAAAGTGAAACCGGATACTTTCAATGTGTTGATTTGCTAATTTGAAAAAGTGAATACAGAATCAATAACGCAGGAATGTTCCTTCCAACATTTTTAATTTTAAATTATTAATTTTTAATTGATTTTAAACCGAGTTGCCATCCCTACATAATTTTCAGGAGTGAAATTTTTGAGTTCTGTTTTCACTTCAGGGCTCACTTTCAAACCTTCAATAAATTGCTGCATGGTTTGTTTGGTGATTTTTTCGCCCGTACGTGTGAGATCTTTCAAAGCTTCGTATGGGTTTGGATATCCTTCGCGTCGAAGCACGGTTTGAATTGCTTCTGCAACCACAGCCCAGTTGTCGTCGAGATCGGCTTGCAAGGCAGATGCATTGATTTTAATTTTGTTCAATCCTCTCAAAAGCGATTTTAACGCGATGAGGGTATGTGCAAAAGGCACACCTGCATTTCTCAGCACAGTAGAATCGGTGAGGTCACGCTGTAAACGTGAAACAGGTAATTTGGATGAGAGGTGTTCAAAAATTGCATTCGCCATTCCGAAATTACCTTCCGCATTTTCAAAATCAATCGGATTTACTTTATGCGGCATCGCACTGGATCCTACTTCACCTTTTTTCACTTGCTGTGTGAAATAGTTCATTGAAATATATGCCCACATGTCCTTCGACAAATCCATCATGATGGTGTTGATGCGTTTTACATTATCGAACAACGCTGCAAGATTGTCATAGTGTTCAATCTGCGTAGTGATTTTTGAACGGTGCAGGCCAAGTCCTTCCACGAAAGTGTTGCCAAATTTTTCCCAATCGATGTTTGGATAAGCAGCGTAATGTGCATTAAAATTTCCGGTAGCTCCGCCAAATTTCGCCGACCATGGAATGGTTTGCAATAAACGGATCTGGGAGTCAAGTCGGTTTACAAAAACAGCAATTTCTTTTCCAAGTGCGGTTGGTGATGCCGGTTGACCGTGAGTATGTGCAAGCATTGGAACAGCACGCCACTCTTCGGAAAGAGTTGCAAGTTTATCGCGAAGTTCCATAATTGCAGGAAGCATCACTTCGTGCATCGCATCTTTAATGGAAAGTGGAATCGCAGTGTTGTTGATATCCTGGCTGGTCAGACCGAAATGAATAAATTCACTCGCATTTCCAAGCTGGGAGTCATACGTTTGCTTAATATAATATTCCACAGCTTTCACATCGTGGTTTGTAACCGCTTCAATATCTTTGATCACTTTTATATCTGCTATACCCGGATCACTGGCAAGTTTTTCAAATGCATCCAAAGTGTTTTTAGAAACATCTTTTAATTGTGGCAGTGGTATGTGGCAAAGCGCGACGAAATAAGCGGCCTCCACTTTCAAACGATATCGGATCAGGGATGCTTCAGAGAAATATGGCGCTAAAATTTCGCAGCTTTTGCGGTACCTTCCGTCAACAGGTGATATAGCGTCGAATGTGGAAATATTCATAAGTGGGTTATCAGGCGGCAAAGATACACAACTTGATCAGATTTTTTGCAAACCATTGCATTTGAGTAACTTGTTGTCGTTATTTGCATCGAAAATATACTGACCGTTATGAAACAAGGGTTTGTTTTAATTGCAATTGTATTATTGACTTTCGCCCATGCCAGTGCTGCATATTTGACTGGTGGAATTGATACCACTTACACAACAGATAGCAGGAATAAAAACCTGGTTTATATGGAAGTGAAGGACCCGGATGGGAAAGTTGTTGAAGTGGGAAAATTATTGAATGGGAAAAAGGAAGGTGTATTTCGACACTACAATCACAAAAGCACAATTCAGAAAATCCAGGAATTTCACGAGGGGATTCCGGATGGAGTGAGTCTTGAATTTGATGAAAGCGGAGCACTTTTGATCGAAGAGAATTATCGAAATGGTTTACTGGAAGGAAGCCGTATGGTGTACCGCTTTGGTGGCATAAAAAAATCAGTGGAGTTTTTTAAAGATGGGAAGCTTGAAGGTTTGAAAACCGTGTACTATGAAAACGGATACAAACAGGAAGAGGCGCATTACAAAAATGGAATGCGTGACGGTGTTTCAAAATGGTACAATCAGAATGAACAACTTATTATAGACTACTTCTACCGCAAAGGGATTCTTGACGGACCGGCAAAAATGTATCACAACAATACCCGCATTCAGCAGGAAGGAAACTATGTGAACGATGTGGAAGAAGGAGAGTGGAAGCACTATGACGAAAATGGTAAATTGGTTAAAGCTGTCTTTTATAAAGCCGGAAAAGTGACTAAGGAACTTACGTATTGAACGTGTATTTGATTTTTTTAAGGAAAAAATTTTCATTCATTCATTGAATTTTCTTAAAGCTGATTTTATCGCTTTTTTCCCCGGTTTTTTAAGGAAACCCGGACCGGGAAGTGTCAATTTTTAACCTCCAAACTAAATTTTATTAGGCTGTTTATCAGTATATTGTAGAATTAATTCTACGGAAACTTTGCATACATAAAAAGTTTCCATAGTTTTGTGCCCTGAAATGAAAATGGAAGCAGAAGACCGCATAATTGAATCGATAACAGAATTGTTTTACCGGTTCGGAATCAAAAGTATCACCATGGATGATGTGGCTAAGCATCTGGCCATGTCGAAGAAAACATTGTATCATCATTTTCATGATAAAAATGACATGGTGATGAAATGTTGCCAGCATGATCTGGTGAACAGGAAATGTATTTTCCAGGACATCGCCGAACATGCTACCGATGCAATTGGTGAGCTCATGCATTTAATGAAACACATGGAATCGATGTATTCCACAATGAACCCCAACTTATTTTATGATATGCAAAAATATCATCCTACAGTCTGGAGCATGTTTCGTGAATTCAAAGAACAGAGCATGATGGCCATGATAGAATCAAACCTCCACAAGGGTGTGGAACAAGGCCTTTACAGGAAGGATATGAATATTCCGATTGTAGCACGATTGAGACTTGAAGAAGTGGAAATGGGCTTCAACGCGAACATTTTTCCTTTTGATAAATTCAATTTTGCTAAAGTTCAATTGGAATTGTTTACACATTTCATGCATGGCATTACTACAATTAAAGGTCATAAACTCATTAACAAATACAAACAAATAACCGAAGAGGACTAATTCCTGTTTTTATGAAAAAACCCAAAATAAATAAAGCTGTTTATTTAACATTAATCACAACCATACTGGTCTTTTTTTCAGCAGAAAAGATTTTTGCACAAAGTCAACCTGGTGCTACTTATACATTGGTGCAGGCTATTGATTATGCAATAAAAAACCAGGTGGATATCAAGAATGCGGAATTGGAAACAAGCATCGCAAAAGCCAGAACAAATGAATTGATTGCAATCGGACTGCCACAGGTTGATGCATCGGCCGACGTAAATAAATTCCTGGAAATTCCTACACAATTTGTTCCCGGTGAATTTTTTGACGGAGAGCCCGGTACTTATGCTCCTGTACAGTTCGGACAGGCCTATTCAGCTTCGGCAGGTTTCACTGCATCGCAATTGCTGTTTGACGGAACTTACCTGGTTGGTGTAAAGGCGTCAAAGACCTATGTCGACCTTGCACGTAAGGGAGTTTCCAGAACTAAAATTGAAACTGCAGTCAATGTGAGCAAGGCATATTACTATGTACTTGTTGCCGAAGAGCGATTCAAACAACTCACTTCAGACCTGGCAAGACTGGGAAAACTGAAGGACGACACAAAAGCATTTTACGACAATGGATTTGTGGAGAAGATCGATTACGACCGTATCGAACTTAGTTACAATCTGGTTGAAAGTGCACTCGCACAAACTGAACGCTTTGTATCGAACAGCTACAACCTCCTCAAATTCCAGATGGGAATGGATTTGAAAACCGAAATATCACTTGCCGAAAGTATCGACAATATTAATTTCGATCCTGCTGTATTGCATGAGGATAGTGTGAATGTGGAATCAAGAATTGAATATTCCATACTTCAAACACAATACAAACTTGCAGATTACGATCTCCATCGTTACAAAACTTCAAGATGGCCCAGCCTCGTTGCGTTTGGGAATTATACAACCAATGCATCACGCAATGAATTTGACTTTTTGGATACAGGACAAAAATGGTATCCATCATCAATGATCGGCGCAAAAATTTCGATTCCGATTATGGGTGGTTTTAAGATTGGCCACCAGGTGAAACAGGCGGAACTTAGCAAGAAACAAGTAGAAAATTCATTCTACCAGGTGGAACAGAGTATCAAACTGGAACACCAGAATGCATTAAATACTTTAAAATCGAACATAGAAAAACTTCAGACCCAGGATAAAAACCGTAACCTGGCACGTGAAATTTCAAGGGTTTCAAAAATAAAATATGAGCAGGGTGTTGGATCAAATCTCGAAGTGATTGATGCCGAAGCATCACTCCGTGAATCAGAAACAAACTATTACCTCGCATTGCTTGAAACTATCATTTCAAAAATTGATCTGGATAAAGCACTCGGAAATTTTAAATACTAAACAACTTACTTCAAACTCAAAATAATTTTCAAATTATCATTTATGAAAAATATCATTTATACAGTTGCATTTACTTTATTTCTCTTCGGCTGCGGCGACAAGCAGACCGGAACCAAACAGGAGCAACTTGATTCGTTGTTGAAGGAACAAGCTTCAATCAATGAAAAGGTTAAAGCCCTGAAAGCTGAACTGAAAGCAACTTCAGGTGACAATTCAAGCACAAAGCTTGTAGTTCTTCAAAAACTTGAAGGAATGCCTTTCAAACATTTTGTGGAAGTGCAAGCCAGGGTTGATGGAGACGAAAGTGTATCGGCAAGTCCGCGTACTCAGGGTACTGTCTATTCAATCGTTGTAAAAGAAGGCGACAAGGTCAGCAAAGGCCAGGTGCTTGCTTCACTTGATGATCAGATTGTACGCCAGACCCTGGCTGAAGTCCAGACGCAATATGAATACGCTAAGAACATTTATGAAAAACAGAAAAATCTCTGGGATCAGAAAATCGGAAGCGAAGTACAATATCTTACTGCTAAAAATAATAAGGAATCACTCGAAAAACGTCTTGCATCAGTAGGAGAACAACTGGAAATGACAAAAATAAAATCTCCTGTTAACGGAACGATTGATGAAGTAGCTATAAAAATTGGCCAGGCAATTATGCCGGGTATGCAGGCTTTTGGTGTGGTAAATCTTACAGGTTTGAAAGTTAAAGGTGAAGTTGGGGAGTCTTACGCAGGTAAAATCGGAAAAGGTGATGAAGTGGTTTTGGTTTTTCCGGATATCAACAAAGAAATTTCTTCGAAAGTGGATTTTGCATCTAAATCAATTAATTCTCTGAACCGCACATTCAATGTAGAAGTTGCTTTACCGAATTCACTTGAAGGAATTAGTCCGAACATGGTGGTGGTCATGAAAATTGTTGATTATAAAGCCAACAACGCTCTCGTACTTCCGGTAGATGTGCTTCAGAGAAGTGGAGAAGGTTATTTTGTGATGGTGGCTGCTGATGAGGGTGGTAAATTGATTGCACGCAAAAAACCTGTAACAACAGGTAGAACTTACAACGGACAAGCTGAAATCGTTTCCGGTATCAGTAATGCAGATCAGGTGATTATAACCGGCTATCGTGATTTGAACGAAGGACAGGAAGTAAGAACCAAATAAACAGGCTTAAAAAAAAGCATTATGATTGATAAATTAAAAGAATTTAAACCGTCAAGCTGGGCGATTGATAACCGGACTAGTATTTTCATACTCACGGTCATCATTACTCTTGCAGGTCTCGCTGCATACAATTCGCTTCCAAAAGAAAACTTTCCGGATATTGTAGTACCTCAGATTTATGTGAGTACGGTTTATCCCGGAACCTCTCCGGAGGATATGGAAAACCTGGTGGCGAAACCACTCGAGAAACAGATGAAGTCCATTTCGGGCGTTAAAAAAATCACGAGTAATTCACTGCAGGATTTCAGTAACGTAATTGTAGAGTTCAACACCGATGTGGAAGTATCGATTGCAAAGCAAAAGGTGAAGGATGCTGTGGATAAAGCACGTAATGATTTACCTACTGATCTTCCTAATGAGCCGAATGTGCAGGAAATAAATTTTTCTGACATTCCAATCTTATTCATCAACATTGCCGGTGATTATCCTCTCGACAAGCTGAAAGAATATTCCGACGATCTCAAGGATCGTATTGAAAGCATGAAGCAAATCACGCGTGTGGACCTGGTAGGTGCACTCGAGCGTGAGATCCAGGTGAACGTGGATATGTACAAAGCGCAAGCTGCACAGGTTTCAATGCGTGATATTGAAAACGCGATTGCATTTGAAAACATGACCATCTCCGGCGGTACAGTGGCGATGGATGGATTGCGACGTTCTATCAGCGTGAAAGGTGAATTCAAAAATGTAGAAACACTTAACAATATCGTAGTCGTTTCCACACAGGGTTCTCCAATCTACCTTAGGGATATTGCTGAAGTGAAAGATGGATTTAAGGATCAGGAAAGTTATGCCCGTTTATATGGTAAGAATGTAATCACACTCAATATTGTTAAAAGGAGTGGTGAAAACCTCATTGAAGCTTCTGACGAGATTAAGGAAATTGTAAAGGATATGCAGGAAAAGAGTTTTCCTAAAGATCTTCAGATTACAATTACCGGTGATCAGTCGAATCAAACTCGTGTGACTTTGCATGATCTTATTAATACAATCATCATCGGATTCATCCTTGTAACAATTTTGTTGATGTTCTTCATGGGAGCTACCAACGCTTTGTTTGTGGCACTCTCAGTCCCTCTGTCGATGTTCCTGGCTTTCCTTTTTATGCCAACAATCGGTTTCACTATGAACATGATTGTATTGTTCTCATTCCTTCTTGCATTGGGAATTGTAGTGGATGATGCCATTGTGGTGGTAGAAAATACGCACAGGATTTTCAATAAAGGCAAAGTGAATATTGTTACCGCCGCCAAGACCGCAACCGGTGAGGTTTTCCTTCCTGTATTATCCGGTACACTCACCACGCTTGCTCCGTTCGTCCCTCTTGCTTTCTGGAAAGGTGTAATTGGAGAATTCATGTTCTTCCTTCCTATCACACTTATAATAACGCTTACCGCCTCACTGCTTGTTGCATATATTATCAATCCTGTTTTCGCGGTTACCTTCATGGAAGCTGAAGAATTCAGTCATGATAAAAAACGCAGAAATAAAAACATAAAAATAGTTTCTATCATCTTCGGTGCACTTGCTGCATTATCATATGTATTCGGCAGTGTAGGTATGGGTAATCTTTTCGTGACCATGATACTCATTTATATTTTGTATAAAATGTGGATGGTAAATGCGATTGAAAAGTTCCAGGAAAAAACTTGGCCTTCAATTACTGAAAAGTACAAACGCGTTCTTTCATGGTCACTCGATCGTCCATGGACAATGATTATGGGAACTGTAGGATTGTTTATATTCACTATATTTATGATTGCGTGGCGTTCTCCGGGAACAAGATTCTTTCCACAATCGGAACCCAATTTTATCTATGTATACCTCACGCTTCCTGTTGGAACCGATCAGGCTTACACCGATTCAATTACTAAAATTGTAGAAAACAGAGTCACAGAAGTTGTAGGTGCCAATAACCCTATTGTATCATCAATCATTTCAAACGTTGCTGTTGGTGTAACTGACCCTTCCGAAAATGATCAGGCGAATTATCCTAACAGGTCGAAAGTTTCTGTAGCATTTGTGGAATTCAGCGAACGAGATGGAATTTCAACAAGAGATTATCTCTCTAAAATCCGTGCGAATATCAAAGGTATTCCCGGCGCTGAAATTACAGTGGATCAGGAGCAGGGTGGACCGCCAACTGGAAAGCCTATCAATATTGAAATCAGTGGTGACAAGTTTGAAGATCTTATTTCAGCATCTGCTGGCTTGAAACGCTATCTTGATTCATTACAAATTCCTGGTGTGGAAGAATTGAAAACCGATTTGCAGAATAACAAGCCTGAAATCGTATTCAACATCGATCGTGAACGTGCAAACCGCGAAGGAATTTCAACCGGACAAGTGGGATCAGAATTGCGTACCGCGATTTTCGGTAAAGAAATTTCTAAGTTCAGAGATAGCAACGATGAATATGATATTTCGCTTCGTGTAACCAAAAATCAGCGCGACAATGTAGATCAGTTGCGCAACATGAAAATCACTTACCGCGATATGAACATGGGAGGAAAGGTGCGCCAGGTTCCGCTCTCAGCTTTCACCGATATCAAATATGCTTCTACTTATGCAGGTATCAAAAGAAAAAATCAGAAACGTGTAATCACATTGTATTCAAATATTCTGAGTGGATTCTCGCCTAACAATGTTGTGGCAGAAGTTCAGGCAGCAGCATCTGATTATAATTTACCTGAAGGTGTGGCTATTGACATGACGGGTGAACAGGAGCAGCAGGAGGAAACAATGACATTCCTTGGAAATGCATTGCTTATTTCACTCGGACTTATCTTCCTTATCCTGGTAACACAATTTAATTCCCTGAGCAAGCCGCTCATCATCCTCACAGAAATTGTATTCAGTTTGATAGGAGTGTTGCTTGGCTATGCCATTTTCGATATGGAAATCACAATCATCATGACCGGAGTGGGTATTGTCGCCCTTGCGGGGATAGTAGTGCGGAACGGAATTTTGATTGTCGAATTTACCGACCTCATGAGGGAACATGGTATGAACTTGCGCGAAGCAATTGTAGAAGCCGGTAAAACCAGGATGACTCCTGTATTGCTGACTGCGACCGCAACAATTTTAGGACTTATACCATTGGCAGTCGGATTGAATATTGATTTCGTGCTGCTCTTTACAGAATTGAATCCTCATATCTTCTTCGGTGGCGATAGTGTTGCATTCTGGGGACCTTTAGCATGGACCATGATTTTTGGACTCGGCTTCGCGACTTTCCTCACACTGATCCTTGTGCCTTCTATGTACCTGATAAGTGAACGTATGAAACTGCGTCGTCAGAGTAAAAAACTGGCTGCCAACGGTGGTAACGGAACTCCGGTAAATGGAGTCACCGAAATCGACACACTTACACAGCCTTCACGGCACTGATAATTTGAATTTGAAAAAAAATGCCCGGTTGAATGTTTCAACCGGGCATTTTTTTGCTTATGAAAAAGTGGGGCAGCTCCGCTCACCCTGATAAAAAAAGGGGGGTTCGGCTCCGCTCACCCTGACGGTGCTTACGTCTCGGCTCCGCTCGACGTTGGAAAATTTTTAAAAACAATTATTGAATAACACAGATTGCGAGCGGAGCCGAGCAAAACAATACCGTCAGGGTGAGCGGAGCCGAACCCCGATCTTCAAAATCATTTTGTAACTTCGCCGCTTCCAAAATAATTATGTCTAAAGTATCCCGCTTCCTGCTTCTTAGCTTTCTGTTTTTATCATCATCGATTAATGCACAACTTGTTAAGGAAGAGCTTTTTTCAATCGATCGCCACCTTATCATGGGTGATGGTCAGTTTAATTTTAAAATGGCTGTAAATTCAGAAGGAACAATCGCTTTTAATTCGTGTAACCGGCCTGTAGTGTATTTGATTGCAAATGGTTTTGTGAAGGACAGCATCAACATGGAATATAAGGGCTGTGTTCGGAATATGGAGTTCGATGAGAACGACAACCTCCTGTTAATGGATAATGAGGAGAAAATAATATATCGTTACAATTACAGGAATTTTGCGGTGGAGAAATTGGCATATAACAAACCTGAAGACTGGTATATTTTTCAAAATCACTGGTACCAGTTTTTTGACATCGGATCTGTTCCTACATTTTACAACAACCGAGAGTACCTGCAGGATTTTTATTACACGCGTTTCGATTATTCCTATAACCTTTATTTAAATTACAGCAACGGATATATTTACCAGTACGCATATAATTTCATCCGAAAAGTAGGAAATCGTAAAACTTATCTGGCATTAAAGAAAGGTGATTTATGGTTCAGCGATCGTCTCAGTAACAAGTGTAAAATGTTGCTTATCGAACTTGAAAAAGAAGTGGTGGTTTATTACAACCGTGCGCTGGTACTTATTTTTGAAGATTTTAAAAACGGCACTATCCAGGAATATTCTTCACCCGTTCCCAACGGCGAACCTGTGCAGCTCGATTATGCTACCAACAAAGATCAAAAGCAGATTTGGGGTGTGAGTAATTTTACGAAAGAGAAGATTACCTTTTCAGTGTATTCGTTTACAGTGCAGGAATAGTTGACTAAACTTTAAATAGGTTTACTCAGGAACATTTTTATCATAATTCACCATCCAGTGAATGCCGAACTTGTCAGTGAACATTCCAAAATAAGCGCCCCAGAAAGTTTCATTCATTGGCATTGTGACTTTTCCACTTGCACTCAGACCATTGAATAATTTGTCAGCTTCGTCTTTACTGTTTGTATTGATTGAAATCGAAACATTATTTCCAATCACTGTAGCCTGTCCGTAAGTTTCTGAACTGTCGCTACCCATCAAAATTGTTTCCTGACTGATGGGTAGTGATACGTGCATGATCTTTTCGCCATCTTTCGGTGGAACGGAAGAACCGTCGGTGGGAGGCATATCCTTATATTTTCCGATGTATGAAAAGTCGCCGCCAAACACTGATTTATAAAAAAGAAAAGCGGCTTCGCAATCACCGTTGAAAGTTAAATATGCATTTACTGATGCCATAATTAATAATATTTACAAGGTTGTGATTATTTGTTAAAATTTCCTCTTAAAAATCCAACAGCCATTGCCCTTGCTTTTGCGGCTGCGTTCTCATCATGTTTAGGATTACTAGGATTTGCAAAAGCGTGCACTGCATCAAACCATGTAATTGTAACTGGTTTTTTAAGCGCATTCATTTGCTTTTCAAATTCGTCCACTATCGGTTTTGTGATCCAGTCATCCTTGGTTGCGAAAATTCCAAGTACCGGTGCGTTGAGTTTGCTCAATGCTTTAGGATCCTTTTCAGGCATTCCATAATATATAACACAACCTGTCGCTTGTTTTCCAAGCAATAGAGCGGCCTGCATCGACCAGCCACCACCAAAACACCATCCTAAAGTCTGAATAAGGGCCTTTGGACCAACATAAGTTTGTGCACCTTTGATGATTGATTCAGCACGTGCCTTTGTCACATTTTGCATCAATTTACCTGCATCCTCTGCATTTGTTGCAAGATTTCTATCATATAAATCAATTGCCATAATATTTACATCAGGGAATTCAATCGCGAATTTTTCAACTTCCTGTTTGATGTAATCATTGAGTCCCCACCATTCGTGAAAGATGAATAAATATTTATCGCTGGCTGCTGCTGGTTTTACTAAATACCCATATGCGACCTTACCACCGTCTACCGGGAATATGATGTCTGATCCTTTTGACGCAACAAAATTAAATGGCTCAGGTGAAAGGTGTGCTGTTTGAAATTTTTCATCCGAACCAAGCATCGCGAATTCGGTGGTGGCAATAGCTGAACAACATGATTTGGTTTGTGCGGATAGCTTTCCGTAAAGGCATAAAAACGATAAAACAAGAACGAAATAATTGAATTTTTTCATAGTTAAAGTAGTTTGAAATTTTTTTACAAATTAACTTAATTGAAGCCAAAATTGGATTTTAGGAACAAGCTTAAAGATAGCGTTTTTCTTGATTATTATAATTAATTGAAATTCAAATATTTAGAAACGTCACAGTTTCTTAAAATTATTGCATTTACCTGTATTTGACGCCTAAATTTCCTTACTTTGCCGTCCCTTTAAAGTAATGGTTTTCAGAACCGGCACACCACTTTACCCAGATGCACAGTACAAGTTTATGAATTATTGGTTAGTAAAATCAGAACCCACTGTTTATTCCTGGGAACAATTTAAGAAAGAAGGACAAACTGTATGGAGCGGGGTTCGCAATTATGCAGCGCGAATTCATCTCAATGGAATGAAAAAAGGGGATCCCGTGATGTTTTATCACAGTAATGAAGGACTTGAAGTAGTAGGTATTGCAAAAGTTTCGCATGAAGCGTACCAGGATCCTACTACTGATGATGTGAGATGGGTTGCTGTTGACCTAAAACCCTTCAAAGCATTGCAAAATCCTGTTTCATTGAAAGTCATTAAAGAAGACAAGCGCTTAAAAGAAATAGCCTTAGTCAGAATCGGACGTTTATCGGTGATGCCTCTCACCATCGCTGAATATGAAACCATACTTGAATTGTCGAAAAAATAAATGAATTAAACTGACTTTCAATAACGTTCATTGTTCGTCACACCACACACAAATATTTACCTCATTTACTGTATTTAGTTATCAATTGAAAGTCCTCTTTATGAAATTTACCGGTTACCCAAGAATTGTTTTAATTTCCTTTTTCTCACTCTGTTTCTCGTTTCAGGCGTTTTCACAAACTGCTACGCTTCGCGGATTCGTATATTCAAAAGAAACCGGTGAGCCGGTATTATTTACCAATGTGTATCTCCAGGGTACTACATTTGGTGCAGCTACCGATGTGAACGGATATTATTCTATTTCCAGAATTCCTGCAGGTGATTACGTGCTGGTAGTTACATCTATTGAACATGACACTTTACTCACGCCGATCACACTGGCGGCAGGTGAACTTGCTACACGTAAATTGTTTCTTACCAAAAGAACAGTCAGCCTGAAATCAATTGATATTTCAGCAGAGAAGCAGGAGTCAAGAACTGAAGTTAAAATGTCGGTGAATAAAATAACACCTAAAGAACTGAAACAACTTCCTTCAGTTGGAGGTGAGCCTGATCTTGCACAGTATCTCCAGGTACTTCCAGGAGTAGTGATGTCGGGTGACCAGGGAGGACAATTGTATATTCGTGGAGGAACACCTATTCAGAACAAAGTATTGCTGGATGGAATGGTTATTTACAATCCGTTTCACTCTATCGGACTGTTTTCGGTGTTTGATTCCGACATCATCAGAAATGCTGACGTATATGCAGGTGGTTTTGGAGCAGAATATGGTGGAAGAATTTCTTCAGTAATGGATATTAAAACAAGAGACGGAAATAAAAAACGCCTTGCCGGTAAAATTTCTGCAAATCCATTTACTTCTAAAATTATGCTGGAAGGGCCGCTGAAAAAAGCGAAAAAAGAAGGTGATGGAGAAATTTCTTTTGTAGTATCCGGAAAGACATCCTACCTCGATCAGACTTCAAAAACTTTATACAGTTACATTGGCGAAGAAGGATTACCATACAGTTTCAATGATTTTTATGCAAAACTGACTTCCAACAATTCCACAGGAAGTAAATTCAATCTTTTTGGATTCAGCTTTAACGATCATGCCAATTACAATGGTGTTTCCGATTACAAATGGAATTCAAACGGATTCGGATCCAGCTTCGTGATTGTGCCTGGAAATTCATCGGTACTGATGGATGGTAACTTCGCCTATTCTCAATACAAAATCACTCTTACCGAAGCCGATAATAGACCACGTTATAGTTTGGTAAATGGTTTTAACCTTGGATTAAATTTCACCTACCTGCTCGATAAAAGTGAATTAAAATACGGACTCGAAGTTGCCGGTTTCAAAACCGATTTCGAATACTATAATTTCCTGGGAACTAAAATTGAACAGGAAGAAAATACAACAGAACTTTCCGCTTTCGTAAACTACAGGAAAGTATGGAAAAAACTTGTGATCGAACCTGGTGTGCGTTTTCAGTATTATGCATCGCTGTCAGAACTTTCACTGGAACCTCGTTTAGGTGCCAAGTATAATTTGACAAACAGTGTTCGCTTAAAAGCTGCCGCTGGTATGTATTCACAAAACATGATCAGTACAGTTTCTGATCGTGATGTGGTGAACTTGTTTTACGGATTTCTTTCCGGACCGGAAAACCTTCCTAAAACTTACCGCGGCGAAAGTGTAGACTCACGTTTGCAGAAAGCGAATCACCTGGTGGTGGGAACTGAAATTGATTTGCCATTTCATATTACAGCTAACATCGAAGCTTATTGGAAAGAATTTACGCAATTGTCGAATATAAACAGGGACAAACTTTTTGAAGATGTCGCAGCCAATGCCGATCAACCTGAGATACTCACTTCCGATTACATTGTGGAGAAAGGTACCGCAAAAGGACTCGACATTACTTTGAAATATGAATTCAAGAAATTTTATTTCTGGGCCGTGTATTCTCTTGCTTTCGTAAATCGTCGTGATGAATACCGTGAGTATGTGCCGCACTTCGACCGTCGTCATAACATGAATCTTGTTGGGTCGTACACTTTCGGTAAAAAGCTCGACTGGCAGTTTGATGCCCGTTGGAATATGGGTTCCGGATTCCCTTATACACAAACTCAGGGCTTTTATGAATACCTGAACTATTCAGGTGGACTCAACGTGGATCCTACGACGGCGAACGGTACATTAGGAATTCTTTACGGACCGCTTAACGAAGGACGCTTGCCCTATTATCACCGTCTGGATGTTTCTCTGAAAAAGTCATTGGCAGTAGGCAAAAACTCCATCCTGGAATTGAATACTAGTATAATCAACCTGTACAATCGCAGTAACGTGTTTTATGTCGATAGGGTTACCAATGAAAGAGTGGATCAGCTTCCGATTCTACCCAGCATTGGAGCCAGCCTGACGTTCTGATCATTTCCCGGATTTAATGGAGTGATTTGAGGTGTATTGATTCCTGTGTTTGTGTTATTTGTTGAATAGCTTTTTGTATTTTTGATTTCAAACACTGTTACTATGAGCCACCAACCGGGTGATAATTATGCACTTCTTAAAATTATTTATGCAAGAAGGTTTTTCATTGTCATTGTTACCGGAATCGCGGTAATTGGTGCGGCAATTTTTTCCGGGCCTTCTTTTATTGCTCCACGATATCGCTCTGAAGTGATCATTTATCCTCCGAGTACAAATTCCAACCGGATGCTCATTGAAAGAGATGCCAGGTTTGGATCAGATAAAGAAATTGACGAGCAAATCCAGTTACTCGGATCTTCTATTGTGAGGGATTCCATAATCCGCAAGTATGCGCTTTATTCCCATTATGGAATCGACACTAATTCCTCCGAAAAACGTTTCCTGCTTCATGAAATTTACAACGACAGGATTAAAATTGAACGTACCCGGTATAATTCAATTTCTGTTTCTGTTTCCGATAAAGATCCGAAAATGGCAGCGGAACTGGCAAATGATATTGTGACAATCGGTGATCATCTGAAATCTGCTATCATTATGGCAAAATTACGGGAAGCATTCAACATGCTGGCAAAAAATATTTTTGATTTGTCGTTGCAGATTGATCAGGTTGCGGATGAAATAAATAAAACGCATAGTAAGGAAGTTGTATCAGGAACTACTTTTTACAAGCGAACCAACATTGATCAGCTCAAAGAGCAGCTTGATTTGAAGGAACTCATGCGTATCGCAAGGGAATCAGACCAGGTGAGATTTCTTGAGCAACTCTATCTCTATGAATCGAAATTGCAGCAACTTGCCACAATACAGTTGTCGTACGATCAGGCCTTGGTCAGTTTGAGTAACCAAATCCCGACCAGTTTTATTATTTCACCTGCGGAAGCTGCCGATAAAAAATCGTTTCCGGTGCGTTGGATGATTACAGCCATTACCGGAATAGTTGCCCTCATTGGCTCCATTGCCATAGTGGTTGCATTGGATAAATTCAGATCGGTGATGAAACTGATAAAATCTGAAAAATGACCCGCACCTACAAAGAACTGTGGTACTGGACCAGCGGTTTGATGTTGCTGTTTGTGCTGATGTTCATCCTGACATCGCTTAGTGGATATTTTTTTCAGATTATGGCAATTCTCGCTGTAGCGGGATGCGGGATCCTCTTTTATTTTATTGGAATTCGTCGGTCGTTTCACATACTTTTATTGTCGCTGCCACTTTCCCTGAATGTGCCTGTTACCGGATCGAATCAACTCATGTTTCCTTCTGAACTCCTCGTGGTTGCATTCGGATTAGGTGTGCTATTGTACTGGATAAAAAACACTAATGAATTTCTGGAGTGGCTGCAACAACCTGTTACAATTGCGCTTTTGTGTTACCTGTTTTTCATGCTGGTGTCAGTGTTCTTTTCGGAATTGATAGTGGTATCCGTGAAATCAGCTATTATAAAATTTATATACGTAACATCATTTTACGGTGGTGGTTATCTTTATTTCAAATCAGTGAAACACGAATCAGGTTTTGTCGACTATTACCTGGTTCCATTGTGCCTGGTTGTAATGTTTGTATTGTTCCGTCACCTGCAATTTTCATTTTCAAATGATGTGGCAGGATATGTAACGAAACCATTTTTCCAGGATCATACTATTTATAGCGCTGCGCTTTCATTTATATTACCACTGGCATTAATCAGAGCAATTCAGACATCAGGATTTACAAAAACAGTCTTTGGATTTGTTTCTGCATTATTGATTATAGGACTAATTCTGGCTTCATCACGTGCATCGTGGTTGAGCTCTATAATATCATTTATTATAGGGCTGTTGGTGATTTTGAGATTTCCCCGAATACTTCTGGCACTTGTTTTTATAGGAGGATTATTTTTTGTGACATTCAATTCTTCGGAATTGATCTGGAAACTTAAAGCCAATCGTTTCGATTCAAATGCAAGAAATGCAGGAATTGAAGCGCAAACAAAATCAGTAACTAACATTACAAACGATCAAAGTAATGCCGAACGGATTAACAGGTGGAAATGTGCGTGGAGAATGTTTTTGGAAAAACCTTTTACCGGATTTGGTCCGGGTACATACCAGTTCAGTTATATTCCTTTTCAGAGGGAAAATGAAATGACAAACATAAGTGTTAAATCACCTTATAATATTGCTGAGGGAAGGGGAGGCACTGCTCATAATGAATACCTGCTGGTATTGGCTGAATCCGGTGCCCCGGCCGCCTTTTGTTTTCTGCTGGTGATTCTGATTGCACTTATAACTGGTTTCAATTCAGCATACAATCCTGATATGGGAATTACCACCCTGGCCATGTTACTCGCATTTTTAACTTTTATTATCCACAGCTTTTTTAATAACTTTCTTGACACCGACAAAACAGCCATGTTATTTTATATTTCCATAGCCTTTTTTGCTTCCATTAAATTTTCCGGATTCAAAAAGCAAAATGTATGAATGTGGAACACAAAACCGGACTTTGGGTGTTTACGTCCTGGGCATTGTTATTAATACTAGTCACGGCTACATTCGGGTATAATGGTTTATACGGACAGGACAGTTATGAATACCTGCGCTTTTGTATAAAACTTCACGATTATTTTCAAAGCGGAGTTCCGCCCGGCGATTATTTCTGGCCGGTTAATTATCCGTTGATGGGAGCACTACTAACTTTTGTAACTGGCTCCCAGGTAGCTTTACAGTTGATTTCCATAATAAGCACCGCATGGATATTATATTTGGTGTGTATGTTTCTGTTCCGGGAATTCCCTGGCAGGGAACGTGAAATTATTTTTTATGTAGTGATTTTCCTTGGATTGTCACCATACATATTCAGATATTCTATTTCAACCATGTCAGATATGCCTGCTCTTGCATTTTCCTGCACATCGTGGTATGGATTATACATGGGTTTCAAACACAAAAACAACTTTTGGTTGTATGGAACAGGATTTTTTGCAGTAATGGCAATTTTTACACGGTTCGCTTATTTACCGATGATGATTCCTGCAATTTTTTTCAGTGGATATTGCATGATCAAACGATTCAGTATTTTGAAATTTATTGCAGGAATTTTGTTGATGACAATCCCGGTATTTATTTACTATTATTTCAAACAGACAGAATCTACTCTGATATTCAATCATTACCTGGTCACCGACTGGTCCTTCTTCAACTTATTTAGAAACAATTTTCAGACTATCGATGGAAATTATCAATTCATACTTCCGAATATAATTTTTGTGCTTTCATTCCTGGTGCATCCTGGATTTGTGTTTCCAGGTATTCTGTTTTTATTTTTTTTATTTAAGAAACGCCACAAGCCTTCTATTATTTATCCGGTTTGTATTGTCGGCGTTTCACTTTATTTACTTTTTATTGCCGGTATACCTAATAGAAATTTCCGTTATTTAATTCCGGTGATGCCATTTTATCTTGTGGCCTGTTTCCCGGGTTTCCTGCTCGCATTGTCGTGGTTTTATGAACGAAAAAGTAAGTTGACTGTAGTTATTTCTGTTGTTGTTATTCTTCAGGTAATCCTGGTAGTGCGGGCTTTCAAGCCATTTTACGATTACAATCGCATCGATAAAGCCATTTCTGAAAAGATTATCAGTTACCATCCCCCGGTTCTTTATACTTTTGGAATCGATGGAGCCCTGGGATGTTACGGCTATAAAGGAAAAATCATTAATTTATGGGAACAACCACTCGACAGCATACAGCAAGGGTCGATGATGCTGTTCAATAAAAAAAATAATGAAGTTCAGTGGAAAGATAAAAATCCGATGCTGAATTACAACCTGATTGTCGATAAAGCCAAAGCAGTAAAAATTGAAACACTTGAATCAGGATGGGAACTTTATGAAATCAAAGCAGCATATCCTCATCCTGACACCGGGATTTCCGGAGAATGAGAACGATACTACCTGCATTCCTCCTTTGCAGGCATTGGTTCGTGAATTGCACTCGGCGTACGATGGTGAATTGAAAATTAGTGTGGTCGCTTTTCAGTATCCATTTAAAGGGGGTGAATACAACTGGCATGGCATCAAATGCTGGACGGCGGGAGGAAAAAATATTAAACTGCCTGGTAAATTTTTCACATGGTATCGGATAATTAATTACATCTCAAAACTTCATAAACAGTTTCCTGTAGATGTAGTGCATTCATTCTGGCTGCAGGATACTACTTTGTTAGCGCAACGAGTATCGAAAATTACAGGTGCAAGACATTTTGCGCATGCAATGGGACAGGATGTGCTTTCGTCCAATTCATACATCCGCTTTTTGAGTAAAAATAAACTCAAGGTGATTGCGAACTCTCCTTTTACTGCTGAAACTCTGAAACAGGAATTTGATATCAATGCTTTTACGGTAATTCCTTTCGGGATAAATGCAAATGATTTCACAGCACCAATCGATGGATTGAGAACAACAGACTTGCTAGCTGTAGGTTCACTGACCACAGTTAAAAATCACAAATTGTTTCTGGAAATTTTTACAGTACTAAAAAAAACCGTTCCCGGCCTGACCGGAAGCATAATAGGTGGTGGCCCGCTTGAAGAAACATTGCGTGAACAGATCAAACAACTTGGACTTGAAGATTGTGTTCGCCTCGAAGGATTGCTCAGCAGGAGTGAAGTTTTGAAACGTATGTCGGAAAGCAAAATACTGGTACATACTGCCTCATTCGAATCAGCAGGATATGTTTTTCTTGAAGCGCTCTACTGCGGAATGAAAGTAGTTGCATTTCCAACCGGTTTACTTCCGGAAGTTTCTTCAGCAGTTACATGCAATGATAAAGAAGCTATGGTTGAAAAATTGAAATCACTTTTGAGTGTTGAGCAGGAATATAAAAGAGAAAAGGTTCCACTCATTTCAGAATCTGCAGCTGCGCTAATGAAAATTTACAGTGCTGTTCATAAAAATTAATCGATATGAGGTGGGCAGGGGATTCACTCGCAACTCGTCACGCGTCACTTTTTTTGTTCCAATTACCAAACTTGTCACACTTCGACAAGCTCAGTGCGGCGCTTGTCACTTTTAACTTGTCACTTTTTTTACTCGTCACTCGCCACTCGTCACTATTTTTCAACCTCTAAGTTTATCAAGAAGTCTATTCAACTCCTGCGCTTCTTCTTTCGAAAGTGTCTTTAATGATTCATCAAAACTCAAAGCCAGTTCGTCGATCTGTTTTAAAGTGATCAATCCTTTTTCAGTGATCTGAACATTTACTGAACGTTTATCGGATTCGCTGGTGCAGCGTTTCACAAATCCTTTTTCCTGTAATCTGTCAACCAATCGCGAAGCATTGCTGCTTTTATCAATCATTCTTTCAATCAGCATGTTGATAGTTGCAGGGTTAGGAAGTTGTCCCCTCAAAATTCTAAGGATGTTGAATTGTTGTGTGGTTAGTCCGAAAGGTTTCAGTTTCGTTGCATGCTCAACTCCGAGCCACGATGCTGTATATAAAATGTTCACAGTGAGTTTGTGGTATTCTGAACTGAACTTGATGTTTTGCTTGATTTCTTTTTCAATTTCCATGAGGCATAAGGTATTAATAATAAAGAAATACTTCACAAAAGTAATGAAAATAAGTATGTTACGACATACTGTGGTTTCATTTTCCTCAACCACAGCAATATTTAGTATTTTAGTAGCTTCTCCATCCAGCTATTTTGAAAGGGCAAGGCACATCCATACTACTTTTTAATCCCAGGAGCAATCATTTTAAGCCCAGGATTCCCAATTCCATATTGTCGGTAGCGGCATCCATTCATGGCACCCGGGATTATGTGATTGTGGATGGGAACCTTGAGGCTGATCCCTGGACGAAAATAAAAGAATACCTTGAAACCGGCAAAATTGGTTATTTCGGGTGTACTGTAATGCCGGGTCCACAGCTCCGGCAGGCTATTCCTTTTACTTTAAAAATAAGGGAGCAGTTTCCTAATGTAGTTACTATCTGGGGAGGATATTTCGCTTCCAGCCAGCCTGCAACTGCACTTAAAAGTAATGCCGTCGATTTTATAATTAATGGGCCGGGTGACAAGGCATTTCCTGCATTGCTTCATGCATTGGAAAATGAACAGCCAGTTCACACAATCAACAACCTCATTTACATATCCGGAAATGAAATTGTAACTACTCCTAAGGATGAAATTTATGATCAGGATTTGCTGCCTGCATTTCCATACGAAACATTAAATAAGTTTTATCCGATTCCCAAATACCTTGGGAAAACCTGTCTAGGAAAAAAAACAATTGCATACCACTCGAGTTTCGGATGTCCTTTCACTTGTTCTTTTTGCGCGGTAGTTCCTATTTACAATGCACGGTGGAAAGGCAAATCGGCTGAACTTATTTATAATGACATCAAATATCTGAAGGATACTTTTGGTGGGGATGCAATAGAATTTCACGACAATAATTTTTTTGTTTCGGAAAAACGAACAGTTGCATTTTCTCATTTGATAAAAAAAGAGAATATGCAATGGTGGGGTGAAGGCAGGATTGATACACTTCATAAATACACTGATGAATCGTTGCGAATTATGAAAGATGCCGGTTGCAAAATGATTTTTTTCGGAGCGGAAACCGGTAACGATGCGGTGCTGAAACAAATGGATAAAGGCGGCACACAAAGTGGTGCTCAGATTCTTGAGTTTGCTGCGCGACTTAAAAAAATCGGAATCATTCCTGAATATTCATTTGTACTTGGCACTCCCGCCGATTCTGAAGCAGAAGTATTCGGCAGGATACGGGAAGATATCGGCTTTATCAGGAAAGTGAAAGAAATAAATCCAGACACGGAAATAATAATTTATGTATACAGTCCGGTTCCTGTGGAAGGTTCAAAAATGTACGAGCAGGTAAAAAAATCAGGTTTCAGATTTCCGGAAAAACTGGAAGAGTGGCTTGCTCCTGCATGGGAGAAATTTGATTTAAGAAAAAATCCGCTGACTCCCTGGTTGAAACCATACATGATTGATTACATCAGTAATTTTGAAACTGTGCTTAACGGATATTATCCAACAGTATCCGATTATAAAATTTCTCCTTTTCAGCGCAAAGCAATCCGAATGATATCAGCCACCCGGTTTCATTCACGCATTTATGCGCTCCCTTATGAAATCAAAGCGATGCAGAAATTCTGGTTGCGCTATCGTCAGCCTGAGTGGGAAGGATTTTAATATTTCTAATTTATTTCTTAAAATTCCTTTTGGAGAGGGACCGGCAAGAGCGGTAACAGATTCCTGATTTCTTCTGCGCCTATATGTTTTGAAAGCACTTTGAAAACAGTAACTACGGCTGCCTTCACTTCATCCTCATTTGTCAAATCTCGCCAGGCAGAATTCGCATCTTCACGAACTACTTCTGCAATCAGATCACCTTTGCGTTCGGGGTTTTCCGTTTCCGGATTTGAATTGATTTTCCAGCCATCCACATACACCGCTTTCAATGCCATTGGTAAATGTGAAATCAATCGGAATGAATCCTCTAAACTGAGTTGGTTGCGCATTGCGCGAAGCACACAACGGGTCAATCGCCCGGCCTTTTCGGTGTCGCCTGTGTTGAGTGCAGCGGCCACATCATCAATAAATTCATAGCCTTTCCGGGCATAGGCATAAAAATGCAACGACATCTTGATTGTTTTTTAATTTCATCTTAAAAATAAATGAATGTTCAAAAACAAGAGATGACCTGCGTCACAAACCGCAATGATTTTAATCAGAAACAGTGTGATCGTTTAAAAGACAATGGTTTTTATTTTGGTATCGAAAAAAGGGAGACAGAATTAGCCTCTAAGAATCTCTCTTCCGATTACCAGTTTCTGAATTTCAGAAGTTCCTTCGCCGATGGTGCAGAGTTTGGAATCGCGGTAAAATTTCTCCACCGGAAAATCCTTTGTGTAGCCATATCCTCCAAAAATCTGAACGGCTTCAGTAGCAGCACGCACACATACTTCAGAAGCATAATATTTCGCGAAAGCCGATTGCTTAGTCACTTTTTCTCCGCGGTTTTTTAAATCTGCCGATTGCATGATTAATAATTCAGCGGCTTCAATTTCAGTAGCCATGTCCGCCAGTTTAAAACCAATTGCCTGGAATTCGGAAATCGGTTTGCCAAATTGCTGACGTTCTTTCGAGTATTTCACTGAAGCATCAAAAGCGCCCTTAGCTATTCCCAGCGACAAAGCAGCGATTGAAATACGGCCACCATCAAGCACTTTCATCGACTGCACAAATCCTTCACCTACTTCTCCCAAACGATTTTCATCAGGAACACGGCAATCTTCAAAAATCATTTCTGCAGTTTCAGAAGCACGCATTCCAAGTTTGTTTTCCTTTTTTCCTCCTCTGAATCCGGGAGTTCCACGCTCTACTACAAACGCTGTAATACCTTTTGAATCGAGTAATTCGCCGGTACGGGCAAGTACAACTGCAATATCACCGCTCTTTCCATGAGTGATCCAGTTTTTCGAACCATTTATGATCCAGTCGTTGCCATCTTTTTTAGCCACACATTGCATACGCATTGCATCACTTCCGGTGTTGGCTTCAGTAAGGCCCCAGGCCCCGATATGCTCAGCAGTAGCAAGTTTTGGAAGGTATTTTTGTTTTTGTTTTTCGTTACCAAACGACATAATATGACCGGTGCAAAGTGAATTATGCGCTGCCATCGACAAACCGATAGAGCCACAAACCCTTGCCACTTCAGAAATTGCAGTAACATATTCAAAATAACCAAGGCCTGCTCCGCCATATTCGGTGGGAACCAACACGCCCATCAATCCCAGTTCACCCATTTTTTTGAAAACCTCCACAGGGAATTCCTGTGATTCATCCCATTCCATCAATCGTGGACGAATGTGTTTATCAGCAAAATCACGAATGGTTTGAGCAATCAATTTTTGATTTTCGTTCTGGTTAAAATCCATACAGGTTTTGGGCTAATGAATGAAAGGTGTAATTTTTTATAAGTGTGCAAAATTATTCAAATGTGGCATAAGGTGCAACTTTACGCCACATTTGCTCATCAAGTACCGCCACCTTTCGTAAATCATTGATATCAATGAAGTTTCCATGTTGTTTGCGATATGCTACAAGGGCTGATGCGACCCTTTTGTTCAGATAAGGATGATACAGCGAGTCGCTGTTGAGGTTTAGTTTGCGGATTTTCCCGACATCCAGCACAATGTAAGGTAATATCGCCTGAAACACCGTACTGTCCATGGTAAACACTTCCAATAACTGATTGATGGAAACAAAACCTCCTAACCGTTCCCTGTATTTGAAAATCATTCTCGCTCTCCCGGGACCGATCAGGGGAAGTTCTGCAAGTTGAATAGTATCAGCAGAATTGAGTTCTACATGCGGGGTCTTTTTTTTCGGAAAAGTAGTTTGCACAAAGGATTTGTTTTTGAAAGTTTCCTTTTCAGGGATGACAATCCAGGGCTCCATAAGTTTGAATTGCTCAGGTGAAATGCAATACATTTTTGAAACACTTTCCTTGTTCCGGAAACGGCCGCCTTTGTCGAGATAATTGCGGATGACACTCACCTGTTTTTCCGAAAATCCCATTGCCATCCATTGTGCATTGGTGATTTGGTTCGGATCAAATTCTGTGAACACCGGTTTCAATTTGTGTAATGTATCCACGTTATTTTCCTTGCGGGAAACCGACGATTGAAATGATTTTGCTTCTGCAATTCTTGCATCGAAAGCATCGAGCTGGAGTTTGTGCGTGATCAGAATCGGTTCAAAAGGCGGCGACAAATAATGAAGCCAGATGATGGCGAAAATCTGGAAAGTAATAATGACTACAAGGACAATGGCTCCTTTGCGTTCGCGACTGGTAAGAGTGAAATAATCCCTGATAAAGGATTTTAATTTGATGAAAAACATAGAAAAATAAGATTTAAAAATGAAAAACTCTAAAAACAATAATACAAATATAATTAAAATAATTAGGAAATGGGAGAATGGGGAAATGAGAGAATGAGAGAATGAGAGAATAGGAGAATGAGAAAATGGGAGAATGAGCTTTGCTCTGCTAAGCAGGGAGAATTAATGCATTAACCCATTAGCTAATTCTCCAATTTCCCCATTCTCATTTGCTTTTAAAAATCGGAATCGCTTTTCCTTCATTCACAATATATTTCAGGTAGTTTATAGTAACAGTTCCACGACTGTTTTTAGTACCTTTTTGTTTCGGTGCAGAATTTTCAAAATCACCTGTGAGGCCAATAGGCAATTCGTTTTTGCGGAGATCAAAATTGAAAATAATTTCACGGGGCAAATCGTATTTTCCGATCACTTCGCCATAATTAAACAACATTGAGTAGGTGCCTTCGCTTTTTGTAGTGGTTTCCAGTTTCCTGATAACATTCCTCACCGGATCAATCCATAAAGTGGAGAGAATAATATCGTCATTTTCATCCTGCGGAATGACTTTTACTACCGAAGTCATTACATCCCCAACTTTTTCTTCACGAGCATAAATGGTCGCATATTTTCCGGTAAAAAGTTGGTTGGGTGAAAAGTTCATTCCCTTTTTCGGAAGCAGTGCGAAACCCGGTGTTTTGACTTTCACTTTGTCGGGTTGTAAAAACCAGATAGTGCCTTTCTTCAACGGAATCTTCACAAAATCGACATCAACTTTTATGGTAACATCGGCTTCATAATCTTTTACCAGTTGAAACTTTTTTTGAACGGCTTCCAATAACAACTGTGGATCTTTTGTCTGGGCAAATACCGGAAGCGATACAAGAATTAATACCGTGAGTAAACGAAAATAAAGAATGCGATTCTTCATGTCAGTATGTCTTTGCGGTTCATATTGAAAAGGGAAACGACCAGGAAAACAATACTATGAAAAATCAACACTCCGGTTGAAATTGCAATGCGGGCATAATCGACAGGAGTTTCAAAAAATAATTTCCACGAACCCAGGTAGTTTGTGAATAAATATGGTTTCACATAACGGAACAAACTGAGATCAATAGCGGAAATTACAATGAATGAAATTATCACTGTCATGGTTAATATGATGGGACCAATTGAATTGTCGGCGAACGATGAAAACATAAATGATAACGAAGCCACACACCACATTGCGACAAGTCCGAACGCGAATGCGGAGAGTAATCTCCATAGTACATCCTCGGAAGCAAAAACATACACAGTGTTTTTTATCACTATCAAATCACCGGTGCCCATGATGGCGATTCCGAGCAAAAGACTCAATGCGGCCATCCATAAAATTAATGCTGCAGTGTAAATCAATCCCGATAAATATTTTGATAGAATCAGCTTCGTGCGTGAGACCGGTCTTGTAATCAGTATACGGAATGTTCCGGCTGCGGCTTCTCCGGCAAGGAGGTCGCCAGTAACAAGTGTGATGAGAAAAGGAATGTGCACATAAAGTGTTGCAAGAATGACGTAACAAGCCAGGTAACCGTTCAGTAATTCTCCCTGGAAATCGAAGGCTTCTTTTAAATTTTGAAGACTGAAGTCAATGTAAGTAATTCCATCCACATACAATGCAACCTGAATCAAGGGTACAAGAAATCCGATCGCGATAAAACCAATATACGTTCTTCGCTTGCTGAAAATTTTGAACAACTCAATCCGGATCAGGTTCAGCATATCAGGTGAGGTTTAAAAAATATGCTTCCAGTGAACGCACCGGCACAAGTGAACTGACTTCCACACCACCTGCAACAAGCAAATGATTCAAACCTGCAAGGTTTTCTTTTTTCATTTGGAAATGTAAAGTGTTTCCGGACCCATCTTTAAAAAAATTGTTGTATGACGAACCATGAATTAATTGCCGGGCTTTATCAGGATTGGTAGTTTCAACTGTCACTTTCATATCACCACTGTTCAGCAAATTATCTACTTCGCCTTCAACAACCACTTTTCCTTTATTGATAATCACCATCCGGTTCGCAACCAGTTCCACTTCATTCAGAATGTGCGACGAAAGTAATATCGTTTTCTTATGCTCCCTGCTCAAATTAAAAATCAGGTCGCGGATTTCAACCATGCCTTGAGGATCAAGCCCTGTTGTAGGTTCATCAAGAATGATTAGTTCCGGATCGTGTACTAACGCCTGCGCCAATCCCACACGCTGCTTCATGCCGTGCGAAAATGTTTTTAGTTTGTCGTGAACACGATCTTTCAAACCTACCAACTCCAGCATTTCCATAATCCTGGAAGTAGTAATTTTTACTCCCGACATTCTTCCTAGTAATTTCAAATTATCATATGCCGATAAATATCCATACAAATCAGGCTTTTCCACAATAGCTCCTGTCTTGCTAAGAATTTCTTCCCGGTTTTCAATAAGTGGTTTCCCAAAAATTTTTATTGAACCCGAAGTGGGTTTGATCAGCGAAAGCATCATCCTGATTGTGGTGCTCTTACCTGCTCCGTTTGGACCGAGGAAACCAAACACATCTCCCCGATATACTGTAAGGTCAATTCCTTTTACCACCTCAAACCCTTTGAAAGATTTGTGAAGCCCTGTAATTTCAATGATGGGTTCCTGGGTTGCCATTGTCACAAAATTACATGGATAAGCGGATTCTTAGGGAAAATTTAATTCCCTTAAATGCCGTAAAAAGGCCTGTTCTCACGCGAAAACCGACTTCCGGGTCCAGGCGCCGTTTGTATCAGCCACTTAAAACCAAGAGATTGCATACCGTAGCAAAGCTTTGTGTGAAGGTTATGTTAAAATACTAAACATTTGCTTATCAGCTGTTTATAAGGATTTTAACCTTGTTGTATTAGTTGGCTTTTAATCCTATATTTGCGGGCTCAAAAAAAATCAGAACCTAAATATTACAGATTCATGCAAAGTAAAGGCGCTATTAAGTTTTTTGCGATTCTTCTGGCGATCGTGTGTTTATACCAGTTGTCGTTTACACTGGTAACCAGGATTGTTGAAAACAAAGCAAAGGCAGTAACCGGTAGTGATGAAGTCGCTTACCAGAATTACATTGATTCAATTTCCAAACAACCGGTTTACAACCTGCTTGTCAAGAATTACACTTTCCAGGAATGTAAGGAGCGTGAACTAAACCTCGGACTCGATCTGAAAGGTGGTATGAACGTGACTCTTGAAGTTTCGGTAGTCGACCTTATCAAGTCGATGGCTAACAACAGCCAGGATCCAATTTTTGTGAAAGCTTTGAGCGATGCACAATCTGCACAAAAAACCAGTCAGAAGGATTTTGTGACGCTGTTTGGAGAAGCTTTCAATAAGATTGATCCCAACGCGAAGCTGGCTGCTATTTTCAGCACCATGGATTTGCAGGATCGTATCTCCTTCAATTCTACAAACGAAGAGGTATTGGCAATCATCAAAACAGAATCGGATGCTGCTATCAGCCGTTCATTTAATATTCTCAGAACCAGGATCGATAAATTCGGTGTATCGCAACCAAACATCCAGCAACTTGGATCAGGTAGAATCCTGATCGAGCTTCCGGGTGTGAAGGAGCCGGACAGGGTTCGTAAGTTATTACAGGGAACTGCTAAACTTGAATTCTGGGAAACCTGGGAAAATAAAGATGCATTCAATTATTTGAATGCAATCAATGATGCCCTTAAAAATGCAGAAAAGAAAGATTCACTTCTTTCAGCAATGTCAGGTGATACTTCGGTAACTGTTACTCCTGATACATTGGCTGTTGTTACTCCTGATTCAACTGCAAAGGATACTTCTTCAACTGCTCTTATTGATCAGATTAAAAGTGATTCTTCAAAAGCAGCTTCTGACACATCAGCAAAATCTTTTGAGCAGTTCGCTAAAGAGAATCCATTCTTTGCTTTACTGAGCCCTGCAATATTTCAGAATGCACAAGGTCAGAGTGAGTATCAGCGTGGACCGGTTGTAGGTTTCACTTTAATAAAAGATACTTCCAAAGTAAACGCGATTTTAAATCGTGATGATATCAAGGCCATCCTGCCAAAGAACATGAAGTTCCTTTGGGGAGTGAAGCCTCCATCACCTACATCACAGGCTCTTGAACTTGTAGCTATAAAAACTAACGGACGTGACAACTTGCCTCCTTTGGATGGTGGTGCGATTGCAGATGCCCGTCAGGACTTTGGTTCTTTCAATGGCAAGCCTGAGATCACCATGCGTATGAATCCTGAAGGAGCTCAGACATGGAAGCGTCTAACAGGTGAGAATATTGGAAAATCAGTTGCTATTGTATTGGATGAGAGCGTTTATTCATTCCCAACAGTACAAGGTGAAATCGCTGGTGGAAATTCAAACATCACCGGAAACTTTGAAATCAACGAAGCAAAAGATCTTGCAAACATCCTGAAAGCCGGTAAACTTCCTGCTCCTGCACGTATCGTGGAAGAAGCAATCGTTGGACCTTCTCTCGGAGATGAGGCAATCCAAAACAGTTTGGTGTCCTTCGTGCTTGCATTTGTGGTGATCCTCATCTTCATGGCGATTTACTACATGCGTGCAGGTTGGGTAGCTAACGTAGCCTTGTTTGCAAACATCTTCTTTATAATGGGCGTACTTGCATCACTTGGTGCAGTGCTTACTCTTCCTGGTATCGCGGGTATCATCCTCACCATCGGTTTGTCGGTGGATGCAAACATCCTTATTTTTGAAAGGGTACGTGAAGAACTTCGCGAAGGCAAAGGAATTAAACTTGCTATCAGCGACGGTTACAAACATGCGATGTCATCTATCCTTGACTCCAACATCACACTCCTTATTCTTGGTATCGTACTTTATGTGTTCGGTTCTGGTCCGGTTCAAGGTTTCGCAACTACTCTCGTAATTGGTGTACTTACTTCATTGTTCTCAGCGGTTCTTATTTCAAGGTTGATTTTTGAAAACCTTATGGCTAAGAATAAGGATGTGGCTTTCTCAAATGCGGTTTCAGAAAAAATTTACCACAACATCTATTTCAATTTTGTTGCAAACAGGAAATATTATTACATCATTTCCGGTATCATCATCATTGCTGGTATTATTTCTTTCAGTGTGAAAGGACTTAATTACGGTGTTGATTTCAAAGGTGGACACACATACACAGTACAAATGGATAAATCACTTCATACCGAAGACATCCGTTTGGCACTTGCTCCACTTCTTGAGTCTGCACCTGAGGTTAAATCAGTAGGAACTGTATTTCGTTACAAGATTACAACTCCATACCTTATTAATGATACAGCTTCAACAGTTGACAAAGCCCTTATTGAAAAATTATACCAGGGATTGAAACCGTTGTATGCTTCGGCACCTGACTTTGAAACATTCTCAAGTAAAAACCTGATTTCTTCTCAGAAGATCGGACCAACAATTGCTGACGATATTAAATCATCTGCAGTTTGGGCGATTCTTATATCATGCGGATTGATGTTCATGTACATCTTCATCCGATTTAAGAAATGGCAGTATGGATTGGGTGCTACCGTGGCCTTGTTCCACGATGTATTGATAGTATTGTCGATTTTCTCACTTCTTAATGGTGTGATACCGATCTCGCTAGAAATTGATCAGCACTTTATCGCGGCTATCCTTACTGTAATGGGTTACACCATGACAGAATCGGTAGTTGTATTCGATAGGATCCGTGAATACCTCGGCGTTCATCATAGCAGTCGAATCGACGATAGTAAAATCATAAACGACGCCTTGAACTCTACACTTAGCCGTACCATCAACACAACCCTCACAGTATTCTTCGTACTTGTTGTGATCTTTATTTTCGGTGGTGAAGTTATCCGTTCATTCGTGTTCGCACTGTTGATTGGTCGTATCATCGGTACATACTCTTCACTCTGTATTTCAACTCCAATTGTGGTTGACTTTAACAGGAAGAAAAATGTGGAAGTAAAATAACCGCAAGCAAATATTAAAAAGAAAAAGCTGTCTCATCCGGGACAGCTTTTTTTATGCTTTACAACTCGAAAGGAAACCAGTGAAGATTAACTCAATCTTCTTCTCTTAACAGTGTCTCCTTTTGTCTCATTCACGGTGTTCATTACAAGAAAAGCTTTTGAATCAATCTTCTTAATCTCGCTTTGCAATCTTTGCATTGCGAAGATTAACTCAATCTTCTTCTCTTAACAGTGCCTCCTTTAGTTTCATTCACAGTGTTCATTACAAGAAAAGCTTTTGCATCAATCTTCTTAATCTCACTTTTCAATCGTTGCATTTCCAGGTTGGTGACTACGGTAAAGATCACATCAATTTCATTTCCATCAGCACCTTTTTCGCGATAGCCGCCTTTGCCTTTGTACACTGTAACTCCTCTGCCAAGCCTTTCGGTAATCATTTTACGGATCTCCTCACTTCTGGGAGAAATGATAGTCACTCCTGTGTATTCTTCTATACCATGAACCACAAAATCCACTGTGCGGGATGCAGCCAGGTATGTAAGCAGCGAATAAAGTGCAGGTTCGATGCCGAGCATCATGGCGGCAACCGAAAAAATAAGGATATTGATGATCAGGATAACGCCTCCCAAAGAAACCGGTGTCCGTTTGCTGATGTAAAGAGCAAGGATTTCAGTACCATCGATTACACATCCACCTCTGATTGCCAGACCGATACCCAGACCCAAGAAAAATCCTCCGAATACGGATATCAGTAATTTATCGGTGGTGATAATATCAAATTGAACAAAATGGAGGCAAAAGGCCAATGTGATGATGGCGCCTGTAGTTTTTATGGCAAAATTCCGCCCCATCGAGAAATATCCCATTATGATAAATGGGATGTTGAACAATACGATCAGTATTGGTAGTCCTGTGGTGGTGAGTAAGGCCACCAACAGCGAAATTCCGGTCACGCCACCATCAATAAAATAGTTGGGGAGGATAAACATTTTTAGTCCCAGGGTAGCTGAAAATATCCCGAAAGCAATGAGCAGGAAATCGATAAGGAGGTTTTTCCTAAAGACTCTCTTCTTATATGATTTTTGTGATAGCAAGGATTTAGCGGGGCTTTAAACGGTTAGAACTGCCTCAAGTGCGACCAAAAATAGGGATTCTCCATGGATTTTTGACCTTGCCGGTCCTTTTCAGGATGAGTTCGTCAACAAAGTCACTTTCCCATTCTCCTAATTTTCAAATTCTCTCATTCTCCCATTTCCCCATTCCCTCATTCCCTCATTCCCCCATTCCCTCATTCCCCCATTCTCTCATTCTCCCATTCCCTCATTCCCCCATTCTCTCATTTTCGTATCTTTGCAGTCTATAATTCCTCAATCATGTTGTGTTTATATCTGTTTCTTGAGAGCATTGGTACCGGTGAATTGATGATCATCCTGCTGTTCGTGCTCTTCTTTTTCGGCTCGAAAAA
>Ga0190274_10000121_pt1 | contig 53542 bp, 45 predicted proteins | sample Popmic531T_FD_133002 | JGI IMG/M metagenome (GOLD analysis project Ga0190274, IMG submission 133002) | Populus adjacent soil microbial communities from riparian zone of Yellowstone River, Montana, USA - 531 T | ecosystem: Environmental > Terrestrial > Soil > Riparian zone | place: USA: Montana...
CGACGAGATCGACCCCGACCTGATCAACGCCGGCAAGATCCCGGTCGTCGAGCCGCCGGGTGCGGCGTACTTCCACCAGGCCGACTCGTTCGCGATGATGCGCGGCGGCCACCTCGACGTCTGTGTGCTCGGCGCGTTCCAGGTCTCCGCCGGTGGCGACCTCGCCAACTGGCACACCGGTGCGCCCGACGCCATCCCCGCCGTCGGCGGTGCGATGGACCTCGCGATCGGCGCCAAGAGCGTGTTCGTGATGATGACGCTCTTCGCCAAGGACGGCACGCCCAAGCTGGTGCCGTCGTGCACCTACCCGCTGACCGGCGTCGGGTGCGTCTCCCGCGTCTACACCGACGTCGCCGTCTTCGAGGTCGGCCGCGCTCCGGATGGGCAGAGCGACGTCGTCGTGGTCGAGACGTTCGGGACGTCGTACGACGAGCTCGCGACGCGCCTCGAGGTGCCGCTGACGAAGGGCTAGCCCCAGCGGATCTGGGTACCGCCCGGGCATGTCCCCTCCACGGCCGGTGGCCGCGACCCTGCGTCCCGGTCGCCGACCCCACGACGAGCTGACCGAGCTCGCCGCGGACACGGATGACGCGCGCGGCGACGTACGCCGGTCGCTGGAGCTGGCCGAGCAGTGGGGCCGGCGCCTTCCGGCCCCGGGGAAGGGGCGGACCGCGCACCTGTGGGAGGCGCTGGCCACCCTGGGCGCGGTCGACCTGACGGTGGCGCGCGTCGTCGAGCCGCATCTCGACGCGCTGGCCATCCTCGGCGAGCCCCGCGACGGGACCTGGGGAGTGTGGGCGGCGGAGGGTCCAGGCGTCCGGCTGCGCGCGGAGGTGGCGCCGGACGGCTGCGCCCTGACCGGCCGGAAGCCCTGGTGCTCCCTGGCCGCCGATCTCTCCCACGCCCTGGTCACGGCCTGGGTGGACGACGAACGCAGGCAGCTCTTCGAGGTCGACCTCGGTCAGCCCGGCGTGACGACCGTCGACACCCCCTGGGTCGCCCGCGGACTCCCCGCCGTACGCAGCACCGGCGTCGACTTCGCGGACGCGGCGGCGACCCCGGTCGGTGAGCCCGAGTGGTACCTGCGTCGCGACGGCTTCGCCTGGGGCGGGATCGGCGTGGCCGTGATCTGGTACGGCGGCAGCGTCGGGCTCGCCCGGCGACTCTGGCGCCAGGCCGCAGAGCGCGAGCTCGACCAGGTCGGCCGGCTCCACCTCGGCCGGGTCGACGCCGCGCTCACCTCGGCGTCGTCCGTACTGCTGGCGACGGCCGAGTCGATCGATGACGGGCGGATCGCGGGCGAGGCGGCCGCACTCGCCGCGGCCCGGGCTCGTCAGGTCGTCGCCGACGCCGCCGAGACGGTCCTCCTCGCGGCCGACCACGCCCTCGGGCCTGCTCCGCTCGCCACGGAGGACGAGCACGCCGCCCGGGTCGCCGATCTGCGGCTCTACCTCCGCCAGCACCACGCCGAGCGGGACACCGCCGCGCTGGGCGGCCTGGTGAGCCAGGCCTCGCCATGGTGACCACCCGCCCCGACTTCACGCACGACGGCACCGGCACGGCGGCCGCGGTCTGGGAGTCCGACCCCCGGTGGGTCGACCGGCCCGAGCTGCCGCTCGACGGCGTACGACGGGTCGTCGTGGTCGCCGCGCACCCGGACGACGAGTCGCTCGGCGCCGGCGGGCTCCTGGCGACGGCCCATGGCCGGGGCCTGGAGATCGACCTGGTCCTGCTGACCGAGGGCGAGCTCAGCCACCCGGCCTCGCCCACCCACTCGCGCCAGCGGCTGGGGCAGCGGCGCCTCGCGGAGGCGAAGTCGGCCCTGCGCGCGGTCGCGCCGGACGCGGCGCTGACCTGGATGGCGCTCGGCGACGGGTCCGTCGCCGAGTCCGAGTCGGCGGTCGCCGCCCGGCTGGTCGACCTGATCCAGGACGGCACGGACACCCTGGTCGCCGCGCCCTGGCGCCACGACGGGCACCCCGACCACGAGGCCGCCGGGCGGGCGGCGGCCACCGCTGCCCGGCGTACGGACGCGACGTTGGTGGAGTACCCCGTCTGGTGGTGGCACTGGGGCGTCCCCGCGGACGCTCCGTGGTCGGCCATCCGGCGGCTCGACCTGTCCGACACCGCCCGGGCTCGGAAGCACCGCGCGATCGCCGCGCACTCGTCCCAGGTGCTCCCGCTCTCGGACCAGGTCGGCGACGAGGTGATGCTGCATCCGGGGTTCCTCGAGCACTTCCACGGCTCCGTCGAGGTGTACGTCGTCGAGGGCTCCCACGACTCTGCCGAAGACCTGGCCCTGGACGACCTGCATCGCTCCGAGTCTGACCCGTGGGGCGTCGACCAGCGGTGGTACGAGCAGCGCAAGCGCGACCTCACCCTGGCGATGCTCCCGCGGTGGTCCTTCGGCCGGGGCGTGGAGGTCGGATGCTCGACCGGGGCGCTGGCCGAGCGACTGGCCGAACGCTGCGGTGAGCTGCTCGCCCTCGACAGCAGCCCGGCCGCGGTCGAGCGCGCCCGGCGGCGGCTGGCCGACCTCGGGCACGTCCGGGTCGATCTCCAGCAGGTCCCGCGCGAGTGGCCACCCGGCCCGCTCGACCTGGTGATGGTCTCCGAGGTGGCCTACTTCCTCAGCCCGCGCGAGCTTCGGGCCCTGGTCGACCGAGTCTGCCACTCCCTCACCCCGGACGGCGTCGTGGTGCTCTGCCACTGGCGCCACCGCATCGACGGCTGGGTGCTGGACGGCGCGCAGGTGCGCCGGGGGTTCGCCGACGACGCGCGCTTGGCGGTGCAGGCGACTTACCGCGACCGCGACGTCGAGATCGTGCTGCTCGGTGCCGTTGACGTCCTCCCCGATCCGACGGTGTGAGCGGTCGTGGCTGACCATGCCTGACGTGGTGCACGTCGTCGTGCCCGCCCACGACGAGGAAGCGCTCCTCGGCGCTTGCCTGGCCTCGATCGCCACGGCGGCCGCGCGCCTGCAGGCGGACGTCGCGGACGTCGTCGTACGCACCACGGTCGTCCTCGACAGCTGCACCGACGGGACGGCGGCGATCGCGGCGACGTACGGCGTCGACACGGTGGTCGTCGACGCCACCAGTGTCGGCGTCGCCCGGGCGGCCGGCGTGGACCGGGTGATCGAGCTCGCCGACGGTCATCCGCCGGGGCGGGTCCTGGTGGCGAGCACGGACGCGGACTGCGTCGTGCCGGACCGGTGGCTGGTCGACATGTGGGCGCTGGCGGGAGCGGGTTATGACCTCGTCGTCGGTGCCGTGCACCCCGATCCCGCCGACGTGTCGCCCCGGGTGCTCGAGCGATGGCGCGACCGGCACCGCCGCCCGGAGGCGCACGTGCACGGGGCCAACCTGGCGTTCACCCTGGCGGCGTACGCCCGCTCCGGTGGACTGCAGCCGGTCGACCTGCACGAGGACGTGCTCCTGGTCGCGGCGATGCGGGCCGCGGGCTGTCGGTGGACCGTGGGGTCCTCGGTGCGGACCTCGGGGCGTACGTCGGCTCGGGTGTCCGGTGGCTTCGCGACGTACCTCTCGCGCCTGGTCGCCCAGGCGGAGTAGGCGCTCAGGCGGTGCGGTTCTTGCCGGCGACCGCCTCGGCGGTGCCGACCAGCAGCAGCGCGGCGACGACCGACAGCACGAAGCCGATGATGTTGAGCTCCCAGATGCTGCCGGAGCCGATCAGCCAGGCGATGGTGCCGCCGATCAGCGACCCGACCACCCCGAGGCCGAGGGTCGCGAGCAGCCCCAGATCCTGCTTGCCCGGCTTGAGGAGGCGGGCGAGCGCTCCGATGATGAGCCCGGCGACGAGGAATCCGATCATGGGACCGAGATTACCCAGCGGCTGGTCGCCAGCGGTTGAGACGAATCGCTGTTCCTCCAAATAACCGGATAAAGTCTCCTGACTTAGTACTGTTAGAACATGAGGGAGACCGTGTCCGCCATCGACCTGCACCAGCACCTGTGGCCCGAGCCGTTGCTCGAGCTGCTGCGCCGGCGTACCCGGGCGCCTTACCTGCGCGGCTGGACGCTGCACACCGACGGCGAGCCGGCGTACGACGTCGTCGCCGCCGACCACGACGTCGACCTGCGGATCGCGCGCGACGTCGACGCCGGGACCGGCCTGGCGTGCGTGAGCCTGTCTGCTCCCCTGGGCCTGGAGGCGCTGCCTCGCGACGAGGCCGCCGCCGCCCTGGCCGCCTGGCACCTCGGCGCCGCCGCGCTGCCGGACCACTTCGCCGCCTGGGCGTCGGTGCCGGTCCTCGAGCCGGACCTCGACGAGCTCACCCGGCTGCTCGGGGGCCGGTTCGTCGGTGTCCAGATCGCGGCGACGCAGGTCGCCACGCCCGCCGGCTGGGAGGCCCTCGGCCAGGTGCTGCGGGTAGCCGAGCAGCTCGGCAAGCCGGTGTTCGTGCATCCCGGTCCGACGGCCGTCGTCGAGGACGGGCCGGGGTGGTGGGCGCCGGTCGTCGGCTACGTGGGCCAGTTGCACGCGGCCTGGTGGGCGTGGCACGCCGCGGGCGGGCGCGGGCAGTTTCCCGCTCTACGGCTGGTGTTTGCCGCCGGCGCCGGCCTCGCGCCACTCCACCACGAACGCCTCACCGCCCGGGGCGGCACACCCGGCACGGTCGACCCCGACGTCTTCGTCGACACCTCGTCGTACGGCGCGCAGGGCGTCGACGCCCTGATCCGGGTGCTCGGCATCGACACGATCGTGCTCGGCAGCGACCGTCCGTACGCCGATCCGCTCCCCGCGCTCTTCGGCGAGTCCGCCGCCCGGGCGATCCGCATCGACAACCCGCGCCGGGCCCTCGGCGTGCAGCACGTCGGCACCACCCTGAAGGAGAACGCAGCATGAGCACTCTCGCGATCGAGATCCCGGCCCGCGCGGCGACGCCGCTCGAGGGCGACCTCACCCTGGACGCCCTCCCCGGGCGCGACCTCGACCAGGACGAGCTGCGCTCGCTGGCCTCGCACCTCGCCCTGCATCCCGAGCTCTGGCGCCACCACCTCGCCTTCGACGCCGACAACCGGGTCTACGTGTCGCTGCACCGCGACGCGCACGTCGACGTCTGGCTGCTCTGCTGGACCCCCGAGAACGACACCGGCTTCCACGACCACGACGTCTCCTCCGGTGCCGTGGCGGTGGTCGAGGGCACGCTGCTGGAGCACAACCTCGCCGTCGGCAACGAGACCATCGAGACGTACGTCGAGGGCGGCCAGGTCTTCAGCTTCGGCCCCGACCACATCCACCGGCTGACCGGGGCCACCCACGGCGCGGTGTCCGTGCACGCCTACAGCCCGCCGCTGTGGCGGATGGGTCAGTACGCCGTGGGCGCCGACGGCCGCCTGCGTCGCCAGTCGGTGTCGTACGCCGAGGAGCTGCGCCCGATCGACTGAGTCGGTCGGGCGCGGGACGTCATACGAATCGTGGGTCGGGGGCCACGATTGGGATGACGTCCCGGCGGGCGCGGGCGGTGTCGATGCCGGTCCGCAGCAGGTCCCGCAGCCGGGCGTCGGGATCGCGGACGGCGGCCTCGGCCGTCCCGCGCACGGAGCAGGCCAGCATCGCGGGTGCCGAGTGCCGCTGGAACGCACGGGGCTTGAGCGGTGCCGCACCGGCGACGAAGTCTCGCGCCCACCTCGTCGCGCCGGGGACCAGGTCGAGGGCGGTCCGGATCGCGGCCCGGTCGACGGTCGGTGCGTCGTACCGCTCCGCGAGCTCGTCGCAGCGGAACAGGCCCGCGGCCAGCGCGCGCTGCTGCGGCTCGGGCACGTCGTACACCGCGTGCACCGCGACCGCGGCGACCAGCCCGAGCTCCCACTCGAAGCCGTCGCCGCGCACGCCGATGACCTCGGGGATCATCACGACGAGGGCCGCGCGGCCGGCGTCGGTGGTGTGGTCGTTGACCAGGCGGGCCAGCTGCGCGAGCAGGGGATGGGTGCAGCGTGGCCGGTCGCTCCACGGCTCGTTGGCGAGCAGCGACGCCATCTCCATGAAGCAGGCGCCCTGGCGGGGGCTGCGGTGCTTGCCCCGCGACAGCACCGGCAGGCCGTCCGGGACCCCGCGCGTCGTCATCCCCTCACGATCCGCCGATCGGCCGACGACCGCAAGGGTCGCTGAGGATCAACCTTCGAGCTGGTCGACGGTCGGCACGAAGTAGAGCGAGCCGGTGACGGCTGTCGAGACCTCGAGCAGGCGGTCGGTGGTGCCGGGCGGATCGCCGACGAACATGTTGCGGAGCATCCGCTCGATCACGGCCGGGTCGCGGGTGTAGCCGATGAAGTAGGTGCCGTACTCACCGCTGCCGTCGCCGCCGGACACGCTGCCGAACGGCATGTTGTCGCGCAGGATCTGCAGCTCGGTGCCGTCCTCGTCCTCGATGCTGGTCAGGGCCGTGTGCGCGCCAGGAGCCTTGGCGTCGTCGGGCAGCTCGATGTCGGACAGCTTCTCGCGGCCGACGGCGGCCTCCTGCTGCTCGACGGACATCGCGTTCCAGGCCGCCAGGTCGTGCAGGTACTTCTGGATGACGACGTAGCTGCCGCCGGCGTACGCCGGGTCCTCCTCGCCGACCAGCAGTGCGCTGTCGACGGCCGGCCCGACCGGGTTCTCGGTGCCGTCGACGAAGCCGAGCAGGTCGCGGCGGTCGAAGTAGCGGAAGCCGTGCACCTCGTCGACGACGGTGGCCGACCCGTGCAACCGCTGGGTCACCCGGGAGGCGAGCTCGAAACAGAGGTCGACCTGCTCGGCCTTGATGTGGAGGAAGACGTCGCCGGGGGTCGCGGGCGCCGTGTGCCGCTCACCGCGGATCTCGGCGAAGGGGTGCAGGTGAGCGGGCCGCGGCTCGCCGTACATCCGGCCGTAGACATCGCTGCCGATGCCGACGACGCAGGACAGCGCGGCCTCCACGTTGCGGAAGCCGATCGCCCGGGCCATGCCCGGCACGTCCGCCAGCACCTCGCGTACGGCGGCCTCGCGACCGGGCTCGACGGTCATCACCAGGAAGACCGCGGCGCGGGTCAGCGGCGTCGTCACGGGCTGGGACTCAACCGGATCAGCGGGCGGCATGGCGCCATCCTTCCGCACGGCTCGCCCGGAATGACCCACTTGCGCGATGACGCCGGCATCGGACAGGACTAGCGTCGCTCGGAACAAGAACTGCCGCGGACCGCGGCACCGCGTGACGTTCCCCCGACGCCGTACTGACGCCTGCTCGACGCCCCTGATGCCTGTCCGTAGCACGCGCGAGCGATCGGGAGGACAGATGAACGCACAGCTGGAGGCCTTGCGGGAGCAGGTCCGGGGAGTCGTCACCGGCCCGGACGACCCCGGGTACGACGAGGCGCGCACGGTCCGCAACGGGATGATCGACAAGCGCCCGGCCGTCGTGGTCCGCGCCGCGAACGCCGGCGACGTGATGACGGCCGTCCGCTACGCGACCGACAACGGCCTGACGGTCGCGGTGCGCGGTGGTGCTCACAGCGTCCCGGGCTTCGGCACCGCCGACGACGCCGTGGTCGTCGACCTGTCGGCGATGCGCGGGGGGCGGGTGGACCCGCTGACCAGCACGGTCCGGGTCGGCGGCGGCGCGACGTGGGGCGACCTGAACGCCATGACCTACCCCTTCGGCCTGGCCACGACCGGGGGCATCATCTCGACCACCGGCGTCGGCGGGCTGACCCTCGGGGGCGGCATCGGCTACCTGTCACGCGGCCTCGGCCTCTCCTCGGACAACCTGCTGTCCGCCGACGTGGTCACTGCCGACGGCAGCCTCCACGTCGCGAGCGAGAAGGAGGACGCCGACCTCTTCTGGGCGATCCGGGGCGGCGGCGGGAACTTCGGCGTCGTCACGTCCTTCGAGTTCCGGCTGAGCCCGGTCAAGGACATCTACGGCGGGCCGATGTTCTTCGAGCTCGACCAGGCCGGGGACGTGCTCCGGTTCTACCGGGACTTCATCGTCGACGCGCCCGAGGAGCTCGGCTGCTTCCCGGCGTACCAGATCGCGCCGCCGCTGCCGTTCATCCCGGAGGACCGCCACGGCGAGCCCTTCATCGCGATGGTCGCGTGCTGGGCCGGCGACCTCGACGCGGGGGAGAAGGCGCTGCAGCCGATCCGGGACATCGCCCCGAGGGTCGCCGAGATGGTCGGGCCGATGCCCTACCCCGCGCTCAACAGCGCCTTCGACGCGCTCGTGCCGCCGGGGCTGCACCACTACTGGAAGGCCAGCTTCGTCAAGGAGCTCACCGACGACGCGATCGCGGCGCACCTCGAGCACGGTCCGAAGTTGCCGGTGGTGAACTCGACGATGCACATCTACCCGATCAACGGGGCGTGCCACCGGGTCGCGTCCGACGCGACCGCGTTCGCCCACCGCGACGCCACCTTCGCGACCGTGATCGCGGGGATGTGGCCGCCGGACGAGGTCGACGACGAGGCAGGCACGGCCTGGGTCCGCGACTACTACGACGCCACGGCCCCGCACTCGGAGGAGGGCGGCTACGTGAACTTCATGGCCGCGGACGACCAGGACCGGATCGCCGCCAACTACAAGGGCAACTACGACCGGCTGCGGCAGATCAAGCGGACGTACGACCCCGACAACGTCTTCCGGCACAACCAGAACATCGCGCCGGCCTGACCTCACACCAGGTCGGCGAGCAGCCGCGCGACCCGTTGCGCACCGTCGGTCTCGACGGTGCGGTACGCCGTCGTGTCCCGCGTCGTCTCGGCGACGATGGCGCCGGCGAACACGTCCGGGTCGCGGGTCAGCTCGTAGTCGAGGCAGGTGCCGGCGGCGTACTGGTCGAGGCGGCGGCGGACGTGGAAGTTCTGCTCGAAGTGGTGCCGCAACGGGAGGTAGACGAACGGCTTGCGCAGGGCGGTGAGCTCCATGCAGGTCGTCAACCCGCCCTGCACGACCGCGACGTCGCTGGCGGCGAGCCAGGTGGTCAGGTCCGGCAGGTAGCCGTGCACCCGCGCGCCGTCCCGCTCGGGCAGCGACCTCGGGTCGATGCGCGGCCCGGCGACGATCTCGAAGCGCAGGTCCGGTCGCAGCGCGCGAGCCCGGGGTGCGGCGTCGAGCACGCGCCGCAGCAGGGGTGCGCCGACGCCCGAGCCGCCGACGCTGACGACGCAGACGGTCTCGTCGGGGCGGAAGCCGAGACGGGCGCGCAGCTCGGCGGGGTCGCCCTCCGTCGAGCCATACAGGTCGGCCGGATCGAAGCCGGTCACGTAGCCCGCGAACTCGAAGTTCTCCGCGGTCCAGTCCCGGATCGCGGGGAGGCCCGGACCGAAGGTGTCGGGCACGACGTCGTCGGCGTTGCCGACGAAGACCGACCGGTCCCGCAACCGGTGGAAGCGGGCGCGGTGCTCGATCATCTCGGCGTTCAGGTCGGCGGTCAGCGCCGCCTCCTCCTCACCGCCGTCGGGCATCGGCAGCCAGCCGACGAAGTCGGTGAGCCAGGCGTACGCCGAGCGCTTGAGCTCCGGGTTCTCGTGCAGGAAGTAGTCGACGTCCCAGGCCTCGTCGCCGATGACGAGGTCGTAGGGCTCCTCCTCCAGCAGTTGGTCGAAGACCATGAAGTTGTTGACCAGGATCTCGTCCATCCGGCGTACGGCGCGGAAGGCGTGCAGGTCGTGCTCGCCGCACTCCGCCTCGACGTGCCCCGACTCGCTGGCCAGGTGGGCCGACGCCGGGTGCAGCCGCTCGCCGGCGTGCTGGAGGACCCGGGTGACCGGGTCCTGGGCGAGCCAGTCGATCCGCAGGTCGGGGTGCAGCTCGCGCAGGGCGTCCGCGACGGCGAGGTCGCGGCGCGCGTGCCCGAGCCCGATCGGTGACGACAGGTAGAGCGCGCGCCGGGGCCGGGTGAGCGCCCGGCGCCAGGAGCGGGTCGGCGGCTTGGTCGGCGGCGGGTCGAACCGCTCGGCGAACCGGCGGATCTGGTGGTTGACCCACACCGGCTCCCGGCCGGGTAGGCCGTGGCCGGCGTCCTCGACGAGGACCAGCTCACCGCCGGTGAGCTCGGCGAGACGCTCGCCGATCCGGTGGCCGCGGATCCGGTCGTCGGTGCCGTGCACGACCAGCACCGGGCAGGTCACCTGGGGGCAGAGCGGCTCGACCGACGTACAGGTCGCGCCGTCGCAGCCGAGCCGTCCGGCCGTGGTGTCCACCAGGGTCTGCGGTGAGACGTCGCGTCCCCACGCCACGCAGTCCTCGATCTGCTTGGTCGAGTGCGGCTCGGTGAACATCTGGGCGAAGAAGAACTCGAGGAAGTCGTCGTACCCGCCCTCGAGCCAGTGGTGCTTGTTGTACTTCGCCCAGCCGTCGGCGTGCGGGTAGCGCTCGGACCAGAGGAACTCCTCGCGCACCGGGTCGTGGACCGAGAGCCCGCAGGCCGGCGCGATCGAGAAGAGGCCGAGCACGCGCTCGGGATGCCCGGCCGCCACGTGCACTGACCAGGTCCCGCCGCAGGACAGCGAGACCAGCACGGCGCGGTCGATCCCGGCATCGTCCATCACGGCGATGGTGTCGGCGGCGTACTCCACGTCGGTGTACGCCGCCGCCCCCGTCGGCCGTCCGGAGGCGCCGCAGCCGCGCCCGTCGAAGGTCACGACCCGGAAGTGCCGCGCCAGGTAGGGCACCTGCGCCTTCCACAGCCGTGACGGCACGATCGACCACGTCGGCATCAGCAGCAGCGTGGTGTCGCCGCTGCCGTACGACGACCAGGCCAGCGGTACGCCGTCGCGCACGGCGACGCCGGTCCGGTCGGGCAGCACGGCCCGACTGGCAGCGGCCGTCGCGTCGCCGTACTGGGTCACTTGCGGACCTCCAGCACGTTGTTGAACGGCGTCTGCGCCGCGATCCGGAACTGGCTGAATCCGGCGGCGGTGACGATGTCGCGGATCCGGGCCGGGCCGGCCTGGGTCCCGATCGCGAGCCCGACGTCCTGGGAGAGCGACGCGGGCGTGCACAGCAGGGTGGAGAACCCATAGTAGGCGCGGCCGACGGGGTTGAGGTTGTCCTCGATCCGGTCGCCGGCGGCGGGTTCGACGATCATCCAGGTGCCGTCGTCGGCGAGCAGGTCGTGCACGCGGCGCGCGCAGCCGACCGGGTCGCCCATGTCGTGCAGCGCGTCGAAGACGGTGACCAGGTCGTAGCCGGACCCGGCGACCGACGTCGAGCTCACGGCCTCGAACTCGACCCGGTCGGACACGCCCGCCTCGATCGCGCGCTCCCGGGCGACGCCGATCGACTCGCCGTGCGCGTCGGAGCCGACGAACGTCGAGGCCGGGAAGGCCTCCGCCATCAGGACCGTCGACGCCCCGTGCCCGCAGCCGAGGTCGTGGACGCGCGCGCCCCGCTCGAGCTTCGGGACCACACCGGTCAGGGACGGCAGCCAGCTCGGCAGCAGGTTGGCGGCGTAGCTCGGCCGGAAGAACCGCTCGCAGCCCTCGTGTACGTCGTGGTTGTGGTCGCCCCAGCCGAGGCCGTCGCCCTCGCGGGCGCGGTCGAAGATCCGCGACGCGTCGCTGATGGTGCCGAACGCGATCTGGAAGAAGCCGGGCAGGAACGCCGGGCTGGACTCGTCGGTCAGGGCGACGACGTGCTCCGGCGGCAGGGTGTAGCGGCCGGTGGTGGGGTCGTAGGTCACGAAGGCGCCTGCTGCCTGGGCGTTGAGCCACTCGGCGGCGTACCGCTCACCGGTGCCGGTCGCCTGGGCGAGCTCGGGGGCCGTCAGCGGGCCGCGGTCGGCGAGGGCGCGGTAGTAGCCCAGCCGGTCGCCCATGACGACGAGCGCGCAGTTGAGCGAGGCACCGACCTCGTCGACGGCGCGGAAGACGAAGGCCATCAGGGCCGCCTCGTCGAGCTCGGCGGGCGGGGCGGTGGTGGCCTGGGCGGTCTGAGTGGTCATGCGGTGCTCCTTGGTGCGGGTGGTCCGGCCGGTTGCCGGGATCGGTACGACGACCCTCGGCCAGCCGCCGCCTGCGCCGCATCCGGTGACCCCCCTAGGACCCGGCCCGATCCCTACACTTCAGAGATGTTGGTGGGTCGTCACCACACCCAGCGCGAGGTCGAGGCGTTGCTCGCGGGCGCCCGCCTCGGCCAGAGCGGCGTCCTGGTCGTGCGGGGCGAGCCGGGGATCGGCAAGAGCGCCCTGCTCGAGGACGCCGTGGCCCGGGCCAGCGGGCTCGAGGTGCTGCGGGTCCGCGGGACCGAGGTGGAGCGGGAGCTCCCGTTCGCCGCTCTCGCCGCGCTGCTCCGCCCCCTTGTCGACCAGGTGGAGACGCTCCCGCCTCCGCAGGCCGAGGCGCTCGGGATCGCGCTGGCCCTGCGCGAGGGCGGGGTCGTGGACCGGTTCGCGATCGCGGCCGGACTGCTGACCCTGCTGACCCGGGCGAGTGAGGAGCAGCCGACCTTCGTCGTCGTCGACGACGCCCACCTCCTCGACCGGCCGTCGGCCGAGGCCCTCGCGTTCGTGGCGCGCCGGCTGCTCGCCGACGCGCTGCTGGTGCTGGTCGCGCTGCGTCCCGATGAGTCGGACGCCTGGGAGGGGTTGCCGGTGCTCGACCTGCTGCGCCTCGACCCGGAGGCGGCCCGTGCGGTCGTGCACGACTCCGGAGCGGCGCTGACCGAGGAGCAGGTCGAGCGGATCGTGCAGCTGGCCGACGGCAACCCGTTGGTCCTGCGCACCCTCGCCGGTCGTCCCGACTCCCTGAGCGGGCTGCCGTCCGGGCTCGAGACGGCCCCGGGGCTCTCGTCCGTCGCGATGGCGGCGTACGGGATGCGGCTCGACCAGCTCGAGGAGGCGGCGCTGGACGCCGTCCGGGTGGCCGCGGTCGCCGGTGAGGACCTCGCCGTCATCGGCAGGGCGTCCGCCCTCGCCGGCATCTCCGTGGACGGGCTCGTGTCCGCGGAGGAGTCCGGGCTGGTGACGACGGGCCCGGACTCGGTGACGTTCGTCCATCCGCTCGCCCGGGCCGCCGCCTACTCAGCGGCTCCGGCCGCCGTACGCCGCCGTCTGCACGCGCTGGTGGCGGAGGTGCTGCCGCCCGGCGACGTCGACCGGCGGGCGTGGCACCTGAGCGCGGCTGCGCTCGGCCCCGACGACGCGGTCGCCGGCGAGCTCGACGCGGTGGCGCGGCGCGCGGCGGCGCGCGGGGCGCACGCCGTGGCCGCCTCGGCGAGTGAGCGGGCGGCGCGGCTCTCGGAGTCGTCCGAGGACGCGGGCCGTCGGCTGCTCGCCGCCGGGGAGGCCGCGTGGCTGTCCGGCGACGACGCGCGGGCGGCCACCGTGCTCGAGGAGGCGCTGCTGCACGTCACCGAGCCCGCGCTGCGAGCACGGGTGCGCGCCGTCACCGGTCTGGCGGCGGCCCGGGCCGGTCGGCTCGGACAGGCGTACGTCGAGCTCCTGCGAGCCGCCGACCAGGCCGGCGAGGAGGCGATCGGTGAGTCGATGGTGCTCTACGCCGAGGTTGTCGACGTCTGTTGCTACCTGCTCGACGTCCCGGCGGGCAGCGTCGTCGGCCAGCGGCTCGAGCGGCTGTTGGCCGACCCGGAGGTCTGCGCGCGGGCGGGGCCTAGGGCCGAGGCGATCGCCTCGATCGCGGCCGGCATGGCCCGCACGCTCGAGGGTGGCTCGGGCGTCGACCACCTGCGCCGCGGGGTGGCGCTCTTCGCGGGCCTTCCGCTCGCCGACCACCGCACTCGGTCGGCGTTCGAGGTGCTCGGCCCGCTCTACCTGCGCGAGTCGGGGGCCGGGCGCGAGCTGGTCCAACGGGCCGTGACCGAACGCCGCCGGGTCGGGGCGATCGGCGAGCTGCCGCACCTGCTCTTCCACCTCGCGCGCGACGACGCCACGGGTGAGCGCTGGCAGCGGGCGGAGGCGGCGTACGGCGAGGCGGTCGCGCTCGCCCGCGAGGCCGGCCAGGTGACCGAGCTGGCGGCCAACCTCGCCGGGCTGTCCTGGCTGCACGGCCGCCAGGGTCGCGCCGACGACTGTCGTGCCGCCGGGGCCGAGGCGCTCGCGCTCGGCGACGAGCTCGGCGTACACCTGGCCGCCGTCTGGGTGGGCTTCGGGACCGCCGAGCTCGACCTGTCGCTGGGGCTGGTGGCGGACGCCGTCGCGGGGTTCGCGGAGGTGGCGGCCCTGCTGACCTCGCGAGACGTGGGCGACCCGGACCTGTCGCCCGTGCCCGAGCTCGTGGAGGCCCGGCTGCGCTTGGGGGAGGTCGACGTGGCGGACGGGCTGGTCGACGACTATCTCGCCCGGGCCGATCGCAAGGGCAGCCCGTGGTCCCTGGCCCGGGCGGCCCGCGTCCGGGCGCTGCTCTGTGCTGACGACGAGGTGGACGCCGCGTTTGGCGCGGCGCTGGTGGAGCACGCCCGGACCCCGGACCGGTTCGAGACCGCACGGACCCGGCTGCTGTACGGCGAGCGGCTGCGGCGGATGCGGCGGCGGGCCGAGTGCCGGGAACACCTGCGCTCGGCGCTGGACGACTTCGAACGGCTCGGCGCCCGGCGCTGGTCCGACATCGCGCTGGCGGAGCTGGACGCGACCGGGCTGACCCTACGGCGGCGTGAGACCGGGCCGGTGGTCGACCTGACTGCCCGCGAGCTGCAGATCGCGCTGCTGCTCGCGGACGGCCAGACCACGCGTCAGGCGGCGGCCGCGCTCTTCCTCAGCCCGAAGACCGTCGAGTACCACCTGCGGCACGTCTACACGAAGCTCGGCATCGGCTCCCGGGCGGAGCTGGCCGAGCGGATGAGTCGGACGGACTGACCTCGGGAGGCTCGGGACGTCATACGAATCGTGCGTCCGGGGGCTCGATTCGTATGACGTCCCGAGGCTTCAGTCCGAGATCGCCGCGGGCTTGCCCGTCTTGAAGAGGGTGGCGAGGTAGATGACGATCGGCACCGTGCCGGCGTTGCGGGCGTGGTGGACCTCGCCCTGCTCCTCGCGCAGCCACTGCCCGGCCTTGACCGTGTAGGTCTGCCCGGGCTTGAGCTTCTTGACCACGGTGGCGTCGTCGCCGGGCCCCGTGAGCACGGTGGCGGAGCCGGTCTCGACCGTGTAGGTAAGCGCGCCCTCCGCGATGTAGCCGAGCTGGGTGCCGGGGTGGTGGTGCGAGGCGAGTGCGGAGCCCGGCATCACGACGACCTTGCTCAGCCCGAGGGTGCGCTTCGGGGCGCCGGACGGCGCGGCGGCCTCGGCGAGGGACTGGCGGGTGACGGTGACCGGTGCGGGGTCGTCGGCGGAGGCCGCCGAGACCGCGATGCCGGCGCCGAAGCCGGAGCCGATCAGGGTCAGGCCTGCGAGGGGGACCAGGAGACGCTTCATGTCCCAGGAGCGTAGGGACGCGCGCCGTACCCCGCAGGCGTTCGGGCTTGTCGGCCGAAACCGGCGCGACACGCCGAGTCGGTACGGCGTGTCGGCGGGTTTCCCCGGGCAGCCGGGGAAACCCGCCGCCCGCCGGGGTCGTCTCGGGGTCGACCGGGGGTGCTCCCCGATGCGCTCGCGCCGTCCGGCGGCGGAGGGTGGACGCATGATCCGAGCCCACCAACTCACGAAGCGCTTCGCCTCAGAAAAGGGGCAGAGCCGGGTCGCCGTCGACGGCATCGACTTCGTGGTCGAGCCCGGCCGCGTGACCGGCTTCCTCGGCCCGAACGGCGCCGGCAAGTCCACGACGATGCGGATGATCCTCGGCCTGGACGCGCCGACCTCCGGCAGCGTGAGCGTCAACGGGCACCGGTACGCCGCCTCGCCCGCGCCGCTGCGTGAGATCGGTGCGCTCCTCGACGCGCACGCCATCCACCCCGGGCGGTCCGCCCGTGACCACCTGCGGTGGATGGCGGCGTCCAACGGCATCCCGACCACCCGTGTGGGCGAGGTGCTCGACCTGGTGGGCCTCGAGTCCGTCGCAGGTCAGAGGGCGGGCCGGTTCTCGCTCGGCATGGGGCAGCGGCTCGGCATCGCCGCAGCGATGCTCGGCGACCCGCCGGTGGTCGTGCTCGACGAGCCCGTCAACGGACTCGACCCCGAGGGCATCCGTTGGGTGCGCACCTTCGCGCGCCAGCTCGCCGACGAGGGCCGGACCGTCTTCATCTCCAGCCACCTGATGTCCGAGATGGCGCTGATGGCCGACCACCTGCTGGTGATCGGCCGGGGCACGATCCTCGCGGACTGTTCGATGACGGAGTTCATGACCGACCACGCCGCGTCGTACGTCCGGGTGAAGGCGCCTGCCCTCGGCGACGTCGCCAACCTGCTGACCGGCCGTGGTCTCGACGTGACCCGCGTCGACGACGAGCTCCGCATCGGCGGTCTCGACGCCGCCGCGATCGGCGAGCTGACGTTCCGCCACGGCCTGATGGTGCACGAGCTGACGCTGGTGCGGTCCTCGCTTGAGGACGCGTTCATGGCCCTGACCGCCGACAGCGTGGAGTACCACGCGAGCATCGAAGGAGCCGTCGCATGAGCGCGACCCTGATGGAGTCCGGCGCCGTCGTTGAGCGGACCGACGTACGCCGTCCCGGCATGGCCGCCGTGCTGCGCTCCGAGTGGATCAAGCTGACGACCGTGCGGTCGACCTGGTGGACGCTGGCCGCGACCTTCGTGCTCGGCGCTGGGCTGACCGTCCTGCTCTGCTGGGCGAACGCCGACTGGCTCGCCTCGGCCGACGCCGACGAGTCGCCGGGCTCGTTCGTCACCTGGGGAATGATGATCGCCCAGATCACCGCGGTGGTGCTGGGCGCACTCGTCGTCACGACGGAGTACGGCACCGGGATGATCCGCACCTCCTTCGCCGCCGTACCGGCTCGCGGGCGAGTGCTCGCCGCGAAGTCGGTGGTCGTCGTGGGGCTGCTTTTCGTCGTCGGCACCGTGACCGCGTTCGTCGGCTACTTCGGCGGCAACTACTTCCTCGACCGCGAGGGCATCGGTCTCGCCTTGGAAGGCGACGTCCTGCGGGCGATGTACGGATCCGGCCTCTACCTCGCCGGCATCGGCCTCTTCACCGTCGCCGTCGGCTTCCTGCTGCGGCACACCGCCGGCACCATCTCGATCGTCCTCGCGCTGATGCTGATCCTCGGCAACATGGTCAACCTGGTGCCGGGGGAGTTCGGGGAGTGGCTGACCAAGCTGATGCCCGGCAACGCCGGCTCGGCGATCTCCACCCCGGTGTCCTTCAACCCCAACCTGCTGGACGCCTGGACCGGGTTCGCGGTCTTCGGTGCCGAGACCGCCGTACTCCTGTTGCTCGCCTGGGTGATGGTGCGGCGCCGGGACGCCTGACCGCCGTACTTGTCAGCCGAAACCTGCCGACACGCCGTTGCAGCAACGGCGTGTCGGCAGGTTTCCCCGGGCGCCCGGGGAAACCCGCGCCCTGTCCCCACCACCCCGTAAGGTGCGGCCGTGGCGCTCCACCTGCACCGCGCACCGCGGACCGACCAGCTCGCCGACGCCCTCGGCGAGCTGCTCGCGACGCCCCTCGACGACCCCTTCGCCGAGGAGGTCGTGGTGGTGCCGGCGAAGGGTGTGGAGCGCTGGCTGACCCAGCGGCTCAGCCACCGGCTCGGCACCGGTCCGCGGGGTGGGGACGGGGTCTGTGCGGGCGTCCGCTTCCTCAGCCCGCGCTCACTCGTGAGCCTGCTGCTTGGCCGCGAGCGCGACGACGAGTGGGACCCCGAGAGGCTGGTCTGGCCGCTGCTCGCCACCATCGACGACAGCCTCGGCGACCCGCGGTTCGCGACCCTCGCCACCCACCTCGGCCACGACCGACCGGGGCTCGACGGCGAGCTGCGGCGCAACCGGCGCTACTCCGTCGCCATCCGGCTGGCCAACCTCTTCGCGTCGTACGCCGTGCAGCGGCCGTCCCTCGTCACCGCCTGGCGCGAGGGGGATGACGGTGACCTCGCCGACGACCTGCGCTGGCAGGCCGAGCTCTGGCGCCGGCTGCTGCCGCGGGTGGTCGCGCCGCCGCCTGACGTCCGGCACGCCGAGACCGTCCGACAGCTCGAGCAGGGCGGTGCCGGGCTGCCGCTTCCGGCCCGGCTCTCCCTCTTCGGGCACACCCGCCTCCCGGTCACCGAGGTCGCGCTGCTCGAGGCCCTCGGCGAGCACCGCGACGTGCACCTCTTCCTGCCGCAGCCCTCGCCGGCGCTCTGGGACGACCTGGCCGGGCTCGGCGGCGTGGTCCCGCGCGACCAGGACGCCTCGGTCGAACGCGTCGGCCACCCACTCCTCGCCTCGCTCGGGCGCGACGCGCGCGAGTTGCGCCGCCTCCTCGACGGTCTCGGCGACGGGGTCGCGCCCGTCGACGTGGCCACCCCCGACATCCTGCTGGGGTGGCTGCAAAGCGACCTGCGCGCCAACCACGCCCCGACGTACGACGAGCGCGCCGACCGCCGTCTGGCCGAGGACGACCGCAGCCTCCAGGTGCACGCCTGCCACGGCCCGGCGCGGCAGGTCGACGTGCTCCGCGAGGTGCTGGTCGGGTTGCTCGAGGACGACCCCACGCTGGAGCCGCGCGACATCCTGGTGATGTGCCCGGACATCGAGACGTTCGCGCCGCTGATCTCGGCGGGGTTCGGCCTGTCCACGCAGGCCGGCCACCCCGCCCACGAGCTGCGGGTCAAGCTCGCCGACCGGGCGCTCACGAGCACCAATCCGCTGCTCGCGGTGGCCGGGACGCTGCTGGAGCTCTCCGGCGGCCGGGTCACCGCCGCCGACGTGCTCGACCTGGCGGCGAGCGAGCCGTGCCGGCGGCGGTTCGGCTTCACCGACGACGACCTCGACCGGGTCGGCCGCTGGGTCGCTCGGGCCGGCGTGCGGTGGGGGCTCGACGAGGAGGCGCGAGCGCAGTTCCAGATGGAGCGGTTCCCTCACAACACCTGGCGGATGGGCCTCGACCGGATCCTGCTCGGCGTCGCGATGAGCGGCGACGACCACCGCCACCTGGGCCGCGGGCTGCCGCTCGACGACGTCGGGAGCAACGAGATCGACCTCGCCGGGCGCCTCGCCGAGCTGGTCGCCCGGCTCGACGAGTGCCTGACCGGACTCGCCGCCGCGCGCACGGTCGCGGAGTGGACCGAGCGGCTGCGCGACGGCGTACGCGCGCTCACCGACGTGGCCGACGACGACGCCTGGCAGCTGCCGCAGTTCGAGCGCGAGCTGGCCCGCGCTGCGGCTTCGTCGCACGAGGGCGAGCTCGAGCTGCGGCTTTCCGACATGCGCGCCCTGTTGCAGTCGCGGCTGGCGGGGCGCCCCACGCGCGCGAACTTCCGCACCGGCACGCTCACCGTGTGCACGATGGTGCCGATGCGCTCGGTCCCGCACCGGGTCGTCTGCCTGGTCGGCCTCGACGACGGCGTCTTCCCACGGGCCGGCGCGGTCGACGGCGACAACGTGCTCGGCCGCCGGCCGCTCACCGGCGAGCGCGACCCGCGCAGCGAGGACCGCCAGCTGCTGCTCGATGCGGTGATGGCCGCCGGCGAGCATCTGGTGATCACCTACACGGGCGCCAACGAGCAGTCCGGCGCCAAGCGTCCCCCCGCCGTACCCCTCGGCGAGATCCTCGACGCCGCCGACCGCACGACCGCGGAGCTGGTCCGCGACCGCATCGAAACGCGCCACCCGCTGCAGCCGTACGACGCGCGCAACTTCGAGCGCGACCGGCCGTTCAGCTTCGACACCGCCGCGCTCGGCGGCGCCCGCTCGGCCTGGAGCGTGCGGCACGAGCCCCCGCCCCTGCTCACCGGCCCGCTGAAGCCGGCCCCCGAGCGGATGCGCGACGACGTGTCCCTCCAGGACCTCAAGGCCTTCCTGGTCCACCCGGTCCGCGCCTTCCTGCGCGAGCGGCTCGACGTGTCGACGCCGTTCGCGCCCGACGACCTCGCCGATGCGATCCCGGTGACGCTCGACAACCTCGAGAAGTGGCAGATCGGCGACCACCTGCTCCGCGAGCTGCTGGCCGGTCAGGACCCGGTGGCGGTGATGACCGCCGAGCAGCTGCGCGGCACCCTGCCGCCCGGCGGGCTGGGCACCGCCGCGCTCAACGAGGTCGTCGCGGAGTGCCAGAAGCTCTGGGCCAACACCGCCGACGTACGCCGGGGCGAGCGGCGCTCGATCGACGTGGACGTCGACCTCGGGGACGGTCGCCGGCTCACCGGCACCGTGCCCGGGGTCTATGGCAACCGGGTGGTGTCGCTCGGCTACTCGCGGCTCAAGGCGCGGCAGCGCCTGCAGACCTGGGTCGACCTGCTGGCGCTGAGTGCCTCGCGCCCCGACGACCACTGGACGGCCCACGCGATCGGCCGCGAGCGGGCCGGGCCGAAGCGCGCCCTGTCCGGACCGCTCGACCACAGCGCCGTCGACCGCCTGCGCGACCTGCTCGACCTGCGCGACCGCGGGCTCCGCGCACCGCTGCCGGTGCCGATCGCGTCCGGCGCCGCGTGGGCCGAGGCGCACGCCCGGCAGCTGATGGGCCAGGACCTCTCGCCCGTGGACGCGGCGCGTCGCGAGTGGGAGACCGACCCGCACAACCAGTTCGGCATCACCGGTGAGGACGACGACGCCTACCACCGTCGGGTCTACGGCCCGAGCGCGCCGATCGAGGCGGTGCTCGACGCCGGCCTGGACGAGCTCGCCTGGCGGATCTGGGAGCCGCTGCTCACCGGCGCCGAGAAGGTGGGACCCCTATGAGCACCCCACGGAATCGCAGCCTTCCCCCGCTGCGCTCCTCCGGTCCACGATTCCGCGGGGACCCCGCATGAGGCCCTTCGACATCCGGGCACCCCTCCCCACCGGCACCGTGCTGCTCGAGGCGAGCGCCGGCACCGGCAAGACCTGGACCATCGGCGCGCTGGTGACCCGCTACGTCGCCGAGGGGGCCGCGAGGCTCGAGCAGATGCTGGTCGTGACGTTCGGCCGGGCGGCCAGCCAGGAGCTCCGCGAACGCGTCCGCTCCCAGCTCGTCGAGGCCGAGCGCGTGCTCAGCGACGACCCGGCGGCCGTGGTCGGCGCGACTCCCGACTCCGACCTCGTCACCCTCCTGCGCGAGTGGGGTCCGGAGCAGCGCCGCCTCGGACACCGGCGAGTCTCCGAGGCGCTGGCCGGGTTCGACGCGGCGACGATCGCGACCACCCACCAGTTCTGCTCCATGGTGCTGGACTCGCTGGGCGTCGCCGGCGACACCGACTCCCGCGCCCGGCTGGTCGAGGACCTCGACGACCTGGTGAAGGAGACCGTCGACGACCTCTACCTCCGTGCGTTCGCGTTCGACGCCGACGGTCCGGCCTTCAGCCACACCGAGGCGCTCGCGATCGCGCGGGCCGCGGTGTACGACCCGCAGGCCACCCTGCAGCCCGCCGACGAGGACCGCTCGACGCCGGTCGGCCGCCGGGTCAGCTTCGCCGACGCCGTACGCACCGAGCTCGACCGGCGCAAGCGCCGGCTCGGGATCCTCTCGTACGACGACCTCCTCTCCCAGCTCGCCGACGCCCTCGCCGACGCCGACGGCGCGGCGGCCCAACGGATGCGGCAGCGGTGGCGCATCGTGCTGGTCGACGAGTTCCAGGACACCGACCCGGTGCAGTGGCAGGTGCTCGACCGCGCCTTCACCGGGCACGCGACGATGGTGCTGATCGGCGACCCCAAGCAGGCGATCTACGCCTTCCGCGGCGGCGACGTCACGACGTACCTCCAGGCCGCCGACACGGCCGCGGTGAAGCAGACGCTGTCGGTCAACTGGCGCAGCGACAGGCCGCTGCTCGACTCGTTCCAGCGGCTGCTCGCCGGCGCCGCGCTCGGCGACGACCGGATCGTGGTGCGCGACGTGGCGGCGCACCACGACGACAGCCGGCTGGTCGGTGCGCCGTCGCCCGCGCCCTTCCGGGTGCGGGTCGTCCGCCGCGACGAGTTCCGGCGCAGCGGCAGCGCGATGCTCACCGTCGGCCAGGTGCGCCCCCACATCGCGGAGGACCTCGCCCTCGATGTACGCCGCCTGCTCGCGTCCGGGGCGACCTTCGAGGGCGAGCCGCTGCGGCCTCGTGACGTCGCGGTGATCAGCTACCGCCACGCCGACCTGGCCGCCGTACGCGAGGCGCTGCTGGCGGTCGGCGTACCCGCCGTGATCGCCGGCGGCGGCAGCGTGTTCGCGACCCCGGCCGCCGTCGAGTGGCTGACCCTGCTCGAGGCGCTGGAGCAGCCGCACCGCAGTGCGCGGGTCCGCTCCGCGGCGCTCACCTGCTTCCTGGGCCACACGGCCGAGGAGCTCGACGCGCGCGGCGACGACCTCACCGACGAGGTCGCCGAGACCTTGCGTGCCTGGGTCGAGCTCTTCACGACGCGCGGGGTCGCCGCCGTGCTCGAGGCCGCCAACGTGGCCGGCCTGCCCGAGCGGGTGCTGGCCGAGGTCGGTGGCGACCGCCGGCTGACCGACCTGCGGCACATCGGCGAGGCGCTGCACGAGGTCACGCTGACCGAGCGGTACGGCCCGGTCTCGCTGCTGACCTGGCTGCGCGGCCAGGTGTCGGAGGGCCGCGCGGGACGGGGGGTCGAGCGCACCCGCCGCCTCGACTCCGACGCCGCCGCGGTCCAGCTGGTCACGATCCACGCGAGCAAGGGGCTGGAGTACCCCGTCGTCTACCTCCCCGCCCTCGCCGACCGCTTCGTCCCGAAGCCGACCCGTCCGCTCTTCCATGACGACACCAGCACCCGGTGCCTCAACGTCGGTGGCGGGGGAGCGCACTGGGCGGACGACTGCCGGCGCTGGGCCGACGAGGAGGCGGGCGAGTGGCTGCGGCTGCTGTACGTCGCGATCACCCGCGCGAAGTCGCAGGTCGTCTGCTGGTGGGCACCGACCAAGAACGCCGTCGCCTCGCCCCTGCACCGGATGCTGATGCGTGACGTCGACGCCGCCGCGGTGCCGGAGGCACCGGCCGTCCCCGACGACGACGCCGTGGTCGCGCTGTTCGCGGACTGGCGCGACCGGGGCGGGCCGGCGCCCGAGCCGGCGGTGCACCCGCCCCTAGGCGACGACCCGCCGGCGCCCGCGTCGCCGGTGCTCGTCGCCCGGACGTTCACCCGCGAGGTCGACACCGAGTGGCGGCGCGCGTCGTACTCCTCCCTCAGCAAGGTGGAGCTCCCTGTAGGCCCGGCCGCCGCGGTCGCCAGCGAGCCGGAGATGAGCGGCAAGGACGACGAGGCCCTCGATCCGGTGGCCGAGGAGATCGCCGCGCCGATCGAGGGCGACGTCACGTCGCCGATGGCCGCGCTCCCGGTGGGCGCGACGTTCGGCTCCCTGGTGCACGCCGTGCTGGAGCACACCGACCCGGACGCCCCCGACCTCCGTGCGGAGCTGCTCGGCCACATCGACGAGCAGCTCGGCTGGTGGCCGGTGGCCCTCGACCGCGAGGAGCTGGCCGACGCGCTGGTCGCGGTCTGCGACTCGCCGCTCGGCCCGCTCGTCGGCGCGACGCTCCGCGAGGTGCCGCTGACCGACCGGCTGCGCGAGATGGACTTCGAGCTGCCGCTCGGCGACGGCCTCCTCGGCGACATCGCGCCGCTGCTGGAGCGGCACCTGCCGGAGGGCGACCCGGTCCGCGCGTACGTTGCCGCGCTCGCGGGGCCGCTCGGGGAGCAGACGCTGCGCGGCTACCTCACCGGATCGGTCGACGTGGTGCTGCGGGTGCACACCGACACCGGGCCGCGCTACCTTGTCGTCGACTACAAGACCAACTGGCTCGGGCCGATGGACCACCCGCTGACCGCCCACAGCTACCGCCCCGAGGCGCTGGCCGGCGCGATGGGCCACTCCGACTACCCGCTCCAGGCGCTGCTGTACGCCGCGGTGCTGCACCGGTTCCTGCGCTGGCGGCAGCCCGGCTACGACCCGGCCGTCCACCTCGGCGGCGTGCTCTACCTCTACCTGCGCGGGATGTGCGGCCCCGAGACGCCGCTGGTCGACGGCTCGCCCTGCGGGGTCTTCGCGTGGCAGCCGCCGGTGGCGCTGGTCGAGGAGCTCTCCGACCTCCTGGACGGTGTGCGATGACCGAGCTGTGGGAGCCGACGGGCGAGCACGACTGGCGGTTCGCCACCGGGACGAGCGGGCTGCTGGCGGCGTTCAACGAGGCGGGCGTGCTGACGTCGACCGACCTCCACGTCGCCACCCGCGTCGGCGCGCTCGGCGGCGAGAGCGACGAACGGGTACTGCTCGCAGTGGCCCTCGCGGTCCGCGCCGTACGCCGCGGCTCGGTCTGCCTCGACCTGGCCCTGGCCCCCGAGACCGCTCCCGAGCTGGCCTGGCCGGCCGACTGGGCCGCGCTGGTCGAGGCGTCGCCCCTGGTCGCCGCCGGAGTGCTGCGCTGGGAGCACGGGCTGCTCTACCTCGACCGCTACCACCGGCTCGAGACCCAGGTGCACGACGACCTCACCGGCCGCCTGGCGCAGGCACCACCCCAGGTCGACGAGCCGCGGCTCGAAGCGGCGTTGGCGAAGGTCCGAGCCGGGCACTTCAGCCCGGAGCAGGAGGCGGCCGTCGTCGCGGCCGTGCACCGGCGTACGACGATCCTCACCGGCGGCCCCGGCACCGGCAAGACGACGACGGTCGCCCGGCTGCTCGCCGTACTCGCCGACCAGGCCGGTGGCGGCCTCTCGATCGCGCTGGCGGCACCGACCGGCAAGGCCGCGACCCGGCTCCAGGAGGCCGTGGTCACCGAGCTCGACGCGGTGGCCGGGAGCTGGCCCGAGGCGCGCGACCTGGTCGGTCGGGTCGACGGGCTGACCCTGCACCGGCTGCTCGGCTGGCGGCCGGACAACGCCACCCGCTTCCGGCACGACCGCGGCAACCGCCTCAAGTACGACGTCGTCGTGGTCGACGAGTCCTCCATGGTCGAGCTGACCATGATGGGCCGGCTGCTGGAGGCGCTGCGCCCCGAGTCTCGGCTGGTCCTGGTCGGCGACCCCCGCCAGCTGACGTCGGTCGGAGCGGGTGCGGTGCTCAGCGACCTGGTCGCCGGCTACGACGGTCGCCCCGACTCCCCGGTCTCGGCGCTGACCGAGAACTTCCGGTCCGAGGAGGACATCAAGTCGCTCGCCGTAGCGCTGCGTGAGGGCGACGCCGACGAGGTGCTCCGCGTGCTGCGGAGCCCGTCCGAGCAGGTGTCCTTCGTCGAGGCGGTCGACGAGCCCGCGATCGAGGCGGCGTTGCGGCCCGACTCGGTCGCCGCCGCCCGCGCCGTGCGGGAGGCGGCGAGCAACGAGGAGCCGACCCGCGCGCTGGCCGAGCTCGACCGCTACCGCCTGCTGTGTGCCCACCGCGAGGGGCCCTACGGCGTACGCCGCTGGAACCAGCTGGTCGAGCGCTGGCTCGCCGAGGAGCCGGACATCGACCCGTACGGGCCCTGGGGCGGTCAGTGGTACGTCGGCCGCCCGCTGCTGGTGACCAGCAACGACTACGCGCTCGACGTCTACAACGGCGAGACGGGCGTGGTGGTGCGGCAGGGTGCGCGGCGGCGGGCCTTCGTCGCCGGGTCGGAGCGGCTCAAGGAGTTCGCGCCCGGTCGCCTCGACGCGGTCGAGACCATGCACGCGATGACGATCCACAAGAGCCAGGGCAGCCAGGCGGACCGGGTGACGGTGCTGCTGCCCGACGAGGGCTCCCGGCTGCTGACCCGCGAGCTGTTCTACACCGCCGTGACCCGGGCCCGCCGGCACGTGCGGGTGGTGGGGTCGGAGGCCGCCGTACGCGCCGCCGTCGACACGCGAGCCCAGCGCGCCACCGGGCTCCGGCTCCGCCTGGCCGAGGGGTGACACGGGGAAACGCCGCCGCAATCTGACCCCGCTAGGGTCGGGAGCAGATTGGAGTGTGTGATGCCCTTCCTGCTGCGCGTGGAGCTGCCCGACGTCCCGGGTTCCCTGGGACGCCTCGCGGGCGCCATCGGTGATGCCGGCGGCGACATCGATGCGATCGAGATCGTCGAAAAGCGTGACGGTACGGCGGTCACGACGTGCTGCTGGAGATCGCGCCCGGCACCATGCCCGACTCCGTGGTGTCCGCCGTCAACGGTCTCGACGGCGTCCGCGTCGTCTGGATCAGTCGGTACGCCGCGGGCGGCAACCTCTTCCTCGACCTCGAGGCCGTCGAGGAGCTGACCGCCAACCCCGAGGGTGCGCTGGACCGGCTCATCGACCTGCTGCCGGTGACGTTCCGCGCCGACTGGGCCGCGCGGGTCAGCAAGATCGACGGGATCGTCTACACCACCGAGGCCGCGCCGTCCGAGCTCTCCTGGGTGCAGATCGACCGGGCCGAGTCGATCGACCAGGACGACGAGAACACCATCGCCTGCGCCGCCCGGCTCAACAAGACCGAGATCGTGATCATCGGCCGCCGCGGCGGACCCGACTTCCTCGACTCCGAGATCGCCCGCCTCGGCCACCTGGTCGGGCTCGCGATGTCGATCTCTCGCGCCGCGGCCAAGGCGCACGCGCACTGACGGTCGCTACGGCACCGACCTGATCCTGGTGACGAAGACCGAGCCCAGGATGGCGGCCGCGAACGCACTTCCGTAGAGCACGCAGTAGCCCACGGAGAACTGCTCGCCCTTGGTCTCGGTGACCCCGCCGAGCCCCTCGACCACGATCAGGATCAGGGCCGCGATGCCGGGCGCGAACACCTGCGGCAGCGCGTTGGCGATGTTGATGACGCCGAGGTCCTTGCCGCGGTCGTCGGCTCCCGGGAGCACCTGCGTGATCAGGGCGAAGTCGACCGACGTGTAGATGCCGTAGCCGAAGCCCATCAGCACCGCCGCGACGACCGCGGTGGGCCAGGTCTGCCCGACGGCCAGCAGCAGGGACGCGCAGCCGCCGACCACGCCGGACCAGATCACGAAGACCTTCCGCTTGCCGGTGCGGTCGCTCCAGATGCCGAACGTCACCGCGGTCGCCATCAGCACGGCGGCGTACGTCGCCGTCAGGATCAGCACCCGGTCGGCCGCCTCGTCCTTGTCGAAGCCGATGACGTCCTGCATGTAGTAGAGGAGGTAGAGCAGGCCGAGGGCGTTGCCGAGGTTGACCAGGAAGCGGGTCAGCCAGGCCCAGGCGAAGTCGGGGTGGGCGCGCGGTGAGACCCAGAACGAGCGCAGGAACGCGCCCCAGTCGAAGGCGGCCGGCCGCTCGTGCGGCGCGAGCGGGATGTCGCGGGAGTCCAGGCAGTACGGGACGGTCAGGACCAGCAGGAACGCGGCGGTGACGAGATAGCCGGCCGCGATGCTGCCGGTCGCCGACGCGATGCCGGTGCCGCCGACGACGCCGACGGTCTGCGCGATCGCCAGGATGCCGCCGACCTTGCCGCGGCCGCCGACCGGCACCTGGTCGGGGACGGTCGCGGTGACCGCGGCGAGCATCGCGTTGAGCGAGGCCTGGACGCCGCACCAGCCGAGCGCCATCACCACCACGCCGTCAGCAGCGGACAGGACGACGAGGGAGAGGGCGCCGCCGAGCGCGCCGCCGATCACCCAGGGCAGCCGACGGCCGGCGCGGAGCGTCGTACGGTCCGAGAAGGCGCCGAAGACCGGGTTGCAGACGACCGACGTCGCGGCGCCGAGGCCGAGCACCAGCGAGAGGATCTGCTTCTTGCTGTCGGCGTCGATCGCCTCGGCCTGCTGGGCCAGCAGCACCGAGATCGGCCCGAAGAAGCCCGCCCAGAGCCCGATGCTCGCCAGCGTCAGGAACGCGACCCAGCGCCCCGGCGGGTCCTCGGTGGGCTCGGCCAGGGCCGATCGGGTCGATGTGTCGGTGGTCACAGCCGCATTCTGCGGCCCGGCGACCTCGCGTGGGGTGGTTTCGAGGCTCAGGCCTGACGGCCTTCGCACCTCAACCACCGAGGACGGTGGTTGAGGTGCGAGCCGCGCTAGCGGCGAGCCTCGAAACCACCCGATGTAACGCAATGGCCTCGGCCGACGCTCTGGTTGTCAGACGCAACCAATCGTGGGAGGCAGGACGACATGCGAAACACAGGACCTGAGGCTCGGAAGAAGGCACTGCTGCCGACGCTGGCAGCACTCGCGCTCGTCGGCGCCGGAGCGGTGGCGCTCGCGTCGCCGGCATCGGCCGAGGACGCGCCGCTGTGCGGGACCACGCCGGCCACCATCGTCGTACCCGCAGGCACGACCACCCCGGTCGACGGCACCGCCGGCAACGACGTCATCTACGTCAACGGGACCGCGACGGTCAACGCCCTGGGCGGCAGCGACATCATCTGTGAGGCGCCCGGCGCCACGGCCACCACCGGTGGTGCATGGGACGGCGGCGAGGGTGACGACACGCTGACCACCACGTCGGCCGCGCTGGTCGGAGGCCCGGGCAACGACACCCTCACAGCGGCGTACTCGGCCATCTCGGGCGGTGCCGGCAACGACATCCTCCGCGGCGGTGCGGGCGACAACGCGCTCTCGGGTGGCGACGGGGACGACCAGCTGACGGGCGGGGTCGGCGCCGACTCCTTCGAGGGCGGTCTCGGCAACGACAAGTTCGTCACCAGCGGTCGCGACACGATCAAGGTGGGCGGTGCCACGCAGACGACGATCGACGCGGCGTCCGGCACCATCGACGGCCCGGACGGTGCGGACACCTACACCGGCGCCGCGGCCATCTCGGCGCCCGGCGAGACCGACGAGGTCTTCATCGGCAGCAACCGCGGTGACGTCTTCACCAGCGGCGGCGGCCACGACCGGGTCTACGGCCAGAGCGGCGCCGACAAGATCAGCGTCGTCCACGCGCGGCTGGTGGACGGCGGTCCGGGCAACGACGTCATCGAGGCCTGGTTCGGCGGCAAGATCCGGGGCGGCGAAGGCAACGACATCGTCCGCACGATGATGGAGACCCAGGACCGAGCGGGGGTCGTCAACGAGCCCTACGACATCAGCGGCGGCTCGGGCAACGACGTGTTCGTCGCCTCGTCGCTCTCGACGGGGGGTGTCGTCAAGGTGCCGACCGTCGCGACCGATCGCTGGACCGGCACGGTCCGGGGCGGTACCGGTTCGGACCGCATCGAGTTCGGTCCTGCCGCCTACGCGGTGCGGGCGGACCTGCTGAGCAAGACGGCGACCTGGGCGGCCGGCACGATGACCCTCCAGGGCGTCCAGGTGCTGTGGGGCACCGACAACGGTGACCGGCTGCGCGGCGACAACGCCAACAACCAGCTGGTCGGCGGCGCCGGCGACGACGTGCTCGTCGGTCGCGGCGGCAACGACGTCCTGACGGGCGGTGACGGGCAGGACCGTGCGCGCGGCGGTGTCGGTCGGGACCGCTGCAGCGCCGAGACCGTGCAGGGCTGCTGACGCACTGAGACCGGCCGGGCGGTGGTCGAGGTGGGTGCCAGCACACCTACCGAGACCACCGTCCGGTCATGTGCGTTCGAGCAGGAAGACCGGGATCTCGCGGTCGGTCTTCTCCTGGTACTCGGCGTACGGCGCGTACTGAGCCACCGCCCGCTCCCACCACTCGGCCCGCTCCGCGCCCTCGGCCACGCGGGCCCGGTAGGTGTGCGGCTCGGGGCCGTCCTGGAGCTCGACCTCGGGGTGCTCGAGGAAGTTGTAGTACCAGGTCGGGTTCTCGGGCGTGCCGCCCTTTGACGCGACCGCGGCGTACACGCCGTCCTTCTCGACCCGCATCACCGGGTTCTTGCGGAGCTTGCCGGACTTCGCGCCCTTCGAGGTGATTACCACGATCGGCCACTCCGGCTTGCCCTGGAGGATGTTGGCCTCCTTGCCGCCGGAGGCCTCGTACTTCTCGACCTGGTCGCGGACCCACTGCCACTGGCTGGGCTCGTACTCGCCTTCAAGTGTCATACCTGCTCAATGCCCACTCGCTGGCCCGGCATTCCCCGGCGATAGCGTGCTCGCCATGAGCGCTATCGACGGGGTGTCCGAGATCTTCGACGCCGACGACTGGGACGCGGTGCCCGGCTTCGAGGACCTGACCGACCTGACCTACCACCGGGCCAAGGCCCACGGCACGGTGCGGGTCGCGTTCGACCGCCCCGACATCCTCAACGCGTTCCGCCCGCACACCGTCGACGAGCTGCTCCGGGTGCTGGAGCACGCGCGCCGGTGGAGCGACGTCGGTTGCGTGCTGCTCACGGGCAACGGCCCGAGCGACAAGAACGGCAAGTGGGCGTTCTGCACCGGCGGCGACCAGCGCATCCGCGGCCGCGCCGGGTATATGTATGAAAATCAGCACCGCGCCGAGGGCGAGACGGCGGAGACAGTTGTCGACAAGGCCAAGCTGGCCCGGCTGCACATCCTCGAGGTCCAGCGGCTGATCCGGTTCATGCCGAAGGTCGTCATCTGCGTGGTCCCCGGCTGGACGGCCGGTGGCGGCCACAGCCTGCACGTCGTTTGCGACCTGACCCTCGCCTCCCTGGAGGAGGCGCGCTTCAAGCAGACCGACGCCGACGTGGGCTCCTTCGACGGCGGCTTCGGCTCGGCGTACCTCGCCCGCCAGGTCGGCCAGAAGTACGCCCGCGAGATCTTCTTCCTCGGCGACGAGTACTCCGCCGAGGACGGCGTCCGGATGGGCACGGTCAACCGCGCGGTGCCACACGCCGAGCTCGAGAAGGTCGCGCTCGACTGGGGCCGCAAGATCAACGGCAAGTCGCCCACCGCGCAGCGGATGCTGAAGTACTCCTTCAACCTCCTCGACGACGGCCTGGTCGGCCAGCAGCTCTTCGCCGGTGAGGCCACCCGCCTGGCGTACATGACCGACGAGGCGCAAGAGGGCCGCGACCAGTTCCTCGAGAAGCGCGAGCCCGACTGGTCGCCGTACCCCTGGTACTACTGAATCAGCCTATTTACCCAGGTCAGAGGCCTGTTGCGGGTCGATGTGGCAGGAATGTGGCGAGAACGGCCGCAGGCATGCCGGCCGCGGCCGCTCGACAATCGGTCCGGGGCGGTAGTGCGACATTGCCCAGTGTCGCCGCTTTCCGGCACCGCATCGCTGGTTCGGTGTTCGGTATTGACCGAACACCGAACACCAAGTCATGATCGTCCCATGAGTTACGAGGTGCTCGTCGCCGACGCATTCGAGCACCTCGGCATCCCGACGCTGGAAGTGCACGGCCGGGGTGCCGACGCGGGCGTCGATGTGATCGTCGATCCCGACGGCGCCGACGTGCGGCTCCAGGTGAAACACCGCTCTCTCCTGGATGCCGCCACCGCTTCTCGTCTCCTGAATCAGTATCTGGGTCAAGCCTCGGAGGGACGGCGAGACCCCGTGCTGTTTATCGTGGGCGACCGCATCACCGATGCCGCGCGAACCCTGTTGGTGCGACATGAAGCCGGCTACCTCGACCTGCGCGGTCAGCTGGCGTTGCGCAGCGGCCAGATGGTGGTCAACGCGGCCGTGCCGCCAATCAAGAAACGTGCCGAGCAAGAAGACGCATTGTCCGGTCGTGCCGGACTCGAGGTCGCCGTGGCGTTGCTCACCAAGCCGGGGCGGCCTCGTTCGGTGCGGAAGCTAGCAACCGAACTAGATCGCTCTGCTAGTACGGTCTCAACGATCCTCGCGCGCTTGCGTCGTAGTGAGTTGCTCAATGATGACAACACCGTCGCTGGAACCGATCTGTTCTGGCGGCTCGCGGAACGCTGGCCTCGGAAGCGTACTCGGCTCACCCGTCTCCCTAGGCCGGGTGAGGGCTCCACCGTGAAGGCGCTGCGGATCGACATCGACAACCTCGAGAACGAGGGGTGGGCGATGACCGACTCTGCTGCAGCCGTCGCTTACGGAGCGCCGCTCGCCTTCCGCGCCGATCAGACGCTCGACTTCTTCGTGCCAGATGCCTCCGTGCTGCGGCGGGCGACGACCCTCCTGGGTGAGGCCGAGCCTCGTCAGCGGGCAGAGCTGACGGTGCGGGTCGCGCCCGTGCCCGCGGTAGTCGAGCGTCGAGTTCACCTTGATACCAGCGTTGAGGTCTGGCCCCTCGCCGAGCCGCTCTTCGTGGCCCTTGATCTCGCTCAGGACGCGGGCCGAGGTAGAGAAGTCCTCGATGCCTGGACGCCGCCCCGTGAGTGGGCAAGGGTTTGGTAGCGACATGACGGCTCAGGTTGAGCCCACCGATCCCACGTCCGATCCCGCGGAGCCGCATGTGACAAGTCCGAGCGGCGCCGTGGTCGACCCGGAGCCGTCTCCTTCGATAGTGGTGCCCAGGGTCGCCTTTGTGGGTGACGCGATGGCCGCGGTGGTGCAGGCGATCGACGAGGTGCGTGCGCTTATCGGTCAGGCGCCGGTCATCGTCGGCGGGCTCGCGGTCCTCTCCCGCCTCTCTACGCCGTATCGGGCGACTGTTGACCTGGACGTCGTCGATCGCCTTCTAGGCGAGGCCCCTCAGCTTGAGGTGCTGCGAAGTGCCGAGGGCGCCAAGCGCGTCGAACCCGCTTCGGTACTCCTCCCGACCGCGCTGGGCACGGTCAAAGTTGACGTCTTGGAGGTGCGGCAGGTTGAGCTGGATCAGCCCAGTCATGACCCCGGGGATCGTTTGCATGCGGCTTCTCACGCGTGGGCGAACGACACCGCCACCGAGCTCGTCATCGAAGTCACGCGCACCAATGGTGAACGAGTCGAGGTCTCGGCCCTGGTGGCCGAGCCGGGTCCGATCATCGCAATGAAACTGCAGGCCGTGATGAACCGGAGCAACGACAAACAGGGCACCGACCTGCTCGACATTATCCGGCTCAGTTTCGACGAGTCGACGCGCGATGTGGCGCTGAGTCAGATCGGCGACGTTGACGACGCTGTCGCGGCCGACATCAAGCAGCACGTCGAACATTGGTTCGTGACTCGACGTGCGCAGTCGCTCCGCTGGGTCCACAAGGCGCAAGGCGAAGACGTTGTCGAGGATGACCTCAACCTGGTGGCAGAGCTGCTCACCGATGCCGCCACACGTCCCTAGGTCGAGGCGCTCCAGTGGTGCTTGTTCGGCGCGTTCGGTCCTGCCGCCGTTTCTCGTCACGCAGCAGTCGGGCGGAGCGGGCCGAGGCCAAGCAGCGAGAGGACCGCTCGCAACGCCGAAATCACCGACCGGCTGACGTCCGACAGGGACTTCAATAGCGGGGGCCGACAGCGCCCGAAATCGTGTTGGTCAGGGCGCCACGGCGTTCAGCTCGAGTGCGCGCCCTGGTCCGGACTTCGACGAGTGCGCCGTCACCGCCATGTGGGCTGCGCAGGTCCCGGACGCGACCCACGCCATCCTCGACGAGGGCTACTGGTCACCCCGTGCCCCGATCGTCAGGGCCGGCGTTGGCTGTCCGAGGCGGTGGCCGCCTGGCACGCCGATGAGGCTCACGATGGCTTCTTCGACGAGGTCACCGCGCCGCGCGCCACGGTCGAGTACCTGCTCGATCACATCTCTCTACGTGTCACCGGTCAGCTGACGTTCCCGGAAGCGTCGAGCACGCCTCTGAAGCGCCTCGACCCCAGGGTGCAGGCACGCGTCCTCCTTGACCTGGCGCCAAACGGCGACGTCCAGGTCGAGTACGTGTTGCACGGCTTAGTCGGTCACGCGAACGGCCTGTGCGGCGACCTTGCGGGAGAAGCTCGCGAGACGGCCTCGACGCACCCAGCTGGCGCGACGCCGACGGTCGTCTTGACCGAGGGAACCAATGACGCGGAAACGCTGACGCAGGCCATGACGGTCACGCATCCGCACCTGATGGAGCACGTGCGATTCCTGACCTTCGAGCTGAAGCGCGAGGGCGGCGCGGCGGCGCTCCTCGGGCTGGTCAAGGGCCTGAGCGCAACACGCGTCGGCAACCGTTTCGTCGCGATTGCGGACAACGACGCTGCCGCGCGGTCAGTCCTCAAGGGAGCGCCTACCCTTCCCGACAACTTCCGGCTCCTCCACTACCCGCCGCTCGACCTGCTTCGGGCCTACCCAACTCGTGGGCCTCAGAGTGAAGGCCTCGTCGTCATGGACGTCAACGGGCTCGCTGGCTCCCTCGAGATGTACCTCGGCACCGACGTGCTCATCGACCGTGGCGCGCAGGCGAAGGCGTCGCCGTCACCGAGTCCTACCCCCGGAGAGGGCGCGGGTGCCGGTACCGGCAACTTGTTTCCTGTGCAGTGGTACGGCTTCATGGACAACGTCGCCGCCTACCAGGGCAGCCTCGGCACGCGACACAAGAAGTTGGCGCGCGAACGATTCAAGGAGAAGGTAGCCGCGCACCACGCCGGAACCGGAGCTCTCGACGCGGACTGGGAGGGTGTCCGAGCCATCATCGAACTGATTGTCCACGCGTTCGATCGGCCGGATGACGGCTGACAGAGGTGTCCTGGTTTCCCCATCTGCGCAACCGGTACAGGTTGACTCAGCCTTGACCAGGCGCCTTCCCGAGAGCGCCTGGTCATCGGTGGCGGCTCGGAGCGTTCACCGGGGACTGTCGTGGTCCGGCAGCGGCGGCGGGTGCGGCCCCCGCCCGGGTCACACGGGCGTGAACCCGAGCGACAGCAGCACGATCTCGTCACCTTCGGAGAGCGGGAGCCGTCCGTGGGGTGTGTAGTGGGCATCGAAGAGCACGGCCTCGCCGGGGTCGAGGTCGATCGAGCACGGTCCTCGGTCGACCCAGAACACGGTTCCGGTGCCAGTCCCGCTCTGCGGGCGGACTCGCCGTACGTTGACCAGGGTGTTGAAGCGGTACTCCGCCTGGTCGTCCACGTGCAGAGGCAGGCGTCCCGCATCGCGGTAGTACATCAGGAGCGCTTCGAAGTCGGGCTTGAAGTCGACCCCGCCCGCCTTCTCCAACGCGGCGATCACGCCGAACTCGCGGAGCGTGCTCTTCTGCTCCGTCGACAGGTTGATGATGCCGCGGCCGTGGACGTCCTGGGCACGAGACGCCATCTCGTCCGCCCACCCGGACAAGACGGCGAACTGCTCCGCGGACATCAGGCCGCCCTCGTCGAGCTTGATCGGGTCGAACGCCCGCGACGGGGCCAGGCTCCGTTCGGCGAACGCGGCGACCTCGGCCGCCGGACCGGCGCTCGGCACGGTGCCGTCGGGGTTGACCGCATAGAGGATGCGCGTCCATTCGCTCTGTTCGAAGAGCACAGTCTTGGGCATCTACTTTCCTTCCATCAATGACGTCACCGGGAGTGGCGTTCGTAGTAGGTCGGGAACCAACCGGCGTCCGTGCGCTCCGCGCGCTCCAGGTCGGTCAGGAGTGCTTCCAGGTCGGCCGCGGCATCCGTCCCGACGTCGCGCGCGAGGCCGGTCCACTTGCGGCGCAGGTCGTCCGGGGTGGAGCGGGGCGGCCGGGCGTCGTACGTCAGCGGCTGCACCACGCTGGTCGTCGGCGAGTCGATCCTGAGCTGGCCGTCCAGCAGGGTGTCGACGAACTCGAACTCCCCGGGAATGGGACGGACCCGGACGCGGCCGACCAGGTCGGCAACCGCAGGGTCGCTCAGCCACCGGTCCGTCCGGAAGTCCCCGAGACGGCCGGCGACCAGCAGACACGAGATCAGGTACTCGAGGGAGAAGGGAACCTGGTTCGGGTGGGTCGGTAGCCCGCCGCGGTTGACCTCGAATGCCTCGTGCGGGACGTCGATGGTCAGGTCGACCACGTCGGCCGGGCGGTGCTGCTCGACGACCCGCAGCACCTGCTGGATGGGAGCCGCGAAGAACGCACAGGCCGGGAGCAGCTTGAACATGCTGGGGACCTGTTCGACGACGATCTCGTGCCCGAGCCGCGGCGCGTCGCCGTCCGTGATCCACTCCTCTTGGGGCTCTCCGAACCGGCGTACCAGCTCGTCCTGCCACCGAGACCCGAGGTCGTCCGGCGGCGGTGTCGCGGCCAGGTCCACGATCAGCTGTGCCGCCCGCCCGACCTGGCGGGCCTTGAGACTGGTGCCGAACGAGGCCGTGGCGCCGGCCCCCAGGGCGACAGCCGCGAACATGCTGCTGTCGACCACCGTGGGCGAGCACCCACGGACCCGGGCGACGGCGGCGACCGCCGCAACGGGGCCGAGGAAGGATGTCGCGTGGACCGCGGCGGCGCTGAGTCCGGGTCCCCAGGCCTGCCCGAGGAAGGCCATGATCTCGGTCGCGAGCACCAGGGTGTCCAGGGCCTCGCGAGGAGTCAGCATCTCGAGGTCGACCAGCGCCGACAGGGCGGGGACGACCACCACACCTGGGTGACCGCGGGTGACGTAGTGCACCGGATCGAGCTCGAGGAGGTGCGCGGATGCCGCGTTGAGCTCGACCGTCCGCGCGCTCCCGGTCGCCGGGCCCGCCCATTGGCGCACACCCGTCGAGTCCCGGCGGCCGGTGGCAGCAGGCCCGTCCGCCAGCAGGGCGCACATGACGGTGTCGGCGGCGACCAGGCGCGCGTCCTGGATCGCCTCCCGGCTGCGGATCGGGACGGAGAGGTCCATCAGGTCCCGGGAGAGGGTGTCGACGGTCGATCTCATCGGGCACCTCCGTCGTGCCGGTGTTCGGTCGGGCGCCAGGCCAGGGCCGGCCACGCGCCCACCACCCGGTCGGCGCAGCCGTCCCAGCCGTGCCTCTCGATGACGGGGTCGAGCCGGCTGAGCATCTCCAAGGCGAGTGCCGCGCGCTCGCCGCCGCCGGCGACCTCCGTCGAGGTCCGCGCACGCACCGTCCGGAGGACCAGTTCGACGCCGACCGGCTCCGGGGTCCGCGAAGCCACCTGCCACGCCGCTTCGCGGCGGACGCGGCACGATGACGGCTGTCCGCCGATCCGAGCTCGGACGGAGAGCCGCCCGCCGATGTCGATCGCCGTGGTGCGGACCGAGTAGGCCGCCGGTTGCTCGTGCCGGACGGCGTGGACGAGCGCCGAGTCGTGACGACGGCCGAGGATCCCCTGTGCGTACGCCGCCAGCAGTACGCCGTCGTCCGCACCGGTCTCGGTCGACGCGCGCAGCTCGACGTCGCAGTAGTTCTCGTTGACGGTGCCGTCGTCCGGACGCCACGACGGCGTACCGGGCCGGGCACGACCTGCGGGTGCGGCGGTCGCCTGGAGGGCCGACTCTCCGTCAGGGCCGACGGCGACGGCATGGTGGGGCGACGGCAGGGCGAGCGCCGCCACCGTCCTGGTGAGCGCAGGATCCTGAAGTGCCGCGGTGTCGTCGACCTCCCACGCGATCCGGACCATCGTGTCCAGGGCGATCCCGCGCACCCGCCACCCTGCTCCCTCGTCGTCGACGACGAGGTCCCGGCGATCTGCCCAGGTCCCGACCACCATGACCGCCGTCTCCCCAGCGCCGCCCGTGGCGAGGGCGGTGGGGATGCCGGAGGGCCGCGCGGCGATGATCATGCGGCCTCGGCCGTCTCGACGGCGGAGATCAGTACGTCGGTCACGGCCGCCAGCGCCTCTTCGGGGGTCCCGATCGCGCTGCGGGGAGCGCTGAAGGAACGGTCGTCCTCACGCTCGATCAGGCCGCTCCAGGTGGCTGCTGCCCAGGGCCCGGCCAGCTCGGCCGCCAGACGACGCAGCTGTGCCGCGGCATCGGGAAGCGCCTCGTCCGCGGCCAGGGACAGCGCGGCGCGATCGAGGGTGCGCAGGCGCTGTCGCCCCGCCTCCAACGAGCCTTCGCCCGACTCCAACATGAGCAGGAACGGCGTCCGGGTGGTCTCCGACGCGGCGTCACCCCACAGGTGCAGTCGCAGCTGGGTCGCTGGGATCCCAGCCATGACGCGACGCAGGGTCGCGCTCAGCAGCACCCGCTCGAGGATGCGCAGGTCGGGGTCGACGACGACCAGCTCGGCGTCGCCGACGGCGTCGCGCTGGCCGCCGCGCTGGTCACCGAGGCCGGGCTCTTGGAGGTGCGCGATGGGCTCGTCCACCCGCACGTCTCCCCGGAACGCGTGACGCTCGAGGAGCGCCAGCGCCTCCTCGGCGGGCCAGCCCGACACACTGACCGTCGGTGAGGCCGCGTAGCCGCGCTCGAGGAAGTCGGCGAAGCCTTCGAGACCCGATGCCAGCGCGTCCTGGACGAAACCGTCGGCGGTCGCGGCACTCGGACCGGCCGCCTCGACGGCGCGTCGGATGCGGACGTAGCCGTCGCAGCTACCCGCTGCCTTCTCCACCAGCTCAGCTCGTACGACGGCGGCCTGGTGCTCGACCCACGAGGCGCTCACGGGCTCGGCGTACCGGTGTGCCTCGTTAGCCCAGGCATCGGCACGGGCCGCCGGCGCGGCCGCGGACCAGAAGAGGGTTCCCTGGCGGTTCGTGCGCCCGTTCGTGATGCCGCCCGCGGCGAGCAGGCGCTCCTCCCGGTGCGTTCGGCCGTCGGCACCGCGGAACAGCGTGTGCTCGGCCAGGTGGGCGAACCCGGACTCACCGGGCTGCTCGTCCTGGTAGCCGATCGGCCAACGGACCGCCACCTGACTCAGACCCGTCGCGTCAGGACCGATCCACAGGTCGTGTCCGTCCACCCGCTGGCAGGTCCATGCTGCGAGCGCGGCGTCCAGCTCGTCGACGGCACTCTCAAGTGAGGACGACCGCATAGGTGACCACCTCCTGCTGGCCGTCGGCACCGACCATCGCGGTCACCACCCGGTCGGCGAAGCCTCCGACCGGAGTCGTCCCGGTGCCCATGGCCTCCGCGGTGAGAAGCAGGTTCTGGGCAAGATGCCCCGACTCCAGGAGCCCGTAGCGGTAGGCGCGGTCGCCGTACTTGCGGGCGCTGCGCTCGATGACGGCCGTCAGCACCACGACGCCGTACGACGCGGCGACCCACTCGGTCCCGAAGGCGGCCTTCAACAGGGCGGGCAGGTCGTCGAACCGGCGCACCCCGTGCAGCTCGTGGTCGAGGACGGAGTAGTGGAACACGTTCGCCAGGTCGGACAGCCCGTCCGCGGCCAGGTAGATCTCGACCGGGAAGCGACCGCCGGCGGACGGGTAGGCCCGGCGGTCCCCCAACCGGTCGGGTCGGTCGGTCCGGACTCCCACGGCGTTCGACAGGAGCGCACCGAGGCGATCGACGTCCCACGACTGCTCGCCACCGTCGCGTCTGCTCGCCCGTCCCGCCAGGCATCCGGACAGGACGCCGGCAACGTCGTGACGAGGCAGGGTCACCGAGTCCAGGCAGTTCGTCAGCTTGGTCTCGATCTGCGACCACGAGGCCGGCCACGTCCGAGGATCCTGGAGCCCCTCCTCGCGGAATGGAGCCGCCGGAAGTGCGGAGGTCAGGTTGAAGTCGAGCAGGTTCACGGCGAAGACCCGTCTGTCACAGGAATGGATGAGGTGGTCGCTCGTCGAGGGGTACGGCGCCAAGCCTCCGGGTGCGGGTACGGCGTGCCTCGCTGAGGTACATGGGCTGCAGACTCGGCACGACGACCTTCACGACGTGAGCTCCGAGCCGCGCCACGTCTGGGGTGGTCACGTCGACGACGATGGGATCGAGGTCCTCGACGACCGCGTCCATCAGCTCTTGTGCGCTGGACGCCGGCTCGACGGGCTGCCACCGGCCGTCGGCGTGAGCGTCGCGGAAGTAGTCGAGGTCGAGGAGCCGGTCGTTGCCGTACCAGTAGCTCGCGCGATCCTCGAGGCACTGGATCTCGTCGCGGTCGGCGACGGGATCGGCGAAGTAGCCCGGCCGGGCCCTCAGATTGCGTTTGTAGACGGCGGCCTCGAGAAGGGCCCCGGAGACAGCGGCATCGAGATCGAGCCTCGCGCACGAACCGAGTGCGGCGCGCGGCCATACCCCTCGCCCGTCCTCGACCCGGACGACGACCGCGGCGAGCGGCAGGCCCGTGTGCACGCGCAAGACCGTGGTGCTCATGCCGAGGGCGGCGAGCTCGTCGATCATCCGGCGCGCCTGGCCGCCCAGCCGCTCGGCCTCGACCGTCTCCCAGCCGGCGACCTCGAAGTGCAGCAGCATCACAGCGTCTCGCTCCGCTGCTTCGAGGAAGCCCCGGACGACCGCCCAGTCGCGCCGGAGCCCCGCGGCGCCCCCGGTGCTCACGCTGTCGCGCAGCAGCGGCTCCTCCCAGTCGGCGTCCCGGAAAGGGACGTAGACCGACTGTGCGGGCACCTGAACGGTCCTGCCCGTCAGCGTGCGGCCGGGGATCCACCAGCGTTCGCGCTGGCGTTCGGTCGCGACGGTGGCCTCGTCGGCATCGACGTCGAGGAGGCTGGCCGGGTCGAGATAGTCGGAGGTCCCGGCGTACGGCACCCGCTGGAGCCGGTCTCTGTCCGGGAGGGAGACGCAGTACCGCTCGATGCCCTCGAACAGCGCGCTCACCCACGGCGTCTCCCAGGACTCGCTCGTCCGCCCGCCGCAGGCGGGCCCGAAGCGGTAGCCCGACCGGTCGATGCCGGCGGTGGGAGCGAGGTCCGCACGGACCAGCGGCCAGGAGGGCTCGTCCGCCAGGCCCTCGTCCTCGGACACGAGCTGGGTGACCAGGCCGAGCGACGGATCGGCCAGAGCGCTCCACCTCTCCAGGTGCCTGCGGGCATCGGGTTCGGGCCGGAGGTCCAACGGGATCGTCGTCATCGCAGGACGCCGTCCGTGCTGCGGCAGGTGGTGCACCCCGGCACCTCCAGCACGAAGGACGTCACCTGCGTGCACGTCGTCAGGTCGTACGTCGCGCGCCGGGAGGTCAGCGACGGCGGCTCGCGTCGAAGGAGCGCGGCCGCCTGGTTGCGGATGAGGACACTCGCGACCTTGACCGCGGCCCGCCTGTCGAGATCGTCCGGGCGGGCGATGCGGCTCTGTCCCCAGCGCCGGATGCCGTCGGGGATCAGCGCGGCGGCGCGACGGGTCAGTGCGCATTCGAAGCAGGGTGTGTCGCCGGGGAACACGAAGGGTCCGACGACAACCCGCTCGTGCAGGACCTGGACGGGAAGCCACGGAACGCCGGCCCAGGGGAGGGCCCTGCCCATCTCGACCAGGCCGGCGTCGTCGCCGACGTCGTCCAACCCGATGATCAGAGCGGGGGCTTCGCCGTCGCCGGCCAAGGGCAGCCCGAGATCTTCGAGCTCACGGCGGAACGAGTCGGTGGTGACCCCGCTGGCCGACCCCATGAGGGCGACCGTGTTCGCGGTCTCCGCGACCGGGGCGGCGCCGTCGCCGACCGGCACGAGCATCCCGCTGGCGGCGGCGGCGGACCATGCCTCACCGAGCCTGGTGGCGTCGTGGCGGTCGCCGTACGTCTGGACGAAGCCTTCGCGAGACGCGGGAGCGGACCCCACGAACGCCAGCAGGTCGAGCAGGATCTCGGCCGCGACGCCGGCCATCGCGAAGCCACGCTGGTTCTCGGAGACGTAGACCTGGACGATGCCGGCGCGGTCGTCGACGGTCAGTCCTGCGGCGACCCGCCACCGGTCGTCGTGGGTCGTGTCGGGCACCGCCTGGAGCGCGCTCACAGCTGGTGGCTCCGGTCGACCGTGCAGAAGCTCCACACGATCGAGAAGCGAGCGGGACCGCTCTGCGCGCTGACCGCGTGGTACGACGCCGGCCCCATGGCCATTGCCGACATCGTGTTGTGACGTGGCTCGATGGTCGCGACCGGGCTGGTCGCCTGGGCGTCGTCGAAGATGCCGAGTACGCCGCCCATCGTGGGGTCCCAGGACTCGTTCAGGTAGAGCAGCGCCCGATGGGTGAAGAAGTAGCGGTGACTGTCGTCCTGCAGGAAGTCGTTGTGCACGAGGGTGCCGTCGCCGGTGTCGAAGCGGTTCAGCATCATCTGGGCGCCGGGCCGCAGACGAATCTGAAACGTCTCCTGCAGGGCTTCGTGGACCTGCTGGCTCACCTCTGGCGTCAGGAGGTGGCTCAACGTGTCTGGCACGGAGTCACTCGTGAAGTGTGCGAGCGAGTTGCGGTAGAAGCCGTCCTCGGACGTCTCCCAGTCCTCGAAGCCGACCACGGAGTCGCGGAGCTCGTCGGCGAGGTCGCCGTCGAAGGCCGCGTCGGTGAAGGCGTGCTTGAACGGATGGTCCACACGGTTAAGCGAAAGCAAGCGAGTTCTCCTGACGAAGGGTTCGGACGAGAAGGGCGACGACGGCGGCACCGGCCACGTACAGCGCCACGCACAGCCAGATCGGCAGGTCGAGCGAGTGGCCGACGAGAGCAGGCGTCAAGGCAGCAGCGATGGCCGAGCCAACCTGCGTCACGGTGTTGCTCCAGCCGAAGTAGGGGCCGATGTGGCGCTGAGGAAGCTTGCGAGAGACCTCGGCGCCCAGCAGTGCGACTGCTTCGGAGCCAAGTGCGGAGGCCGCGAGGAACAGGACCGCGATCGCGGCGACGCCGTCAACCGGGCCCAGGGCGGCAAGAAGCGGGATGGGAAGCACGACCGTGGCGACGAGCACCTGCCCGCGCCGGCGGCGGTCCGCCAGACGTCCCCACAGCGGGGCGAGCAGCATGGTGGCGCCCGACGTACAGGCGAGCACGAGGCCCACGATGCCCGCGGCGTCCACGGCGCCGTGCGTCTTGCCGAGCGCGAACGGCAACCAGATCTGGACGAGCATCCCGGCACTCGCCAGCAGGAACGTGAGCGCGAGTGCGGGGATGACGAGCGAGGTCGAGCGGGTGGACTCAGCCGGCGGGGTGTCGGCAGCGGATCCATCCGCGTCGTCGGGCTCCGGCGGCATCGCCGGGAGCGAGAGTGCCACCGCAACGGTGAGGAGGCTTGCGCAGGCGGCGACGAGGAAGGTCAGCCGGAAGCTGCCGGTCAGCCAGACCAGCAGGCCACCCACGGACGGACCGAGCAGGGCACCCGCGGACTTCGCCGAGGACAACCAGCCCATGTCCGTCGATCGGCGATCCGCGTCGCTCAGCCGCACGAGGGCAGATGTGGCAACCGGGACGAAACCCGAGGCCACGCCCGCCAGACACCTGGCGGCGAAGAGCGCCTCGACACTGGTCGCCCAGGCGGAGAGTGCGTAGGCGATGCTGACGAGACCCGCCGCGCGGACCAGCATCGGCTTCGGTCCGTAGCGCTCGGCCAAGGTCCCCCAGAGCGGCGACAGCGCCGCACTCAGGACGAAGGAGATCGCGATCGTCGGCCCGGCCAGCGGGGACTGCGGGTCCAGCTGGACGATGTAGAGCGGGATCAGGGGCACGGCCAGGAAAAAGCAGGCCGAGGACAGGAACACGCCCACGCAGATGCGGATCGTTACCGAGTTCAAGGAGTTCTCCCAGGGGCCGGGGGGAGGCCTGAGGCCTCCCCCCGACGTGTGATTTCAGGCTCGGCCGTTGTCCGAGGACGGGTTGACGACGCGACCGTTGTCCGAGGAGGGGTTCACGACGCGACCGTTGTCCGAGGACGGGTTCACGACGCGACCGTTGTCCGAGGACGGGTTCACGACCCGACCGTTGTCGGAGGACGGGTTGACCACATCGGAGCCGGTCTGCGTGTTACCGAGCTCTGCGAACTGGAAATCACTCATAGAGATTCCTTCCGAGATCGCGGAAGACGAGCGAGCAGTTCTCGCCGGGAATCTTCCGCGAGCGGCACCCTGCCCGGAGGTCGATGACGCAAACCCGCGGAGTGAGATTGCCCGCCGTACGTGAAGCGAGATCGGCCCGAATGTCGAATCCCCGTCAGGCCTGTCTTGCCAGGTCAGGGCCACAACCCGGGACTCGCCGCGATCGCCGGCAGCGATCCGAAAAGTTCTTCGGGGTTGTTTTCCTGCCATTCGCGGGTATGGGTTAGCCGTGCCCGGTAGCCGCTCATCAGGCCCGGGCTAGGGTCGTTGACCTGATCGCACAAGTCCGGGTAATGCGAGGAAGACTCATGGCAGACAGTGAACAAAGGCGTGGCCGTTCAGCGGGGGACGCGAGCCGTCCGCCGCAACCCGCCGCCGACAGGCAGCGTGGATGGGGGCTTTCGGACGTGCACTCGATGGTCGACCAACAGATCCGCGAGGCAACCGCACGAGGCGAGTTCGACAACCTTCCGGGCCAGGGCAAGCCCATCGAAGGGCTGGACGGCAACCACGACCCGGAATGGTGGCTGAAGAAGCTGGTGGAGCGCGAACAGATCGCGCTTCTCCCACCCAGCCTCCAGTTGCGCCGAGACGACGCTGCCCTCGACGAGCTGCTCGACGCCCAGTCGACCGAGGCCGAGGCCCGACGGGTTCTCGAAGACTTCAACGACCGCGTGATCGCCGCCAGGTACTCGACTCCCGCCGGGCCGCCGCTGGTGACCATGCCGAGAGACGTCGACAAGGACCTGGAGTCGTGGCGTCAGCGACGGCGGGCGCGATCTGCTCCGCGCCCACCCGCCGCGGTCGACGTCCCCGACAAGAAGCCGGCGGCGCGTCGGCGATGGTTCCGATGGGGCGCCCGTCGGGAGTAGGGCACGAGACAGCGGCGCCGCGATCCCTGGTGCCGTCTGGGACCCTTGGCTCATGGCGAAGCCCACCGATGAGTGGTTCGGCCAGGCCTTCGGGAAGGCGTGGAAGGACAAGTCCGAGGAGATCGGCCGGTTCAACCTGGCGATCTTCGGCAAGACCGGCGTCGGCAAGAGCACGCTCGTCAACGCCATCTTCGGCAGCGAGATCGCGAAGACCGGCATCGGTGAGCCGGTCACCCGGGCCGAGCACCTCTACCTGCACCAGAGCGGCGCGCTCGGCGTCCTGGACACCCGCGGGCTCGAGGTCGGACGCGACAACGCGACGTTGATCGCCGAGCTGCGCGACTACCTGCACGGGATGCGCCGCAAGCCGCTGGCCGACCAGCTGCACGTTGCCTGGTACTGCGTGCGCGCCGGCGACCGGCGGTTCGAGTCCACCGAGGCGGACTTCGTCCGCGCGCTGCACGAGCTCGGGCTGCCGGTGATCCTGGTGCTCACCCAGGTGCCTCGCTCCGGGGATCGGGTGCACCCCGACGCCGAGGCGCTGGCGGCCAGCATCGCTGCGCTGAAGCTGCCGATCCAGGACGGCCTGATCCACTACACGATGGCGCTGGCCGACGACTTCACCGGACAGCCGGCGTACGGCCTGCAGGAAGTCCTCGATGCCACCTTTCGCGGCGCGCCTGACGGCGTCGCCCATGCCATCACCTCGGCCCAGCGGATCGACTTCGACCGCAAGCGGGAGCGGGCGGAGGTGGCCGTCAAGGCGGCGACGGGGGCAGCCACCACCGCCGGAGCCTCCCCGATCCCCTTCTCCGACGCGGCGCTCCTAGTCCCGATCCAGATCGGCATGATGGCCTCGATCGCGGTCACCTACGGAGTCTCCATCGAGCGCTCGACGGCGGCGTCGATCGCCGCGACGGCGGCCGCCACGACCGCGGGCCGCTCGGTGGTGACGAACATGATCAAGTTCGTCCCCGGAGCCGGTACGGCGGTGGCCGCGCCGATCAGCGCCACGGTCGCCGGCACGTTTACCTACGCCATGGGGCACGCCTGGATGCGGGTCTGCGAGAGGTTGGCCCGCGGCGAGCTCGGCCTGGTCGGCGGTGCCCTCGACAACGACTCGGTGCACCGGATCTTCATGGAGGAGTTCAAGTCCCGGGCCACGCGTCGCAAGCTGACGACATGACCAGCCGATGGCAGCGGATCGCCCGCGAGACGGTCGGTGACGACTACGCGCGGGCGTACGCCGAGCGGTTCCGGTCGATGGCCGAGCGCGGCCAGGACATCCACGGTGAGGCGACCTTCGTGTCCGAGCTGCTGGCGCCGCCGGCGCGGGTCCTTGACGCCGGCTGCGGCACCGGCCGCGTCGCCGTACGCCTGGCCGAGCTGGGGTACGACGTCGTCGGGGTCGACGTGGATCCGTCGATGCTCGACGAGGCCCGCGCCGCGGCGCCGGGCCTGGACTGGCGTCTGGGTGACCTGGCGACCTTCGACCTCGGCGAGCTGTTCGACGTGGTGCTGGTCGCGGGCAACACCATCCCGCTGCTCGAGCCCGGCACGCTGCTCGACGCGTGCGAGCGGCTCGGCCACCACCTGACCCCGGGCGGGGTGGTGGTGTGCGGCTACGGCCTCGACGCCGCGCACCTGCCCGGCGACTGCCCGCCGACCGCCCTCAACGACGTGGACGCGGCCTTCGGCGTGCTCGGCCTCGACGCCGTCATGCGGTACAGCACCTGGGACGGCCACGCCTTCGAGCCGGCCGACGGCTACGCCATCACGCTCTACGCGGAGCCGCGGCGGTGATGGTCCCGTGAAGGTGGTCGTGCTGACCGGGGCCGGGGTCTCGGCCGAGAGCGGGGTGCCGACCTTCCGTGATGCCGACGGGCTGTGGGAGGGCCACCGGGTCGAGGACGTGGCCACCCCAGAGGCGTACGACTACCAGCCGTCGGTCGTGCATCGCTTCTACGACGCGCGCCGGGCCGCGCTCGCAGGTGTGGAGCCCAACACCGCCCACCGAGCTCTCGCGGACCTCGAGGCGGTGCTCGGCGACGACCTCCTCGTCGTCACGCAGAACATCGACGACCTCCACGAGCGCGGTGGCTCCACCCGCGTCCTGCACATGCACGGCGAGCTGCGCTCGGCCCTGTGCCGCGGGTGCGGCGGCCGGGTCGAATGGCTCGACGACCTGTCGGACTACCCGCCGTGTCCGCGCTGCGGAGTCGCCGAGCTGCGGCCCGACGTCGTCTGGTTCGGCGAGATCCCCTACGAGATGGACCGGATCCACGCCGCGCTCGACGAGGCCGACGTCTTCGCCTCGATCGGCACCTCCGGTGCGGTCTACCCCGCGGCCGGCTTCGTCCAGTACGCCGGGGCGCGGGGCGCCCACACGGTCGAGCTCAACCTCGAGCCCAGCGCCGGCAGCCACCTCTTCGACGACGCCCGCCACGGTCCGGCGTCCCTTCTCGTCCCGGCGTGGGTCAGCGAGCTGTTGGGGTAGTCCCTGACGTTTCGGGGGTGAAACGACCCCGCTGGACCCCGGAAACGTCAGGGACTACCCCTCCCGTGGAAGGGTGGGGTGCATGACACGCATGGGAATGGCTGTCGCCGGCATCGGGATCGCGGCCGTGCTCACGGCATGCGGCGGCGACGACTTCACCGACCAGTCCGGTGAGCAGATCGCCGATGCCTCCAAGAAGGCCATGGGCGACCTCGGGGCGGTCAAGGTCTCGGGCACGGTCACGACCGGCGGCAAGGACGTCACGGTCGACGTCCAGACGAACGACCAGGGTGACTGCACCGGGTCGATCGGCACCGGCGACGGTGTGGCGGAGCTGCTCGGCGTGGACGGCGACCTCTGGTTCAAGCCCGATGAGGCGTTCTGGCGCGCCAGCGCCGGCGACTCCGCCGACCAGATCCTCGCAGCAGTCGGCGACAAGTGGGTCGTGGCCCCGTCCAGCGGCGAGGGGTTCGACCAGTTCTGCGACATCGACGACCTCCTCGGCGAGCTCATCAAGAGCGAGGACGACGGCGCGACGTACACGAAGCTGGACACCCAGGACGTCGAGGGTGACGAAGCGGTCCCGGTCGAGCAGGAGGACGACGACGGGAAGTCCGTCGGCTACGTCCTCGTCGACGAGCCGCACTACCTCGTCAAGGTCGAGAAGACCGAGGGTGAGGACACCGGCAAGGTGACCTTCTCGGCGTTCGACGAGGACTTCGACGTCGAGGCGCCCGCCACGGACGACATCGCCGATCTCGGCAACCTGCAGTGATCCTCGAGCACGCCCTGCTGCCCGTGAAGCCGGGCCGCGAGGAGGAGTTCGTCGCGGTCTTCGGTGAGGCGAAGCAGATCATCTCCTCGATGAAGGGCTTCCGGTCGCTGACGCTGTCGCGGTGCCAGGAGCGCCCGAGTACCTTCCTGCTCCTCGTGGAGTGGGAGACGCTCGAGGACCACACCGTCGGGTTCCGGGGCTCCGACGAGTACCAGGAGTGGCGACGCCTGCTGCACGACTTCTACGAGCCGTTCCCGCTGGTCGAGCACTTCGACGAGGTGTACGCCGTTCCCGCTGGCTGACCGCGCTGTCGCCGGGTCGGTAGCCGTGGTTACGGTTGCCTCGATGACCGCCACCGCCACCAAGCCGCCGCAGATCGATCCCCTTCACCTGGGCCCGTTGGTCGACGGGGACCCGGCCGACCTGCGCGGCAGCGCCCAGCTCGAGTCGGTCCGCTACGCCGACCTCGTGCTGTCCCATCTGTCGCTGCCCGGCGCCGAGGTGGTGGCGGCCGAGTTCGCCGGTCTGTCGGCCGACGAGGCGGACCTCAAGGGCGCCCGGCTCTCCGAGGTCCGGTTGGACCGGGTCGACGTACCGGTGGTCCGGGCGGCCCGCAGCCGATGGCGGGACGTGCGCGTCACCGGTCGGGTCGGGTCGCTCGAGGCGTACGAGTCGGAGCTGCGCTCGGTGCACTTCGTCGGTTGCAAGCTCAGCTTCGTCAACCTGCGTGGGGCGGAACTGCTCGACGTCGCGTTCACCGACTGCGTGATCGAGGAGCTCGACCTGGTCCAGAGCAAGGTCCGTCGGGTCCGGATCGAGGGCAGTCGGATCGCGCAGCTGGACGTCCAGCACAGTGAGCTCCACGACTTCGACCTGCGCGGGGCGGAGCTCGACAGCATCTCGGGCCTGACCCAGCTGCGCGGCACGACCGTCACCCCGACGCAGCTCACCCTGCTGGCTCCGCTCCTGGCGACCGAGCTCGGGATCAGGGTCGAGGACTGACAGCGCTCAGGGTGCGACGACCGCGCCGGCGTGCGCCGGGAGGGTGAGGGTGGTGCCGACGAGCGAGACACCGGCCCCGGTCTCGAAGAGCAGCTCGCCTTCCTCGTCGAGCTCGATCACGGCCTCGGCGTCGCCGAAGTTCACGGCCACATGGACGTCGCCGCGCCACATCTCGAAGAGCCGGGCCTCCTCGTCCACGAGGCAGGCGTTGTGGCCGAACGACGGGTCGGTCAGCTCGGGGCGTTCCCGGCGGAGCTCGGCCAGCCGCCGGTAGACGTCGATCATCCGCGCGTGCCGGCCGGCGGACAGCTCCGCCCAGTCCAGCTTGGAGCGGTGGAAGGTCTCCGGGTCCTGGGGGTCCGGTACGACGCTCGGGTCCCAGCCCATCCGCTCGAACTCCGCGATCCGGCCCTCGGCCGTGGCCTTGCCGAGCTCCGGCTCGGGGTGCGAGGTGAAGAACTGGAACGGCGTCGACGCCGCCCACTCCTCACCCTGGAAGAGCATCGGCGTGAACGGGCTCGCCATGGTCAGCAGCGCCGCGCAGGCGAGCTGGTCGTCGTCGAGGGACTCGGTGATCCGGTCGCCGATGGCGCGGTTGCCGATCTGGTCGTGGTTCTGGCTGGCGACGACCAGCCGCCAGCTCGGCATCCGGTCGGTGTCGATCTTCCGGCCGTGGTCGTGGGCGCGGAAGGACGAGTAGGTGCCGTCGTGGAAGAAGCCGCGCTCGACCACCTTCGCCAACGCGTCCAGTGGCTCGAAGTCGGCGTAGTAGCCGTCGGTCTCGCGGGTCAGCGCCACGTGCACGGCGTGGTGGAAGTCGTCGCTCCACTGGGCGTCGAGCCCGTAGCCACCGGCTTCACGCGGCGTGACCAGCTTGGGGTCGTTGAGATCGGACTCGGCGATCAACGTCAGCGGACGGCCGACGTGGGCCGACAACGCGGCCACCTCGATCGCCATCTCCTCCAGGAGGTGTACGGCGGAGGAGTCGTCGAGGGCATGTACGGCGTCGAGCCGCAGCCCGTCGACGTGGTAGTCCGAGAGCCACATCTGCACGTTGTCCAGGATGTAGCGGCGTACGGCGTCCGAGCCGTCACCGTCGAGGTTGACCAGGTCGCCCCAGGTGTTGGCGCCTGCCTTCAGGTAGGGCCCGAAGAGCGGCAGGTAGTTGCCCGACGGGCCGAGGTGGTTGTAGACCACGTCCTGGATCACGCCGAGCCCGGCGGCATGGCAGCCGTCGACGAAGCGCTGGTAGCCGGCCGGCCCGCCGTACCCCTCGTGGACGGCGTGCCACAGCACGCCGTCGTAGCCCCAGTTGTGGGTGCCGTTGAAGGCGTTGACCGGCATCACCTCGACGAAGTCGACGCCGATGTCGCGCAGGTGGTCGAGCTTCGACAGCGCCGCGTCGAACGTGCCCTCGGGCGTGAACGTGCCGATGTGCAGCTCGTAGATCACCGATCCCGCGAGCTGGCGCCCGGTCCAGCCCGAGTCCTGCCACTCGTGGAGGGTGGCGTCGTGGGTGCGTGACAGGCCATGGACGCCGTCGGGCTGGCGCCGTGACCACGGGTCGGCGTGCGGTGTCTCGTCGTCGTCGATCAGGTAGCCGTAGTCGACCTCCTCGCCCTCCGGGTCGGGGACCTCGCCGACGGGCGTCCACCAGTCGTCGTCGTCCTTGACCATCTCGATGGTCTGCCCGGCGGCGACGAGCCGCACGCGGGTCGGCCGAGGCGCCCACACGTCGAAGGGGCCGTAGGTCATGAGTCCTCCCGGACCAGCAGGGCGACGGGGTGGGTCGCGAGGATGTCGGCGACCTCGATGGTTGAGGTGCGAGCCGCGCTAGCGGCGAGCCTCGAAACCACATTGGTGCCAGTGAGTACGTCGCGCCAGGTGCCGGCCGGCAGCTCGAGCGTGGTGCGACCCCAGCCGCCGGCGGTCTCCAGGCCCGCCGGCAGCCGGGTGACTACGGTGACCGCGCCGCCGCGGTCGAAGGCCAGCACGTGCTCGGCCGCCGGCCCGCTCGCGCGGACCGGTGCGTAGGTCTCGAACAGCTCCGGCCGGTCGCGGCGCAGGGTGAGCGCCGCTCGGGTGAGGTGCAGCTTGGTCGCGGCGTCGTCCTCGGCGTCTCCGGCGAGTACGGCGGCCCGGTGGTCGAAGTCGACCGGACGTCGGTTGTCGGGGTCGACCAGGCTCTGCTCCCACAGCTCGCTGCCCTGGTAGACGTCCGGCACTCCCGGCATGGTGAGGGCGACCAGCTTGGCGGCCAGGGCGTTGGACCGACCCGGTGCGGTGATGCGGGCGAGCAGCCCGTCGAGCACCCGGCGTACGCCGTCGTCGTCGAGGGCCGCCTCGACGGCCGCGTGTACGGCGGCCTCGTAGGTCTCGTCGGGCTCGGTCCAGGTGGTGCGGTCGCCGGCCTCGCGCATCGCCTTCTCGGCGTACCCGTGCAGGCGGTCCCGCAGATCCGGATCAGGGAGTGCCGGCCAGGCGCCGAGAATCGCCTGCCACAGCAGGGATCCGAACCCCGGATCGGGCAACGGCGCCAACGCCAGCAGCTCGTCGAGCGCGGCCGCCCAGACGTCCGGCAGCTCGGCGAGGGCGGTGATGCGGGCCCGCACGTCCTCGCCGCGCTTGGTGTCGTGGGTGGACAGCGTGGTCATCGCGCGCGGCCAGTCGGCCTGCCGGGTCGCCATCGCCTCGTGGAAGCCATCGACGTCGATCGAGAAGACGCTCGGGTCGCCACCGACCTCGTTGAGCGAGGTCAGCCGCGACCAGCGGTAGAACGCGCAGTCCTCGACGCCCTTGGCCATCACCATCCCGCTGGTCTGCTGGAAGCGCCGGGCCGGCGGGGTCCACGGGTCGCCGAGGATCGGCTGGAGGACGGCGTACGTCGCCTCCAGGTCGGGCCGGTGTCGGCGCGCGAGCTCGAAGGCCTGCTGCAGGTGCTCGTCGCCCTCGGGCAGGTAGGACCGGTAGACCGGGAAGCACGCCAGCAGCTCGGCGATCGCATCCTCGACGTCCGAGAAGCGGGCGGCCGTGGTCAGCCGTCGCACCTCCCGGGTGATCCGCCGGACCTCGGAGTGCAGGATCCCGTCGGCGACCTCGCGCTTGGTGCGGTGGATCAGCTCGGGCCAGTCGACCGGGGCGCCGCGCAGCCGGGTCTCGAGCGCGTCGAGCGGCTGCTGTCCCGCCGGGTCGGTGAGGACCCGGTCGATCAGGCCCAGGGCGTCGTACCCGGTGGTGCCCTCGGTGGCCCAGTCGGTCGGCAGGTCCTCGCCCGACTCCAGGATCTTCTCGACGAGCACGTAGGCGCCGCCGGTGAGGGCCGACAGGTCGTCGAGGTAGCGCTTCGGGTCGCGCAGCCCGTCGGGGTGGTCGACCCGGAGCCCGTCGACGAGCCCCTCCTCGAACCAGCGGCGGATCTCGATGTGCGTCTCGGCGAACACCTCGGGGTCCTCGACCCGGACGGCGGCCAGGCTGTTGACCGCGAAGAACCGCCGGTAGTTGAGGTTGTCGTCGGCCTCGTGCCAGTTGACGAGGCGGTAGTGCTGCTCGTCGTGGGTGGTGGTGCCGGGAGCCAGCGGGAAGCGGAGGTCGTGGTACCAGAGCTCGCCCTCCCCGGAACCCGACAGCGCTACCCGGATCGCCTCCTCGTCGTCGTCCCCGACGACCGGGATCAGCAGCCGCCCGTCGCCGGCCGCCCAGTCGATGTCGAACGCCGTCGCGTGCTCGGACTCCCGGCCGTGCTGCAGCACGTCCCACCACCATGCGTCCTCGGCCGGCGTCGCGACGCCGACGTGGTTGGGCACGATGTCGACCAGCACTCCCATGCCGAGCCGGCGGGCCTCGGCGGACAGCGTCCCGAGCCCTTCGGTGCCGCCGCGCGCGGGGTCGACGTGGTCGAACGCGACCACGTCGTACCCGTGCGTGCTCCCGGGCTCCGCCGCGAGCAGCGGCGACAGGTAGACCCAGTCGACGCCGAGCTCGTGCAGGTAACGCAGTCGTGCGGCGGCCTGGAAGAGGTCGAACTCCTCGGTGATCTGCAGGCGGTACGTCGAGGCCGGACTCCGCCCTCTTCTTGTCACGACGGTCAGGCCTTCCGCGCCTGCGCGACCGACGCGGCGACCGAGAGGTCGGGCTCGGCCTCGGGTTCGCGGTGCTCCCGGAGCACCACCATGCTGCGGTGCGGGATCGTGAAGGTCTCGCCGGCGGCGAAGGTCCCGTCCTCGTCGGCGGAGCCGCCGGTGTCGATGACGACGTCCCACCCGTCGGCGTACTCGTCCGGCGGCAGCGTCACCGCCGCCTCGCCGTCGGCGTTGAAGTAGAGCAGGAAGTGGTCGTCGACGATGGTCTGCCCGCGGGCGTCCTTGCCGGCGATGCCGTGCCCGTTGAGGTACATGCCCAGGGCCTGGTTGGCCACCCCAGAATCCGACTGAGTCCAGTCGCCGTCATCCATCGGACGCCCGTCGAGGTGCAGCCAGACGATGTCGTTGAGCCGGTCGCCGTCGCCGCCGTCCGGCACCCTGACCGTGGCGCCGCGGAAGAACCGCTTGCGCCGGAACGTCGGGTGGTCGTGCCGCAGCCGGGCCACCGCGGCGGTGAACTCGATCAGCGGCGCGTCGGCGTCGTCCCAGTGCACCCAGGAGAGCTCGCTGTCCTGCGCGTACGTGTTGTTGTTGCCGCGCTGCGTCCGGCCGAGCTCGTCGCCGTGGAGCAGCATCGGGACGCCCTGGCTCAGCAGCAGCGTCGCGATGAAGTTCCGCTGCGCCCGGGCTCGCGCGCCGAGGATCTCGGGGTCGTCGGTCGGGCCCTCGGCTCCGTGGTTCCAGGAGCGGTTGTGGCTCTCGCCGTCGTTGTTGTCCTCGCCGTTGGCGTCGTTGTGCTTCTCGTCGTACGAGACCAGGTCGCGCATGGTGAAGCCGTCGTGGGCGGTGACGAAGTTGATGCTCGCGACC
>Ga0190274_10000122_pt1 | contig 53433 bp, 62 predicted proteins | sample Popmic531T_FD_133002 | JGI IMG/M metagenome (GOLD analysis project Ga0190274, IMG submission 133002) | Populus adjacent soil microbial communities from riparian zone of Yellowstone River, Montana, USA - 531 T | ecosystem: Environmental > Terrestrial > Soil > Riparian zone | place: USA: Montana...
ACCGTGAGCACGGGCACACGCAACGTCGTCGTGGCGCCGGACTTCCAGATCAAGCCTCCCACCACCGGCTTGAGCGGAGGCTGGGCGGAAACCTTTCTGCTGATGGACACCCACCCGCTCCTGCCCGTCTTCGAGTTCGACGACAGCACGGTCGCCGGCCTGTCCGACGCCGCCCCATTGTGGTCCGCGCTCAACCCGCCGGTCGACACGCTCGTGCTGTCCGGCGATTTTTCCGCCGGCTACGCGCTGTCCTGGCTCGGCACCGACGTCGGCCAGATGGTGGTTGTCGCGGGCAACGACTATTCGCTCGCCTCCGAGGACGGTTTCCTCGGCGCCGGCCGGTCGCTGACCTTCGACGCCCGCTCGCTCGGCGCCGGCAACCACGCCATGTTCGACGGCAGCGGCGAAACCGACGGCCGCTTCTCCTTCTTCGGCAGCGGCGGCAATGATTTCTTCTTCGGGGGCGGCGGCGGCGACTCATTCCGCGGCCTCGGCGGCGCCGACACCCTGTCGGGCGGCGGCGGCGCCGACCTGTTCCTCTATTCCGCCGCGGCCGAATCGAGCGGCGCCCAATATGACACGCTCGCCGATTTCGATCCGGACTCGGACAGGATCGACCTGCCCGGCGCGGTCGCGAGCTTCGATCCGGCGATCGCTCACGGCGCCCTTTCCACCGCCAGCTTCAACACCGATCTGGCGGCGGTGCTGGGCGGGCTCGGCGCCGGCCAGGCCGTCTGGTACGCGCCGGATTCGGGCGACCTTTCCGGCAAGGTCTTCCTGGTCGTCGACGGCAACGGCACCGCCGGCTACCAGGCGGGCGAGGATTATGTCTTCGCCGTCGGCGGCGCGCTCGCCGACCTCGCCGGCCACACCGGCTTCTTCGTCTAGGCTTCAGTCCGCCCGCATCGCGATTTCGGCGAGGCTTTCGGCTTCGATCAGCAGGCTGTCGTCGACCGTGCCCTGCGCCATCCGCTCGCGGCCGATGATCACCAGCACCGGAACCGCCATCGGCGAGACCCGGTCGAGCGCGACATGGACCATCGTCCCCTGCGCGCGGTCGAGGAGGCGGGCGAGGCGGCCGACGTCGGTCATCCGCTCCCTCGCGTCGTTCCAGGCGGCCTTGAGCAGCAGGTGGTCGGGCTCGTAGCGCCTCAGCACGTCGTAGATCAGGTCGGTCGAGAAGGTGACCTGGCGCCCCGATTTGCGCTTGCCGGGATGGTGGCGCTCGACCAGCCCGCCGATCACCGCGACCTCGCGAAAGGCGCGCTTCAGAAGATGGGAGCCCTGCACCCAGTCGACGAACTCATTCTCCAATATGTCGCCCGAGAATAACGGCGCCGGGTCCTCGACCGGCTCGAGCCCGTAGCAGGCGAGGGCGTAGTCGTTGGAGACGAAGCCCAAGGGCTTCAGCCCGGCGCTCTCCATCCGCCGGGTGATCAGCATGCCGAGCGACTGGTGCGCGTTCCAGCCTTCGAAGCTGTAGGCGACCATGTAGTGGCGATGCTCGTGCGGGAAGGTCTCGACGAGCAGCTCGTCCGGCGCCGGCAGCTTCGAGCGATAAGCCTGCACGCCGAGCCAGTCGCGCACGTCGTCCGGGAAGCGCGGCCATTGCGCGCGGTCGTGAAGGAAGCGGCGGACGCGGTCGGCGAGGTTGGTCGACATCGCCATCCGCGCGCCGAGATAGGTCGGGATGCGCGCCGACTTGCTGCTCGCGCGAACGATCAGGTCGGTGCCGTCGATCTTCTCGACCTCGAGCACCAGGCCGGCGAAATAGAAAGTGTCGCCCGGCACCAGGGTCGACCCGAAATTGTCCTCGACCGTGCCGAGCTTGCGGCCGCCGCGGAAGCGGACGTCGTAGAGCGGCACGTCGACGATGATTCCGGCGTTCATCCGGTGCTGCTGGACGAAGCGGGGATGGGAGACGCGCCAGGTCCCGTCGGCTTCGCGGGTCAGCCGCTTGAACTTGTCATAGGCGCGCAGGGAATAGCCGCCGCTCTCGATGAAGGAGAGAACCTGGCCGAACAATTCCTCCGAAAGGCCGGCATAAGGCGCGGCGCCGCGCGCTTCGGCCAGCATCTCCTCCTCGCGAAAGGGCGCCGCGCAGGCGCAGGCCATCAGATGCTGGGCGAGCACGTCGAGCGCGCCGGGGCGGAAGATCTCGGCGTCGAGCTCGCCCTCGTCGATCGCATCCAGCGCGGCGCGCGCCTCTAGATATTCGAAGCGGTTGCCGGGCACGAGAATCGCCTCGCTCGGCTCGTCGAGCCGGTGGTTGGCGCGTCCGATCCGCTGCAGCAGCCGCGACGAGCCCTTCGGCGCGCCCATCTGGATGACGAGGTCGACGTCGCCCCAGTCGACGCCCAGGTCGAGGCTGGCGGTGCAGACCAGGCCGCGGAGCCGCCCCGACGCCACCGCCGCCTCGACCTTGCGCCGGGCCTCGATCGACAGCGAGCCGTGATGGATTCCGATCGGCAGAGTCTCGTCGTTGACCGCCCAGAGGTCCTGGAAGATCAATTCGGCCAGCGAGCGGGTGTTGCAGAAAACGAGGGTCGTCTTGTGCCGCTCGATCTCGCGCATCACGTTCTGCGCCGCCCAGCGCCCGCTATGGCCGGACCAGGGAATCTTCTCGTCCTCGGGCAGCATGATCGAGATGTGCGCCTCGGCGCCGGGATCGCCCTGGACGACCGCCACCGTCTCGACGTCGCCGTGCGGGGCGAGCCAGCCCTGATAGGCCTCGGCATCGGCGACCGTGGCGGAGAGGCCGACTCGGCGCAGGCCCGGCGCGATTGCCTGCAGCCGCGCCAGCGACAGCGCCAGGAGGTCGCCGCGCTTGCCGGTGGCGAAGGCGTGAATTTCGTCGACGACCACGGTCGAGAGGTCGCCGAACAGGGTGAAGCTGTCCGGGTGGGAGAGCAAGAGGCTTAAGGATTCGGGCGTGGTCAGCAGGATCTGCGGCGGCCGCACCCGCTGCCGCGCCTTGCGGTCGGACGGCGTGTCGCCGGTCCGAGTCTCGACCCGGATCGGCAGCGCCATCTCGGCGATCGGGGTCAGCAGATTGCGCTGAACGTCGACCGCGAGCGCCTTCAGCGGCGAGATGTAGAGCGTGTGCAGCCCCTCGCTCGGCCGCTCGATCAGTTCGGCGAGGCTGGCCAGGAAGCCGGCCAGGGTCTTGCCCGCCCCGGTGGGAGCGACCAGCAGAGCGCTTCGCCCGGCCCGGGCCGCCTCCAGCATTTCGAGCTGGTGCCGGCGCGGCGCCCAGCCCTTGCCGGCGAACCAGCCGACGATCGGCGGCGGCAGATCTATCGGCGTTTCCTCAGCAGGGTGACGATGATTCCGAGCACGATCAGCGCCCCGCCCACATAGATCATCATCCACGCAAGATTTTCCATGAATTAGCCTCCCCGCGCCGATTCGCGAGGGCGCAGTCTAGCGCATCAGTGCGCTCTGTCCGCCTCGCCGCCTTCCCGGCGCTCCTCCTCGGCATAGACTCGCCGGGTGCCGGCCTCGGTCTCGGCGCGGGAGCGGCGCGAGGCGCGGTTGCGAAGCATCGCCCAGGCCAGAACCGCGAGCAGAATGATCGGTCCGACGAACTTGAGCAGGCCCCAGTTGAATCCGCCGAAATCCATGTCCCCTCTCCTCAGCGTCGCCGGGCGCGCTTGGCCGGCCCGGCGTCTCGCCCCATATAGCTCCCGATGGCCCGTCTCGGTTCCTGGATCGAGCCTTTTTCCGAAGGCATCTACGTGCGTCCCGCCGACGCCTGGATCGATCCGTCGCAGCCCAAGGCGCGGGCTCTGGTCACCCACGGCCATGCCGATCATGCCCGCGGCGGCCACGAAAAGGTCTGGGCGACGCCGGAAACGCTGGCGATCATGGAATGCCGCTACGGCCCGCAAGCGGGCGTGTCAGTGGCGTATCGCGAGGTCGTCCGGATGGGCGAAGTGGACGTCAGCTTAGTCCCCGCCGGCCATGTCCTGGGCTCGGCCCAGATCGTGCTCGAGCATGCCGGCGAGCGGGTCGTCGTTTCCGGCGACTACAAGCGCCGGCCCGATCCCACCTGCCTGCCCTTCGAGCCCGTGCCCTGCGACATCTTCATCACCGAGGCGACGTTCGGCTTGCCCGTCTTCCGTCACCCGGCCACCGCCGGCGAGATCGACAGGCTGCTTCAGCGGCTGCACGACAATCCCGACCGCTGCATCCTGGTCGGCGCCTATGCGCTCGGCAAGGCGCAGCGGCTGATCATGGAGCTGCGCTGCCGCGGCCATCACGATCCGATCTACATCCACGGCGCTCTTCAGCGCCTTTGCGAGCTCTACGCGCAGTTCGGCGTTCCGCTCGGCGACCTGCGCCCCGCCACCGGCGTTGCCAAGGACGAGCTCAAGGGCCGGATCATCCTCGCCCCCCCGGGCTGCCTCAACGACCGCTGGTCGCGCCGGCTGCCCGATCCGATCACCGCCATGGCCTCGGGCTGGATGCGGGTCCGCCAGCGCGCCCGCCAGCGCCTCGTCGAAATGCCCCTGATCGTCTCCGACCATGCCGATTGGGACGAGCTCACCCGGACCATCCAGGAGCTCGCCCCCCGCGAAGTCTGGATCACCCACGGCCGCGAGGAAGCGCTCAAACATTGGTGCATGACCCGCCAGATCAAGGCCCGCGAGCTCAACCTGGTCGGCTATGAGGACGAGGACGATTGACCAATCTCGTCATTGCGAGCGAAGCGAAGCAATCCAGCACGACGCTTGGAAGCCCGCTGGATTGCTTCGTCGCTACGCTCCTCGCAATGACGACTGACTAGGCGTTCAGCCAGATCGCCAATCCCAGCCCCGCGATCGCCAATATCCCCCACCGCGCCTGCCGCTCGAGCGCGAAATCCTCGGTCCTGGAGAGGATCAGGGCGCTCGCCGGCATCACCACCAGCATCAGCCCGACGCTGAGCAACGCCCCCGCCAGCCGCCCGGCATAGACGAAGCCCGCTATCGCCACCGCCGCCCAGGCGACGCAGAAGGCCAAAGCCTCGACGTGGAGCCTCGGCATCAATGCGCCGCCTGCGGGCCGCGCTCGACGCCCGACAGAGCGAGCTGCGCGTCGATCTGGGCGACCAGGCGGTCGAGGCCGGCCTGGTCGTTCGCCTCGGCGCGCGCGACCAGGACGTCCTGGGTGTTGGAGGCGCGAAGCAGCCACCAGCCGTCCTCGGTGCTCACCCGGGCGCCGTCGGTGCGGTCGACCGCGGCGCCCGAGGCGGCGAGCCGGTCGAGCACTTCGTCGACCACCGCGAACTTGCGGCTCTCGTCGACCTGGAAGCGCATTTCCGGCGTGTTCACCACCGCCGGCATCGCCGATTTGAGCGCGGTGAGCGAGCCGCCGAGCCTGGTCACCGCGCGGATCAGCCGAACCGCCGCGTAGAGGGCGTCGTCGAAGCCGTAATATTCGTGGGCGAAGAAGATATGGCCGCTCATCTCGCCGGCGAGCGGGGCGCCGGTTTCCTTCATCTTCGATTTGATCAGGCTGTGCCCGGTCTTCCACATCAGCGGTTTGCCGCCCAGCTCCGCGATCCGGTCGTAGAGCGCCTGGCTCGCCTTGACGTCGGCGATGATCGTCGCCCCCGGCACATCGGCGAGCACCGGCTCGGCGAGGATGGCGAGCAGCTGGTCGCCCCAGACCACCCGGCCCTCGCCGTCGACCGCGCCGATCCGGTCGCCGTCGCCGTCGAAGGCGATTCCGAAATCGAGCCCCTTCTCCGCGACCAAAGCCTTGAGGTCGGCGAGATTGGCCTCCTCGGTCGGGTCGGGATGGTGGTTGGGGAAGCGGCTGTCGACCTCGGTGTAGAGAAGGTGATGCTCGCCCGGCAGCTTCGCCGCCAGTTTCTCCAGCGCCGGGCCGGCGGCGCCGTTGCCGGCGTCCCAGCCGATCCGGTAAGGCCCGCCGTCGAAGCCCTCGAGCAGCCGCTCGACATAGTGGTCGAGCATGTCCTCCTCGCCGACCGAGCCGGCGCCGCTCAGCCAGTCGCCGGCCGCCGCCATCGCGCCGAGCGCCCTGATATCCTCGCCGAAGAAGGCGCGGCCGAACAGCACCATCTTGAAGCCGTTATACTCGGCGGGATTGTGGCTGCCGGTGATCATCACCCCGGCATCGACGTCGAGCACGCTTTCCGAATAATAAAGCATCGGCGTCGGCCCGAGCCCGATCCGGACGGCGTCGGCGCCGCTCTCGGTCAGGCCGCGAAGCAGCGCCTCCTCCAGCGCCGGCGAGCTCTCGCGACCGTCGCGCCCGACCGCCACCTTCGCTCCGCCGCCGCGGCGCACCAGGGTGCCGATCGAGCGGCCGACCGCATAAGCGTCGTCGGGCCCGAGCGTCTTTCCGACGATGCCGCGAATGTCATATTCCCGAAGCGAGGTCGGGTTGAACTGGTGGGTCATCGAATCTCCGTCAGGGCAGGCGGCGGGCGCGCTTCAGCTCATCGACGAGCGCGTCGCGCGCCGCATTAACCCGTGTTGCAAGCGCCGCGGAACCCCCGGCGTCGGGATGAACCTTGGCGATCAGACGCCGGTGCGCCTCGCGAATCTCCTCGAGGCTGGCGCCCTCGCCGAGGCCGAGCAGGGCCCGCGCCTCGGCCGGCCGCATTGTCGCGGCGGAAACCGCCCGGCCGCGCCACCAGATATAGATGACGCCCGCCAGGATCAGCGCGAGGACGAGCTTGGCCATCAGCCCGCCATCGCCGCCTGGCGCGGCGCCGAATCGGCCGGCTCGGGCAGAGCGAAGCCGGCGATCATCTCGCGCAGCTCCTGCCGGGCGGCGATGTGCGAGACGCAGACGGCCTCGATCTCGTGCAGGTCGAGCAGGGTCAGGCCCTTGGGGAAGAGCTCGCGGTAGATCACCCGCTCGCCGAGGCCGGGGATGATCCGGAAGCCGACCCGGCGCGACAGCTCGGCGAGCGCGTCGCCCACCCTCTTCATGTTGCGCGCCTCGATATGCTGCATCCGGTTCCTCAGAACGACCCAGTCGACGCTGGCGCCGTGGGTCTTCGCCCGCTGGGTGCGGCTGTTCCAGACCAGCTCGGCGTAGAAGCTCGGCCGGCGCACTCGATAGGTCTCGGCGTCGACCTCGCCGATCAGATCGAGATCGACGAAGCTGTCGTTGATCGGCGTGACCAGAGTGTCGGCGCGGACCATGGCGGCGCGCGCATGCGGATCGTCGCGGCCGGGCGTGTCGACGACCAGGAATTCAACATCCTCCGCCAGCCGGTCGATCGCCGAGTCGAGGCTCTCGCCCCCGTCCGGGTCGAATGTCGCGTAAGCGGGCATCGGCAGCTCGAGGCCGAGCCGGCGGATCGAGGCGGCGCGATTGTCGAGATAGCGGCCCAAAGTGCGCTGGCGGGTGTCGAGGTCGAGCGCGGCGACCTTGCGGCCCTGCGCCGCCAAAGCGACGGCGCTGTGAACGGCGGTGGTTGACTTGCCGGTGCCGCCTTTCTCGTTGGCGAAGGTGATGATGTGCGGCACGACGCTGGCGACTCCGAACGCTTGATCAACGGTGGCGCGGGCCGCTACGCCCGCCGCCAACCTCTATCGGAGCCCCAAAGGCGGTGCAAATCATCCGTGATCCGGTCGCGCTGGCGCAAGCGATCGCCGCCCTTCGCGAGGAGGGCGGCACGATCGCCTTCGTTCCGACCATGGGCGCCCTCCACGCCGGCCATATGGCGCTGATCGCCGAGGCGCGGCTGCGCGCCGATCACGTCGTCGCCTCGATCTTCGTCAATCCGACCCAGTTCGCGCCCGGCGAGGATCTGTCCACCTATCCGCGCCGCGAAGCGAGCGACGCGGCGATGCTGGAGGCGGAGGGCTGCGCCATCCTCTGGGCGCCCGACGTCGCCACCATGTATCCGGACGGAGCCGAGACGACGCTGCGCGCCGGAAGCGCGAGCGATGGCCTCGACGGTGCCGCCCGCCCCGGCCATTTCGACGGCGTCGTCACCGTGGTCGCGCGGCTGTTCGATCAGGTCCGGCCCGATATCGCCCTCTTCGGCGAGAAGGATTATCAGCAGCTTGCCGTGATCCGGCAGATGGTCGAGAGCCTCGGCCTGCCCATCGAGATCGTCGGAGTCCCGACCCAGCGCGACGCGGACGGCGTCGCCTTGTCCTCGCGCAACGCCTATCTCTCCGACGAGGAACGCCTCGCCGCTCGGACCTTGCCGCGCGCGCTCGGCGAAGCCGCGCAGGCGATCGTCGACGGAGTCCCGGTCGACGAGGCGCTGGCAAAGGCGCGGGCCCGGCTGCGGGGCGCCGGTTTCGACCCGATCGACTATGTCGTCCTTTGCGACGCCGGGACGCTGGCGCCGCTGGCCGCGCTCGATCGTCCCGCCCGCCTTCTCGCCGCCGCGAAAATCGGGCTCACCCGCCTCATCGACAATCTTCCCCTGGCACCCGCCCTCCGATCCTAACCGCCCCGTTAACCATTTGTTGGTGAAGCGCCGCCAGAACCGGTGGAGAGATTGGTTTGGGGGGTAGGACAAATGGGTCACAGCCTGAAAGCGGGGATGTTCCTGATCGAAACCCGGATGGCCGACGCGGCCGTGGGCGACATCCAGGCGCTTTACGAATTGGGCGTCGCTTATTCGACCGGCACCGGCGGCGTCGAGATCGATTTCGTCGAGGCGCACAAATGGTTCAACCTCGCCGCGCTGAACGGCAGCGCGCTCGCCCAGGAATGCCGTGCCGAGATCGCCGAGGACATGACCGCCCGCGAGATCGCCGAGGCCCAGCGCCAGGCCCGCGCCTGGCTCGCCGACATCGCCGACCGCCGCCACGCGGCCTGATCATCCCCCGCTTTCGCAGGGACGACTCCGCCGGACGCTAGCGGTCTTTCAGGAAATAGCGCTCGGCCGCGTTCAGCTCGTCGTCCAGCTCGTAGACGATCGGCTGTCCGGTCGGGATTTCCAGCGCGACGATGTCGTCGTCGGCGATGTTCGAAAGATGCTTGACCAGCGCCCGAAGCGAATTGCCGTGGGCTGAGATCAGCACCCGGTCCCCTTTTTTCAGCGCCGGCGCGATCCGCTCCTCCCAATAAGGCAGGACCCGGGCGATCGTGTCCCTGAGGCTTTCATGGGTCGGGATCGGGATGCCGGCGTAGCGGCGGTCGTTGGTCAGGTCGAACTCGCCGCCCGGCTCGCTCGCCGGTGGCGGAATGTCGAACGAGCGCCGCCAGATCTTCACCTGCTCGTCGCCGTGCCTGGCCGCGGTCTCGGCCTTGTTGAGCCCGGTGAGGCCGCCATAATGACGCTCGTTGAGCCGCCAGTGCTTCTCGACCGGCAGCCAGAGGCGGCCCATCGCCTCAAGCGCGATGTTGAGCGTCTTGATCGCCCGCGTCTGCAGGCTGGTGAAGCACAGGTCGAAATCGAAGCCCCTGGCGGCGAGCAATTCGCCCGCCGCCTTGGCCTCGCCCTCGCCCTGCGGCGTCAGGGCGACGTCCCACCAGCCGGTGAAGCGGTTCTCCATGTTCCAGGCCGACTGGCCGTGACGGATCAGGACGAGCTGGGACACGAGAAGCCGGACTCTAGGCGCGATAGGCGGCGATGTCGTCGATCACCGCGTGCAGCGCGTCGAGGCAGGCGCGGGCGAGCAGGCGGCTGCGGTCCGGCGACCAGCCCTGGACGGGATCGGGCAGATCCTCATTGTCCTTGAACGGCATTTCCAGGGTCATCGAGACGGCGCCGTAGCGCTCGGCGAGCTGGGCGGTGGACATGGAGAGATTCGCCTGGCCCGGACCCGGCACCTCATAGCCCTTGGACGTCTGGAAATCGGGCGTGGTCCGGACCAGCGCCCGGCTATAGGCGTCGAACAGGTCCTGCTGCGTCTCCTTCCAGGCCGGGATGCCCTCGAAGCCGGCGAGGAAATTGGCTGCGATCGCCTCGTCGCCGTGAACGTCCATGGCGAAATCGACGCCGGTCCTGTCCATCTCGGCGCGGACGTGGAAGACCTCGGGGCTTTTTTCGAGGCTCGGCGCGTGCCACTCGCGGTTGAGGTTCACGCCGGCGGCGTTGGTGCGCAAATGGCCGCGGAAGGAGCCGTCCGGGTTCATGTTGGGGACGATGTGGAAGGTCGCCTTCTCGCGGAGGCGGCGGGTCACCGGGTCGGCCTCGTCGAGCAGCTTCTCGATCGCCCCTTCCATCCACCATTCCGCCATCGTCTCGCCCGGATGCTGGCGCGCGTAGAGCCAGACCTGCAGTGGACCGCCGCCGAGCCTGAAATAGTCGATCTCGCGGCCGTCGAGCGTCTGGCCGAGCGAGCGATATTCGACTCCGGGCACGGCCGCGACCGAGACGACCAGATCGTGGTGACGCTCCATCGTGTAAGGCGCGAAATAAGCGATCCAGACGCTGTCGGACGGCGGCGTGACCCGGATCGTCAGCACGCCACCCTCATAGGAGGTATCGACCCGCTCCCAGGTCTCGCGGTCCTCGGAAAGGCAGGCGCGGTAATTGTCCCAGCCGTGCGGGTAGGCCGCGCCCGCGCAATTGGTGAGGCGAATCTTCAGCGCCCGATCCCGTCCCCCGGTCAGCCGGAAATAGAACCACTGGTAGAAGTCCGACTGATGGTCCGTGACGATCTCAAGGTCCAGACGGTCGCCGTCGATGGAAACCAAGCGGATATTGCCGCCGTCGAAGGCGCTCGAAATGGAAAGGGTCATGACATCCTTGAAGGCAGAGGGGGATTAGCGGACCCTGATAGTGCGCCCCGACTCTCCGGGGAAGTCCCGAAACAAGGCCGTGGCCAGCCGGTCCACCGCGACCGCGGGGCTGGCGAGATCCGAGCCGGCGCGCGCCTCCATCCGGGCCCGGCCCTCCCAGGCGACGGTGGCGTCCGAGCGGCGCTGGATCCGCACGCTGAGCTCGGTCCCGATCACCTGATTCGAGCCGCGGCCGATCGGGATTGTGCCCCCGACGCCGCCCGAGACGCCGCTGCGCCGGCCATAGCTTGCGCCGCCGACGCCGACGCCGACACTGACTCCGGAGCGGCGGGCGCTCTCGCGCATACCCTGGTCGACGCGCACCACCGCGACCTGCTCGGAACGGCCGGTGCGCGGCTCGACCGTCCAGCCGAGCCGGGCCAGCTCGCGCTCGATCGGCGCGGCGATCTGGCTGAATTCGAGGCTGTTGGCGTCGGCCGGGTCGGCGGGCTCGATCGCGATCGGACCGCGGGCGAGCTGCTGGCCCAGGTGGAAGCGGGTGACCGAGGTCGGCTCGAGCCGGCCGCCGCCGCCGGCGTCCATCGCGCAGCCCGCGAGCAGCAAGGCCCCCAAGAGCGCGCCGCAACCCGATGCGAATTTGTTCATGGCACACCTCGCTCTTGCGCTCGTTCTTGGCGAACGAGACTGTATAGGACGTGTAACGAGTTTAGCCGGTTTTTGCTGCATCGGACAGCGGCGGGAGTGGGAATGACGGACAACGGGATGCCGGTGCTGGTGACCGGCGGCGCCGGCTATATCGGCAGCCATGCGGTGCTGGCCTTGCTCGACTCGGGCTGGCCGGTCGTGGTGATCGACGATCTTTCCACCGGTTTCGACTGGGCGGTGCCCGACGGCGCGTCCTTCGCGAAGGGCGACATCGCCGATTCGGCGCTGGTCGCGCGGCTGATCGCCGAGCATCGGATCGGCGCGGTCATGCATTTCGCGGGATCGATCATCGTTCCCGAATCGGTCGAGAATCCGCTCAAATATTATCTCAACAACACCGTGAAGAGCCGCGCCCTGATCGAAAGCGCGGTCCTGGGCGGCGTTCGCCATTTCATCTTCTCCTCGACCGCCGCGACCTACGGCGTTCCCGACACGGTTCCGATCAGCGAGGACGCGCCGACCGAGCCGATCAACCCTTATGGCTGGTCGAAGCTGATGACCGAGCGCATGCTGAAGGACGCGACCGCGGCGCATCCGATGAATCATTGCGCGCTTCGCTATTTCAACGTCGCCGGCGCCGATCCCGGGGGCCGCTCCGGCCAGTCGACCAGGGGCGCCACCCACCTGATCAAGGTCGCGGTGGAGGCGGCGACCGGCAAAAGGACGGGAGTCGACGTCTACGGCACTGATTTCGACACGGCGGACGGCACCGGCGTTCGCGACTATATCCACGTCAGCGATCTCGCCGCCGCCCATGTCGCCGCGCTGGAGAAGCTGATCGAGGAGCCGGACCGGAGCCTCACCATGAATTGCGGCTACGGCCGGGGCTTCTCCGTGCTCGAAGTGCTCGATGCGGTCGATCGGGTCACCAATATGCGGATCGAGCGCCGGCTGGCGCCGCGCCGCGCCGGCGATCCGCCGGCTCTCGTCGCCGACAATCGCCGAATCCTCGAAACCCTGTCCTGGCGCCCGGCTCGCGACGAGCTCGACACGATCGTCGCCGACGCCCTGGCCTGGGAGCGCAAGCTGGCGGAACGGCGACCGGAATAATCTGCCAATTCGGCGCCGCCCCGCGCGACGCCCGTTTCGCTCCGGCGCGGCCGCCGAGCAACGTCATGCAAATTTCGCCCTCCCGCCGATCCCGCATTGCAGCAATGCGGCCCCGATGGTCATTTGAACGCGCCCATGAGTCGCAACACAGGGGGGTTTGAACCAATGAAACGCATATCCACGGCTCTTCTCGCGGCCGGCCTGATGGCGCTCGGCGCCTGCGACGGCGGCGCGGAGAACAAGGCGGCCAACACAAGTGTCGAAGACGTCAACGTGATCGAGGACAATCTGAGCGACGAGAACCTGCTCGGCACCGACACGCTCGGCAACGACAGCGGCAACGCGGTCGACGCCAACCTCGCCGAGAACAGCGCCGGCAACACCGCCGGCTAGGCCGTTACGAACTTCGCCGCCGAGGTCTCCCTAGGTTGAAGCGGTCCGACTGGCCCCCGGCGCCTCGCACCGGGGGCCATTTTACGCGCGCGCCCGGTCGGGCTGCAGCGGGTAGGCGGTGGTGCTCTTCACCCGCTCCATGGCGAAGCGCGAGGTGACGTTCTTCAGCGGCACTTCGGCGATCAGCCGGCGGTAGAATTCGTCATATTCGTGCATCGACCCGACCGCGACGCGAAGCAGGTAATCGACGTCGCCGGCCATCCGATAGACCTCCATCACCTCCGGCATCGAAGCGACCGTGGCGGCGAAGCCCTCGAGCCAGTGCGGCGAATGGTCGGCCGCCTCGATCTCGACGAACACCGAGATTCCGAAGCCGATCGCCTCCGGGTTGAGCAAGGCGACCCGGCGCTCGATCACGCCCTGCGCCTCGAGCTTCTGGATCCGGCGCCAGCACGGCGTCTGCGAAAGGTTCACCCGGCCGGCGACCTCGGCGACGGAGAGCGACGAATTCTGCTGGAGGATGGCGAGAATCCTGAGATCGGTGCGGTCCATCGGCTTTGCTTGCCCGAATTGGCAGAATCTTCCAATAGCCGCGCGAAACCCGCCCGCGCGGAGCAGGATTTACCTCTTCGCCCGTCAAGCGCCGCGCTTGACTTGGATTGCGCTCCCCACTAGGTGGCGCCTTCGCTTTTCAGCAATCGGCATCGTTAGAGACAGGCAGGCGTTCCAGGCCATGAAGATCCGCAACTCCTTGAAGTCCCTCAAGTCGCGCCACCGCGACTGCCGCGTGATCCGCCGCCGGGGCCGCACCTACGTCATCAACAAGACCAACCGCCGCTTCAAGGCGCGCCAGGGCTGACGGGTTGCGCGTTGTCCGCGCAAGCCGTCACCCCGGACTTGATCCGGGGTCCATCTTTCCTTGCGCGCGGTGACCTGGAGAAGGTGGATGCCATTGAAAGGTCGCCCTGTCCCCCGGACAGGGCTACGCTGTCTGGGCGACTGCGTACCTTTCAATCAAATCGGGCATGACGGACGCTGTCGTCACCGCCGTCGTCTTCGACGTCGGCAACGTCCTCTACGGCTGGGATCCCGATGCCTTCCTCGTCCGGCAGATCGCCGACGATGAAGCGCGCCTCAGGTTCATCGAGGATGTCGACCTCTATTCCTGGCACGAGACTCTGGACGGCGGCCGGCCCTATGACGAGGCGGCGGCCGAGCTCAACGAGAAATTTCCCGAATATGCGCAGCTGATCGCCGCCTGGAGCGAGCGTTTCGGCGAGACCATCAGCGGTCCGGTCCCCGGCACCCACGCGATCGTCGAGGAGCTCGGCGCGCGCGGCGTGCCATTGTTCGCGATCACCAATTTCTCCGCCGATTTCTGGCCGCCCTTCTTCGCCAGGGAGCGCGCCTTCTTTTCGCGCTTTCGCGACATCGTCGTCTCGGGCGAGGTCAGGCTGCTGAAGCCCGATCCGGCCATCTATTATCTCGCTCTCGACCGGTTCCGGCTCCGGCCGGACGAGGCGCTGCTGGTCGACGACCGGCAGATCAACGTCGCCGGCGCGCTCGCGGTCGGCATGAAGGCGCATCTGTTCACCGATGCCGCCGACCTGCGCTTGCGGCTGGAAGCGGAGGGGCTGCTTTAGAGTCCCCACGTCATTCCAGCGAAAGCTGGAATCCCGCTTCTCTTTTCGCAGCTTCCGTAAAGGCAGGGAGATTCCGGCTTTCGCCGGAATGACGAAAAGCGGAACGGGCGGGCAGCTTAGGCTTTGTTCCGGGCGTGAGGCAGAGGTGGCCCGAAAAGCTCTGGATCGTCCGGCACGGGCAAAGCGCCGGCAACGTCGCGCGCGAGGCCGCGCATCGGGCCGGGCTCGACGTCATCGACATCGCCACCCGCGACGTTGACGTTCCGCTGAGCGCGCTCGGCCACGAGCAGGCGGCGGCGCTCGGCCGCTGGTTCGCGGCGCTTCCGGCGGGCGAAAGGCCCGAGGTCGTCCTGTCCTCGCCTTATGTCCGAGCCCGCCAGACGGCGAAGGCGATCTGCGAGGCGGGCGGCGTGACGGAATCGGCGCGCCAGCCCGTCGTCGACGAGCGCCTGCGCGAGCGCGAGTTCGGAGTCTTCGACCGGCTCACTCCCAACGGCATCCGCCAGAAGCATCCCGACCTCGCCGAGCATCGCGCCCTGCTGGGCAAATTCTACTTCCGCGCTCCGGGCGGGGAAAGCTGGGCGGACGTGATCCTTCGGCTGCGCGGCGCGCTCGACACGATCAGCCTGCACCATGCCGACCGGCGGGTGTTGATCGTCTGCCACCAGGTCGTGGTGCTCTGCCTTCGCTACATCCTCGAGGAGCTGGACGAGGGGGCGGTGCTGGCGATCGACAAGGAGGGCGGCGTCGTCAATTGCGGCGTCTGCGAATATGAGTTCGAGCCGGACGACGCCAGGGCCTGCGTGCCGAAGCTGGTCCGCTACAATTTCGCGGCGCCGTTGATCGAGCAGGCGGCGCCGGTCACCGCCGAGCCCGACGCGATGGTCGCGACCCGATGAGCGAGCCCGCGGCGCTCGACTCCGGCCTGCTCCATGCCTTTCCGCTGCCGCCGCTCGACGAGGACGGCGACAAGGAGAGCCGCGGCCTCGCCTTCGTGATCGCGGGCAGCCGCGAAACCCCCGGCGCGGCGATCCTCGCCGGCACCGCCGCGCTTCGCGCCGGCGCGGGCAAGCTTCGAATCGCCACCGCCGGAAGCGTCGCCGCCGCCATCGGCGCGGCGGTGCCCGAGGCGCGGGTGATCGGCCATGCCGAGAGCGAGGACGGCTGCATCGAGGGAGCGGCGGTCGCTTCGCTGGTCGAGCTCGCCGCCCAGGCGCGGTCGATCACCGCCGGCTGCGGCCTTCGGCACGGCGCGGGCCTCGACCGGCTGCTCAAGGCGCTGCTCGGCTGCGGCGCGGACATTCCGCTGATTCTCGACGCGACCATATTGGGCTGCCTGCCGGCGATGGCCGACGCGGTTCGCGCCTGGACCGGCGGCGCCATGTTGTTGCCTCACGCCCGCGAAATGGCGCGCTTGCTCGAATGCGAGGCCGACGAGGTCGAGCGCGATCCGCTTGCCGCGGCGAGACGCGCCGCGGACCGTTATCGGGCCGTGGCGCTGGTCAAGGGCCGCTACAGCTTCATCGCCGCGCCGGACGGCCGCGCCTTTCGCTTCGAGGGCGGCGGCATCGGCCTCGCCACGTCGGGCTCGGGCGACGTTCTGGCCGGGATCGTCGGCGGCCTCGCCGCGCGCGGCGCCGACCCGCTGACCGCGACCTTGTGGGGCGTCTGGCTGCACGGCGAGGCGGGGCGGATCCTGACCGACAAGGTCGGGCGGGTCGGCTTCCTCGCCCGGGAGATCGCCGATCTGGTCCCGGAATTGCTGGAAGCCGCCTAGCTCGGCCGGTGCCGGTCCAGCTCGTCGCCGATCAGCCGGGCGACGTGGACGACGTTGGTCGATCCGGGCACGCCGAACGGCACCCCGGCGGTGACGATGATCCGGTCGCCGCCTTTGGCGAGCGCATGACGCAATGCCATCCGCTTCGACTTGCCGACCATCTCCTCGAAGCTGTGCACGTCGCGGGTACGCACGGCATGCGCGCCCCACAGGATGCCGAGCTGCCGCGCGGTCTTCAGCGACGGCGTCAGCACCAGCAAAGGCACGGTCGGCCGCTCCCGCGCCACCCGACGGGCGGTGGAGCCCGAGCTGGTGAAGCAGACGATGGCGTTGGCGCCGACGGTTCGGACGATGTCGCTGGCGGCGCGGGCGATGGCGTCGTTGGTGGTCGCGTCTGGCAGGGTCTCGGTGAAATGGACCCGGGCATAATGGGTCGGGTCGGCCTCCGCGCTGGTCGCGATCCGGTTCATCATCTCGACCGCCTCGCAGGGGAATTGGCCGGAGGCGCTCTCCGCCGACAGCATGATCGCGTCGGCGCCGTCATAGACGGCGGTCGCGACGTCGGAGACCTCGGCCCGGGTCGGCGACGGCGAGGAGATCATCGATTCGAGCATCTGCGTGGCGACCACCACCGGCCGGCCCATCCGCCGCGCCGCCTCGACGATCTGCTTCTGCAGCGGCGGCACCTCCTCGGGCGGCATCTCGACTCCGAGGTCGCCGCGCGCGACCATCACCGCGTCGGCCAGCTCTAAAATATCCTCGAGCCGGTCGATCGCCGCGGGCTTCTCGATCTTGGCGAGCAGATTGGCCTTGCCGCCGATCAGCCGCCGAGCCTCGGCCACGTCCTCGGGCCGCTGCACGAAGGAGAGCGCAATCCAGTCGACATGCTGTTCGAGCGCGAAGGCGAGGTCGGCCCGGTCCTTCTCGGTCAGCGCCGCGAGCGGCAGCACCACGTCCGGGACGTTCAGGCCCTTGTTGTTGGAGATGGTGCCGCCGACCTCGACCCTGGTGTCGATCCGGTCGGCGCTCACCTTCGTCACCCGGAAGACGAGCTTGCCGTCGTCGACCAGCAGCCTGGTGCCCGGCTCGACCGCCGCGAAAATCTCGCGATGGGGAAGGTTCGCCCTTTTGGAATAGCCGAGCGCTTCGTCGCGGTCGAAGGTGAAGCTCTGGCCGGCCTTCAATTCCGCCCTGTCGCCTTTGAACCGGCCGACCCGGAGCTTCGGCCCCTGCAGGTCGGCGAGGATCGTGGTCGGCCGCTCGAGCTCGCTTTCCAGCGCCCGGATCGCCGCGATCCGCCGTTCGTGATCGGCGTGATTGCCGTGGCTCATGTTGATCCGGAAGGCGTCGGCGCCGGCCTGGCTCAGCCGGCGGATCATCTCGGGCGTGTCGCTGGCCGGGCCCAGAGTCGCCAGAATCCTCACCTTGCGGCTGCGCGGCACGAACCGGCTCGGCGTGGTTTCCTTCGGCATCGTCCCCGGCCAATAGCCGCTCGACATGACAGTTCAAGGCGCTAGAGCCTCGGCCTCAACCTTATCCGATGGAGTTTGAATTGGCGGAAGGAAGCATCGCGGCCGACGAATTGCGGTTGCTGATCGAGCGGATCGAGCGGCTCGAGGAAGAGAAGAAGGCGATCGCCGACGACGTCAAGGACGTCTACGGCGAGGCGAAGGCGCGCGGCTACGACGCCAAGATCATGCGCCAGATCGTGCGCCTCCGTAAAATGGAGACCCACGACCGCCAGGAGATGGAAGCGATCCTGGACACCTACAAGGCGGCGCTGGGGCTCGCCTGACTAAGGCGGGGAGCCCGGCCGTCATCGCGAGCGGAGCGAAGCAATCCAGAACGGCCTCGGAGCGATACTGGATTGCTTCGTCGCTTCACTCCTCGCAATGACGATGGCGGAAATGAAAGGGTGAGCGGCGATGGCCGGCCACAGCAAATATAAGAATATCATGTATCGCAAGGGCGCTCAGGACAAGAAGCGCTCCGCGATGTTTTCCAAGCTCGCCCGCGAGATCACCGTCGCGGCCAAGTCCGGCCTGCCCGATCCCGACGCCAATCCGCGGCTCCGCGCCGCGGTCAACGCCGCCCGCGCCCAATCCATGCCCAAGGACAATATCCAGCGCGCGATCGACAAGGCCTCGGGCGGCGACGCCGAGAATTACGAGGAAATCCGCTACGAAGGCTTCGGTCCGGGCGGCGTCAGCCTCGTCGTCGAGGCGCTGACCGACAATCGCAACCGCACCGCCACCAACGTCCGCACCGCCTTCGCCAAGAATGGCGGCAATCTCGGCGCCTCCGGCTCGGTGACCCACGGCTTCGCCCGGCTCGGCCTGATCGAATATCCGGCCTCGGCGGGCGATTCCGACACGGTGTTCGAGGCGGCGATCGAGGCCGGCGCCGAGGACGTCGAGTCGGACGAGGGCGGCCACGAGATCTGGACCAATGTCGACGCGCTCCACGGCGTCGCCCGAGCGCTCGAGGCCGCGCTCGGCGAAGCGGAAAGCGTCAAGCTCGCCTGGCGCCCGGCGACCTCGGTCGACGTCGCCGAGGGCGATGCCGAGCAGTTGCTCAAGCTGGTCGACACGCTCGAGGAGGATGACGACGTGCAGACCGTCTGGGGCAATTACGAGCTGTCCGAGGCTGTTTTGGAAAAGCTCGGATAGGATGCGCGCAGAGACGCGGAGACGCAGAGAATCCGGGCCTTGCGGCGGCGCGGAGCGCCCTTTTTCGAAGCGGGCGAAATGGGGCGCCATCGCGCCCCTCCTCCTCGGCCTCTCCGCGTCTCCGCGTCCCTGCGCGAACCGAAAATGATCATCATCGGCCTCGATCCCGGGCTGGCCTGCGCGGGCTGGGGGATCATCGCGGCCGAGGGCAACCGGCTGTCGCACGTCGCCAACGGGCAGGTGAGGACCGATCCGAAGCAGGCGCTGGCGGCGCGGCTGGTGCGGCTCGAAGAGGCGCTTGGCGAGGTGATCGCGGCGCATGCGCCCGCGGAGGCTGGGATCGAGGAGGTCTTCCTCAACGAAAATCCGCAATCGACGCTGAAGCTGGGACAAGCGCGCGGGGTCATCCTGTTCGCGGCGGCGCGGCGTGGGCTGCCCGTGGCGGAATATGCGGCGCGGCTGGTCAAGAAGGCCCTGGTCGGCACGGGCGGCGCCGACAAGGTTCAGGTCCACGCGATGGTCCAGCGGCTGCTGCCCGGAGCGAAAATCGCCGGCGCCGACGCGGCCGACGCGCTCGCGGTCGCGATCACCCACGCCCATCATCTCGCCAGCGCCCGGCGCATTGCCTGATTTCGCTTTCCTACAGGCGGTTGTTCCGCTTATGTACCGGATATGACGATCTTGGCCCTTCTCCTGTGCCATGTGCCGCTGCCGGAATGCGGCGCGCGGGGGGCAGGATCTTTCCCCCATGGGCAGTGGGAACATTCGGACCTTTCGGGCGGCCCGCCCTCATGATCGCTAAGCTTCGCGGCCTGCTCGATTCGTTCGGCGCGGATCATGCCGTGGTCGACGTGGGCGGCGTCGGCTATCTCGTTTTCGCGTCGAGCCGCACCCTTTCAAGCCTTGGCGCGATCGGCGAGGAGATCGTGCTCCACACCGAGATGCTGGTCGCCGAGGATTTCATCCGCCTGGTCGGCTTCGCCACCGCCGCCGAGCGCGACTGGTTCCGCCTGCTGACCTCGGTCCAGGGCGTCGGCGCCCGAGTCGCGCTTGCGATCCTCTCGGCGCTGTCGATCGACGAGGTCCACCGCGCCGTGGCGAGCGGCGACAATGCGATGATCGCCCGGTCCCAGGGCGTCGGCCCGAAGCTCGCCCAGCGCATCGTCCACGAGCTGAAGGACAAGGCCGGCTCGATCGCCCTCGGACCCGGCGGCGCGGCGGTGCCTGCGGGAAGCCATGCCCAGGACGCGATCTCGGCGCTGGCCAATCTGGGATTCCGGCCCGCCGAAGCCGCGGCGGCCGTTGCGAAAGCCGAAGCCGAGGTAGGGCCGGATGCCGGTCTCGACCTCCTCGTCCGCACCGCCCTTAAAAAGGCCGCGAAGTGAAACTTCCCCTCCCTTGGGAGAGGGCTTTTGCGCCCCGCTCTGCATTGGTTACAGGTCGATCGTGACTGACCCCGATCGCATCACGACGCCCGATCGCCGGCCCGAGGATCTCGACGCCGCCTTGCGTCCCAAGACCCTCGACGAGTTCGTCGGGCAGAAGGCGGCGCGCGAGAATCTGCGGGTGTTCATCCAGGCGGCGAAAAGCCGCGGCGACGCGCTCGATCACGTCCTCTTCTTCGGGCCCCCGGGGCTCGGCAAGACTACCTTGGCGCAGATCGTCGCGCGCGAGCTCGGCGTCGGCTTCCGCGCCACGTCGGGGCCGGTGATCGCCAAATCGGGCGATCTCGCCGCTCTGCTCACCAATCTCGAGGACGGCGACGTCCTGTTCATCGACGAGATCCACCGGCTCGCGCCCGCGGTCGAGGAGATCCTCTATCCGGCGATGGAGGATCGGGTGCTCGATCTGATGATCGGCGAGGGCCCCTCGGCCCGCTCGGTCCGGATCGATTTGCCCAAATTCACTTTGGTGGGCGCGACCACCCGGCAAGGGCTGATCACCACGCCGCTTCGCGACCGCTTCGGCATTCCGGTGCGGCTCAATTTCTACACGGTCGAGGAGCTCGAGCAGGTCGTCCGCCGCGCCGGCCGCCTGCTCGGCCTCGATCTCACCGAGGACGGGGCGAAGGAGGTGGCCCGCCGCTCGCGCGGGACGCCGCGGATCGCCGGGCGGCTGCTGCGCCGGGTGCGCGATTTCGCGCAGGCGGACAATGATGCCGAGGTGAATGCCCGGGTCGCCGACGCCGCTTTGACCCGGATGGAGGTCGACCAGCTCGGCCTCGACGCGATGGACCGGCGCTATCTGACGATGATCGCCGACATTTATCGCGGCGGCCCGGTCGGCGTCGAGACGCTCGCCGCCGGCCTCAGCGAGCCGCGCGACACGATCGAGGAGGTGATCGAGCCCTATCTGATCCAGCTCGGCCTGATCGCCCGGACCGCGCGCGGCCGCTGCCTCAACGGCCCCGGCTGGACCCATCTCGGCCTGCCCATGCCCAAGGGCCAGGCCGGCCTGTTCGACGGCGAATGAGGATAGACGCATGAAAAGGCTGCTCGCGCTCTTCGCCCTCCTCGCCGCGCCGGTTTCGGCTCAGCCGCCGGCGCCCGCCCCCGCGCCCGATTATTCGGACGAGGCGAGCTGGCTCTGCCGGCCGGGCCGCGAGGATGCGTGCGGAAGACACCTGCCGACCGCCGACCTCAACCCAGGCGGCTACGGCCACGCCAGCGCCAGCACGATCGAGATCGATCCGCCGATCGACTGTTTCTACGTCTATCCCACCGTCTCGCGCGATCCCGGCCTCAACAGCGACATGAATGCGGGCAACGAGGAAAACACCGCGACGATGGTTCAGTTCGCCCGCTTCGCGAGCATCTGCCGGCCGTTCGCGCCGATCTATCGTCAGGGCACGCTCGCCAGCATCGGCGCCTTCCTGCGCGGCTCCGATCCGGCGCCGGTCGCCAACCTCGCTTATGCCGACGTGCTCGCCGCCTGGCGGCGTTACCGCCAACACGACAATCGCGGCCGCCCCTTCGTGCTGGTCGGCCACAGCCAGGGGACGATCCATCTGGTCCGGCTGCTCGCCGAGGAGATCGAGGGCAGGCCGGAGGCGGCGCGGATGCTGTCGGCTTTGCTGATCGGCTATAATGTCGAAGTGCCCGAGGGGAGGCTCACCGGCGGCAGCTTTCGCACCACGCCGCTCTGCGCCCGTGCCGGCCAGACCGGCTGCGTGATCACCTATGTCTCGTTCCGCGCCGAGGCGCCGCCGCCGGCCGGCGCTCTGTTCGGCCGGGCGGCGCGGCCGGGCCATACGATCGCCTGCACCAATCCGGCGGCGCTCGGCAGCGACCGGCGGGCGCCGCTCGATTCCTACTGGTTCACCGCCTCCGCCTCGGGCGGGACGAACACGATCATCTGGTCGTCGGAAGGCGCGCCGCCGGTGCCGTTCCTCAGGACGGCAGGGCTGGTCTCCGGCCAGTGCGTCCATGACGGCCAGGTCGGCTATCTCGCGGTGAGCGTGAACGCCGATCCGAACGATGCGCGCACCGACCGGATCCCGGGCGACGTGACTCTGGCCGGCTTTCCGGCGCCCGGCTGGGGAATCCACCTGGTCGACGTTAACGTCGCTTTGGGCGACCTGATCCGCGTCGTCGAGGCGCAGCGCGATGCCTTCCTTCGCCGCCGTGGCCGCCGCTAGTCGTCGAGCGAGAAGATCTCCTCGACCGGCCGGCCGAGCGCGCGCGCGAGCTTCAGCGCGAGCAGGGTCGAGGGGATGAAGATGCCGTTCTCGACCGTGTTGATCGTCTTTCGGCTGACCCCGACCAGCTCGGCGAGCGCCGCCTGGGTGAGGTCGCGCTCGGCGCGCAGATCGTGCAGCCGATTGCTGAGCCGTTCAGCCATCCTTGAGCGCGCGTCGCTCGAGCGATCCGAAGCGGAGCAAGGCGGCGGCAAGGCCGACCGTCATCACGATGTGGATCGCCTCGCGGCCCGAAACCGGCTCGAACAGGGTGACGAAATAGAGGACGATCGCGCTGATCATAGCGGCGAGAAAGCCGATGCGGAAGCCTTCGGTCCGGTTGGCGCGGGTCACCTCGTCGTCCATCAGCGCCCGGATCCGCGCCGGCTTGAACCAGAAGCCGCCGGTGGTCAGCGCCAGCAGCATGACGATGGAAAGGACCAGCCAGGCGCCGATCTTCACATGGTCGACGGTTCTCGTCCCGTCCTCGACCACGCTCGCGAAATAGCTGGCCTGCTGGGTCAGGAAGATGATCGCGAGCACGGGCAGCATTCGGGCGCGGCGGCGGGTCAGCCGGTCGGCGGTTTCGATATCGTCGGCGGTAGGCATCTGGGAAGCTCCTGATGTAACGTGTAGGTGACATGTAACCTCTACGTTACACGCATGTCAACGCGGAATCGGCTCGGCCCGTCTTTTGCGGTTTGCCGCGCAGTCTTGGGCCGGTAGGGAGCGGGCGTGGGCGGGACCGTCGATACACCCTATGAGGGCGCCTTCGTCGGGCGCACCCACCATTTCGCGCTCCGCGTCTATTTCGAGGATACGGACGTCGCCGGAATCGTCTATTATGCCAATTATCTCAAATATATGGAGCGGGCGCGGTCGGACATGCTGCGCGCCGTCGGGATCGACCAGCGCGCCGCGATCGAGAGTGGCGAGGGCGTCTATGTCGTCGCCGAGGCGCGCATCAAATATCGCTCGTCGGCGAAGCTCGACGACGACCTGCTGATCCTGAGCGAGGTCGAGGCGGTGCGGGCGGCGAGCTGCCTCATTCATCAGCGAGTCATGCGCGGCCATGAAATCGTCGCCGACGCGATGGTTAACGCCGCTTTCCTTCGGGACGGGCGGCCGGCGCGCCAGCCGCGCGAATGGGTCGACAAGTTCCGGCGGCTGCGGAAGGAAGGAATTGCGTGACCAACGAGCTGATGTCCCCGGTCGCCCTGTTCATGCAGGCGGACATCGTCGTCAAGGTGGTGATGGCCGGGCTCGCTTTGGCCAGCGTCTGGACCTGGACGATCATCGTCGGCCAGTGGCTCAGGATGCGCCGGGTCAATCGCGACAATGAGCGGTTCGAGCGCGATTTCTGGAAATCCGAGGATATCGACGCCTTTTACGAGAGTCGCGGCAAGGGCGAGCTGCCCTCGGCCAAGGTGCTCGCCGCCGGGGTCGCCGAATGGCGCCGCTCCACCGCCGGCAAGAATGTGGACCGGGAAGGGACCCGCTCGCGCCTCGCCGTCGCCATGCACAGCGCGGTCGCGGCCGAGACCGACCGGCTCGCCTCCAGGCTCAACATCCTCGCCACGGTCGGCTCGGTGGCGCCCTTCGTCGGCCTGTTCGGCACGGTCTGGGGGATCATGCGCAGCTTCACCGACATCGCCGGCGCTCAGAACACCTCGCTGGCCGTGGTCGCGCCGGGCATCGCCGAGGCCCTGTTCGCGACCGCTTTGGGCCTGTTCGCCGCCATCCCGGCGGTGATCGCCTACAACCGCTTCAGCTACTCCATCAACCGGATCGAGGCGCGGCTGCAGCGCTTCGCCGACGGCTTCCACGGGACGCTGAGCCGCGAGCTGGAGGCGGAGGGTTAGGATGGCCATGGGCCCCATTCTCGGCCCCGGGCGGCGCGGACGGCGGACGCCGATGGCGGAGATCAACGTCACGCCGATGGTCGACGTGATGCTGGTGCTGCTGATCATCTTCATGGTCACCGCGCCATTGCTGACGGCGGGAGTCCAGGTCGACCTGCCGGAAAGCAAGGCCGCCGCGCTCGAGCAGAATAACGAGCCGGTGGCGATCACCGTCGATGCGTCCGGCGCCATCTTCATCGACGACGCGCCCGTCCCCGCCGAAGCGCTTGCCCCCCGCCTGCAGCAGATCGCCGGGCGGAGCAGCGAGGAAGGCGGCCCCCGCATCTTCCTGCGCGCCGATGCCGGGCTCGATTATGGCCGGGTGATGGCGGTGATGGGCGAGCTGAACCGGGCCGGGCTCAGGCGCGTCGCTCTGGTCAGCAACGCCAGCGAAAGCCGCTGATGGACCGGACCGAGACAACCGGCCTCGGAATCTCGGTGGTCGGCCACGGCGCCCTGCTCGCCATCCTGACCTACGGCCTGTTCAAGGCGGCGGCACCGCTTCCGCCCTCCCCGGCCATGGAGGTGTCTTTCGTCGACGAGGCCGGCCTCACCTCGGCCGCGCCTGAGCCGGCGACCGAGGCGCCGGCGATCGGCGCCGCGCCCGACGTCGGCCCGGTCGAGGACGCGGCGCCGGTCCCCGAGCCCCGGCCCATGCCGACTCAGGCGCCGGTCGCGCCGCGGCGCGCCACCCTGCCGCCGCAGCGTCCCTCGACCCGCAGCCGCGCGACCCGCCCGATCACCGCCGATATCCTGAAGGGCATCGGCAACGATCCGGTGTCGCGCAGCGATCGCGCCCCGGCGCGGATGACCGGCGAGCAGCGCGCCAGCGTCCGCAGCCTCATCGCCCGGGCGCTGATGCGCTGCCAGCGCCAGCCGCTGCCGGCCCCGGAGGCGGCGGCGATCAGGGTCGACTATCGGGTCAGCCTCAATCGGGACGGGTCGCTGGCCAGCGCCGAATTCGTTCGGGTCCTGAACGACAATCCCGCTCTCGAGAAATATGAGCGGCGGATGCGCGACCTCGCGCTCAACGTGATCAATGCCTGCACGCCGATCCGCGGGCTCCCCGCCGAATTTTACGACGTGCCGAACGGCTGGCGGCAATTCCCCTATCAATTCGATCCAAGGACGGGCCGATGAAATCGCTTTTCCCTTTCACCCTGGCTCTCGTGCTGCTCGCCGTCGCCGCGTCGCCGGCGAACGCGCAGGACGTCCCGGCCGTCCAGCCGGCGAACCCCGGGCAGGACGACGAACCGGTTCGAGTCGGCGAAGGCGTCACCTCGCAAATCTCGATCGCCGTGCCGGCCATGCCGACGCCGAGCGCGGCCAATACGGCGGCCGGCAACACCGAGGCGCTCGGCCGGCAGGTGGCCGAGATCGTCGCCGCGGACCTCAGGAATTCGGAGCTGTTCGCGCCCATCGGCCCGGGCAGGCTGCGGCCGACCCCTTACCCGCAGGTCAGCGCGCCCGATTATCCCTATTTCTCCGCCTCGGGCGCGCAGAACCTCGTCCAGGGCTATGTTCAGGCCAATCCGGACGGGCGCCTGACCGTCGGCTGTTATCTCTACGACGTCGCCGCGCAGAGCCAGCTGACCCGCGAAGGCTTCGTCGTCGCACCACGCGACTGGCGGCGGGCGGCGCATCGCTGCGCCGACATGATCTTCGCGCGGCTGACCGGCGAGGGCGGCTATTTCGACACGCGCATCGTCTACGTCTCGGAGACCGGGCCGGCGCGGCGGCGGGTCAAGCGGCTGGCGATCATGGATTATGACGGCGCCAACCACCGCTTCCTCACCAACGGCCAGTGGACCGTGCTGACCCCGCGCTTCGCTCCCAACCAGCAGACCATCACCTTCATGACCTACGAGAACGAGCGGCCGCGGGTCATGCTCTACGAGATCGATTCGGGGCGGACCCGGCCGCTGATCCAGTCGCCGCACATGACCTTCGCGCCGCGCTACTCGCCCGATAGCCGCCACATCATCTTCTCGATGGCGGTGAACGGCAACACCGACGTCTATCGGGTGCCGGTCTCGGGCGGGACTCCGCAGCGGCTGACCAACGCGCCGGGGATCGACACGGGTGGAAGCTACTCCCCGGACGGCAGCCGGATCGTGTTCGAGAGCGACCGCGGCGGCTCGCAGCAGCTCTACGTGATGAACGCCGACGGCTCGAACCAGCGCCGGATCAGCTTCGGCGGCGGCGGCTACGGAACGCCGGTGTGGAGCCCGCGCGGCGACCTCATCGCCTTCACCAAGACCGGCGGCTTCCGGATCGGGGTGATGGCGCCGGACGGCGGCGGCGAGCGGATCCTGACCAGCGGCGGCTATGCCGAGGGGCCGAGCTGGGCGCCGAACGGCCGCGCGGTGATGTTCACCCGCGGCGCCAGCTCGGGGCAGCTCTGGTATGTCGACGTGGCGAGCGGGGCGACGCGGCGGGTGCCGACTCCGCTCGGCGGATCGGATCCGGCCTGGTCGCCGTTGCGCAACTGAAGAATTTCAACGAACGCGTATTTGAGGAGTAGAGCCATGAAGAAACTGACCGGACTGGTGGCGATCGCCGCGGCTTTGTCGCTGACCGCCGGCTGCGCCAACCGGCGCACCCCCGACCAGCTGCCGCCCGAGCCCGGCAACGGCGTCGAGGCCGATGCCGATTCGGGCCAGGACAGCGGCGTCGCCGGAGCGGCGGTGCCGGGCTCGCGCGCCGATTTCCTGCAGACCGTCGGCCAATATGGCGACCGGATCCTGTTCGATTTCGACTCCTACGAGATCGACGCCGAGGACCGGGCGATTCTCGACGGCCAGGCGGCCTGGCTCGCCCAGCATCCCACCGTTCGGGTCACGATCGAGGGCCATGCCGACGAGCGCGGCACCCGCGAATACAATCTCGCTCTCGGCGACCGCCGCGCCAACGCGGCACGCGCCTATCTGGAATCGCGCGGAGTCTCGCCGAGCCGGATGCAGGTGATCAGCTGGGGCAAGGAGCGGCCGGCGGTGCCGGAATCGAACGAATCCGCCTGGGCGCAGAACCGGCGCTCGGTGACGGTGGTGCCGGAATAGTAATTGGGGACAGTATATATTTATTCCGTCGCTTCCGTTGGGAGTTCGCCCGGCGGCGCCGATAAATATATACTGTCCCCAATTAGTGCCCCCATTTTCTAGCGCCGCTCCGGCGGCCGCGACCAGGGCGAGTCCGGCTGGAACACCTCGTCGAGGATCCGGGCCAGCCTTATGCCGCCGCGGGCCGCCTGGCGGCGGATCACCGGGATCAGCCTTCGGGCGATCTCCTCGCTGATCACCGGCCGTTCGGTCGGCACGGTGCCCGCGGGCAGCGCGCAGGGATCGGCGAACAGGGTGCCGTAGGCGAATTCGCGCGCCGCCGCCCAGCCCTCGCGCGACCAGTCGGCGACTCCGCCCTGGCGCATCGCCGCCTTGTCGGCGTCGCCGAGCTCCGAGAAGATGCCGTCGGCATTGCCCGGCGGCGTCGACATGCCGCGGTCGGCGAGATAGCCGTCCCAGGCCGAATGGAGGTTGGTCCGGCCGGCGATGATTCCATAGGTCACCGGCACGCGATTGCCGCCGAGATCGCCATGGTCGCCGGCATGCATCGGCTGGTGCAGGTCGCCCATGAAATGGACCAGGAAAGCCAGCGCCATCAGCCGCTCGCGCCTCGGCAGCCGGCGGTCGGCGAGCAGGCGGGCCTGGCGCTCGATCTGGGCGGAGACGCAATTGCCGTCGCGGCAGGGCGCGGCGAGATCGAACGGCTGGCAGATGTCGACATTCTGGTAATGCCAGGGCGAGGCGTAGCTGAACCGGTCGCCGAGCGTCTTGATGCAATCGGGCCAATAGCTCGCCGCCTCGATCGTGTTGACCCGGCAGGCGGGCGTCTCCAGCAGGCGCTCCGAGGCCATCAGCCGCCTGAGCTCGGCGCGGGTCCGCGGGCTCACCTCAAGCCAGGCGATCCGGGCCACCGTCTCATGGCCATATTCCCACCAGGCCATGGCCGGCGCCGGCGCGAGCAGCACGAGCAACAGGATGAGCAGGCGGCGGATCATGCCTCGTCTCCATAGATCGCCACCGAGCGTCCGGCCGGAGAGGCGATGCCGCGATACATGCCGCGCGTGTTGAAGCTGTGCACGCCTTCCCCAGCGGGGGTGACGACGATGACCCCGCCGCTGCCGCCCAGTTCCCTGACCTCGGCCATCACCGCGTCGGCCGCCTGCCGGGGGCTTTCGCCGAGGTGGCGGATGCGCGCGCAGATTTCGTGGGCGACGCCCGCGCGAAGGAAATATTCGCCGGCGCCGGTCGAGGAGACCGCGCAGCCGCGGTCGTCGGCGAAGGCGCCGGCGCCGATGATCGGCGAATCGCCGATCCGGCCCCAGCGCTTGCCGGTCAGGCCGCCGGTCGAGGTCGCCGCGGCGACATGGCCGTCCATGTCCCGGGCGACGGCGCCGACCGTGCCATATTTGAGATGGAGGTCGAAATGCTCGCTATCGGGCCGGGCGCGCAGCTCGTCGAGCTGGCGCCGCCGCTCGGCCGTCTCGAAATAATCGGCCGGCGCCTGGTCGAGCCCCTGATCCAGCGAGAAGGCGTCGGCGCCCTCGCGGCTCAGGAAGACGTGCGGGCTTCCTTCCATCACCCGGCGGGCGAGGCCGATCGGGTTCCTGGTCGCGGTGACTCCGCTGACCGCGCCGGCATTGCGCGTTCCGCCGTCCATGATCGCGGCGTCCATCTCGATCTGGCCGTCATAGGTGAAGACCGAGCCGCGCCCGGCGTTGAAATGCGGATCATCCTCGAGCATTCGGACCGCGGCCTCGACCGCGTCCAGCGCCGCGCCGCCCGTGGCCAGCAGCGCCGCGCCCGCATCGAGCGCGCGGGTCAGGCCGGCGCGGGCGCCTTCGTCCTGCTCGGTCGACAGGCGCTCGCGCGACATGCCGCCGGAGCCTCCGTGGATCACCAGGCACCAGGTCCGTTCCGCCGTCATCGCCGCCGGCCATAGCAGATCGGGGCAGGGCGACCAGCCCCGGACGGGCCGATTCCGGGCGCGTAACGATTCCGCTTGCGCGGGCTGGCCGATATAAATATGATATCATCATTATTGGGAGGTCATCGATCATGAACACCACCAAGGCTTCGACCGACAGCAACGCGCTGACCCTGTCCAGCGAACGCCGCGCCGCGACCGGCAGCGGCTATCTGATGCTGCTCGTCCTGCTCCTCACCCTCGTCGCCATGGGCGCCGGCGGCTGGCAAATCGCCGAGACCAATATCGCGCTCGGCGCGATCTTGCTGAGCTTCGGCGCGATCGCCTTCCTGTTCATTCTCTGCGGCTTCTATCTGCTGCAGCCGAACCAGGCGGCGGCGATCCTGCTGTTCGGCGAATATAAGGGCAGCGACCGGACTCACGGCCTGCGCTGGGTGCTGCCCTGGCTGACCCGGACCAAGATCTCGACCCGGATCCACAACATCACTTCGGACCGGGTCAAGGTGAATGATCTTCGCGGCAATCCGGTCGAGATCGCCACCAACGTCGTCTGGCGCGTCACCGACACCGCCCAGGCTCTGTTCGACGTCGCCAATTATATGGAGTTCGTCGAGATCCAGATCGAAAGCGCGGTCCGGGCGATCGGCGCCAGATATCCCTATGACGACCTCGAGCATAAGGAGGTGACCCTTCGCGGCGACGCCGAAGTGGTCAGCGAGCAGCTCGAGCGCGAGCTGCAGGACCGGGTCTCCCGCGCCGGTATCACCGTCGACGAATGTCGCCTCACCCACCTCGCTTATGCCCAGGAGATCGCCCAGGCGATGCTCCGCCGGCAGCAGGCCGAGGCGGTGATCGCGGCCCGGCAGAAGATCGTGATCGGCGCCGTTTCGATGGTCGAGAACGCGCTCCAGCTCCTGTCGGAAAAGGGCGTGGTCGAGCTGGACGACGAGCGCAAGGCGGCGATGGTCTCGAACCTGATGGTCGTGCTCTGCTCGGAACGCGACACTCAGCCGATCGTGAACACCGGCTCGCTCTACCAATAGGAGCGGGCGGGTGCCCAACAAACCGAAGAAGGCCTATCCGCTGCGCATCGAGCCGGCCCTGTGGGGCGCGCTCGAGCGCTGCGCGGCGGCCGACTTCCGAAGCGTCAACGCCCAGATCGAGGTCCTGCTTCGCGAGGCGCTCGGACGGCGCGGGGTCAAGGTCGCCCCGCCCGAGGAGCGCAAGCGCGGCCGGCCGGCCAAGGGAGAGAATTGAGATGCGATCGGATACTTGCCCCAAATGTCAGGGTTCGATGGCCCTCGGTTTCATCCTCGACAGCACTGACAATAGGCGAAAAGTCGCCAACTGGGTCGAGGGCCCGCCGGCCCGGAGCGTGTGGTTCGGCGTGAAAGCGAGCAAGGCGGCGAAACACGAAATACAGACCTGGCGCTGCGTCAAATGCGGCTTTCTCGAAAGCTATGCCAAATGATGCCGCCGGTCCCGCGGCGACCGGGATAGGGGCGTACTTGCCAAGGCGGGGCCGCCGGTCCAATTCTCGAGCCATGCAGACCAGCCGACGACACTTCCTGGCGATAGGCGCCGCCGCCGCTTTGCTCGCGCGACCGGGGCGTCTGTTCGCGCAGGAGGCGGCGGCCGAGCTCACGCCGCTGACCGGCGACGTCGTCCCCATCGGCCGCGACGAATATCGGGCCCGGATCGCCAGGGCGCAGCGGCTGATGGCGGAGCGCGGGCTGGCGGCGCTGCTGATCGAGCCAGGCGCCTCGATGACCTATTTCACCGGCGTGCAATGGTGGCGGAGCGAGCGGCTCACCGCCGTGATCCTGCCGCGCGAGGGCGAGCCGCTGATCGTCACGCCCTTCTTTGAGGAGCCTTCGGTCCGCGAGAGCCTGAAGGTGCCGGCGGAGGTGCGAACCTGGAACGAGCATGACAGCCCGTTCGAGACGATCGCCGGCTTTTTCCGCGATCGCCGCATCACCGGCCGGGCCGGGGTCGAGGAGACGGCGCGCTTCTTCGCCGCCGACGGTCTGGCGCGAATCCCGGGAATCTCGATCGAGCCCGGAGCGCCGGTCGTGCGCGGCTGCCGGATGATCAAGTCGGCGCACGAGCTGGCGCTGATGCAAAAGGCGACCGACGTCACCATCGCCGCCTATCGCTACACTTATCCCCGGATCGAGCGCGGAATGACGCCCGCTCAAATCGGCGCGATCATGAACGGAGCGACCCGGGCGCTCGGCGGCAATCCCGAATTCGCTCTCGTCCTGCTCGGCGAGGCGAGCGCCTATCCGCACGGCTCCGGCCGGCCGCAGGCGGTCCGCGACGGCGAGGTGGTGCTGATGGACTGTGGCTGCACCGTCGAGGGCTATCAGTCCGACGTCTCGCGCACCTTCGTGTTCGGCGAGGCCAATGCCGAGCAGCGCCGGGTCTGGGACCGGGTCCATCGCGGCCAGCGCATCGCGTTCCGGGCGGCCCGGATCGGCCGCCCCGCCGGCAGCGTCGACGACGCGGTGCGCGCCCAATATGAGCGCTGGGGCTACGGCCCGGGCTATCGGCTGCCGGGTCTTTCCCACCGGACCGGCCATGGCATCGGCCTCGACGGGCACGAGCCGGTCAATCTCGTCCATGGCGAAGCGACCCCGCTCGCCGCCGGCATGTGCTTCTCGAACGAACCCGGCCTCTATCTGCCCGGCAGGTTCGGGGTCAGGCTGGAGGATTGCTTCCACATGACCGAGCGCGGCCCGCGCTGGTTCTCGACCCCGCCGCCCTCGCTCGACGATCCGTTCGGCTGACCGCTTTACCTTCGCTTCAGACCTTCCGTGCGATGGCCGGGGGATGATCCAGTCCCTCTCGAACATCCTCGCGGGCGCGGCCGGCGAGACTCCGCCGGACCAGGCGATCGACCGGATCCTCGAGGCGGTTCGGACCCATCTCGGCATGGACATCGCCTTCGCCTCGCGCTTCGTCGACGGCCGGCGCGAGTTCACCCACGTCAACTCCGACGGGCCGGCGCCGGCGAAGCCCGGCGATTCCGAGCCGCAGGAAGACACCTATTGCTGGCGAATCCTGCAGGGGCGGCTGCCCGAGCTGATCGTCGACGCCGGCGACCATCCCGAGGCCGCCGATCTGCCGATCACCGCGGCTATGCCGGTCGGATCGCACCTCAACGTGCCGCTGCGGCTCAGCGACGGCAGCGTCTATGGCAGCTTCTGCTGCCTCAGCCACCGGCCGGACCGCACCCTGACCCCGCGCGACCTCGACACGATGCGCGCCTTCGCCGCTCTGGCCGTCGAGCAGATCGAAAGCGAGCTCGGCGACGAGGCGGACCGGCGCGAGCAGGTCGCCCGGATCACCCATCTGATCGAGCAGGACCGGCTCGCCATGGTCTATCAGCCGATCCACCGGCTGGCCGACGGCCGCCCGATCGGGGTCGAGGCGCTCGCCCGCTTTCCCGACCAGGCCGAGCGCACCCCGGACCGCTGGTTCGCGGAAGCGGCGCGGATCGGCCTCGGCACCGAGCTGGAGATGCTGGCCGTCCGCCAGGCTATCCGCGGCCTGCCCTTCATTCCGGCCGAATTGTACGTCGCGGTGAACGTCTCGCCGACGACCGCGATGTCCGCCGAGCTCGAGAAGGTCGTCGTCGCGGCGCCGCAGGGGCGCCTGGTCGTCGAGGTCACCGAGCATAGCAAGGTCGCCGATTACGAGGCCCTGTGCGCGGCGCTGGCGCGGCTCCGGACCCGGGCCCGGATCGCCATAGACGATGTCGGCGCCGGCTATTCCGGGCTTCGCCGAATCCTCGATCTCAGGCCCGACATATTGAAGCTCGACATGAGCCTCACCCGCGACGTCGATTCCGACCCCGCCCGCTCCGCGCTCGCCCGCGCCCTCGTCACCTTCGCCCAGGGGATAGGCTGCCAGATCGTCGCCGAGGGGATCGAGACCGAGGCCGAGATGAAGGCGCTGCGCGCCTTCGGCGTCGGCTACGGCCAAGGCTGGCATTTCAGCCGGCCCATGCCCTCCGTCGCCGTCCAGCAATTCCTGCTCGGCGCCGGGGTCCAGGCAGAAACGGCGCCCAGCCAGACGGCGGCCGAGGCGCGCCGGCGCGCCTGATCACGGTTAATGAAAAGCTAACCAGTCAACTTGCGCTAATCTTTCGATAGTGTAAGAGAAACGACTATATAGAGTCATTTTACTAGAAAATGACTCTGACTGATGTTATTCTCTTCATGAAAAAGGAGGAGGAAGACATGGCTATCATCAATGGCACCGGCGGCAACGACACGCTCAACGGCACCGGGGGCGCGGACCAGATCTTCGGCTTTGGCGGCGACGACATCTTGAACGGCGGCGGCGGCAACGATCAGCTCAACGGCGGCACCGGCGCCGACACGATGAGCGGCGGCACCGGCAACGACATCTATTTCGTCGACGATGCCGGCGATTCGGTGATCGAGAATTCGGGCGAAGGCACGGACGAGGTGCGCACGACGCTCGCCGCCTATACGCTCGGCGCCAATGTCGAGAAGCTGCGCTTCACCGGCGTCGGCGGCTTCGCCGGCACCGGCAATGCCCTGAACAACGAGATTCATGGCGGGGCCGCGGCCGATGTCCTGATCGGCGGCGGCGGCTGGGACTTCCTGATCGGCGGCGCCGACGATGACAGCCTCTACGGCGGCGCCGACGGCGACACGCTCGATGGCGGCACCGGCGCCGATTATATGGAAGGGAATAGCGGCGACGACGTCTATATCGTCAACAATGTCGGCGACACCGTCGTCGAGCTTTCCGGCGAGGGCATCGACATTGTCTATGCCAGCCTCGCCAGCTACACGCTCGGCGCCGACGTCGAGAATCTCTACAATAACGGATTCCCGGGCGATTTCGCCGGCACCGGCAATTCGCTCGGCAACGTCATCACCGGAGGCAGCGGCAACGACACGTTGAGCGGGCTCGACGGCAATGACGAGCTGCTCGGCGGGACCGGCAACGATAGCCTGCTCGGCGGCGACGGCGACGACGTGCTGGATGGAGCGAGCGGGACCGATAGCATGGAAGGCGGCGCCGGCGCCGACACGTTCCGCTACTCCAACGTGTTCGAATCCGGCCTGGGCGCGAGCGCCGACCGGATCACCGACTTCGCGACCGGGACGGACCTGATCGATCTCGCCAGTGCCGATGCCGACATCGGCACCGCGGGCAATCAGACCTTCGCCTTCATCGGCAACGCGGCCTTCTCGAACACCGCCGGCGAGCTTCGCTATTTCGACGACGGCACCGACACTTGGATACAGGCGGACTATGATGGCGACGGCGCGGCCGATTTCGAGATCGTGCTCAGCGGCGTTCTGACTCTCGCGGGCAGCGACTTCATCCTCTGATCGCTTGCTTGCAACTTTGATCTGCGCGCGGCCGCGCCTATATGCGCGCCATGTCGGTAAGGCCCTGGCGAGATATTGAGCGGCGCGCGTCGCGGCAGATCATGGTCGGCAACGTGCCGGTCGGCGGCGGCGCGCCCGTCACCGTCCAGACCATGACCAACACGCCGACTCCGGACGTCACGGCGACGATCGACCAGATCCGCCGCTGCGAGGAGGCGGGGGCGGACATCGTTCGAGTCTCCTGCCCCGACGCGGAGTCGACGGCCGCCCTCAAGCGGATCGTGCGGGCCGCTCGGGTGCCGATCGTCGCCGACATTCATTTCCACTACAAAAGAGCGCTCGAGGCGGCCGATGCCGGCGCGGCCTGCCTCAGGATCAATCCCGGCAATATCGGCTCGGCGGAGCGGGTGCGCGAGGTGATCAACGCCGCCAAGGCGAACGGCTGCTCGATGCGGATCGGGGTCAATGCCGGCAGCCTCGAGCGCGACCTCCTCGAGAAATATGGCGAACCCTGTCCGGAAGCGCTCGTCGAGAGCGCTCTCGACCATATCCGCATCCTGGAAGACCATGACTTCCGCGAATATAAAGTCGCGGTGAAGGCGTCCGACGTCTTTCTCGCCGTCGCCGCCTATCACCAGCTCGCCGGCGCGGTCGATTGTCCGCTGCACCTCGGCATCACCGAGGCGGGCGGGCTGCGCGGCGGCACCGTGAAGAGCGCGATCGGCATCGGCTCCCTGCTCTGGGCCGGGATCGGCGACACGATCCGCGTGTCGCTGTCGGCCGAGCCGGAGGAGGAGGTCCGCGCCGGCTTCGAGATTCTGAAGGCGCTCGGAATCCGCAACCGCGGCGTCCGGGTCGTCTCCTGCCCCTCCTGCGCGCGTCAGGGCTTCGACGTGATCCGCACCGTCGAGAAGCTCGAGGAGCGGCTCAGCCACATCCGCACGCCGATGTCGCTGTCGGTACTCGGCTGCGTCGTCAACGGCCCCGGCGAGGCCCGCGAGACCGACATCGGCATCACCGGCGGCGGCCAGGGCAAGCATATGGTCTATCTCTCCGGTGTCACCGACCACCACGTCCGCGACGAGGACATGATCGACCACATCGTCCGCCTGGTCGAAGCGAAGGCCGCCGAGATCGAGGCGGGCGCCGAGGCGATGCCGCACGCGGCGGAATAGCCGGCTCGTCATTGCGAGGAGCGCGGCGACGACGCAATCCAGCCGGTGGGTTGCTTCGCTGCGCTCGCAATGACGGCGTGGTTCAGAAATAGATATCCACGTAATCCGTCAGCCCGTCGCATTGCTCCATCTGCTGCAGGCGCCAATAGCGGCGGCGGCCGGTGACCCGGAACTCGTAGGTGCCGTCGCGCAGGCAGTTGCGGGCGGCGTCGGGCGCGCCGACGATCGAGATCTCGCCGCGGAAGGTGAAGCTGTTCGCGTCGATCCGCAGGACGTCGCCGTCGAGGACGAGCTCGCCGCCGGCGCCGGTCTGGGCGCCGCGCAGATGGACGAGCCCGCCGCGCTCGCTGACGATGACATGGCCGCGCGCCGGCGCCTCGAAGCTGATCCATTGCAGGGTGATGCCGCTGTTGCGTCGCAGCCGGGCAAGGGCGGCCGGATCGTCGACGATGGTGCGCTCGGCGGGCGCGGCGGCCGCCATGGTGAGGAAGAGGGCGAGGCAGGCGAGGGTCTTCATCGGCGGGCCCTTTAGATAAATTCGCTTCGCAACGACCGGTTTTTAGGCGAGTGGGCGGCGCGGGGCCAGCACGAGCTGGCCGGGAGGAACGGGCCTTGGCGTCGAAGCATCCGATCGGAGGGAAGACCTCGATCGCCGCCTTCGCGGTGGCGAGCGCCGGCATCGCCTTCTTCTCGGCGATGGACGCGGTGATGAAGGCGCTGACGCTCTCGCTAGGCGCCTATAATGCCATGTTCTGGCGTGTCGTCGTCGGGGCGGTGATCGGCGGCACGATCTGGCTCGCGCTGCGCAGCCCACGACCGAGCAGGGCGGCGATGCGCATCCACCTCATCCGCGGGTTGATGTCGTCGGTCATGGCGATCCTGTTCTTCTGGGGGCTGGCGCGGGTGCCGCTGGCGCAGGGGGTGGCGCTCGCCTTCGTCGCGCCCCTGATCGCGCTCTATCTCGCCGCGCTCGTGCTCAAGGAGAAGATCGAGCGCCGTGCGATCCTCGCTTCCCTGCTCGGCTTCGCCGGCGTGCTCGTCATCCTCGCCGCCCAGGCCGAGGCCGACATGGGACCCGACGCCTTTCGCGGCGCGCTTTCGATCCTCGCCTCGGCGGTCTTCTATGCGTGGAACATCGTGCTGATGCGCCAGCAGGCGCTCGTCGCCAGGCCGGTGGAGGTTGCCTTCTTCACCGGCCTCATCGTCGCCTGCTGCTATGCCCTGCTCTCGCCCTGGCTCGCCGAGCTGCCGCCGGTGGAGGAATATCTCTCGATCGTCAGCGCCGCGGTGCTCGGCTTCGGCTCGCTGATGCTGCTGTCCTGGGCCTATGCGCGGGCTGAGGCGCAATATCTGGCTCCGGTCGAATATACCGCCTTCATCTGGGCCACCTTGCTCGGGATCGTCGTCTTCGCCGAGCCGGTGCAGCCCTTGACCCTGCTGGGCGCCGCGATGATCGTCGTCGCCTGCATCGTCGCCGCGCGGCGCAGCAGCGATTCGCCGGCGGTCGATGCGGTGACTGGAGCCTGACATGCCGGTGGACGAGGGCCTGTACGCCTGGACGCAGGAGGCGCTGGAGCCTTTGGGCACGGTCACCATGCGCCCGATGATGGGCGCCGCCGTCCTCTATCTGGACGGCATCGTCTTCGCGGTGCTCGAGGACGGCGAGCTGTGGTTCAAGGCGGACGCCGAGAGCGCGGCGATCTGGGACGAGGCCGGCTGCGAGCGCTTCGTGTTCACCAGCAAGGACGGCCGGACCGAGACGATGAACTACCGGCGCGCGCCGAGCGACGTCTATGACGAGGCCGAGGCGATGCAACATTGGGCCGGATTGGCCGTTGAGGCGGGACGGAGGGGGGTGGCGAAGAAGAAAAAGAAGAGATGAGAATGGCCTCGGGCTATCCACTGACCAAGACCTTCCCCGAGTCCTCCGCGATCGAGCGCGCCGCCTACAATCCGGGGACCGAGAGTCTCGACATCTGGTATTCGGGCGGCAACCAGTACAGCTATTACGGCGTGCCGCCCGCCGCCTTTCGCGAGCTGCTCGATGCCTCCTCGGCCGGCGAGTTCGTCAACCGGCAGATCAAGCCGCGCTACCCGTTCCGCAAGCGCTCGCGGCGCAGCTTCCGCCGCTAGCGGGCTGCCGGCCGCAGATGCGGTGCCACGTCGGGGCTGTCCTCGATCGAATTCAGCAGGCGCGGCTCGATGCGCGCGTGCGACGCCTGCTCATAGGCGTAGCCCAGCGAGAGGATCAAAGCGTCCGACCATTTCGGGCCGATGAAAGACAGGCCGACGGGGAGGCCGCGAACCTGCCCCATCGGCACTGTGAGGTGCGGATAGCCGGCGACCGCGGCAAGGCTGCCGGCGGGGCCGCCGCCCGGGCTCGTGTCCCCATGCACGCTGTCGATCAGCCAGGCCGCGGGCCGGGTCGGGGCGACCAAGGCGACGACATTGTTGTCGCGCAGCAGCTTGTCGATTCCTTCGGGCCCAGCGAGGCGAAGCGAGGTTTCGCGGGCCGTGCGATAGGCCTCGTCGAGCCCGGCAGTCGCCTCGGCCTGCTCGAACAGGTCCTGGCCGAACAGCGGCATTTCCGCCTCGGCATGGGCGCGGTTGAAGGCGATCAGGTCGGCGAGCGTCCGCGCGCGCACCGCCGCCGGCAGAGTCGCGAGATAGGCATTCAGATCGTGCTTGAGCTCGGCGAGCAGCACGGCGATCTCGCTGCGGCCGAGCTCGGGCCGGCGCTCGAACTCGCGGATCTCGACCAGCTCGGCGCCCTGCGCGCGAAGCACCGCGAGCGCCGCCTCGAACGGCACGTCGGTGCCGAAGCCGGCCGAAAAGCGCATCACGCCGATGCGCACGCCGCGGAGCGCGTCGGGACGAAGCGCGGCGGTGTAGTCGACCCGGCGCGCGTCGGCTTCGGCGGTCGCCGAGTCGGCGGGATCGCTGCCGGCGATGGCGTTCATGATCAGCGCCGCGTCGCGCACGTTTAGCGTCATCGGCCCGGGCGTGTCCTGGCTGTGGCTGATCGGCACGACATGGGTGCGGCTGACCAGACCGACGGTCGGCTTGAAGCCGACAATGCCGTTGATCGCCGCCGGGCAGGTGACCGAGCCGTCGGTCTCGGTGCCGATCGCCGCCGGCACCATGCCCGAGGCGACCGCCACGGCGCTGCCCGACGAGGAGCCGCAAGGGTTCCGGTTCAGCGCGTAGGGATTGCGGACCTGCCCGCCGACCGCACTCCAGCCGGAGATCGAATCGGACGAGCGGATGTTGGCCCATTCGCTGAGATTGGCCTTGCCGACGATCACCGCCCCCGCCGCGCGCAGCCGCGCCACCAATGGCGCGTCGCGGCCGGTGACGTTGTCCGCCAGCGCCAGGCTTCCGGCGGTGGTGGGCAGCGGCCCGGCGGTCTCGATATTGTCCTTGATCAGCACCGGCATGCCGAACAGCGGCCCGCGCGCGCGCCTGATCCGGTCCAGCGCCCGCGCCTGATCCACCGCGGTCGGATCGACGGCGATCACCGCGTTGAGGCGCGGGTTCAGCTCCTCGATTCGCTCGAGCGCGGCGCGGGTGCGCGCTTCGGCGCTGGCTTCAGGCATGCTGGCCTCGCTTTGCGGGAGGGCGGCGGACGCGGTCAGGGCGAGAGCCGAGCCGATGAGGAGGTGCCGGATCATGGCGCCGGAAGCTGCCGCATCGGCGCGCGATCGTCCAGACCTTCAATGTGAGTGGAGAATTACGGGTGCTCGTACGCCTTCGCCCGCTCGACAGCCTCCATGATGAAGCGCTCCGCGGTCTCGCGATTGCCCCAGCCGTTGAGCTTCGCCCATTTGCCGGGCTCCAGATCCTTATAGTGGGTGAAGAAATGCTCGATCTGCTGCTTGACGATCGGCGGCAGGTCGTCGGCCTCGTCGACGTCGGAATAATAAGGGAAGGTCGAATCGACCGGAACGGTGATCAGTTTCTCGTCGCCGCCTTTGTCGTCGTCCATCAGCAGCACGCCCACCGGCCTGACGCGGATCACGCAGCCCGGGATCAGCGGCGAACGCGCGATCACCAGAGCGTCGAGCGGGTCGCCATCCTCGCCGAGCGTCTGCGGGACGAAGCCGTAATTGGCCGGATAGCGCATCGGCGTATGCAGGATCCGGTCGACGAAGATCGCCCCGGACTTCTTGTCGAACTCATATTTCACCGGCTCGCCGCCGATCGGCACTTCGATGATGACGTTGATCCGCTCGGGCGGATTGTCGCCGGCGGGGATGAGGTCGATGTTCATGATGGCGGGCCTTACGTCCTGGGGGTCCTTCCGCAAAGTGCGGAATTCGCTATAGCGCGGCCCCGATGAGCAAGGGTCCGCAGAAAGTCCGGGGCACCCAGGACATGATCGGCGAGGAGGCCGACCGCTTCCACCGCGTCGTCGACGCCTTCGATCGCGTGCGCCGGCTCTACGCCTTCCAGCATATCGAAGTGCCGGTGTTCGAAGCGACCGAAGTGTTCGCGCGCACGCTCGGCGAGACCACGGACGTCGTCTCCAAGGAGATGTACACGTTCGAGGATCGGGGCGGCGAGAGCCTGACCCTGCGTCCCGAATTCACCGCCGGCATCTGCCGCGCCTTCATCTCCGATGGCTGGCAGCAGTTCACGCCCTTGAAGGTCGCCACCTGGGGCGCGGCCTTCCGCTACGAGCGGCCGCAAAAGGGGCGATTCCGCCAGTTCCATCAATTGGACGCCGAGATCATCGGCGCCGCCGAGCCGGCCGCCGACGTCGAATTGATCGCCATGGCCGCGCAGCTGCTCGACGAGCTGGGGCTCGCCGACAAGGTCGAACTTCGAATGAACACGCTCGGCGATCCCGAGACCCGGGCGGCGTGGCGTGAGGCACTGGTCGCGCATTTCAGCGCCCGCGAGGCGGACCTTTCCGAGGAAAGCCGCGAGCGGCTCGAGAAGAACCCCTTGCGTATCCTCGACAGCAAGCAGCACCAGGATTTCCCGGTGGTCGACAGCGCCCCGGTGATCGACGATTTTCTGACCCAGGAGGCGGCCGACGTCTTCGGCGCGGTGACCGCCGGGCTCGACCGGATCGGGGTCAAATGGACTCGCGACGCCCGCCTGGTCCGCGGTCTCGATTATTACCGCCATACCACGTTCGAATATGTCACCCGGGATCTGGGCGCGCAGAACCAGGTGGTCGGCGGCGGGCGCTATGACGGGCTGATCGAAAGCATGGGCGGACCGTCGACGCCGGCGGCCGGCTGGGCCTCGGGCATCGAGCGGATGGCGATGCTGCTCGACGCGCCGGCGCCACCTTCGAAGGTTATCGCGGTTGTCCCCGACAAGCCCGAACTGGAGGCGGAAGCTGCGGCACTAGCTTTTCATCTGAGACAGCAAGGGATGACCGTGGATATGCCCTTTCGGGGAAACTCGAAGCGGCGGATTGAAAACGCGAAGAAGAGGGGGGCTTTCGCCGTTCTCATTTTGCGTGACGAGACTCAACAACCTCGGTTGCACCTCACTCAATATGCCGGAAGCGATGACGATAGGATGCTCTTCGCTGCTAGCATTCTGGGCGCGGTTAAAGGTCTCTACGAAGGTGGCCTGTCGGGCGGTCCTACGAGATGACCAGCATCCCTGCCGAACGGATCGCCGCCATCGAGGCGCGCAAGGAGGAGCTGCAGGTCGCGATGTCGGCGCCGGATCTGGCGGCGGACGTGTTCGTCCAGCTCTCCAAGGATTATGCCGAGATCCTCCCCGTGGCGGAGGCGGCGCGCGAGCTGAGGCGGCTGCGCGCGGAGATGGAGGTAGTGGGCGGAATGCTCGCCGACGCCTCGCCCGAGATTCGCGAGATGGCGCAGGAGGAGATGGCGACGCTGCAGGCGCAGCTGCCCGAGGCGGAGCGCGCCCTGGCGCTGAAGCTGCTGCCGCGCGACGCCGCCGACGAACGGGCGGCGATGCTCGAGATCCGCGCCGGCACCGGCGGCGACGAGGCCGCGCTCTTCGCCGGCGACCTTCTCCGCATGTACCAGCGCTACGCCGAGGCCAAGGGCTGGAAGTTCGAGATGATCTCGGCGAGCCCGGCCGAGCTTGGCGGCTTCAAGGAGGCGATCGCCTCGATCAACGGCGGCGGCGTGTTCGCCCGGCTGAAGTTCGAGAGCGGCGTGCACCGGGTCCAGCGGGTGCCGGTAACCGAGAGCGGCGGCCGGATCCACACCTCCGCCGCCACCGTCGCGGTGCTTCCCGAGGCCGAGGAAGTGGACGTCCAGATCAACGACGCCGATCTCAGGATCGACGTCTACCGCTCGTCCGGCCCGGGCGGCCAGTCGGTCAACACCACCGACAGCGCGGTCCGGATCACCCATCTCCCGACCGGCCTCGTCGTCATCCAGCAGGACGAGAAGTCGCAGCACAAGAACAAGGCCAAGGCGCTGAAGGTGCTTCGCACCCGGCTCTACGAGTTGGAGCGCGAGCGGATGGCCTCGGAGCGGGCCGGCGCGCGCAAGTCGATGGTCGGCTCCGGCGACCGTTCCGAGCGGATCCGCACCTACAATTTCCCGCAGGGGCGGGTGACCGACCACCGAATCAACCTCACCCTTCACCGCCTCCCCGAAATCCTCGAAGGCCAGCTGGACGAGCTGATCGGCGCCCTGGCCGCCGAGGACGAGGCCGAGCGGCTTGCGAGCCTCGATGATGCCTAAAGCCCCTCCCCTCGATGGGGAGGGGTTGGGGCGGGGTGGAGTCTCCGGAAAGGCACTGCCCGATGTCGGGCACCACCCCCACCCAACCCTCCCCCCATCAAGGGGAGGGCAATGACGGTGCGTGAAGCTTTGGCCGCCGCCGCCGCGCGGCTGGCGCCGTTCAGCGAGACCGCGCGGCTCGACGCCGACTTGCTGATGGCGCACGCGCTCGGCGTTTCCCGCGAGGATTTGCTGCTGCTGCACGCGGACGCGGCAGCGCCCGATGCGTTCGAGCGGCTGATCGCGCGCCGGCTCGGGCGCGAGCCGGTCGCTTACATCCTCGGCCGACGCGCCTTCTGGACGATCGAGCTCGAGGTCGGCCCCGGCGTGCTGGTGCCGCGGCCGGACAGCGAGAGCCTGATCGAGGCGGCGGTCGCTCATTTCGGCGAGCGCGGGCCGCGGCGCATCCTCGACCTCGGCACCGGACCCGGCACCCTGCTGCTCGCCGCGCTCGACCAGTGGCCGGAGGCGACCGGCATCGGCGTCGACGCATCCGAACAGGCGCTCACTTATGCGCGCCGCAATAGCGGACCGCGCGCCGAGTTCCGGCTCGGCGACTGGGGCGCCGGGATCGACGAGCGGTTCGACCTCGTCCTTTGCAATCCGCCTTATGTCGAGGCCGGCGCCGTGCTGGCGGCGGACGTGGCGGATTGGGAGCCCGACGTCTCCCTCTATGCCGGGCCGGACGGCCTCGAAGCCTATCGAGTCATCGCGCCGCAGCTTCGCCGGCTGCTGGCGCCGGGCGGCATCTTTTGCCTCGAAATCGGCATGGGACAGGGGCCGGCCGTGCGGGAAATCCTCGCCGGCGAGGGGTTCGCCGCACGGTCGCGAAACGACCTCAACGGGGTGGAGCGGTGCCTCATTGTTACGGGTTGATCCCAATCAGCGCTTTTTTTCTTGGATTTGGCCGGCGCAATGACTAAATAGGGGCCAGGGACGGGGCCAACCACAGCAGAATTTGCGTGAGGGCCTGACGTCGCCGACCCCCGATTGCTTGGTCGCTTGTACGAGGCGGTTTCGGAGAGGTGGCTGGGGCCGCATGCGGCGCCTTGCCTCCCGGGTTGTGCGGAATAAGCGGCCGGGAAGGGCCCGGCCGGTAGGGGCAAGAGTAAACCACCCTTGGTGAGGATTATCGTTTGATCAACAATCGACAGGGCGGCCGCAGGCGCGGCCGTGGCAGCGGCGGCGGTGGACCGCCGCGCAGCAACAATCCCGGTCCCGGCAACCGCCAGGACAACCGGCAGCGCGGCAACGCCGCCCAGCTCCTTGAGAAATATAAGGGCATGGCGCGCGACGCGCAGATGCAGGGCGATCGCGTCCAGACCGAATATTTCCTTCAATATGCGGATCATTATTTCCGCGTTCTCAACGAGAACCGCGCCCGTTTCGAGGAGCAGCGGCCTCGCCAGCGCGACGATTATGACGATGGCGACGAGGATCAGGGCCAGGATCTGCGCGAAGGCGCCGAGGGCGACGAGCAGGACGTCGGGGAGGAGAGCCAACCCGACCAGCACCGCCGCGAGCGCGAGCCGCGTGCAGATCGCGACGAGCCGCGCCGCGAGCGCGAGCCGCGCGCCGACCGCGAGGATCGCGGCGACCGCAACGGCGAATATCGCGCCCGCCGCGGCCGCCCGCGCCGCGACGAGGCGGAAGAGAGCGGCGACGGGGAGCGGATCGCGCTCGACGTGCTGCCCCCGGCGATCTCCGCGGCCAATGAAACCGACGAGGCGGAGGCGGCTCCGCCGCCCCGTCCCCGCCGGACCCGCCGCCCGCGCGCTCAGGACGAGGATATCGCCCCGGCCGCATAGGCGCCCTTAAGACCGTCATCCCGGACTTGATCCGGGATCCATGAACACGGACCGAGAAAGCTCGCGAAAGCCGTGTTCATGGATCCTGACTTTCGTCAGGATGACTTGTTGGGCCGTGTCCGGCGCGACTTGTTCATTGACCTGAAACCTGCGCTGTAGGACGTTCCCCCACCGGACAAAGGGGGGACGTCCTCATGCTCATGCGCCTGCTGCTGCTTTCGACCTCGCTGGCTTCGGTGCCGGCTTATGCCCAGATCAGCGCCGAGATTCCGCCGCCCTCGCAAACCGCGCAGGGCGACGTCTCGGTCACGATCTACAATAACGACCTCGCCCTCGTGCAGGATACGCGGCAGCTCGTCATCAACGCCGGCCGCAACCGGCTCGAATTTCCCGACGTCTCCGCCCAGATCCGCTCGCAGACGGTGACCCTGACCGGCGACGGCTTCGGCATCGTCGAGCAGAATTTCGATTTCGACCTGCTCTCGCCGCAGGCGCTGATGCAGAAGGCGGTCGGCGAGACGGTGACCCTGGTCCGCACCAACCCCGCCACCGGCGCCGAAATTCGCGAACGGGCGCGGGTCCTGGCCGCCAATGGCGGCGTCGTCCTCCAGATCGGCGAACGGATCGAGGTGCTGCGCGACGACGGCCTGCCCGTGCGCGTCATCTTCGATCGCGTGCCGGAAAATCTGCGCGCCCGCCCCACTCTGTCCGTCACCGTTCAGGGCACGCGCGCCGGCCGGCGGCCGGTGACCCTGACCTATCTGACGCCCGGCCTCGCCTGGCAGGCCGATTATGTCGCTTTGTTCGACGAGGCGGCGGGGCGGATGGACGTCCAGGGCTGGATCACGCTGACCAACAATAGCGGCACGCCCTACGTCAACGCCAACACCCTGCTGGTCGCCGGCGCCGTCGGCCAGCTCAGCCAAAGCTATCGCTACGGCCAGCCTTCGCCGCCGAGGGGACAGCTCCGCCAGGCCGGCACCGAAAGCGCGAACCGCGAGCGGCTCGGCGATTTCTACCTCTATCCGCTGCCCGAACGGACGACGATCGCCAATCGCCAGACCAAGCAGGTGAGCTTCCTCGACGCCCACGGCGCGCCGGCGCACCGGGCCTATGTCTATCACAATGGTTGGCTCGGCACCCAGACCGAGCCGCAGAGCGCGACAACCGTGCTTCGCTTCTCGACGTCGCGCGAGCAGGGCCTCGGCGACGCGCTGCCCGCCGGCACGATACGGGTCTATCAGCGCGACGCCCGCGGCAATCCGCAATTCGTCGGCGAAAGCGCGATCGGCCACACGCCGATGGGCTCGGACCTCGGCCTGACCACCGGCGAGGCGTTCGACGTCAAGGTGCAGCCGGTGGTCGAAAGCCGCGACCGAATCACCGAGAGCCAGTGGGAGGAGAATGCCCGCTATCGGATCGTCGCCAGCGACGGCACCACCGCCACCGTCACTCGCGACGACCGCACCGAGCGGGTCTATTGGCAGACTCGGATGCGCTACACGCTCACCAACGCCCGGCCGGTGCCGGTCACCGTCGATCTCTATCAATCGGGGCTCGACAATTACTGGCACGACACCCGAATCGTCTCGGAAAGCCTGGCGAGCGAGCGCCAGTCGTCCGATCAGGTGCTCTGGCGGGTGCCGGTGCCGGCCAACGGCACCGTCGTCCTGGACGCCACGTTCCAGACCCGGCATTGACCCCATGCCGTTGCGGCGAGTCATTCTGGCCGCCTTGCTGTCGATCCCGGCTACAGGGGCGGCGGCGCAGAATGTCGTGACCTCGTCCGGGCCGGACCGGGTGGCGGTCACCATCTATCGCGATCCGCAGCGTTTCCCCCGCAACCCGCCCAATGTGGAATGGCTGAACGGCTATGCCTTGATCAGCGAGACCAGGAGGATTTCCGTGCCCGCGGGCGAATCGACGATCCGCTTCGAGGGCGTGGCGGGCGGCATCGTCCCCGAATCGGCGATCGTCACCGGGTTTCCGGAGGGGTTCATCGAGCGCAACCGCGACGCCAATCTGCTCACCCCGAGCAGCCTCTACGACCAGTCTCTGGGCCGGCGCGTTCATTTGCGGCGGACGTCGCGCGCGACCGGGGCGGTGCGCGAGCAGGAGGCGGTGATTCGGAGCTCGGCGGACGGGGCGGTCGTCGTGCAGACCGCCGAGGGATTCGAGGCCTTGCAGTGCACCGGCCTGCCCGAAACGCTGGTTTACAATTCGCTCCCTTCCGGACTGACCTCACGGCCGACGCTTTCGGTACGCGCCCGGGCGACCCGGCCCGCGGCGGCCACGGTCACCCTCTCCTATCTCGCCGCCGGCTTCGATTGGCAGGCCAATTATATCGGCCGTCTCTCCGACGACGGCACCAGCGTCGACCTGTTCGCCTGGCTCACCCTGGTCAGCGCCGACGAGACCAGCTTCCGCGATGCCGACACCCAGGCCGTCGCCGGAAGGGTGAACCGGGAGCAGGTGGCGCGCGACTATACCGACGATCCCGATGCGGGCCGGCTCGAGCTGAGCTGCTGGCCGCAAGGCTCGACCAGCGGCATGCCGGCCTCGCTGCCGCCGCCCCCGCCCCCGCCAAGCGAAGATCTGCTGAACGAACTCCCGCAGGCCGTCGCCAGCATCGGCGCGGAGTCGATCGTCGTCTCGGGCACGCGGATCGCCCGGCAGGAGGAGTTGGGCGATCTGAAACTCTATCGTCTGCCCGAGCCGGTCACCGTCGCCGCCAACAGCCAGAAGCAGGTCGCCCTGCTCGAGCAGCCCGGAGTGCGGGTCGAGACGGTCTACCGGCGACGCTTCGACGTCTCCGACGACGGGCAGGACTGGGAACCGGCGACTCGGACGCTGGTCACCCGCAACCGCCGCGAGGAGGGCCTCGGCCTGCCGCTCCCCGCCGGCGCCGTTGTCCTGTTCGGCGGCCCTCGCGAGCGGCCGATCCTGCTCGGCGAGGGCTCCATCCGCGACCGTGCCATCGGCGAGGATGTCGAAATCGCCGTCGGCGAGGCGACCGGCGTGCTGACCAGCATCGAGGAAAGCGAGGACAGGGGAGACGATTGGGAGGATTTCGTTCTCACCGTCACCAACGATCAGCCGGAGCCGGTCCGCTTCGAGGCGGAGTTCACGGTCGAGGAGGACAGCATCTTCACGCCGCGCACGCGCCTGGGAAACCGCGACGGCATGCCGCTCTGGCGCGTGACCGTGCCCGCCAACGGTCGAGCGATCCTGCGCTATCGAGTCACCGAGCGGCCCGAACCCGAATCCTGATGACCGCTCTTCGCGCCTCGCTGCTGCTCGCGCTCGCCGTCGCCGGCGGACCGCTGCCTGCCCAGACCGTCGTCGCCTCGCCCGCGCCCGATCGGGTCGCCGTCACCGTCTATCGGGATCCGCGGCGCAGCGCGGCGGAGGACCCGCGGCTCGACTGGCTGAACGGCTACGCCCTGATCAGCGAAACCCGGCGAATCTCCGTCCCGGCGGGCGAATCGACGATTCGCTTCGAAGGAGTCGCCGGCGGCCTGGTGCCGCAGACGGCGATCGTCACCGGCTTTCCGGAGGGGATCGTCGAGCGCAATCGCGACGCCTACCTGCTCTCGCCCGCGACCCTGCTCGACCGATCGCTCGGCCGCCGCGTCCATGTCCGCCGCACCTCCCATGCGACCGGCGCGGTGCGCGAGGAGGAGGCGGTGATCCGGAGCGGCGCCGGCGGCGCGGTCGTGCTGCAGACCGCGGCGGGCTATGAGGCGCTGCGCTGCACGGGGCTGGCCGAAGGCCTGGTCTACGACCAGGTGCCGCCCGAGCTGACGCCGACGCCCACCCTGTCGGTGCGGACCCGCGCCAGCCAGCCGGTGACCGCGACCGTCACTCTGTCCTACATCGCCAGCGGCTTCGACTGGCAGGCCAATTACATCGTCAACCTCGCGCGTGACGAAAGGCGGGCCGACGTCTTCGCCTGGCTGACCTTGGCCAGCACCGACGAGACCAGCTTTCCCGATGCCGACACCCAGGCGGTCGCTGGCCGGATCAATTACGAGGCGCCGGACCCGCAGCCGCGCGAGGGCGGGCCGCTCAGCCTCGACTGCTGGCCCTGGGCGACCACCAGCGACATCCCCCTCGAGCAGTTCGCGCGGATGGCGGACGCGCGCGCCCGCGGCCGCGGCGGCGTCTGGAGCGACGGCTCGAATGTCGTCGTGACCGGCACTCGAATACCCAGTCCTAATCTGGAATCCGTGTCTCCGGTCACTGTCGTAAACGCTCAGCAGGAGGATCTCGGCGACCTCAAGCTCTACCGGATTCCGGAGCCGGTCACGGTGGCGGCCAATTCGCAAAAGCAGGTCGCGTTGCTGAATCGGCCCCGCGTGCGGATCGAGATGGTCTATCGGCAGCGTATACCCTTTTTCGTGGTGAATGAGCGCGGCGAGCCGCAGCCGCAACCGGTGTCCTTGTTTCTGGTGGCCCGCAATCGCGACTCCGACGGGCTCGGGCTGCCGCTTCCGGCCGGCTCGGTGATGCTGTTCGCGCAGGGACCCGATCGGCCGATCCTGATCGGTCAGGGCTCGGTCGCCGACCGCGCCGTCGGCGAGGACGTCGAGATCGAGTTCGACGAGGCGGCCGGCGTGACGACGCAGGTGGAGCTGGTTCGGGAAACGCCGCGCTGGACGGAATATCGGCTGACCGCGACCAACGATCAGCGCCGGCCGGTTCGGTTCGAAGCCGAGTTTCAGGGGGCGGGAAGCGATTTCCACCCGAGCCGCCGCCTCGCCCGCCGCGACGGCCACCCTTTCTGGTCGACGACCATTCCCGCCAATGGCCGCGCCGTCTTGCGCTATCGCGTCGGCGCCGCCGCCGACGACGAGGACGACTGACCGAGGCGCCGCCGTCCCGTGGCAACCCGGGAGAAACAGGTTGCCACAGGCTCGAGCCGGGCGGACAGTCGCGGGGCGGACGAGTCGCCGGATCGGCTCGACAGTCAAAGGGGGTAAGTCATGGCCAGTTCGTTCAGCACGGCCGCGGTCAGCTGGTTCGACGACGGCGGCAACCTGCATATTCGGGTCTATGCGTCCGACGGCTACACGGTCACCGAAAAGGGCATTGACGGGCCGGGGGGATGGTTCACCGGAGCGTTCAGCCAGCCCGGAGACCACGTATCGGCGACCTGCTGGCAGCAGAACGGGATCCATGTCAGGGTCTATTGCAGCTTCGAGGGCAAGACCGTCGAATGGGCGCTGGACGAAGGCACCGGCTGGACCAAGGGCGTCTATCCCGGCTGACCGGCCCGGGCGGCGATCGCCCGCGGCCTAGTCGCGCTTCACCGGCCGGGGCCGGTGGTTCTCGTCCAGGGCCACGAAGGTGAACAGCGCCTCGGTGACCTTGACCTCGCGGCGGCCGCGGTCGCGGCTGGCGATCACCTCGATCCGGATGGCGATCGAGGTGCGGCCGATCCGCTCGATCCGCGCAAAGACCGAGATCAGGTCGTGCAAAAGGATGGGCTCGAGGAACTGCATCGCGTCGATCGCGACCGTCGCGACCGGCCCCTCGGCCTCGCGCGAGGCGACGATTCCGGCGGCGATGTCCATCTGGCTGAGCACCCAGCCGCCGAAGATATGGCCGTTGGCGTTGATGTCGCCGGGGCGCGGCACCACGCGCAGGATCGGCTCAGCCCTGGTCTCGGTCATCGTCCTTGCCTCCGCCGCTGGCGTCCTCGTCATGGCCGGTGCGGTTGCTCAGGAACACCAGCCCCATCAGGCCGGTTCCGACGAGGACCGTCAGCCCGACTCCGGCGACCGTGGCGATCACCATGTGGATCGGCACCGGATCGCCGAAGCTCTTGAGATAGATGAGCGACAGCAGCACGCAGACGGCGGCGACCAGCGCCATCCAGCGCATCATCTGCTTGTATCGCGCCCAGGCGTCGGCGGCCCGCTCGTAATCGGGCGGCCGCCGTTTCGGCGGGGTCGGATCGTGCCTGGGCATGGCTTCCATTTGGCGGCGCGGCATGGGATCATCAAGGCCCGAGTCGCGTTGACAGCCGAAGGGAGCGCGCCATGACCATCGCCGCCATCCTGCAGTCCAAGGGGGCAGAGGTCCTCACCGTCGAATGCGCCACGCCGGTGCGCGACGCGATCGACCTGCTCGCCGAGCGCAAGATCGGCGCTTTGCCGGTGCTCCGCGGAGGCGAGGTCGCCGGCATCATGTCGGAGCGCGACGTCATCTATTGCCTGCGGAGCGACGGCGCCTCGATGCTCGACTGGACGGTCGAGCGGATCATGACCGCGCCGGCGATCACCGTCACCCTCGACACCGAGATCATGAGCGCCCTGTCGCTGATGACCAGGCGCCGGATCCGCCATCTTCCCGTCGTCGAGGGCGGCGCCTTGCTCGGCCTGGTCTCGATCGGCGACCTGGTGAAATATCGGATGGACAGGATCGAGGCCGACGCGGCGGCGATGCTGAGCTACATTCAGAGCGTTTGAGCCGCCGGCCGCCGCGCGGGGCGGATCAGAATCAGCACCTCCTCGACGATCGGCCGGGCGAAGCCGAACAGCACCGCCGCATAGGACGCGATCCCCAGCGGCACGAGCAAGGCGAGGCGCGAGCCGGTGCCGATCCCGGGCAGCAGCGAATCGGCCAGGGCCACGATTCCGGCCATGGCGGCGGAGGCGGCGAGGCCCGGCGCGACCGCCGCGGCCAGGGCGCGCCGGCTGACCCCGATCACCGGCAGCGACATCTCGACCGTCGCGGCGAGCAGCACCGCCATTCCGCCGAGCCAGGCCCAGGCAAGGCCGTCGAGGCCCCACCGGATGCCGACGAGAAAGGCGAAGGGCAGCAGGGCCGCGCCGACCAGGCCGGTGCGGAGCGCCATGCCGGGGCGGCCGAGCGCGTTGGAGGCGGGCGCGAACAGGATCTGCAGGGTCATCATCGCCATCGCCATGGCGAGCACCGGCACCAGCCCCGCGACCTCGGCCCATTTCGCGCCCAGGCAGGTCAGCACCAGCGGCTCGGCGGTCGCCGCCAGCCCGAAATAGAAGGGCAGGGCGACCAGCATGATCAGCCGCACCGATTTCAGGAACGCGCTCTGGATCATGTCCGGCCGCGCCTGGATTCGCGAATAAGCGGCGAAGGCCACCTCGTTCAGCGGCGGCACGAATTTCGCGGCCAGGATCTGGGTCAGGAACAGGGCCGTGGTGTAGATGCCCAGGCGGTGCGCATCGAGGATTCGGCCGCCGATGAAGATGTCGGCCTGGCTCTGCACGAAGAAGCAGGCCTGCACCCCGACCATGGCGAAGCCGTAGCGAAGCATCGTGCCGGCCCCGGCGAAGGCGAAGCGCGGCCTGATCTCCCAGAGGCGGGCGGTGAAGAAATAGCCGATCGCGCGCGCATACCAGAGCGCCGCCGGCGCCGCGACCAGCGTCCAGACGCCGAGTCCCGCCATCGCGCAGGCGAGCGCCGTGCAGGCGCTGAGCGCCGCCGCGGTGAGGTTGATCCGCGCCTGCTTGCGAAAATCGAGCCGCCGCATCAGCAAGGCGTGGCCGAGCGCGTTGAACGGATTGGCGATATAGAAGAGCGCCTGCACCATCAGCAGGTCGGCCACCATCGGCTGGTGGAAATAATCGGCCGCGAACGGGGCCGCGATCAGCTGCGCCGCGGCGAGCCCGCCGTTCATCAGGATCAGCATTCCGAACGCCTGGCCGATCCGGTGCCTGTCGGTCTTGTCGTCGCGGACGAGGGCGCTGGCGAATCCCCAGCCGTTGAACAGATCGAGGAAGGTCAGCACCACCCCGGTCATCGCCACCAGGCCGTAATCGCTGGGCGAGAGCATCCGGATGACGAGGAAGGTCGAGGTCCAGGCGATCAGCTGGCCGAGCACCTGGCTGCCCGATTTCCAGATCACCCCGGCCTTCACCTGCTGCGCGAAGGCGGGCGCCGCCCGCGCCGGCGCGGCATCCTCGGCGGGGCCGGAGGAAGGGGAGAGCTGGGCGTCCATCACCGCCCGGGATAGCGCAAAGGGGTTAAGCCCGCGTTGAGGATGACGGCACCGGAAAGGGTTGAATTTTCTGCCCGATCTCGATGGGCGCGGGGTTGACGAAGCGGCCGCGCGCCCTATCTAGACCCTTGTGGAGGGAACGCGGCCGCCGGCTTCGTTCCTTTTTCGTCGGGATTTCCGGGATTGCATCGCCCCAAAAGGGCGCTTCGGCGCCTTCGGCCGCAGCCTCGGAAACTTTTCGAAAAAAGCCATTGACGGAGGAGAATCGCCTCCATATATGGCCCTTCACCGACGGGGCAGGGCAACTGCCTGGCCTCGTTCGCGCTTCTCTTAGCCACCAACCGGTGTCCCGGATCAAAACGGGGAGGGAAGCGCGTCGGCTCTTTGACATTGTCGGTTTAGATGAAGGGACATGTGGGCGGCGGCCCCGGTCGCCAGCGGCTTCAAGGCGCTGGATGATCGGTAAAGCTAAGTCGTTCTATGTCCTCTTACATATCCACAGTAATATGTATTTGTGCAGGAACGGCTCCTTGAAAGCCGGTCCTCGAGGTTCGCCGTTTTCCCGGCGGGCATGAGGATCGGACATAAACTTGAGAGTTTGATTCTGGCTCAGAACGAACGCTGGCGGCATGCCTAACACATGCAAGTCGAACGGACCCTTCGGGGTTAGTGGCGCACGGGTGCGTAACGCGTGGGAATCTGCCCTTAGGTACGGAATAACTCAGGGAAACTTGAGCTAATACCGTATAATGTCTTCGGACCAAAGATTTATCGCCTAGGGATGAGCCCGCGTAGGATTAGCTTGTTGGTGAGGTAAAGGCTCACCAAGGCGACGATCCTTAGCTGGTCTGAGAGGATGATCAGCCACACTGGGACTGAGACACGGCCCAGACTC
>Ga0190274_10000123_pt1 | contig 53318 bp, 33 predicted proteins | sample Popmic531T_FD_133002 | JGI IMG/M metagenome (GOLD analysis project Ga0190274, IMG submission 133002) | Populus adjacent soil microbial communities from riparian zone of Yellowstone River, Montana, USA - 531 T | ecosystem: Environmental > Terrestrial > Soil > Riparian zone | place: USA: Montana...
AGTATGGTTCCAGTGTCCGCCGCCATTGTTTCGCACAGCTGCAGGATACTTCGAAACATTTTTCATCAGGTCTTCAATGGATCCGTCCAGGTTGTTTTGCTTCATTGCATTGTTCAGGTTCGTCACATAGGCCTGGTGGTGACGGCTGTGATGGATCTGCATTGTCATGGTATCAATATGAGGTTCAAGCTCCTCATAGCCATAACCAAGCATCGGAAGACTGAAAAAATCATCCAAAAGTCCGGCAGGTGAAATGAAAGAATCCTGCGTAGATCCCTTTAAAAGTGAAGGAATTGCCAGACCGGCTACACTGAGCAAAGCAGCGTTTTTTATAAACTGCCTGCGGTTGTTTTTGGTATTTTCCATTTATTAAACGTTTTTTCAAAGATCAGAATAAAAATGGTCTCATTTACTGAAGCCAAAGTGATGTCTGCATATGAAAATCAACCATTTGTCAACACCCTATTGTGCGTAAGGTTTGAAGGCGTATATTCACAACCCGAAACCAATCTTTTCGTCTCTATAACATATTGAAATGAAACCACTTTGCAGACTTTTCTGTGCTGTCCTTATTTTATCTTTTCCCCAACAAATACAGGCACAAATTGTATTGAATGAAATCTGTGCGTCAAATATTTCCGTTGTCGAAAATGACGATGGGGAATACGATGACTGGATTGAAATTTTTAATTCCGGAGTCAATGCCGTCAACCTGCAGGATTATGGTTTGAGTGATGACCCCTCCGAGTTGCACCGTTTCAATTTTCCTTCTGTTACCCTGAATGCAGGCAGCAGGATGCTGATTTTTTGCTCTGACAGGAACCAGACGGACATTGTAAACCATTGGGAAACGGCTGTAGTCGCAACAGGTACCTGGAAATATTTTGCAGGCACTTCAAATCCTGATACCAACTGGAGAAATACTTCTTTCAATGACGGACCGTGGCAGACCGGCACAGGCGGAATGGGTTTCGGCGACGGCGATGACAATACAATTATCACACAGCCTTGCAATTCCGTAATGATGCGGAAGCATTTTGCAATTTCAGATACAGCAGACATACTCAAGTGCATTTTCAATATCGACTATGATGACGGCTTTGTCGCTTATCTCAACGGCGTGGAAATCGCCCGCGCAAACGTTGGTGTCGTTGGCGACAGACCCGGCAATGCAGTGAATGCCATTGCTGCCCATGAAGCTGCAATGTACCAGGGCATGGACCCGGACTCATTTAACATTGACCCATCAGTATTTAAAAATATTCTTCACATAGGTGACAATGTGCTGGCAGTGCAGGTTCATAATGTCGACATTTCAAACCCTGACATTACCAGTATTCCATTCCTAAGTTTCGGCATCCGCAGTTCAGTTCACACATGGGTTGATCCCCCGGTTTGGTTCGGCAACACATTGGCAGAGCACTACCAGGCAGACTTTAAACTTTCACGCAGCGGGGAGACAGTTTACCTTTCCGGTCCTACCTCACTTATCCTTGACCAGCAAATGTTTTCAGGAATGGAGACGGATAATTCAATTGGCAGGATACCCGATGGATCAGCTACATGGTGCACGATCGACATTCCCACACCGGGGGCGACAAACAATACATCGGTTTGTTACAGCGGTTACGCTTCCATTCCATTGTATTCACTCCAGGCAGGATTTTATACAGGAGCACAATGGCTCACGCTCACTACAATTCAACCTTCAGGCGTGATCAGGTATACGACAGGCGGAGAAGATGTAACTGATTTATCACCCGTGTATACAGGACCATTACTTATCGATTCAACGCAGACAATTAAAGCGCGGGTGTTTGCGACAGGATTTCTTCCAAGTGTCAGCATCATCAATAGTTATTTCATAAACGAAAATATCCACTATCCTGTATTTACCATTACCACCGACCCTGAGAATCTTTTCAATTATAATACTGGCATTTATGTTTTTGGTCCCAATGCAGATTCCATCAACATACCATATTTTGGTTCCAACTTCTGGAATGAATGGGAAAGGCCGGCTAGCATTGAATTCTATGACAAGAATAAAAACCGCGTTACAAGATTTAATGCAGACATAAAAATCTACGGAAATTATTCGCGGTCAAAACCACAGAAAAGTTTTGAGATCCTGATGGGAGATAAGTACGGTACGGATGAATTAAATTATTCATTCTTCAGCCAGAAGCCATTCATCAATAAGGTGGATAATATTGTGCTCAGGAATGCAGGCAGCGACAACAACAGGCTTCACTTCCGTGATCACCTCATGGAACAAAATCTCCAGGGAACTTTTTGCGATTATGTTGCACAGGATGAAGCGGTACTTTTTCTGAACGGACAATTCTGGGGCATCTACCAGATTGCGGAGAATGAAGACCACAACTTCATGAAAACGAATTATGGGTTGAAGTCTGATGAAATTGACCTCGTGAAAGAACGTACCACTTTTGAAGTGAGGGAAGGTTCGGATACCGGTTTTGTAAACATGTTCAATTATGCTTCTTCAACAGCTCCGAATGATCCTTCGTTTTATCCGACAATGAGCAGCAAGCTTGATCTGCAGAACTATGCTGACTACTTTATTTCAGAAACATATTACTGCAACACAGACTGGATTGGCGACTGGACAAACAACATCAAATTCTGGAGAGAACGAGACGGAGGCAAATGGCGATACATCAACTATGATCTTGACTTCGGATTATTTCTCGAAAGTCAGGCCGATGACAATATCTTAGGCGTGGCCCTCAACCCGTTTGCTGCTTGTTATACCTCGGACCTGTTCGATATTATGACGGACAACGACCAGTTCAGAAGGTATTTCATAAATCGCTATGCAGATTTGATCAACACGATCTTCAAGCCTTCACACATGTTGCCTCAATTGCAAGCGTTGCGTGACAGCATGGCGCTTGATGTGAACCTGCAATTTTTACGATGGGGTCTAACTGCGCCGGCGTGGAATTTTGAATACAGCAAAACGACCACCTTTATCAACGACAGACCGGCATATGCACGTAACTATATTCAAAGTGAATTTTTACTCAACAGCCAGGTAACGCTTGTGCTTAATGCAATTCCTGCAGGCGCGGGTCGCATCAAGATCAGCACCATCACTCCAACTTCTTTACCATGGAGTGGTGTGTACTTTAATGGAAACCCGGTGACGATCACGGCCATTCCCAATCCCGGATATACATTCGACCATTGGACTTCTAACAATGTGATCAGTGGTAACGATTTCAACCAGACTACAACGTATAATTTCTTTACCGGCGATCAGATCACAGCGCATTTTACCGGTGCTCCATCCACAGCACAAATCACTTTCAGTGAAATCAACTACAACAGCGATTCTTTGGTGAACAGCGATGACTGGATCGAACTTCATAATTATGGCACATCTGCGATTGATATTTCGGGATGGAAGTTTAAAGATGAAATGGACAACCACGTTTTTGAATTTCCTGTAAACACCGTGATCAACGCGGGAGCGTACCTGGTGCTCGCCGAAGATTTAGATGACTTCTCAACTGCTTATCCATCTGTTACCAATGTTGTTGGTCCGCTTGGATTCAGCTTTGCAAACAGTGAGGAACAACTTCGCCTCTACGATTATAAAGACTCACTGTACCTCTCATCAACTTATTCTGACCAGGTGCCATGGCCTGAAAGTGCAGATGGTGACGGGTACACATTGGAGCTCATCAATTCCAATGCAGACGTAAATGACGGGAACAGCTGGATTGCGGGATGCCTGCATGGATCACCGGGAAAAGCTTATTCGACAATTTCAGCGAGCATAAATTCGGGAGGCAACCTTTCCTTCTGTTACCCTGGAAGCGTGGCGCTGAATTCAAATTCAGGTTCGGGATATGCTTACCAGTGGATGCTGAATGGAGTTCCGATCCCTGGCGAAACATCCGCTACTTATAATACTCAGTCGAGCGGATGGTATTCCGTTGTGCTCGATTCATCAGGTTGTAGTGCTGCTGATTCCGTAATGGTAAATGAAATCAATGTTGCAGATCCGATACCCGTTTCAAACTTCAGCTGCGGTTCCGGTGCTGTAGCGCTCTCTGCAATCAGTGGAGGAATCATTAAATGGTATGATGCGCCGAATGGAAACCTGTTGGGAAGCGGGGATAATTTCAACACACCATACCTTTCATCGACAGCAACATTCTTTGTGCAGGCCGACAGCAGCGGCTGCCAGAGTATATTCATTCCGGTTACAGCCTACATCCTTGAAATAACTGCGGCTCCTGTTTCAGGCGATGTTTCGCGATGTGGTGACGGTACGGTTACCCTCTCTGCCACCGATACTGCAATTATAAACTGGTACGACGCATTTACCGGTGGAATCCTTCTTCATACAGGACCGACCTATACGACAATTGGTCTCAATACAACCACCACATTTTATGTTGAAGCAGGGACCGGTTGCCCGAGCGCACGCATACCCGTAAATGCAATCATTATCAATGTAACTCCTCCTGTTACAACAGATTCAAGCCGTTGCGGAACAGGAACAGTTTTACTTACGGCAACGGCCGCCGATTCAATTGACTGGTATGACCAACCTTCGGGAGGAAACTTCCTGGGCACAACCGACAGTCTTATTACGCCTGCGATTTCTTCCACAACAATATTTTATGCAGAAGCCAGGAACGGGTGTACGAGTGCAAGAATACCGGCAGTGGCAACTGTAACTCCGGTTTCTCCAGACCCTGTTGTAACTTCATCATTCAGTTGCGGAACGGGGGATGTCACGCTTACTGCTTCATCTGTTGATCCTGTAAGCTGGTACGATGCACCCACCGGCGGGAACCTCCTGGGAACCGGAAGTTCACTTACGCTGACCGGAATCAGTGCAACAACTGTAGTGTATGCCGTGGCAGGTACGTCTTGTCCAAGCATGGCTGTTGCCGACACTGCCTACATTTATTCCATTCCTTCAGTGAACCTGGGTACTGATTTTGTAATCTCTTCGCCGCAGACTGCATTGCTGGATGCCGGAATTGGGTTCGCATCGTATTTATGGTCAACAGGTGAAACAACACAAACCATTACGGTGAATGTGACAAATACATATTCAGTTACAGTAACTGATCTTAACGGCTGTACAGCCGTTGACGACATCATGGTTACAGTATATGTTGGTATTTCGCAAACAGTATCTCACTACCTGAACATTTATCCCAACCCCGTGCACGATTTGCTCACCGTCGCAATGCCTTCTTCCATGGCTGGCGAGCAAAAGCTCCTTAAAGTGTGTGACGTGACAGGCAGGGTGGTTTTATCTGAATCGATCAGCCAGTCTGGATTGTACAGCTTGCCCGTAACTTCACTTGCAAAAGGCGTTTATATCCTTTCCCTCGAAACCATTTCCCAGAAAAGGGTAGTTCAGGTTGTAGTAAATTAGCTTTTAGCAGTTAGCCATTGGCCATTAGGCGGTAGCTTTAAACCATTATTCGTTTTCAACTTTATGGCTTTTGACGCTATGCTACCCGGGGCAACTATGGCTGATATCTCTTAACTTTCAACTCTAAACTATTTGCACAGCTCGTATATTCTGCTTTACTTCCATCTTTAAACGCATAACCAAACGATGATGAAAAATTTTTACTCAGCAATTGCAGCATTTTTATTTAGCCAGATCGCAACAGCCCAGGTTGTTATTGATTGTGGCAGCAACAGGTATGATGAAGAAGTGTTTGCTTCTTTTGATACTACAAATAATGTAACGTATGGTGCCAACGTGGATTACCAGGGTACCAATACCACGCTTACAATGGATATCTACCAACCCACGGGAGATACTGTTGCATTTCGTCCATTGATTGTATGGGTGCATGGCGGCAGTTTTGTGGGAGGATCTAAAACCGACAATGACGTCGTGGGACTTTGCCAGCATTTTGCAATGCGCGGCTACGTTTGCGTGTCCATCAATTACCGTCTGGGAATTACGTTTCCGTTCAACCAGGCAAATGCAACGAAGGCAGTTTTCCGTGGTGTTCAGGATATGAAAGCTGCAGTACGCTATTTCCGTCAGGATGCCGCAACTACAAATACTTACCGCATTGATCCGGATATGATTTTCGGTGGAGGAAGTTCTGCCGGTGCATTTTGTGCACTGCATCTTGCTTACCTCGACCAGCCATCAGAATTGCCATCGGCCATTGACACGACAGTTATGGGCGGGATGGAAGGCAACAGTGGCAACCCGGGTTATTCATCCGACATTCTTGCTGTGCTGAATCTCTGCGGAGCAGTGGGAGATACTGCATGGATGCTTCCCGGTGATGAGCCGGTATGCAGCATGCACGGAACAATTGATGATGTGGTGCCTTATGATACTCAAATGCTTTATCTCCTGGGCGCATTCCCAATCATGGTTGTAAGCGGCAGTTACTCGGTGAACGAACATGCCATGCTGATCGGGAATGAACAGAGCATGTATACTTTCTATGGCGCCGACCACGTGCCGTATGCAAGCAATGCTTCATACATGGATACAACGGTCCGCTTTGTAAGTAATTTTCTTTACCGCCAGATGGGATGCACACCGCGCAATCCTTTTCCTGATGCGAATACATGGAATACAGTCTCTGTAGGAGAGCCTCAAAATTCGAATGGATCATTGGCAGTTTATCCTAATCCTGCAACAAGTGAGTTTGCAGTTACCATCCCGATAGCTATCGGGACCCAGTTCACAAATAGTCAACTGGAGATTTTCAATTCTGTCGGAGAAAAAGTTTATTCGGCTCTATTCAGCAAACAACATACAGTCAATTGCCAATTGTTTCCAAAGGGAATTTATTTTGTGCGACTGCTTAATTCGCAAGAGCAGGCAGTGAAGATGTTAGTTGTAGAATAAATCTCTAACAGCTGTTCGAAACACATAGGAACATAGAACAGCCAGCTTTAAAGTGATTAAGTGACTAGGTGACTAAATAATTAGCAAACAGCCTAACATTAGGATTCTTATTTACTCATAAGCACATTTGCACATTGGCTGCCTGCTGATGGCTGCAAACTGGAAACTGTTTTTTGTTTACTGTTTACTGATTCTACCCGCGAACTTCGAATCCACTCAGTCCGCTGCAGTACTTTTTCAGTTTGGCTGTTGACTGCCAACTGGAAACTGCCAACTGAAAACTGTTCCTCACGCTCCATCATTCTTCCGCATGTATTCATCGGCAGAAATTTTTCCGCTTCCGAATACGAGGAAGAAAAGAAGCATAGCCAGTACAAGTATTGAAAATCCCAGCTCGCTATGAATTGAATAAAGGCCGCGTTGTGCATTTACAAAGATGACTGCACCCAGAAGGATAGGGATCTGGAAGAGCACGGCAATACGCGTGATGAGTCCCAGCATGATCAACACCCCTCCCACGAGGTGGGCCAGTGCAACATAGTGTGCCAGGAAAACGGCATAGAGATCAATGGCACTGTTTGCAATCATGGCATTGATGGCATCGGTATTCTGAATAAAGAAAAGCCCCTTGAAGAAAATAATCAGTCCGAGGATGACGCGGATCAATGCAAACCACTTACTCTGGTGGGTGTCGCCCCACACTTCGACTTTTTGTACGAGATTCATAGGGAATGAATTTTAAGGTTTGAATAAAAAGAACAGAATGACAAAGTTTCGGGAAAAAATTCCGGAAAAGCAAGGGGTACGAAATACTAATAAGTACCAATTTACAAATGATTGAATGACCGTTTAAACCGTGGGTTACTATTTAAACGGTAAGTCACGGTAAGCCGTGGTAAGTCACCGTACGTTACCGTACGTTACCGTAAGCTACCGTAAGCTACCGTAAGCTACCGTAGGTTACCGTAAGCTACCGTAAGTCACCGTTTAAACCGTAGCTTACCGTAAGGCACCGTTTAAACGGTAAACTTCAAAATAATTTTTCAGATAAATTCTCAATATCTCCGGGATGAAATAAAATCCCTTAAATAAAAAATTATTTCTTCAAAACCTTTCCCCGTAAAATTTTATCACCGCTGATTGCCTGAAGAATATAAATGCCGGAGGGTAGCTGTGAAATATCGACTTTGATTTCTTTGTTGCCGAAGGAAATTAATGCAGGCATTACTTTTTCCCCAAGTGTATTTAATATCTCCACGCCGTCAATTGCAAACTGTGTATTGATTATTGAAAACATTCCCGTAGTGGGATTTGGTAATACAATTATTTTCTCAATCGTGTTTTCGTTTTTGTCAATTGAAAGCGGCATGGTTAATTCTATCAGATCACCATAAGGAGAGGCACCATACGCACCGTCGAAGTCGTGTATTTTTGTATAAACATTCTGTGACGGATCATACCGATAGATGATACCATTATTGAATGCGCCATAATAAGAAGCCATTGCATAAAGCAACCCATCGGATCCATTCACAAAACTTCCGTAGGGACGGCCACCTTCGAGGCCATTTGTATTAAAAGTATATTCTTGAGAATAGGAATCAGTTGAAGGATCAACTTTTATGATATGTACATCAGGCATTGCCGAAGTTCCGATCTGCGCATACAAATTCCCATTATTGGATTTTGTAAAACTTCCTGTAATCCAAGCCCCATCGTTTCCATTAAAATCATGAATGTATGTATAGGAGCTGTTTGTTAAATCAAAACTAAAAATTCCTCCAACAGCATTATTGCCACCCCAGGAAGTAAACCCATAGAGTTTTCCATTACCGGCTTGCGCAAGTTTCCCGGCATCAGGCACAACCCCGGTTGCAAAGTCAAATTCATAAAGATTAGTAAGTGAATCAATTGATGGATCAAAATCGAAAAGCACACCCGGACCAAGCATTACACCACCTCCTCTTGTGGTACCATAGAGTTTTCCGTTTGATAATTCCACCAGGCTTCCTGTTGGTTGTGCACCATTTACGAAATCGAAATGATGGACAAGTTTTAATTCATGCAAAATCGGATCTAAACAATAAATGGAACCGTTATTATTTCCACCGTAAGATGAAAGCGCATAAAGTTTTCCATTGCTGCATTGTACGAAATCTCTAACAGGTTGTTCGATATCTGATTCATGAAAGTCAAACCATTTCTCAAACTCTTGAGAAGTTGGATCATAACTAAAAATGTATCCATTCTGATTTGCACCGCCCAATTGGCAAATTCCATAAAGTTTTCCATCAATTGCCTGGGTTATTCCTCCCTGGTAATGCCAGCCATTCAAAAGTGGTCCGACAGGTAAATCATACAATGAACTAAAAGTACCATTGGAGGTATTAAAGCTAAATACAGTTCCGCATCCAATCAGACCTCCATTGGATGTAAAGCCATAGAGTTTATTTCCTATTTCAACCAAAGAACCGTTCGGAAATTCACCATTTGTATTTTGGAAGTCATAAAGGATCTGGTAATTCGACGTTATTGGATCAAAGCTGAAAATTACTCCGTGTTTGTTTGCCCCGCCAACATGGGTCATCCCATATAATAATCCGGAAGCTCCAGGATAAAAACTTCCATAAGGCTTGCCGCCACTGGTAAAATCAAGATTATGTATTACAGTAAAAATATTTGATATGGGATCAACACTGAAAATTACTCCTGCGTGATTCAATCCTCCTGAAGACGTTGCACCATACAGTAAGCCATTAGTGGCCATTGCTAAACTCCCTTCAGGATGAGAACCATTAGGGCCTGTGAAGTCAACTATTTTTAAGAAAGTGTTTCCAATTATATCATAACTAAATATTACCCCCTTATCGCTGATACCTCCATCGGCAGTCATCCCATATAATTTACCGCCCGCTTCAATCAAGCCATTACCAATTGGATTTTGACCGGTTGTAAAATCAAAATCATGTAGGACAGACAAAACATTACTTGTGATATCATAGCTAATGACAGCCCCAATTTGATACGATCCCGCAAAAGTTGTAATACCATAAAGCAAGCCATTGGAAGCCTGCATTAAACTCCCGCATTTTAGTGTATGTCCGATAGGTAAATATTTCAGGGTTGTATATTGAAGATTCACGGGATCGAAGCTATAAATGCAGGCTCTGGCGCTATCACTCCAACAACAAATACCATATAAAATACCGTTTGATGCCGCAACAAGACTGCCTGCTGGCTGCATTCCGCCAGAAGAAAAGTTATAGACAACGGTAACTGAGCTGTTGTTTGTATCTACGCTGTAAATGGTTCCTATACCATTCAAACCGCCGGAATAGGTAACGCCATACAATTTACCATCACTTGCGAGCGTAAGATTCCCATTTGGTAAGGAAACCGTGTAAGAGGGCAGTGAGTACAGGTGTGTGAAAGACGAACCGTCGCCAAGAATATTAAAAATAGTTCCGCTTCCATTTGCACCTCCTTTTGAAGTCATTCCCCACAACAATGGAACTTGGGCATTCGAAAGTTTTAAACAAGCAAGAATTAACAGAGTACAGGTTAGTTTTTTCATATGTAAAACAATGATCCCAAATGTATTTAAAATACTATCTCACGCTCACCGAATTATATAAACGCCACATTTGAAGTAGTGATATGTAATTTTATTGAGGTAAATGAAATTTTGGTCTCGTAACTTTTTCTTTCCAACCTGTTCAAATTCAAACTTCATTATTGTAATACGATATTTCTTATTCTCTACTTTGCCACCACTTCATTGACTGATTTCTTGTGACTTATAACTTTTAACTTTAATTAGTATGTCATCCAACCACCGCGCACTCCCTGTCCTCATCTCCGTTTTTTTCTTCTGGGGATTTGTAGCTGCCAGTAACGACATCCTCATTCCTGTCTTCAAGGAAAAACTAAACCTTGAACAATGGCAAAGCCAGATGATCTCATTTGCTTTTTATGTAGCATATACTGTTGGATCATTAATTTATTTCGGACTTTCAAAAGCGAGCGGAGGCGACATCCTGAATAAACTCGGATATAAAAATGGCATCGCATTGGGACTTGTCATCTCTGCACTTGGAACATTGTTGTTTTATCCTGCAGCGGAAACTTCTTCATTTGGTTTAATGATTTCAGGATTGTTTATCGTCGGACTCGGATTCTCATTGCAGCAGACAGCTGCGAACCCGCTCGTCATTACCATCGGCAGTGCGAAAAAAGGCGCGCAACGCCTGAGTCTGGCTGGAGGGATCAATAACATAGGCACCACCATCGGACCTGTGATTGTCAGTCTTGCAATCTTCGGCTCCATTGCTGCCGGACAAAAACTGGAGTCGCTTGAATCAGTGAGGACGCCGTACTTAATTCTTGGTGCAGCATTCCTGGTGGTTGCAGTGATTTTTAAAATGTCGTCGCTGCCAAACCAAATTCATCATGAAGATGCAAAAGATGACGTGGATGGAAAAAATCCTTCACGCAAAAGCGCGCTCAGCTACCCGCAGCTTTGGCTTGGCATGATTGCGATCTTCCTATATGTTGGCGTAGAAGTTTCAACGGCATCAAATCTTCCGGAGTTCATGCGGCAGCACATCAACCTCAGTACTGACCAGGTTGCACCATACGTTTCACTTTTTTGGGCCAGCCTGATGATCGGTCGCTGGACCGGCGCCGTAGGAGCGTTCGACCTGAAGAAAGGCACGAGACAAATGCTGAATTTCCTGATGCCATATTTGGCCTTCCTTGTTTTTCTCCTCGTGAACAAACTCGCCAATCATGACCTTACTCCATTCTATATATATGCATTCATCATCATAGCAGTGATTATAGCAGATATCTTAAGTAAAGGAAATCCGGCCAGGCAACTGATCATCTTTTCTCTTTGCGGCATCACCTCGCTTCTGATCGGAATTTTTGCAGAAGGCCTCACAAGCGTATACGCATTTATCAGTGTGGGATTATTCTGCTCCACGCTGTGGCCATGCATATTCACGCTTGCGATTGCAGGATTGGGCAAACATACCAATGAAGGTTCAAGTTTCCTGATCATGATGATCATGGGCGGAGGATTCGTGAGCCTGTTCCAGGGATGGCTTGCATCTGACAACCTACTTGGAATACAATGGAGTTATGTAGTTGGTATTTTATGTTTCGCTTACCTTGGTTTTTATGGATGGCGCGCAAAACAACTCCTCGGCAAGCAGGGCATTCATTATGATATTAAACCGGACATTGCCAACGAAACAATCTGAAACATGAGCGTGGAAGTTGTAGCAGCCATTGACATCGGCGGCACCAATACCAAAATCGGAATTGTTGACAAGGATGGAAAAATCCTTGCACGTGATGTTGTGCGTACGACTGATTATCCCGAAGCAAAAAATCTTGTTACGACAGTTGCAGAAAAAATCTCAGGCCTGCTTGTCTCTCAACTACAGTCTCTCAACCCTGCCGAACCTTCGGTCAGCAGGGCAGGCTCTCAACTAAAAGGTATTGGTATCGGTGCGCCCAACGGTAATTATTTCAAGGGCACAATTGAATTTGCACCAAACCTGAAATGGAAAGGAGTCGTTCCCCTTGCAGATTATTTTTCAGAAGCACTGAAAGTAAAAACAGTCCTCACGAACGATGCAAATGCGGCAGCTTTGGGAGAAATGTATTTTGGCGGAGCACAAGGAATGAAGGATTTTCTTTTTGTCACGCTTGGAACAGGCCTTGGAAGCGGGTTTGTGGCCAATGGCAAAATTATTTACGGACATGACGGCTTTGCCGGCGAACTGGGACACGTCATCGTGATGCAGCATGGACGTCAGTGCGGCTGCGGACGGAAAGGATGCCTGGAACAATATTGTTCTGCAACAGGAATCGTGAAAACATATTTCGAAATACTCCGCAGCAGCGAGCCCGAGGCTTTCAATCATATTGACAGCGGCAAGGTGGACGCAAAGTATATTTACGATAAAGCCATGGCCGGAGATGAAAGTGCTTTTTATGCGTTCAATTATACAGGGGAAATGCTCGGACTGGCATTGGCCAACAGCGTGGCATATACAAGTCCGGAAGCTATTTTTCTTTTCGGTGGACTGGCACAGGCGGGTGAATTATTATTCAATCCAACCATCTTGTCGTTCGAAAAAAACCTGCTGAATATTTACCGCGATAAAATTAAAATACTTCCATCGGCATTGCCTGAAAATGATGCGCCAATTTTAGGCGCGGCTTCACTGATCTGGAATGAACTCAATCAGCCATAACAGCCATCATTGAACTGCCATAGTCATCGAGCAGCCACTGTCATTGAACAGCCAGAGTAATTAATATCCATTGTCATCAGGTCGTGTTAGATTTCGTAATTCGCCTGCCTGCCGGTAGGCAGGTAAATTGGTAGGTCCCGAAGCATCGGGATATTCGTACTTCGTGGAGGTTAGTTATATTCGCCTGAGTTAATAACATCATCAAATGGCATCAAGAAGAACTTTTATCAAATGGTCTGCACTTAGCGCAGCAATCCTGTCGGTAAAAAGAAACTACGCTTCAGGATTTCCCATTCCCGGAAAAGATGTCAAGCCGCCCGTTGTTGTGATCTCAACATGGAACCATGGTCTGGCTGCAAATGCTGAAGCATGGAAAATTCTTTCTTCAGGCGGCACTGCGCTCGATGCAGTGGAGAAAGGTGTCATGAATACAGAAGCTGATTTAACAAACTCAAGTGTTGGACTTGGCGGCACACCTGACCGTGACGGTCACGTTACACTGGATGCCTGCATCATGGACGAAAAAGGAAATTGTGGCAGCGTTTGTTTTCTGGACCATATCAAACATCCGATATCAGTAGCGAGAAAGGTGATGGAAAAGACACCCCATGTTATACTCGTGGGAGAAGGCGCAAAAAAATTTGCAACCGACAATGGCTTTCTCGTGGAAACTTTTGACCGCACACCTTCGGCAGATGCAGCATGGAAAACATGGCTTGAACAATCAAAATATGCTCCCGTCACAAACTATCACAACCACGATACGATCGGAATGTTAGCCATTGACTCTTTTGGAAATCTTTCCGGAGCATGCACCACCAGCGGTCTTGGTTACAAGATGCATGGAAGGGTGGGAGATTCGCCAATCATCGGCGCCGGTTTATTTATAGACAATGAAGTCGGAGCTGCTTGCGCAACAGGCACAGGAGAGGAAGTGATCAGAATTTGTGGCAGTCATACGGTTGTAGAGATGATGCGAGCAGGTAAAACACCCGAAGGAGCCTGCAGAACTGCCATTGAGAGGATTTCAAAAAGTCCGAAAGATCTAAAGGGTATGCAGATCGGATTTCTTGCATTGAATAAGAAAGGAGAATTCGGCAGCTATTCGCTCAGAAAAGATTTCAGTTATGCTGTTCAATCTTCAGAAATACCAAACGGAATGCGCGGTTCAGAACATAAGTGGTGAAACGCAAGCTGCTTTTTACAGATGAGTTCCAGCATTATACTTGAAGCATGTGTCGCCAATATCGAATCGGCAGTTTCTGCGAACGAAGCAGGTGCTGATCGTCTTGAATTGTGCAACATGCTTGGAGCGGGAGGCATCACGCCATCTTTTGGATTTATAGAAAATGTGCTGAACAAAGTTTCGATTCCAGTGCACGTACTGATTCGTCCGCGGGAAGGCGATTTTCTTTACAGCGATGACGAACATGAGATCATGATCCGCGACATCCGCACCATCAGGAAAATGGGAGTAGCGGGAGTGGTAATCGGGATGCTGAAGGAAAATGGAAGCATTGATATTGAGAAGTGCAAAGCATTGGTGAATGAAGCCGGCCCGCTTGCAGTAACTTTCCACAGGGCTTTTGATTTGGCATCAGATGCATTTACATCCCTGGAAGAAATCATCCAGATGAAGTGCACCAGGATTCTTACATCCGGCCAGCGTGCCAGCGCAATGCATGGCGCTGGTTTTATTTCGGGATTGATCAAACAGGCTGACGGCAGGATCATCATCATGCCCGGCGGCGGCATCGATGACAAGAATATATCTCATCTGAAAAAAATGACGATGGCAAATGAGTTCCATCTTTCTGCGCGGATGCTAAAACCAAGCAGGATGCGCTACAGGAATGAATTTGTAATCATGAGCAGTGAGGATACAGATGAATATGCACATGATGTTTTTGACGCTGAAACATTCAGAAAAGTAAGAGCGAATGCCAGCCGCTGATCACAGGCTAATTACCTGCTGCAGGCAGTACAGGTTTATTATTCTTTGTATAAGTTGTTTTTTCCTTGCGGAGATTCATACTTGTTTTGGCCGTGTACTTACTTCTGAATTGAATTCCAACTGGCGATTCAGAAAAACCGGCGACAAGGAATGGTTGCCTGCCACAGTCCCCGGTACAGTTCATACCGACCTCCTCGACAACAAAAAAATTCCTGATCCTTTTTACGGTACAAATGAAAAGGAACTTCAATGGATTGAAACATGCAACTGGGAATATGAACTATGGTTTAATTCAAATGCCGAGATCATCAGCAGCTATCATTGTGAACTTCAATTTGAAGGTCTCGACACTTATGCAAAAGTGTACCTGAATGATTCACTTATCCTTGTTGCGGAAAACATGTTCCGTACATGGAGCATTGAATGCAATAAATTTATGAAGCCGGAAAAAAATCACCTTGTGATAATTTTTGAGTCAGCAGTGAAAAGAGGAAATCAGGAAGCCAGGAAAAATACACCCACGCTTCCTGGTGAAGAAAAAGTATATACAAGAAAAGCGCAGTACCAGTATGGATGGGACTGGGGGCCAAGGTTTGCCGGTTTCGGTATCTGGAAACCCGTGAAGTTTGTTGCATGGACTGCGCTCAGAATTAACAATGTCCAGCTAAGTCACGAACTCCTCAGCGATTCGGTTACGGAAATCAGTGCTGTCCTGGACGTCGCAGCTGATAAGGCATCCATGGTTTATATAAAAATCGTTTTGGAAGGTGCAGCAAAGGATTCATTTTACTTTGAACAACCTCTTACACTTCCATTGACGGAAAATATTGAAGTGGATTTCGAAATTAATAATCCGATGCTCTGGAGCTGCACTGGATCGGGGAAACAAAATCTTTACCGTGTAACTATTCAATTGATGGACCCGGAACGGGAGAGCGATGTGTTCCGGACATCTTATGGTCTCAGGAAGGTTGAGCTTGTTCAGGAGAAAGATAAACCGGGAAGCAGTTTTTATTTCAAGGTAAATGATGAAGCTGTTTTTATGAAAGGAGCCAACTGGATTCCTGCCGACCATTTTCTTCCGCGCGTCACCAAAAATAAATACCGTGAACTGCTTACCGCTGCAAAGGATGCGAACATGAACATGATACGCGTTTGGGGCGGCGGCGTTTACGAGGACGATGCATTTTATGATATATGCGACTCTCTTGGAATCCTCGTGTGGCAGGACTTTATGTTTGCCTGCGCAATGTACCCTGGAGATTCATCTTTTTTGGCGAATGTTCACTCGGAGGTCATCGACAATGTAACGCGCCTCAGGAATCATCCCTGCATTGCACTCTGGTGCGGGAACAATGAAATTGATGAGGGATGGAAAAACTGGGGCTGGCAGAAACAATATAAATATTCGGCGAAGGACTCTGCAGCGATCTGGAAAAATTATCTCGGACTTTTTCATGAGCTCATTCCCGGTTTGCTTTCACAGTTGGATCCTTCAAGGCCATATTGGGAATCATCACCTTCCATCGGCTGGGGCCATGAAGAAAGTCTGCGCAGCGGCGACTCTCATTACTGGGGCGTATGGTGGGGTATGCAGCCGTTTGAAATGTACATGAAGAAAACAGGACGGTTCATGAGTGAATATGGTTTCCAGGGAATGCCATCGATGAAGGCCATAGAAATGTTTGCGGCGACAGGAGAAAGAAAATTAAATTCTGCTGCGATGAAAAATCACCAGAAACATCCGTCAGGATTTGAAACGATTGAACATTACATGCATGACTGGTATAAAAAACCGAAGGACTTTGAAAGTTACGTTTACATCTCACAGCTACTTCAGGCAGAAGGAATGAAGATCGCAATTGAATCGCATAGGAGAGCAAAACCCTATTGCATGGGATCGCTCTTCTGGCAGTTGAATGATTGCTGGCCTGTGACAAGCTGGAGCAGCATAGATTATTCGGGAGAGCGTAAGGCGTTTTATTATGTGTCAAGAAATAGTTTTCAAAAATATCTCATTAGTGTTGTCGATACGGGTACAAACTTTTCTGTGTATGTTGTTTCTGACGATGTCATTGATCAAAAGGCAAAGCTGAAGATAACAGTATTGGACTTTCTAGGGAATGTGTTATCGACAGAAGTTGCAAATGCCACAGCATTAAAAAATGCTTCGGTGAGATGCTATTCAAACAGATTGGATGAAATGAGATCCAGGTATAATCCTTTCCGGACAGTGATCAAACTGGAACTGTTCAAAGGAGATACACTGCTCACAAGAAATCTTTATTACCTCAACAAGCCAAAAGATCTTTTGCTGGAAAAAAAAGACATCGATGTTATATATGATTTTTTTAATGATAATTCCGATGGTATACTGAAGCTAACTTCAAAAAATTTGTCTAAGAATGTTTATTTGGATACACCAGGTCATGAAACTGATTTTTCTGAAAATTATTTTGACTTGCTTCCAGGAGAAATCAAAACCATTCATTTTCAAACTTCACTTTCAGAAGCAGAGATGAAAAGTCAGCTTGTCATTCGTACTGTTTCAGATACCTATTGAAAAACAAAATCATGATGGTGAATGCCGCGGGGATCAGGAGGATCATGTCGTTATGAAGCAGGTAACGCATTTCAATATTGCGGTGTATAATTGAAATGTACAGGTACCAGGATATCATGTATCCAAAAACAAACACCAGGAATTTTCTGCCTAGTAAACTCTTTTTGTAAGCCAGAAATATTCCGATCATTCCCAATATGACAAGCAAGGACCTGATCATAAAAAGTACGCTTGAAAATATTTTGAGCATGACCGGCTTATCACCATACAGCGAGAGTTTGAAAAAACATTTTCCAAGATTATCAAGCGGAATAGTTACCCAGTAATGAAATGGATTTTTAGATTTTTGTTTTTCCGTCAGTGCATTGAATATTGCTGCAATTTCTAAATCACATGGTTTGCCCGGCAATGCAATTTCACTCACCAGGTGCTCACCAAATTTCCAGTAGGCAAAACCGTTGGAGCAGGTTCTGCACATTGTGACGACGGAATCAAGCAGCAACGAATCGCCCGGATCAATGTATGCTGCTGGCGGCCAGTTTACTTTTTCATTTTTCAGGATTGACCAGTAATAAGGCGTATGGTCTGTGCTGATGCTGTGTGTGAAATCGAGAAAGGAGATATAATCTTCTGACCAATGACCCCCGACATGGATGTCCTGTGAAAATATAATCCTGTCGTGCAGGAGATAATTCCTCGCTGGCCATAATCCGTAAGTTAGTCCAACGGCAAGACAAAAGATCATTGCATATTTTATTTTACTAAGAACTTTGCCGGCATGTGGATATATGAACGCCAGCATGATGAAAGGAATTGCGAATGCGCATTGTAACCGGATCAATGTTGCGATGCCAACAAATGTCCCACTGAAAAATGCATTTCTTGCAGATGTAGATTTGAACGCGAACCACACACTGAGCAATAAAAAAAATATGCTTGATGTTTCGGCCTGCAGCAGTGGCATAAACACAATTGCTGTTGGGTATAGCGCATAGAGCAAAGCGCTGAGGTTGGAAAAGAAATTCCTTTTCTCATTGCTGCCTTTTAGCATTACCGATTTTGAAATTTCTGCAATTAAAAAAACGGATACGACATCCATGATCACTTGTGCACCGACAAGTAATTTCCAGGCGAGCACATAATTTTTGAAGGAGAGGATGTAGAAAATTCCGAAGAGGAAAGAGTAACCTGGCGGGCGAAAAAATTTCGCAGCTTCAATTTTCGGATTTACAGTAAATGTTCCATGTTCAAGGAGATTGATAAAAGCCTGGAACCAGGATGAAGTATCGCCCTGGATGAAATAATCCGGATGGCCGTAATAATATCTTCCACCTACGAATACAAACAATATGCGCACAAATGCTGCAATCAAAATGATCCACGCCAGTGATTTTTCCTTCGTTAAAAAATGCGTGATTGATTTCAATTTAATATGCGCCGTTGTTAATTTATGGTGATCTTTCGGGGGAATGAAGACTGAAATTTACAGCATCGGTACAAAGAGGGTAAAAATACACTTCAATGTTAACAGGTTAACGGCATAATACGGAACTTCTCATACGAATGAATCGAGTTTCAGCGGCTCAAATTAAATAGTTAAAATCGGTTTTTTAAGAATTCAAAATGATGTGTTACTTCCTTTATTTTCAGTCTCATAAACGGTTTTTTCTGAGTCAGAAAAGGCAGCCTAACTTTTACTAAAAAAAAGTTGTCCTGTGGAAAAATTATTCTACTTTTGAAATCTTTTTAAAGAATTCTACCCGTCGAATTTTCCAGCTAAATCCTCGTCCTGATCAATTAAAAAATCCAATTATTAATTTATAATTTTAGAAATATGAGAACTAAGAATTACTTAAAATCATGGTCGGTTTCTCTGTTTGCAATGCTCTTGTTTGCAGGTTCAACCGTAAGCAATGCACAAACAGTAACCGTAGGTACTTCAAACGGTGTTAACGGAACGTTTGACTATCCATGTCCTATTCAAGATTTTTACTATGCCACCCGGGTACAATTTCTTTACACTGCTTCTGAACTTGCCGCAGTAGGTATTACCAGCGGCGCCACCATCCAGGAAATCGGATGGGTTGTTCAGTCAACTGTAATCCAGGGCCACATGCAAGAGGATTATACGATTTCACTTCTCAATACTGCCGTCAATACACTTGACATTGGTACATGGGAGCCGGGAGCCTCTGTGGTTTATGGTCCTTTAGACTATGCATACACTTCAGGTTTTGCGGGTAACGTGATGTTCACGACCACACCATTTAACTATGCAGGGGGAAACCTCATTGTAGAAATCTGCGGCGGTCTGCCGTCAGGAAACTATACTTTGAATCCTGCATGTGAACAGACTACAAATCTTACTTTCAACGGATCTCACCAATGGAGGCAGGACGTTGCAACAGGTTGCGGAACAACGGACCCTACAAATTACGGAATAGAAACTACACGCCCGGTTTTGGTAGTAACCTACATTGCCGGCGCACCTTGTTCAGGGATTCCAACTCCTGGAAATACAAATGCAAGTATGAATCCTGTTTGTGCCAATACCAACTTTGGTCTGAGCATGCAGAATTTCACGCTTGGTTCAGGTGTTACCTACCAGTGGCAATCGTCTCCTGATGGAACAACATGGACTGATATCGTAGGTGCAACCAACTTCACATCAACGACTTCTCAAAGTTCTGACACCTATTATCAGTGTGTTGTAACATGTGCAACCGGCGGTACAGGAACTTCAAATCCGTTACTGGTAACAACAGGTCAATGTTATTATATGTGTTCACAAGGAACCAACGTTACACTTACTGATTCCTCGAATGCTTTTTTCGATTCAGGCGGACCCAATGGCCAATACCAGTTGGGAGAAAACTGCACTTTGCTGATAGCTCCTTCCTGTGCCGTAACCATTACTATGAACTTTACGGCATTCAATGCAGGATTTGGTGGTGCCCTTTATATATATGATGGTCAAACCACAGCCGATCCGCTGCTCCTTACGGCAACCAGCAGTTTCATTCCTGCACCGGTTACCTGCACATCAGGTTATATGCTGGTTATCTGGAGCTCAGATGCATTCAGTGCGGCAAGTACTGGCTGGGCAGCAAGCTGGACAAGTATTATTGCAGCGTCTACAGCACCAATTGCAAGCTTTGGAGTGAGTACACATACTCCACCGTTGAATGCAGGTGTTCATTTTACAGATCAAAGCGGTGGCGGAGTTCCAACATCATGGGTATGGGATTTCGGTGATGGAGATACCTCTCACCTTCAGAACCCTACACACCCATATGCGGCGCCTGGAACTTATTACATTACGCTTTATGCATTTTCATGTACTGAATCAGATACAGCTTACGATTCAGTGGTAGTTCAATTTGCACCACAGGTTATCGTTTATCCCGATACACTTTCAGCAACTGTGCAGTGCGGAGATTCTGCTGTGTTCTCGCTGATTGTGAAGAATCTTACAGGTGGTGAACTTGTATTTAATACTGATGGATCTTCAAACTCAAGTGTGAAAATGGTTTCGATGAAATATGGAACGGACTTGTTTGATGAGTATCCGAAAACACTGGCTGCGATCAACTCCTTCTTCACAAATTATACGCTCACTGAGACAAATACCAATAACGCCTCCGTGCTTGCGAACCTGCTTGTAGGAAAAAATGTGTTGCTGATACCTGAACAGGAAACGGCAAACCCCGCAGTGTTCAACAGCTTTACAAATGTCTTCAATATGTTTACGCTGAATGGGGGTACGATTATCCAATGCGGAACAAGTGACGGACAGGATTCTACACTTACTACAACAGGCCTCTGGCATGGTGGGTACGGTGAGGACATCGGCGCAAGCTTCACCACATTTACTGTGGATAGCATGTCGCATCCGATCATGAATGGAATTTCCGGGAACAGCATCAGCGCTCCTTCAGCGACTTATGTGATGAATTTTACTGACGCCGACAGACATACACTTGCTCATTACAATGGTCTTAATGGAGTAGAAGATGTTGTATCATTCAGGGAAGTAAACAACGGAAAGGTGATTTACCTGGGCATGGACTATTATGGCTTTAATGATGATACCAAGAAAATGATTGCCAATGCAGTTGAATGGGGTGGACAGTCAGGTTTACCTTCATGGATTACAATGGACATCACTACTGATACTGTTGCAGCCGGTGACTCATCAATCGTAACGGTTGTTTTCCATGCAAATGGAATTCCTGCAGGAACATATTATGGAATCATAGGTGTGACTACAAACGATCCGAATTTTCCTTATATAGCAGTGAACTGCACGATGACCGTGGTTGGAGATCCGATCATTGCAATGTCAGAAACATGTCTCACATTCGACACTGTACTGGCAGGTAATCAGACTTCAGAAACTTTTTACGTAATCAACGATGGCTGTGATTCACTTATCATTTCACAGTTCATTCCAAGCTCTCCTGAATTTACAGTGAGTTCACCGACGAATATCCTTCTTCCGGGCACTTCAGCTCTGGTGACGGTTACTTTCCATCCGCTTACGGCCGGTGCATACAGTGGAACTTTACTAATTCAGAATAACGACAACGATACCACCATTTGTCTGAATGGATTTGCGATTCCGGCTCCTGTGATTGATGCCGTTTTCAATACTGTTTTGGATTCAGTTCCTGCATGCCAGGGTAGTGACTCGACAACATTTACGATCCATAATACAGGAGGTAGCAATTTGATATTTACAATTGCAGGTGTTCCATCATGGGCAACGCTTTCAGCAATGGGTGGAACGATTGCAGCAGGCGACTCAATGGTAATTACCGTTTACATGAGTTCGGGAACCATAACAGGCGGGCCTATCAGTGCCATCCTGACTGTTTCTTCGAATGATCCGGTTGCACCTACACGCAATGTTCCTATTACAATGGAAGTTGGAACAAATCCTTGTTTCACTATTGTTGGAAATATTGATGCATGTACAGGTATTGCAACATTTACTTCAACTGTGATCGTGAATGCACCATCAACATGGGATTGGGATTTCGGTGATGGCGGAACTGGTAACACAGCAAATCCGATTCACCAGTATGGCGAACCAACGGGTACAATTATCAATGTTATGGCTATCGGATGCACAGCCGGTGGTTGCGATACAGAATATGTACAGCTCACAATGCCGCTGGTTACAGGTCCTGATCCTGCTTCATGTCTGCCACAAACAACAGATCCAAGTACTGCCGGAAGTTTGGGCATCGGAATTACATTCTTCCAGATGGGTAACATCAACAACACCAGTACAGGTTCAGCAAGCGGTTACCAGAACTTTACCTGCGCTGATACTACAACGTTAAACCCTGGTGATTTTTATACCTGGGTTGTACGTACCGGTCAGACCTACGAAGAATCAGTAAAGGGATATGTTGACTTCAACAATGATGGCGTCTTCGATAATGCCACCGAATTGATCTTTGAAGACTCTGCAGAGGTTTATAACCATTCCGGACTTACTATACAGATACCATACACTGCCGTGATGGGAGTTGCCCTTCGCATGCGTTTGGAAAGTGAGTACAGCGGAAATCCGGAGCCGGATGGTTGTATTGACTTGTTGTACGGTCAGAATGAAGACTACACAGTATTTATTGATACTAACTATTTGGTAAACCAGGTTGCAAGCCCATTCACAACACCGGTTACCATGTCAGTTTATCCAAATCCGTTCAGCAAGAATGCTACGATTGAATATAACATTGCCGGATCACAGGAAGTGTCAGTTGAAATATTCGACCTTGTGGGTGAAAAAGTGGCGCAGTTCGCTTCACAGGAGCTGCAGTCTGCAGGAAAACATACCTACACCTTTGCTGAAGAAACACCAGGTGTATACTTTGTAAAACTGACTGTTGGAAATGAAAGCAAAACTGTCAAGCTTGTGCATGTACAGTAAAATGAAATATTGATATTAATCATGAAGCGGGCAGTCAAATATGATTGCCCGCTTTTTTTTCACCCGGATAACGAAAAAAAAATTTGCAATGAAATTTGAAAAACATGTTTTTATCTGCACCAACCAGCGCAAGGAAGGGGAACGGAAATCATGCGGTGAAGAATGCGGGATGGAGTTGGTAAGAACATTTAAGAAAGCACTGAAGGAAAAAGGATTGAAAGACAGGATACGCGCGCAGAGAGCCGGATGTCTTGATGCATGTGATTTCGGACCAAGCATTGTTGTTTATCCCGAAGGAATTTATTACGGTGGTGTACAGGTGTCGGATGTAAATGAAATCGTGGATGAACACCTAATTTCTAACAGGCCTGTAAAGCGACTGGTCATTGATTTTCCAGGTAGTCCTGAAACAAGTGAATGATTTGATTCCAGATAAGTACCGTGAAGACGAAGAATTGATCCGTCTCACCATTGAGCAATTAAGAAAGGACTTCGGTTCTCATTTTCCTGAATTGCATTTTTCAGGTCAGAAGGATCAGCTTTTCAGGGAATTGACCGTTCAGGTGGCGGAAACGCTCAAGGAGATCAAAAGAACCAATCCTGTTTTTTTAAAGGTTATTTTATACCAGGTCGACGTTCCCGAAAGTGAGTCCAATAGATTAAAAGATCAAAAAGACTGTTTTTCTCTTGCAGAGATCATCATTCAGCGCGAATTTAAAAAGGTGATTACAAGGCGTTTTTTCGCGGGATGACTCAATCGAGTCATCATTAACCGTGATTCTTAACATTATCCTGACAGTTAGATGTTGTAACATTCATTATCTTTACCGCCAAATAAAGGAGGCGCTATGAAGCAAGTTGAATTCAATGAAAAGGTATCGGATGAATCCAAGCCGCTGACGGGTTTCGCTTTGAAGCTTACCCGCAACATGGAGGATGCGGAAGATCTTTTACAGGATACAATGCTTAAGGCATTTTCCAACAAGGAAAAATTTCAAGAGGGTACAAACCTGAAAGGTTGGTTGTTTACCATCATGAAAAATATCTTCATCAACAAGTACAGGAGAGCGATGAAGAGCAAGATATTTAATGATGATACTGACAACCAGTTCTACATCAATTCAGCCGCGAATACAACCCGTAATGACGGTGAAAGCGCACTGGTGATGAAGGACATCAATGTTGCGATTGGAGGGTTGTCGGACAATCTCCGCACGCCATTCATGATGAGCTATACAGGTTTTAAATATGAAGAAATTGCTGACACCCTCAAGATTCCGCTGGGTACTGTAAAAGTCCGTATTCACAATGCACGGAAAGAGCTGATGAAAAATCTCAGCGTTTACGGAAGTGGCCGAAGAAAGTAATTTGATATGTTATGGTTAGTAGAAGCCGGTGCGTAAGTGCCGGTTTCTTTTTTTACAATTGCTTCATACTGGAAACTGGCAACTGCTAATGGCGAGGTAAAACTCGCCATCGCGAGCATGCCTCGCGACTGGGAACTTTCTTATTATCTTCGCATCAAATTTATTTCCAATGAAATTTGGCGTAGTGGTATTTCCGGGCAGCAATTGTGATGAGGACATGGTATATGTGCTCGGCAACGTAATGAAGCAGCAGGTAGTGAAGTTGTGGCATAAGGATCACAGTTTGCAAGGCTGCGATTTTATCGTACTTCCCGGAGGTTTTTCTTACGGCGATTATTTAAGAAGCGGAGCCATTGCACGGTTTTCACCAATCATGAAAGAGGTCATTGAATTTGCCGGGAAGGGAGGATACGTTTTTGGCGTATGCAACGGATTCCAGATACTTTGCGAATCAGGACTGCTTCCAGGAGCGCTGCTTCATAATACTTCGCACAAGTTCATCTGCAACAACATTTATATCAAGGCAGAGAATAACGACTCATTGCTAACTTCGGCATTGGATACGTCAAGGGCACTGAAAATTCCAATCGCACACGGAGAAGGAAATTATTTTGCTGATGCCGATACCCTGAAGGCTTTAAACGACAATGGACAGGTGTTGTTCAGGTACTGCGATGGGAATAGAAACGTGACATCAGAAAGCAATCCAAACGGTTCCCTCGAAAATATTGCAGGCATTTCGAACAAAACAAAAAATGTTTTTGGAATGATGCCACATCCTGAACGCGCATCAGATTCTGAACTTGGCAACACCGACGGTAAAGGGATATTTGAATCTATCTTAAACCTGGTGAAGGCTTAGCATTATACGGGTGATCTTATGTTAGCACCAATAATGCAGAGACTTATAATCATATTAATTCTTCTTCCGTTTTCGGCGAGAGTATACAGCCAAAGAGCTGCATTTATTAATATTTATGAAGAAAGCTCATATCCTTACAACGAGTTTACAAAGACAGCGCAGAAACAATATACTTGGACTTTTAATGGTAAAATCATTAAATACAAGACAGGTAAATATGAAATTATAATAAATAAATCAGACCAATTTGATACAATACAGTTTCAAAACATTTATAAACGGACTGACTTTATTAGTCCAGACGGACACGTCACTTATGATACCTCAACAATAACTATACTTTGTAAATTCAGAGAGAATCATAATTACAAACTCGGTCAAATATTCCCAAGCCATTTTGAAATATATGCCTTAGATTCATTTGAGACAAAAAAGAACTTTTGTTTTTAAGGTAATGAATAAAAAAGACAATGACACTCTATACTTAGACGCATCTTACTCTGAGCATAAAATTTTATCTGATACGATCATTGCAATCTCGACCATCAATGAAAAAATGGAACAAAGTTTCATTGAACACGTTGAGTTTAGCAAAACTAAAAGAGAAGTCGTGCGTGATGGGCCAGGCACATCAAGAAATAATATTTTCGAACTCTACTACAATTATCTTCATGCAGAAAATTTAGAAATTGAGTATGATTTTAAGACGAAAAAATATAAACTCAAGTTGTTAAACTAAAGTCCGGAACCAATAAAATCCGTTATCATTAAATATCGAGGGAAGGTTTCGTCTGAAACTATTGGATTATCAATCTTTTTATAGTGGCAGTATTTCCTGAAATAATTTCTACATGATATACGCCTTTATTCCAGCTTACAGTTTCAAGCATTAACTCTGTGCCTGTAAGCTTCCTTGAATAAATCTGCCTCCCCATGGTGTCATAAATGTTCAACTTGGAAACGGAATTAACGGATAACGGATAACGGATAACAGTTAATTCACTTGCCGGATTCGGGTAAATCGCCCATTCATCAGATTGATTTGCGCTGGAAATTCCCATCACATCAAGCGCCACACCTACACAATCAGAATCGCTGCATGAATTGCTGTTTGTTACAACAACACAATAAACACCATTGGTATCGGCGGTGATTGTTTGTGTGGTTGCTCCGTTATTCCACAGGTAGGTTGAAAATCCCGGGCCGGCATCAAGATCATAAACTACGCTGTTGGAGCTTACATCAGGTCCAAGGTCAACAATTGGAGACAGGTGCGTAGTGATCATGCCAATAACCGAATCGCTGTCGGCACAACTGCCCACAGTTGCAAATAATGTTACAGTATAAATACCTTCGGTTGAATATGTATGTATAGGAAATTCATCTGTCGATGATCCGCCATCGCCAAAGTTCCAGAGGTAATTTGTCGCATTGGTGGTGGTATTATTGAAACTTACATCAAACGGTAAACAGACATCTGTAGTAGCCGTGCTGAAACTTACCTGCGGAGCGGTGTTTACACCAACATTGACAATCACCGAGTCAAAACAATTTGAATCGCTTTGAGCAATCAGCCTTACATCATAATTTCCTGTTTGAGCATAAGTATAAGAAGGATCAGGGAGAAAAGAAGTACCTGTTGCATCGCCGAAGTCCCAGAAATAATTTACGGCACCTGTTGTACTGTTTGTAAACTGGAATGAATCTCCAAGGCATACAGCAGGGGCGCTGGGTGTAAATGCTGCATCAGGTAAAGGATTGACAGTGGCGGTAACAGGTACGCGCGTACTTGGACATGGCGAACCGGTTCCGGCTTCGACCCAAAAAGTTGTTGTTGTTGTAACGTTTGCTATGTAAGAGTTCACATCGCCTTCCACCATCATTCCGCCTGTTGCAGAATCCCACCAGCTGATGGGGCTACCTGCAGATGCAAGAAGTGTGACGTCCCCGGGTCCGCACCTTCCTCCATCGAAAACATTTGGCGGAGAAGCAGGAGTAAGCACAAAGCCGGTAACAGCGATACGCGTACTTGTTCCACAAGCGTTAACTGCTTGTACATAAAAAGTAGTCGTGCTTGAAATATTTGTGGTATAAGTTGTTCCAGTATTGATTGCTACTCCTCCTGATGAATTGGCGTACCATTCCAGGCTGCCGGAAGAATTCGCAGACAGGGTAACATCACCTGGCCCGCAAAGGGTGTCATTCTCAACTGTAGGATCCGAAGGCTGACCATTCAGTATAATATCCGTGTCAAGCGAATTCATTGCCGGGTATACATCATTGTTGTTACTCGTAAAGCAATGGAAGTGGAAAGTTCCGCCTGCAGAAGTATTGATGGTTGTACTGAATGTATGATTGGTGAAATTCGGCGGAACGATGGTCGTGTTAAATGTTTGTGCGAGCGTCTGATTGATTGCGCCGGTAATAACCACCGAGTCAGGATATATGCTTATGGTAGTATCTCCCCAATTTCTGACTGTAATTGTCACTGTTGTATTTGCACTTCCGCATGTTCCGCTGACGGGTGAAACCAGGGCCGTGACAGTAGTATAGACCATATGGTTGTGCAGCAATCCTAATTCATCCAATTTTATGACGTGTGCGTTTTCAAAGAAATAACCGAAGCTGGATGTATAACCGCACATGATGTATCCGCCGTCTGATGTTTCCACAGCGCTGTAACCGTGATCGTGATTGTCACGGCCATAAGTGCGGGTCCATAATGTATCCCCAATATCGTCTGTCTTTACCAGCCATTCATTTGAAATAATTGCAGCATTACTTTGGGTAGTTCCTACAATAATATAACCCCCGTCGCTTGTGTTTTCGACGCGGTGAAAATCGTCAGGTTGAATACCGCCGTAAATTTTAGACCATTGCAAATTTCCAAGGTTATCGGTTTTTATCAGATATCCATTATCGTCACCCGGACTTATATTTTGAGTGGACCCGGCAATAATAAAACCTCCGGAAGAAGCCAGTTGAATATAATCGCCGTTATCGGGATTCGCGGTTCCATAAGTCTCATCCCATTGCATTACGCCCATTGAATTGGTATAAACAAGCCAGACGTCACCGCCACCGAGACCAAATGACACAGTCTGACCTACCATGACAAAATCACCATTCGGTAATTCCTTCACTGAATTTGCATCATCGAATCCATTTCCACCGTATTTCATACTCCATGTTTGTCCTCCAGAGGCATCAATTTTAACAAGGAAGGAATTAAAACCCTGCGCTCCCGTACTTGTGCTTGTGTACCCGCACATTGCATACCCACCGTCGGCAGTCTGTATAATTTCCTGACCACGTTCAGTTCCGTTACCTCCATAAAAACCCTCCCAAACAAAATTGCCATTGGCATCAAGCTTTATGTACCATGCATCGGATGAAACCGTAGTCGTTTTGTATCCGCAGAATGCGAAACCGCCGTCCGACGTATTGATGACTTTATAAAGAACATCTTTTTTGCCGCTGTTATTGAATGTACGCGTCCACATCGTGTCACCATCGGTTGTGAGACGAACAACAAATGCATCCGTATCATTACTGCTAAACCAGGAGGTATAGCCTGCAGCTATATAACCGCCCGCAGGAACTTCCTGGATGCTCCGGAAAACATCCGTATTGCTTTTGACAAATAATTTTTCCCAGGTGATTTGGGCATTACATAAAATTGTGCAGAAGAGAAAAGTGTAAAAAGTAAAAATTGTTTTTTTCATTGAAAGGGATTTTTATTATGATCAGAAAAATGACCCTTCCCTGTCGTGAGACAGGGAAAGGTCACTGTTTATTTTAATGTTTATTCTATAATTATACGTTCAGTTTTTACAGCGTCTGCACCGGTGAGGCGAAGAAAGTAAACGCCTTTGGCAACAGTGCTTAAATCAAGATCAACGAAGGCACTACGGGAAATGTTTCTCGAAAAGAGAAGTCTTCCTGTTTCATCCATCACTTCCATTTCCTTAAAACCAACAGTGGTAGAAAAATGAATTGAGATCTTTCCCGTGGTGGGGTTTGGTAAAATCGTTACAAAGCTTTCCGGGTTGACATGATTGATTCCAACCATGAAGTCCAGGTATACGCAATCGCTGTTCGAACAGTTATTGGAATCTGTTATCGTCACACAATAATCCCCGCTAGCTATAACCGTGATGGTTTGGGTGGTTTCGCTATTTGACCACAAGTAAGTCATGAATCCGGCACCTGCATCAAGATCATAACTTGCAGAACCTGTATGAATTGTATCTGGTCCAAGTGAGATGGAAGGCAACGGATTTACAATGGCATTTACAGCGACCTGCTGACTTGGGCATGCCGTACCTGCGACTGCAAAATAAACAGCGGAGGACGAAAGCACCGGAGTTGTAAATGAATTTCCTGTACCTACAATAGTTCCCTGGTCATCATACCATGTGATTGAATCTGCTGCTGTAGCACTCAGGGTAATCACTCCCGAGCCGCAAACACTTCCATCCGTAACAACAGGATCGGCGCTTACCTGGTTAATGATTGCCAAAGCAGCAACCTGGTTACTTGGACATTGACCTTCTGCAACTGCATAGTATGTGGTAGTCTGATTGAGAACGGGAGTTGTAAAAGTTGATCCTGTTCCAACCACGGTTCCCTGGTCGTCGTACCAGGTGATAGGATCGACTGCAGTTGCAGAAAGTGTGAGACTTCCTGATGTGCATGCGCTGTCGTTCGTAGTTACCGGATCAACACTGCCTGGTTGAACATTGATCGTAGCAGGTACCTGCTGACTTGGACACATCGTTCCTGCAACGGCGAAATAAACTGTAGTGTCAGTTAACACCGGAGAAGTAAATGAGCTTCCTGTTCCTACCAGTGTTCCCTGGTCATCATACCATGAAATGGAATCGACTGCAATGGCAGTTACAGTTCCGGAATCATTCGCACAGATGTCGACACCTGTAGTTACCGGATCGGCAGAAGTAGATCCTATGATTGCATCTACCGCTACTCTCGGGCTTGGACAGCCCAAAGATGTTTGCGCATAAAATGTAGTAGTGCTGTCCAGGAATACAGTCGTGAAAGGACTTCCTGTACCAACCAGGTTTCCATTTACCATTGCATCGAACCAATAAATTGTATCAGCGGCAGTAGCATTCAATGTAACCGTGCCGGGTCCGCAATTGAAATTGCCGTTTGAAACCGGCGGGAGGTATTCAATAATTATTGCAGTTACCGGTATGCGTGTACTGGTGCAGATGCCATCTGTAGCTTCAACATAATAAATGGTAGTAGTTGTAAGCAACGGAGTAGTAAAATTAATTCCGGTAGAAATAATAGATCCTCCTGTTGGTACATCATACCAGTTGACTGTATTTACTGAACTGCCTGACAACACAATTGTACCAGCTCCGCAATGAGAACCATCCACTCCCACAGGATCATTGATGGTTGTGATAAATGCTGTTACAGGAGTACGAACACTTACGCATGTGCTTTGGGCTTCCGCATAATACGTTGCATTTGTTGTAAGCACGGGTGTCATAAAAGTAGGACCGGCTCCAACCTGGTTTCCGCCGATGGCAGCATCGAACCATAAAATGTTGTTGATACTTGTTGCAGAAAGCAACACTGAGTCAGGACCGCATGCTGTTACATCAGTTCCAACAGGAGCCGTGGCGCTGTTGATGATGGCCTGCACGGCAATACGGTTGCTTGGACAAATATTTCCCGCTTGTACATAATATGTCACCGTTGAATTTAAAAAAGGAGTATTGAAAGGACTGCCTGTTGCTACGAGGTTTCCGCCCACAGGTGCATCATACCAGTAAACCTGGTCGGCGGCAGCAGCAGTGAGTGTAACAGATCCCGGACCGCAGAGGTTCACATCTGCTGAAACCGGATCACTTGAAACCTGTTCGACGATTGCCTGCACTTCAATCCGTGGCACACAACCGTCTACTTCAATAAAATAGGAAGTGGTTGTAGTAAGTGAAGGAGTTGTAAAGGAAGCTCCTGTACCTAAAAGATTACCCCCCGTTGAGTCATCATACCATTCCACTGTTCCTCCTGAGTTCGCAGTGAGGGTAACAGTTCCGTTTCCACAACGGGTAACATCAAAAGCAGTGGTAGTTCCTGTTCCGATCGTTGCCGTAGCCGGTATCCTGTTGCTTGTGCAATTTTCATATGGAACAAAAATATACCAGTCATAGAAGTAGAAGTAGTAACTAAGATTACCTGCAGTCGGCGCAAAAATTTCTACTGTTTGCGAAATATCATAGTCGTTGTAATTGGCACCGGCATTGTTCCTGAAAAGCGGATCACTGCCAACGGCTAGTTCAAGTTTCAGATCATTTGCCTGCGGGATATCAAAATTCAAAAATAAACGTTGTGGTCCCGGAACAAGACTATAAGTTGCTGACTGCAGGAGGTTGTCGTTCACATCAAGCAATTCAATCGTTCGGTTGCCGGCTACATTGGCATAAACAAGTACTGAAATGAGTTTGAAATTTTTACGTGCATCAAATGCCAGTCCGAATGGAATGGCCGAGTATGCTCCGGCTCCGATCCCGTTATTTGGAGCGCCCACCATATCACCTTTTCCGATCCGGTTTTCAGCCGTGTAACTTGTAGTGGTACTTAACGAAGGTGTAACAAAATTTTCTCCGCTGCCGACAAGAACTCCGGATCCATCATACCAGAAAACAGAATCATTTGCAGTTGCTCCAAGCGCTAAAGAAGCAGGACCGGTACATGCGATTGCAGAGGTGGTAACAGGATCTATAGCTGGTGCAATTACTGTAAGTGTTGAAGTTAATGTATCGTTGGTATAGGAGATATCTCCGTTCCGGTGAATAATGTATGCTTTCAAGTTATAGGTTCCGGGATCCAGTGAGTTAAACAGCAGCGGACTGAAAGTAAATGATTGAGATGCGGTGGGTAATACTGAACCGATGAGTGTATCCTGGTAAGTGGTTGTGCCCCCCGGCCCTGTAGCAGTGAGGTAGCAAACGATATTTGATTCATTGGTACCTCCATAGTTTGTGATTAAAAGACTGATGGGAGATCCAGCACTGGAGCAAATAATATTTGTTGGCGTTTCAATCCTGTCGACGGCAAGATCTTTCGTTACTCCGCCGCCCGGTCCGATTTTTACCAATCCATAGTTGAGCTTGTTGGCCTGGTTACGGTAATAGCCAAAAAATGCAAAGCCGCCATCGGATGTTTCAATTGCCCTGTACGCGTGATCATGGTAGGCAAGTCCGTAATGCTGCGTCCATTCAATGACACCTCCGGAGTCAGTTTTTACAGCATAAAAATCAGGGTTGATAAGTGCGCTCCTGGTAATTCCCCCGATAATATAACCGCCGTCGGTGGTGGGTTCAATTGTTTTACCTCCATCTTTTTTAGTGCCACCGTAAGAATGCGCCCAAAGACTGTCCCCATTGGCATCTGTGCGGATTACCCAAACGTCTGTTTCGCCCAATGCATCGTAGGTGGTGTCACCATCTCCGCATAAAATATATCCTCCTCCTGGAACATTCTGTACATAGTGTGCTTCGCATGTGTAACCACTAGTGAATGTTTTATGCCACTGTTCATTTCCGCTGGCATCTGTTTTTAAAAGATAAAACGCTCCACTGGTATCATCGCTGTACGATTGACCTGAAATAATATAACCGCCATCAGGAGTTACCTGGATGGAGTTTCCGATTTCATAGGCGCCTCCGCCAAAATTTTTTGTCCATTGCTGTACTCCTGACGCATTGGTTTTTACAAGATAGATATCAACATAACCGGTTCCATTCGAATTATTAATTCCTACACATGCATAACCGCCATCAGCAGTTTGAATAACCGCTTCAAACTCCTGCAACCCGCTGTTCCCATAGGTTTGCGTCCACTGTGTATTTCCATTGGCATCGGTCTTCACCAGCCATCCGTCATTATCTCCGGCACCATAAGAATCAGTGAATCCTGCAATGATGTAACCGCCATCACTTGTGACTTTTACCATGTTTGCAAAATCGAAGTCTGTTCCGCCTTTTGATTTCTGCCATTGCTGGTTACCATAGGCATCGGTCTTTACAAGCCAAATGTCATTGCCTCCGACGCTGTACGTTGTTGTACCGCCGACCATGATAAATCCGCTGTCAGAAGTCTGTTCCATCCAGCGACCATCTTCGTCTTCTGTTCCCCCGTATTGATTGTTAAAAGTTATTTGAGCTGATGAGTGAAAACTAAAAAGGAGTGCAATCCCTGAAACCAGGGTACATAAAAAATTTTTCATTAGATTATGATTGTATGAATTTGGTTGTAAATGTAAGAATCAAGAGGTGAAAGGCGGGATTTTTTATGTAAATTTCTTCCACAAAGTGGCGAAAGATGCTCTATTCAAGGGCATTTCTTTAAAAAAATATGCCCCCGGCTGAAGCTGGATAAAAATTCAGTCTTACGGTTAAATGAGATGAACCTGTGCTGTTTTTCCTCAATCAGTTTTCAAATGAATCAAATATCTTTGGGAATATGAAACGACTGGATTTAATGCCTGTTTTATTGATCATTGGCATTGGGTATTATTCAGCATGTGCACCCGCAAAACAACAGGCTCCGGCGCCGGAAAAAAAGCTGCCGGGAACAGTATCCATGACTCCTTCTTCTTTTCGTTGCGAAGGAGTAGTGATTGAAATTAATTCGAAGTCTGTGAATTTCGCTGTCAGTAAAATATTAGAGCAAGGCTCATCACTTTTTTATTCCGTGAGTGCAGGTGATACTATCCAGGCAACTTTTCAATCGCCAAATAAAAATAACTTCGCTCCCCAACAGCATATTGAATTGCTGATTGAAGAAAGAGTAATGATGAATTCCGAGAAGCCTGAATTCATCGTGCGTCAAATTAAAAACAAGTAGACATCACCGAGACTGTAGAAAGGAGATAGGATGTACGTGGGCTCCCTAATGAAGTCGGGCAAGCAACACATTGTATTTGCACATTCACTCATTTGCACATTGGATTTCTTACCTTTCGTACCTCTAAAACCAATCTTCATGAAATCAAAACTACTACCTGCAGTATTCTTTATTTCATTCTTTTCACTTGGGTTTTTCTTTGAGAAAATGCCTGACAGAAATATTCTGTCGAAAAAAGTTTTTGCCGATGCAACAATGAGTGATGAAGGCGAAGAGGCTGATGCGCGCTACAGGTGGGAAATGATGCGTCTAGCGGATCCTGTCACAGGCAGAATTCCTCCTCAAATCCGTGCGCATGAATTGGCATTTGCTGAAAATCTTCCCGTGGCTCACATACAATCATTTTCAAATGCACGCCTCACCGGAAATTTTATTCCCCGCGGTCCATGGAATCTTGGCGGCAGGTCGAGGGCGCTTGCAGTAGATATTACCAATGAGAATATTGTTTTCGCCGGAAGCGTGAACGGCGGTTTGTACCGGTCAACTGACGGTGGTGTTACATGGTCACGCGTTTCATCATTGAACCAGAATCCCGCCATTACATGGATAGAGCAGGATCAGCGGCCCGGCCATACCTACACCTGGTACTATACAACCGGCGAAGGATATGGAACTTCAGCGAGTGCTTCGGGCGCATTTTACCTGGGAAATGGAATGTATAAATCTGTTGACGGCGGACTTAACTGGACATTGTTGGCATCCACTTCATCCGGAACGCCGCAAACATTTGACAACGTCTGGGACATTACCTGGAAAGTCAGGTGTGATAAATCCGATACCGTCAACAATGCGCTGTATGCTTCATGTTATGGAATAATTTATAAAAGCATTAACGGGGGAACAAGCTGGGCCATTGAACGCGGTGCAGGAAGTCCGTCATCTTATTTTACTGATGTAGAGTTGACAACCAGCGGTGCTGTGTATGCAACGCTCAGTAGTGAAGGTATCCAGGGAGGAATCTGGCGCAAAGATGTGGTGAATGCATGGGCCGATATTTCTCCTCCGGGATGGGATACCGCTACGTTCAACAGGACGGTGATCGGAATAAATCCCTCCAATGAAAATGAAGTTTATTTTCTTGCCGAGTCTCCGAACAATGGAAAGCTGACTACTGATGCCAGGGGTAATATCGAATGGAACAGCCTGTGGAAATACACATACATATCCGGGAATGGCACAGGTGCCGGCGGACAATGGCAAGATCTCTCGATCAACCTTCCATATCCCGGATTGCAACTTGGAAACTTTAATTCACAAGGTGGGTACGACCTTATTGTAAGAGTGCATCCTTCTGATCCGCAGGTAGTGTATATTGGAGGCACAAATCTTTTCAGGTCGACATCCGGCTTCCAGGATTCACTTCATACAACACAGATGGGCGGGTACGACCCGGCTTCTACAATTCCATTTTATCTCACCTATCTCAACCACCATCCTGACCAGCACAACATTTTTTTCCAGCCCTCTAATCCTGACGTCATGTATCAAAGCAATGATGGAGGGATTTACAAGACTTTGAACGACAGGGATTCGGTTATCGTGTGGGAAACGCTGAACAATGGATATGTAACGGGACAGTTTTATGCTGTTGCAATTGATCACGGTACGCCCAACAACGATATTGTAATCGGCGGAGTCCAGGACAATGGCACCTGGTTCACCAACAATCTTTCACTTACTTCTCCGTGGGCGCAACCCGGTTTCGGCGATGGGTCCTTCTGTGCCATCGACAACGGACACAATTATTATTACATGAGCAGGCAGGAAGGAAAAACTGCAAAGGTCCAGCTCGATGGAAATGGAAGTGTAATGAACTTCAGAAGGATGGATCCGATCGGCGGATCCGGTTATCTTTTCATCAATCCATTTATTCTCGATCCGAACAATAACGAAGTGATGTACATGGCTGCTGGAACTAAAATTTTCAGGAATGATTCCCTTTCGCAGATACCGCTGAATGGCGGATGGGATACGATTTCCACCGGCTGGTTCCAGCTCCCTGATACAATAGCAATTGCAGCCACGACGGTGAGTGCGCTGGCAGTTGCGCCTTCCAATTCTTCCCGGCTGTATGTTGGTACCAGCAAACGGAAGCTTTACCGTATCGACAATGCAAATACTTTTTCGCCCGTAATGACTGACATCACAAGTAATTTATTCTCCGCTTCGGCATACATCAATTGCGTAGCTGTTGATCCTGCCGATGATAATAAAGTTGTCGTTGTTTTTTCCAACTATAACCTTTACAGCATCTTTTATTCAATTGACGGAGGAATCACATTTACAAAGAGTGCCGGAAATCTTGAAGCGAACTCATCAGGTTCAGGGAATGCGCCGAGCATTCGTTGGGTTAGCATTGTTCCGACTGCAAATGGTACGGTTTACCTCGCCGGAACAAGCATCGGCATTTACGGATCGAACATGCTGAACGGATTGAATACCGTTTGGGCAAATCTTTCTCCGGGAGAAATCGGTTACATGGTGGTGGACATGATTGATGCGCGTACAAGCGATGGCTACGTTGTTGCGGGAACGCATGGTGCAGGAGCATTCAGCACCAACATCACCGATACGCTGCTTACAGGAACGCCAGTGATTGCCCAAGAAAATTCCGGAATAAAGATTTTTCCCAACCCTGCAGATGAATTTGTAATGCTTGGTATTGATGCGTCTTCAACATCAGAATTAAAAGTGTTTGACGCATCCGGAAAAATGATGGTGAACAGAAAGCTCTCTTATGATTTCAAAATCAACACGGCCGGTTTTCCGGAAGGAATTTATTTTGTTGAAGTGAAGTCGGGAGAAAAAGTTTTGGTGAAGCGGCTGGTCATTCAGCATTAGGAAATTTCATCCAGGCTATAAAAAACAGGTAACCCCTTTGATTCGATCAGGTCACGCTCCATTGCAACACCTTTGCTTTCTCCAAGGATGAGTATTGAATCACATGCATTGATTACTGCGAGGGAAATATCCATGATGGCTTTATAGTGATCGCTGATATTTGCTTTCTCAACAACGGGTAATGCTGCATTCATACCGATTAACGGTATGTGACCTTTTTCAAGGAGTTTTGCTGCGGCAATATTCATCGCATCAAGATTTAATTTCCGTTCTTCTTCTGTTGCTGCGGTATAAGGGCCGGCTACACCAATAATCATGATTTATTATTTTGAATCAAATGTAATCATGATCATTCAGGCCAACGTTGTACTTTTGCCTCATGACAGAAAAGATTCGGAATTATATCAACGGAGCACTTGTTGAACCAGCCGGCAAAAAATACCTCGACAATATCAATCCTGCCACAGGAGAAGTTTATTCCCTCATTCCTGATTCTGATGAGAAAGATGTGGAAGAAGCTGTAAAGGCCGCCAAAGCTGCATTTCCGGGGTGGAGTACAATGCCTGTATCTAAACGATCAGATATTCTTCTTAAGATTTCAAGTCTTATCGATGAAAATCTCGACAGGCTTGCGATGGCGGAAAGCATAGACCAGGGGAAACCGCTCTGGCTTGCAAAGGCAGTAGATATTCCAAGGGCTCGTGACAATTTTCATTTCTATGCTACAGGTGCGATTCATCTTGCCACGGAAGCTCATGCAACGGAAGATGCAGCCATCAACTATACACTTCGTCAGCCCATTGGTATTGCAGGATGCATTTCTCCATGGAATCTTCCATTGTATCTTTTTACATGGAAGATTGCGCCGGCACTTGCATCAGGAAATTGTGTGATTGCAAAGCCAAGCGAAATCACACCTATGACTGCATTCCTGTTGTCGGATCTTTGTATCCAGGCCGGGTTGCCAAAAGGCGTATTGAACATTGTGCACGGACTTGGTCCGAAAGTCGGAGCAGCCATCGTTTCACATCCGCAGATTCCTGCCGTAAGTTTTACAGGAGGAACAAAAACAGGTGAGTGGATTGCGAAAACGGCGGGACCGCTTTTTAAAAAACTTTCACTGGAACTTGGTGGAAAAAATCCCAACCTGATTTTTGCTGATTGCAATTTTGACGAAGCCGTAAAGACCTCTGTGAACGCGGCTTTCAGCAACCAGGGGGAAATTTGTTTGTGCGGCTCACGGATTTTTGTAGAAAAAAGTATTTATGAAAAGTTCAAGGAAGCATTTCTGAAAAGAGTTTCTACGTTGAAAGTTGGCGACCCTTTGAAAGACGACAGCAGGATGGGCGCCATCGTAAGCCAACAACACTTTGATAAAATTCTTTCCTACATCGATCTTGCAAAGCAGGAAGGCGGAACGTTGCTCACCGGCGGGAAGTCAATCAAGATGGATGGAAAAAATGCGAAGGGATTTTTTATTGAACCAACCGTATTTGAAAACCTGCCGCATGACTGCCGCACAAACCAGGAAGAAATTTTCGGGCCGGTGGTAACACTTTCATCTTTTGAAACGGAAGAAGAAGCATTGATGATGGCCAACTCAACACAGTATGGTTTGGCAGGAACGATCTGGACAGAAAATTTATCACGCGCGCACCGTGTTGCCGCAAAGCTTCACAGCGGAATTATCTGGATCAATTGCTGGCTGTTCCGGGATTTACGGACACCTTTTGGCGGAATGAAAAATTCTGGAGTAGGGAGAGAAGGCGGGTTCGAAGCGCTGAAATTCTTTACGGAAGAAAAAAATGTGTGTATTAAGCTCTGAGTGACTAGGTGACTAAGAGACTAAGTGACTAGGAAGCAGTCAGTCTACTAAATTCGAGCTTGTGACCCTTCGCTTACTTCGACTCTGCTCAGCACAAGTCGCTTTGGGCAAGCTTTTGACTTTTGACTTTTGACTTTTGAATTATCTCAGTAGTGTAACCGCTCCGGCTTTGGGGTGCTTCCCGAATCCTTTGGCAAAAACCTCATAAACGTACACTCCAACTTCTACAGGCTCATTGTTATATTTCCCATCCCAATGTTCAAGGGGATTTGTTGAAGAATAGATCACTTCTCCCCAGCGGTCGTAAATCAGCATTTTATAGTTCTGTATACCTTCACCTTTTACCCCGAAAGAATCATTGATTCCGTCATCGTTCGGCGTAAATGCGCTTGGAATAAAGATGCTCACAGGCGGGATGACCTCAGCATAATTCGAGGTGCTTTTGATGTTAGGGTTACCTCCCTGGTAAGCGGTGATGCGGTATACCTTATTGGGTAGGACATCCTGGGCCTGTGCGGCAAAGGATAAAATGACCAGGATTGCTGTAAAAATGCGTTTCATATGCATATTTGTGTGTTCATGCAAAATAGAAGGATATCAATACCCAGGGGGAGCTTAGGCGCAGCAACATTACAGGTGTAAGATTCTGATGAATCGTAACCCTTTGTGGTTGTTCCTCCCTCTCCGAAGGAAAGGGCTAGGGTGAGTCCGAAAAATCAGCCCTGAAAAAACTTTTACTGCCACTGACGTGTTGATGGTAGCGTAAGAAAAAAGGATGCTTATTTTCGCATCCCGAAACATATATCAAAATGCCATATCCGGAATATATCTGTACACCCATGCGCGAAGAACTCGTTGCATCGGGGTTTGAAGAATTGAAAAGTCCTGACCAGGTTGATCAGGTCATCCCGAACAGCAAAGGGACCATGTTGCTTGTATTAAACTCAGTTTGCGGCTGTGCAGCAGGAACTGCAAGACCGGGCGTACGCCTTTCTTTGCAGGATGGAAAAAAACCTGAAAAGCTGGTAACTGTTTTTGCAGGACAGGATCTTGAAGCTACGGCACAAGCAAGAAAATATACGCTTCCTTATCCGCCATCATCACCTTCCATCGCTTTGTTTAAAGATGGAAAGCTTGTTCACTTCATCGAGCGGCACCACATTGAAGGTCGCACTGCGCAGATGATTGCTGAGCACCTGAAATCAACTTACGAGGAATACTGTTAACTGCTCAGATTCATTTAGGGATTTGAGAGTCAATGGTGTTTGCTGAAGGGTAATGCCTCAACGAAGTACGAATAAAACGTACGTATTTACGAATTACGAATAGTTACTTGAGATTCCATGGTAGCTGAAAGGAGTTCGCTGCACGGCAGTATAGAATTACAAATTACAATGCGCCATTCGTAATTCGTATATCCGTTGGATTTATTCGTTATTCGATGGCGTAATCCAAGACTCAAGTCCTGATAACACCTTAGTTAATAACGTGCTTCCAGATGTCGTTACCGATGGTGAAAGCCATCAACGCAAGTAGGATTACCATTCCGGTAATTTGTGCGCGTTCCATGAATTTGTCGGAAAACTTTCTTTTCGTGACAGCCTCAATAACCAGGAATACGACATGGCCGCCATCGAGTGCCGGTATCGGAAGAATATTCATGAATGCAAGGATCATTGAAAGCAACCCGGTAATTTTCCAGAACCAATGCCAATCCCACACACTTCCGTAAATGGTAGCGATACCGATTGGACCTTGCAATGATTCACTGGCTTTTGCTTTACCAACAAAAATCTGTTTCAATCCTTTGATGTTGCCGACAATTGTTTCAAAAGCATCGGAAGTTCCGATAGTCAACGCTGAACCGAAACTATAAGGAGTCATCGGGTATTTGCCGATATCCGGTCGCAACGCAACACCGATAGTTCCTGAATCACTTACGAGCGGTTTAAACTGGAGCGTATCTGTTCCGCGGATCACAGACAGGTTTACAGGTTTTCGGGTATTTTCCTTTATAATCTTTTTTGCACCGTCGGATGAAGCCGTACGTACTCCATTAAACGCAATGATCTTATCACCTTTTTTCAATCCCGCTGCATCGGCAGGTTTGCCGGGCATGATGCTGTCAATCAGGATGGTTGTTTTAAAAGTGCTGATGAAAAATCCTTTCCCGGTTTTCGTCACATCAAAATAGAAATCATCAGGGACGGTAACATGGATTATTTCACCGTTGCGTTCCACGGTGAGGTCGCAGCCGAAAATTACCCTTGATGAAAGCAGTTCTTCAAAACGTTCGAAGGGTTTCCCGTTGATGGCGGTGATCTTATCGCCGGTCTTCAAACCGATTTTTTCTCCAAGTTCGAAAGTATAAATGCCGTCAGTTACATCTTTGTTGGCCAGGTAATCTTTGTCATAGTGCAGGAGAATGGCAGTATAGATTACGATTCCGAGAATCACGTTCATCGTCACCCCGCCGACCATCACGATCAATCGCTGCCAGGCAGGTTTGCTGCGGAACTCCCAGGGTTGTGGAGGAAGTTTCATGGCGTCTTTGTCCATGCTCTCATCTATCATCCCCGAAATTTTTACGTAGCCACCAAGAGGAAGCCAGCCCAAGCCATATTCCGTGTCACCTCTTTTGATAGAGAAAAACTTGAATCCCCACGCATCAAAGAAAAGATAGAATTTTTCAATCCTGATCCCAAACGCACGCGCAGCGAGGAAATGTCCAAGTTCATGCAGTGTCACCAAAATAGCAAGTCCCAGAATTAACTGGGCCGCCATGATTAATCCATTCATTCAGAAGTTTTTTAAGGGGGGCAAAGATAGGAAATACCAATGTGCAAATGCGTAAATGTGCAAATCAAACAGCCGAGTTACTGATTTGAAGATTAAACGATTTGAAGATTTGAAAATTGATAGCCAATGTGCAATTGGATCCCGGAGGGATCAAAGCTTGGTAGATAATTTACATTCATATAAAAATTCCGATCCCGGAGGGATCGCCCTTATTATTACCTGGATTCCGCAACAAAGTAGTATTCGGTATTCCGGTTGAAACAATCCACAAACTGCTCCTTTGTGAAAGATGATTTTTTCGAGAGCCAGTCCTGAAGCGAAAAGATTTGATATCCGCATTCTGCGAGGTAATCAAAAAATGGTTCGGGTTTCGTGCCGTAAAATTCACTGGCGCCAAGACCACATTCAAAAATCAGCAAAGGCTTGCTTTGCATCAAAAGATTTTTTGCTCCTTTCAACACGCCGAATTCTCCACCCTCCACATCAATTTTAATGAAATCAATTTTAACACCGGGAGGAATGACGTGATCGAGGGTTTCAACCTGGACATTCAATTCTTCCACGTCAGGTACTTCGACGGCGTACGCTCTTTTTTTAATTCCGCTGTATGCAGGTGCATTCCTGACATAATTAAAAGTAGTGCTGCCGGCTGCATCACTTAAAGCATATGGAAAGATTTCACTGCGCCCCGTATATTTTACTTTCAGTGCCTCATAAAAATCAGGGATTGGTTCGAATGCAAAATGTTTTCCCGAAGGTGCATATTTCAAAATCAGGTCAAGGATTTCGCCTTTGTGACAACCGACGTCAATGGCATTTGAATTTTTATCTAGTGCTTTTGCAATCACTTCCTTTGTTAACCTGTCGTACTTCAGGTTCCTGGTTAGGTCGAGGTGCAATGCATTCAGGCCTTTGCGGATGGTATCTTTGATAAGTGATTTCATGTAAAGAGAAGACTAGCGAATAACGGAAATTTTTTTCCCCATCCACCTGATCGCCATCATGCGCGTTTCAATGTCAGTAAGGATGAAATCTTCAAGTGTGGGATCATCAATAAATGCAACTCCGTTCATGCACTCTTCGATCAGGTCGCTCATTTCAAGAAATCCAATCTGGTCTTTGAGGAAAGCTGATACAGCAACTTCATTGGCCGCATTTAATATGCATGGAAGATTTCCGCCGCGCTCCATTGCATGGATAGCCAATGCCAGGTTGCGGAATGTTTCCAAATCTGGTTTTTCAAATGTGAGCGATGAATAATTTGCAAAGTCAAAGCGCGGAAAAGAGGATTTCAATCTTTGCGGATAACCCAGTGCATACTGGATGGGAAGTTTCATATCCGGCAATCCCATTTGTGCTTTCATGCTTCCATCCTGGAATTGAACGATACTGTGGATGATGCTTTGCGGATGAATGATAACATCTGTCTGTTCCGGCTTTAAATTGAAAAGCCACTTCGCCTCAATCACCTCCAGGCCTTTGTTCATCATGGACGCCGAGTCGATCGTGATCTTTGCACCCATGTCCCAGTTGGGATGTTTGAGCGCTTGTTCTTTTTTTACTGTAGATAGAAATGTTCTGTCCTTTCCACGAAATGGTCCGCCGGAAGCCGTGAGGTAAATTTTTTCAATGGGATTTTCCCATTCACCCGCAAGGCATTGAAAGATGGCTGAGTGTTCTGAATCTACAGGATAAATATTCACTCCCTTTTCGCGCGCCAGCGTAGTGACAAGTTCTCCGGCAACGACAAGTGTTTCTTTATTTGCAAGCGCAATATGCTTACCTGATTCGATCGCAGCCAGTGTGGGCTTCAATCCTGCAAATCCTACAACTGCGGTAAGTACCATGTCGATGCTATCCATCTTCATGACCTGCGAAAGCGAATCTTCGCCTGCAAAAACTTTTATGGGCTGATTTTCCAGCGCCGCTTTTACAGCAGCATATTTTTTTTCATCGGCAATTACGACAGCATTCGGCTGAAACTTTAAGGCTTGCTCTATGAGTAAATCGGCGTTGCTGTTGGAGGTGAGCACTTCTACTGAAAAGATTCCGGGATGTGACGCAATGACTTCCAGCGCCTGTGTTCCTATGCTGCCGGTGGAACCAAGGATGGCAATGTTCTTTTTAGGGGCTGTTGTTTCTTTCATTATTGGATTAAACGTACTTACCTTTCGGAACTCCAATGGCCAAAGATAGACGAAGGAATGGAGAATTGAGTAATGAGAAATGAGTATTGAGTATTGAGAAATGAGATTGAAACATAGATCATCAGGCTTAGCCAGAATTTTGCGATTTCCGAAACACTTACAGCTCATCGCGATGTTAGTCATGGTGTTATTTTTTCCGGTCAAGGGAAAATCACAAGGTAATCCACCATGGGAACGGCCGCTGAAGATCTGTTATGGTACGGACGGAATTACTTTCGGACCTCCACAGATTTTCCAGGATTCATCCGGAGTGCCTTCTGCGATCAGACTTCCAAATGGAAATCTCATTTGTGCATTTCAGTGGTTCCGCGCGCCGCAGGGATCGCTGACATGGGACAGGGTAGCCGTAAAATTTTCGTATGACGATGGCGCCTCCTGGAATGCACCTGTTCCCATTGAAATCCCCAACCTGCCAATCAATTATCAACGACCATTCGATCCCACTCTTGCGATCACTGACAGCGGAATGATCCGCATCTATTTTTCTTCCAGCGATGGAATGCCACAAACGCTGGATTCAACGGTGAACACTTACTCCGCCATTTCGCAGGACGGCATACATTATTCCTTTGAGCCGAACGCAAGGTTCGATCATCTTAATAATCGGGTGATAGATCCCGCAGTACTACGCTTTCATGGCATGTGGCATTACACATGTCCGAAGGGTGCTCCGCAGGACGGCGCTTATCATGCGATCTCCCAGGACGGATTGAACTTTACACAAGTGCCTGACATTTCCTCTGACCTGATGCATAACTGGACAGGTAATTTAGTGGAAGTTGATACCGGTGAAATGCGTTTCTACGGAGCGGGCCAATCTATCTGGTACAAATCAACTCCCAACGGCGGACAATGGAGTGCATACGTAAATACAAATGTTCAGGGCGGCGATCCGACGGTTATGAAAATTTCAGATTCATCCTATGCGATGATCTTTGTTGGTGAATCTTATACTGTTGATGTTGAAGAAAAGAATATCGAAGAAGAATTTGTTTTATATCCTAATCCTGCATCTGATAAAATTTATTTATCTAATCCTCTTCATCCAGGATCAGTAATTGAGATTGTTGACCTTATGGGAAAAAATATTGTCTATTGTGGGTCAGGATCGAATCCGCAAGAAATATTTACTGGCAATCTTGCGCGTGGAATTTATATTCTGAAATCAAGAGTAGATGAAAAAATCTATTGGATGAAGTTTATGAAGCAGTGAGCTATAATAATTCACTCCACGTTACATGGATGGGGATTGCTTCCCGCCAAAGGCGGACAGGCGTGCCTCGCAATGACTACACCATTTGGGCGGAGTGTCTGTTGTAGCTAAGTACCATTTCACTCGACTGTTATTGCCTATCGTATACTGTCCACTGATTATTGCATGATCCACTTTCCAAGTTCATCCGCAATAGCCCGCTCATTACTTAAACGCGGAAGCTTATTCTGTCCGCCAAGTTTTCCCTGCGAGCGCATGTAATTGATAAATGAATCTCGTTTCATCAACCGGATCTTCAGCGGTTGCAATACATGACCTTCGACCAAATCTTTGTAATAAATATTCTGCTGCATCAATGAATTATTCAGGGTTGTGCTGAATGCGGCTACGTCGTCGGGGGTTTTGTCAAACTCGATGAACCACTCGTGGTATGGCTTTTCTCCTTCAGGCGGAGTCACCTGCGGGGCGAGCGTAAACTCAACCACATGTGCCTGGTGTTGTGCGCATGCAGCGAGTAAGGCGTTCTGCACTTCTTCTGCAATTACATGTTCACCGAAAGCCGTGATCTGGTGTTTGATGCGGCCGGTGACAACAATCCTGTATGGGTTCACAGATGTAAATTTGACTGTGTCGCCAAGTGAATAACCCCAAAGTCCGGCATTGTTATTTACGATGATGGCATAGTTGACACCTGGATTCACATCCTTCAGGGAAATGCGCTTCGGATTTTCGCTGAAATATTCTGACGCCGGAATAAACTCAAAAAAGATTCCTGAGTTGATATTCAGGTACAAGTCATTTCTTTTTTGCGAATCCTGGAATGCAATAAACCCTTCCGATGCAGGATACAGTTCTATCGAATCAATTTTTTTTCCAATGGTCTGTTCAAATTTCTGACGGTAAGGTTCATAGTTTACGCCGCCATAAATGAAGAGAGAGAATCCGGGAAAGATGTCTTTGATTTTTTTTCCTGTTTTTGAAACGAGTTTGTCGAAATACATCTGCACCCACGGCGGAATGCCGCTGATCATGGTCATGTCCTGGCTCATGGTTTCCGCAACGATGTGATCGATCTTCTCTTCGAAATCCTCTATGCAGTTTGTATCCCAGCTCGGCAATTGGTTTCTGCGCAGGTATTTTGGAACATGGTGGTTCACGATGCCGCTGAGCCGACCTACTTTCAGTCCGTTTTTATTTTCCAACGCCGGACTGCCGCTGATAAAAATGAGTTTGCCATTGAGAAAATCCGACTTGCCTGTTTCGGCGATGTACGACAGGATTGCATTGCGGGTAGAATTGATGTGATTTCCCATGCTGTCTTTCGTGAGCGGAATGTATTTAATTCCTGAAGTGGTTCCTGAAGTTTTTGAAACATACAACGGTATTCCAGGCCAGAGGATATTGGCTTCTCCGTTCAGCATGCGGTCGATGTATGGTTTCAAAGCTTCATAATCACGCACGGGAACTCGTGTTGTGAAATCTTCGTAAGTTTTTATTTCCTTAAACCAATGGTCCTTCCCGAATGCAGTATGTCTAGCTTTCCTGATGAGCATCCGGAAAATTTTTTCCTGCAATACAACAGCATTCATTCCATCCTGGCGAAGCTGGCTTGCCGTAAAGGATGCAATGGGTTTGCTGAGGATGGAGAGAATTGACATCGGGAATAATCTAAAACGCCACATACTTCTGCGGATCCAATGCACTTCCATTGCTCCACAATTCAAAATGCAGATGCGGTCCGGTAGAAAGTTCGCCGCTGTTGCCGATGATGGCGATCACTTCTCCTGCTTTTACAAAGTCGCCGGCTTTTTTCAGTAAGGAAGAATTGTGCTTGTAAAAAGAAAACAGGTTGTTCCCATGTTGGATGCCGATTACCCAGCCGGTTTCGCTTGTGAAGTTGGAAAGGATTACTGTGCCGTCGAGCGTAGACTTCACCGCTTCATTCGGACTGCCTGCGATGTCGATGCCGAAATGTTTCGAGACAGCATTGAAACGGTTGGTGATCATTCCTTTCACCGGCGGAAAAAATAAAAAGCTGCTGATACCCGATACGGAAGCGGTGTTGGCGCTCAACGTAAATTTATCACTGCCTTCGATCTGGTTGCGAAGCAAAGAATCCTCTTTCGATTTTTTCAGCTTGCTTACACTTTCAACCTTTGCATTTCCTTCAGGTTTTTTTTCCGATGCATCACTTTTAAAATTCCCGTTTACAATATTCCTGATGTTGTCGATGTAAAGGTCTCTTGCATTTAATGCCACCTGCATGCTGTCGCTCCGCTGCATCAGGGTGAAGAGCTGGCGTTTCATTTTTACGTCGGGATAACCTGGGATATATTCCCTCAAACCGGTAAATGCAATGAGCAGGATGGTAAGTACGATCAGCAGGATGATGGTAATCCCAACGGTAACGAAAATCCGCAGCGGCCGCAGGTGAAACGAAGCACGTTCTTCAAAAGTGTCTTCATTCAGGAAAACAAGTTTGTACCGGCTTTTTAGTCCGCTGAGTCTTTTCTTTTTGGGTTCTTCAGCCATTGGGTACTAAATACGAATGATTACCTATTTACAAATACGAATTCCGTCAAAAGTAAGAAAGGGTTTGGATGTCGCCGGAAGTAGATTTCCCCTCCGCTCAAGCGGATTCGAAAGGACAGTAATAGAAGGTCTGGATGTTGCCGGAATAAAATTCATTCCATTCTAAAATTCTAAACCGGCGACAATTAATTTAATTTGATTTGTCATTTCGAGCCCGCATTTGCGGGAGAGGAATCTCTCAAAGTGAATCAGGATTTATGCTATTAAATTTGAAATGTATTTTCAGGATTAATTCCTTTAATGAAGTGCATTAATATTTTCCTTTCGAGACAAAAAATCGAATATTTTTGCAACTTTGTCGTTATCAGGTTGCTGAAAAAACCGGGTCTTTTGGCCTGGTATTGCAGTTTTCCAGGAAATTAGACCTATTAAAAAAAAGTGGATTTGCAGAAGATGCATTCATCAGGATTAAAGATTATTGCCCTAACCGCATTGGTGCTTGTTTTGGGTGCATGTAAAAACACCAAAAGCGGCTTCGTGAGCAGGAATTACCACAACCTCAATGCGCGTTATAACGGATTATACCATGCGAACCTGAAGCTTGAGGATGGCGCCGAAAAACTTGCGGATTCCCAAACAGATATGTACGACAGGACGCTTCCTGTCTTCAAATATGCCGATGCTACAAAAGCCAAAAGCGTTTATCCTCAGATGGATGAAGCGCTGAAAAAAACCAGCAACAACATTCAGCGGCATACACTGGTAGATAAAAATGGTAATGAACTTCCTGATAAGGAACATTGGATTGACGACAACTGGATCGCTTACGGCAAGGCACTCTTTTACAAGCATGAATATTTCCAGGCGATAGAGGCTTTCAAGTATGTTGAGGCAACGTATAAAAAAGAACAGGGCAGGCATGAAGGATCACTCTGGCTTGCAAAAACATACCTGCAGCTTACACAGTTGAAGGAAGCAGAAGACAAGCTCGATTACCTGCGCAACCAGAAGGACATGAGTAAAAGGGTGCGCGCAGAATATGATGCCGTTTCAGCGGATTTTTATTTGCAGACAAGAAATACGGACCGCGCCATCGAACATTTGAAACTAGCCATTCCCGCTACCAATAACAGGAACAGCCGCATCCGTTACATGTTCATCCTTGCACAACTCTACCAGCAGAAGGGAGATTACAAGCCGGCATATGAACTTTATTCAAAGGTCATTAATAAGAATCCCGTTTATGAAATGGCATTCAATTCACGCATCAACCGCGCCCGTTGCTTCGATGCGCAAAGCAAGAATAGCAACAGCGTGAAGAAGGAGCTGAATAAAATGGCAAAGGATCCGAAGAACAAGGAATACCTTGACCAGGTGTATTATGCACTGGCCGGAATTTCCCAGAAAGAAAATAATGAACCGGAGGAAATCATGTACCTGCAGAAATCTGTTGCGGCCAGCACGACCAATGCGAACCAAAAAGCAATCAGTTATCTTGAACTGGGTAAAATTTATTTAGCGCATCCTGATTACCGCACTGCACAGCTTTACTACGACAGTTGTATTGCCAACCTCAGCAACGACCACCCTGATTATACGGATGTGCTTATCAGGAGAAATTCGCTGACGAAACTGATCCGTGCATTGAATACGATCCATGACCAGGACAGCCTGATGTTGCTCACCAATCTTTCCGACAGAGAAAAAGAAAAAATTGTAGATGATTTTTTGCGCCAGGAAGATGAAGAACGCCAGCGTAGACTGGAGGCAGAAAAAGAGCAGCAGTTAAACCAGCTCTTCGATGAAAAGAGCAAACTAAAAGGACAGGTCAATCGCGGGAATGCATCGTCATGGTATTTTTATAATTCAAGCGCGCTTACATTCGGTCTGAATGATTTCGAGCGCAAGTGGGGAAAGAGGAGACTTGAAGATAACTGGAGGCGGAGTACGAAGGAGATAAATATTATTGATGAAGAACTGGTAATCGAGGATACGGTACAGAAGGAGATCGTAGATCCCGAAGAAGCCAGGGCAGCCAGGAAGCAGGAATTGCTGAACAGGATTCCAACCGACAAGGAAGAAATTGATAAAGCGATGGCAAAGGTGATCGATGCTTATTATAATGCTGCCATGATCTACAATGAGCAGCTAAGCGACAAACCTGCTTCTGCAAAAATGTTTGAAGACCTGATCACAAAATATCCTGAGAACAAATACAAACTTCCGGCTTATTACCAGTTGTACAGACTTTATTTGGCGATGAAAGATCCGCAGAAGAGCGATTACTACAAAAATCTTCTGCTGGATAAATATCCTGACAGCGACTACGCCATGATCATCAAGAACCCGAACTTCATGGCGGAGAAGGCTGCAAAAAAATCAGACCTTGAATTGTTCTATGAAGACACTTACCGTAAATACCTGAATGGGGAATATGCATCCGTAATTCAAAGGCGTGCACAGGCAGAGCAGATGTATCCGGGAAATATTTTCCTTCCTAAATTCGATATGCTGAAAACCCTTGCTATTGGCCGCACACAGCCGATTGGCGCTTTCACCACTTCACTGCAGGATATCATCAGGAATTATTCAGAAGATCCTGTAAAGGACCAGGCGCAGGATATCCTTGACTACATCAATGGCATGGGAAAGATTGATGAGAACAAACTTCCTGACCAGGATACAATTGTAAGGATGTATAATTACAGCGAGGACACCACGCACCTGCTTGTGCTTTCGTTCAGGAATGTAGGCCCGATCAACTCAGATCAACTAAAGATTAAACTCAGCAATTACAATACGAAGTATTACAGCACCAAAGGATACACAATTACGAGTCAGCTCCTTGATCACATCACCCAGATCATTATCATCCACGAGTTTGAGAATAAAGCGGAGGCAGTGCTTTACCTGAATGGGGCAAATGATAACGATGAGATCTTCGGGAATACAAATCCTGATTTATACAATATGTTCGTGATTTCAAGCAACAACTTTCCGTCGTTTATAAAAGATAAAAAAATGGAAGCTTATCTCGATTTTTACAGGAAATTCTACCAATAATAATAAAGACAAGCCACTAATTGCACTAATTTTCACGAAGAATAAATTAGCCTCAATTATTGCCTAGCCTTGATGATTTAATTTGTGTTAATTAGTGTCCCGATAGCTATAGGGATTAGTGGCTAGAATTCAGTAAGAAACACTTCATTTCTATTCCCAAATTGAGGTTGCTAAAAAGTATATTACGTCTACATTTGCACTGAAACAGATCATTCAACTTAAAACCTTTTTGCATGTTCAATAAAAATTCAGATTCAGCAAAAGCAGATGGAGGCACTTCCTCCATTAACCTGATCGGTGCAGGCACCGTAGTGGAGGGTGACATCAAGTCAAATGGCGATATCCGGATCGACGGTACCGTGATCGGCAACATCGTTTCCAAATCGAAAGTGGTAGTCGGCGCAACAGGAGCTATTGACGGAAACGTTACAAGCCAGAATGCTGACGTGAGCGGAGGCATTAAAGGAAAAGTAACAGTAAACGAATTGTTATTTTTGAAATCCTCTGCCAACATCCAGGGCGACATCATCACGGGCAAGCTCGTAGTCGAAGTCGGGGCGACGTTTACCGGTACATGCAACATGGGCCCCATGATCAAGGACATGCATAACAAAGACAAGCAGAAGCAGAATGAGCTGAAAGAAAAAGAAGCGTCTTAAACATCTGATATTTTAGAATAAAAATCTGCCTCTAAACGGGCAGATTTTCTTTTTTTGCAGAGTAAGGAGAATTGGTACTTTTACTTTTTCTCAAACTCATAGAGCACTTCACTAACATGAAACGGATTTTATTTTTCCTGGCTTTTATTTTCCCGGTTTTTGCATCCGCACAGATGCAGGATGATTTCAGCGACGGTGATTTTACTGCCAACCCGGCATGGAGTGGTGATGCAGCTTCATTCCAGGTGATCGGAGCGCAACTGAATTCAATTAACCAGGTTGCAAGTTCAACGTTTTATCTCAGTACTGCTTCCACACTTGCATTGAATGCACAGTGGGAAATATATATCAAGCTTGACTTTTCAACTTCAAGTGCAAATTATGTGGATGTTTTCCTGGTCAGCGATGTTGCAGACCTGAATAGTGTTACAGCAGGATATTTCGTTCGCATTGGAAATACACAGGACGATATTTGTCTCTACAGGAATGACGGTGGAACTGTAACTAAAATAATCGATGGTGTTGATTTAAGGTCGCAGCCCGCATCTTCTAACAACCAGTTCAATCTTAAGGTCACAAGAGATGCCTCCAACCTTTGGACTTTAATGGATGACAATACAGGCACCGGATCAAATTTTTTTACCGAGGGAACCATCACTGATGCTACTTATACAACGGGCAACTTTTTCGGAATTTTTGTAAAGCAATCCACTGCAAGCTTCTTTGGCAAACATTTTTTTGATGATATAAATATTTCTGCAATGGTTGCCGACGTCACACCTCCGACAGTGGTAAGCGCAACGGCAATTTCAAACACCCAGCTCGATGTTTTATTTTCAGAGCCTGTGCAGGAAAGTTCAGCAGAAATAATTTTGAACTACGTAGTTGATAATGGAATCAATGGACCAACATCAGCAACTCTTGATGGATCGAATGCTGCGCTTGTGCACCTGGTTTTTGCAACGTCATTTGTTTCAGTCACTACATACACTGTGACTGTTGCTAACGTACAAGATTTGGCAGGGAATGCAATCGCAACGAATAATTCTGCAACATTTACATTTGCAGCAGATGTTACTCCACCCACGCTGGATGGGGCAACAGCAATAAGCTCAACGCAGCTTGATGTGAATTTTTCTGAAGACGTTGACCTGTCAACTTCTCAAACCGCAACTAATTATTCTGTTGACAATGGAATCGGAAATCCTTCGACTGCACAACGCGATGCAACGGATTTAAGTCTTGTGCATTTAACTTTTGCAAATGCCTTCGCTGATGGAATCAACTATACATTGACGGTAAATAATGTGAACGATATTGCAGGGAATACGATCAATGCAAATTCAACGGCGGCATTTACATTTTCTACTCCGTCAGCTGCTGTCCCGTACGATGTA